>ERZ761603.476-NODE-476-length-33855-cov-41.770769_pt1 | contig 33855 bp, 37 predicted proteins | sample MGYA00511879_ERZ761603 | MGnify/ENA primary metagenome ERZ761603 (study PRJEB28899, sample SAMN02850040) | bioreactor sludge metagenome | biome: EBPR Sludge; feature: EBPR Bioreactor; material: flocular biomat | place: Australia: Thorneside Wastwater Treatment... | reverse complement strand
GATCGACGTCAACGTGATTCTTTCGGTGGACAAGCTGAAGCAGAAGGCCGAAGTAACGGTTCATCTCGCCGGCAAGGAAGTCTATGTCGAGTCGGTCGACGAGGACCTCTATGCGGCAGTCGATGGCTTGGCCGACAAGCTTGAACGCCAGGTCCAGAAGTACAAACAAAAACTGCAGGACCACCATCGCGGAAACAAGATTATCGATCACATCGTTGCCGAGTAACATCGCGCATAATCTGCACCCGAACGGTTGCCCAAAAGACTGTTCGGGTGCTCCTTTCCTGAGTCTATCCACGTCCGTCTTTCGGGTCTTGTCGCATGAGCCAGATCACCCAACTACTCCCCCTCGAAAACATCATTCTTGACTTGGACGCGAGCAGCAAGAAGCGTGCTTTCGAGCATGTGGGGCTGCTTTTCGAAAACTATCTCGGCATCGCTCGCAGTACGGTGTTCGACAGCCTGTTTGCGCGCGAAAAACTCGGCTCGACCGGCCTTGGCCAGGGTGTAGCCATCCCGCATGGACGCATCAAGGGGTTGAAGGACGCGACCGGTGCCTTCCTGCGTCTGGCCGCCCCAGTCCCGTTCGACTCGCCCGATGGCAAGCCGGTCTCGCTTCTGTTCGTCCTCCTTGTCCCCGAAGTGGCCACCGAACAGCACCTGCAGATTCTTTCCGAGCTGGCGCAGCACTTTTCCGACCGCGGTTGCCGGGAAGCTCTCGGCAAGGCCGCCGACGCACGAGCCGTCCGCCAGATTTTCGCTGACGGGGCATGAGTACTCAGCGTCAGTTCAGCGTGGCCCAGCTCTATGAGGACCACCGTGAGAAACTGAAGCTTTCCTGGATCGTCGCTGTCGGGGTGGACCGACAGATCGAGCTCAAGGACCAGGGCTACTTCGGCGCCGACGTTGTCGGTCACCTGAACCTGATCCACCCCGAACGCCTGCAGGTAATCGGCCGCGCCGAGAACGCCTGGGGCTGCCGAGTAACCCCGGACCGGCTGCGCTACCAAGTGAGAGAACTCTTGGCAGCCAAACCGCCTGCCCTGATTGTCGCCGACGACGTGGAGATCCTGCCGGCGATTCATGAAGGCTGCGAGTCCACCTCGACACCACTGTTCGTCAGTCCCAAGCCGTGCTCGGCAGTCATCGAACTCTTGCGCATCTATCTCTCGCGTCGCCTGGCCGGATCAACCTCGGTACACGGCGTACTGATGGACGTGTTCGGCATGGGCGTTCTGATCACCGGAGATTCGGGGGTCGGCAAGAGCGAGCTGGCTCTGGAACTCATCTCGCGTGGGCACGGCCTAGTGGCCGACGACGTCGTCGAACTGGCGTGCATCGCCCCGACGACCATCGAAGGGCGCTGCCCGAGCATGCTGCGCGACTATCTGGAAGTGCGCGGTCTCGGGCTGCTCAACATTCGCACCATCTTCGGCGAAACCGCATCACGTCGCAAGATGAAGCTCAAGCTGATCGCCCACCTGCAGCGACCGATGAGTAGCGCGGATGGACCTCGCCTGCCCCTCGACGCGCAGACGCAGGACATCCTGGGCGTTGCCGTACGCAAGGTCGTCATCCCCGTGGCGGCCGGGCGGAACATTGCGGTGCTGCTCGAAGCGGCGGTACGCAACAGTATCCTCCAGCTACGCGGCATCGACAGCATGGGCGATTTCATCAACCGTCAGCAGCAGGCATTGCTTGACGACGACCTTTAGCAGTGGCCTAATCAGTGGACTTCATCACAACCCAAGGAGAAACGCCGTGAAAGCAGTGATCGCCCTTGTCGCATTTGCCTTTGCCGCCAGCAGCGCGCTTGCCGTCGAAGAGAAGAAGGAACCCTCGGCTGCGCAGAAGGCGCAACAGGAAAAGATGAAGACCTGCAACGCAGAAGCCGGGGAAAAAGCGTTGAAGGGCGATGAGCGCAAGAAGTTCATGAGCGAGTGCCTGGGCGCCAAGGCGGCCCCGCCGACGCAGCAGGAAAAAATGAAAAGCTGCAACGCGGAGGCGGGCACCAAGCAACTCAAGGGCGACGAGCGCAAGAAGTTCATGAGCGAGTGCCTCAAGGCCAACCCGAGCTAGACATCGAGCAGCATCAGCTAGGCAGACGTCGCGCCACCTGGGGAAGCGTCCAGACATCTGGCTTCTTGTGTCAGCCGTGCGAGCAGCCTTCCGCCAGCCTGGCGTAGCTTCCCTGCCTGTCGTGCCCGGTCGGCATGCACGCAACATAGCCACGGCGGCGGCGCCTGAGCAGTTTGTCCAGGCGCCGCGCAGCTTCCTGCGGAGTGACACAAAGCTCGCCAAGAAAGGCATTGCACGCCGCCCAACGTTCATCCGGGGTGCGCACCACCACCACCGGGCGCCCACCGTCGATCGTCGTGACCAGACAACAGCTCGTCCCACCCTCGATCCAGGAGGCAGCAACGAGGTCCATCGCTTCGTCGCGTGGCACACGGAGGGCGAGCAGCGCATCGATCGGCGAGTCACATTCGACGCGCACGATGGCCGGAAAGTAGACATGGCCAGGCAAACCTGGGGAAAACTGCACGCGCTCCGTCTCTCGACCCTCCTCGCGGTGCTGGAAAGCTCCTGCGCTGGCAGACAAACATTCATTTCTCTCCGGGTGCAACAACATGCAAGTCACCGAGTTCGACGTCCTCATCGTTGGTGGCGGCCTGGCTGGCCTCGCGCTGGCCTGTGCGCTGCGCGATACGCGCCTGCGGGTGGCGCTCGCCGAGCAGAACCCGCCGCGCCGAGCCGAAGGCTGGGACGCAAGAGTCTACGCGATCTCGCCGGCCAACGCCGAGTTCCTGCGGCAAATCGGCACCTGGAAGCATCTGGATTCAGAGCGCATCGCACCGATCCGTGCCATGCAGATTCATGGCGACAGCGGCGCGGCACTCGATTTCTCGGCTTACCAGGCCGGCGTCCGCGAGCTTGGCTGGATTCTCGAATCGTCACTGATGGCCTGTGAACTCTGGGAGAGTGTCAGGCGCCAGGGCAACCTGAGTCTGTATTGCCCAGCCAAACCCACCGCCATCGAGGCTGGCATGACGAGTTCGCTGGTGACGTTGAGTGACGACCAGACGGTGGCGGCCCGCCTGATCGTCGCTGCCGATGGCCGGGATTCCTGGGTACGGGAAACGCTGGGCTTGCAGGCAATCAACCAGCCCTACGGAGAAATGGGGCTGGTCGCCAACTTCGAATGTGAACGACCGCATCGTGGCATTGCGCGCCAGTGGTTCAGGCACGATGGGGTTCTCGCCTGGCTGCCGATGGCCGGCAAGCGCATCTCGATCGTCTGGTCCACGCCCGATGAACACGCCGGGGAGCTGCTCGCCCTGCCGACCGAAGACCTGGCCAGCGAGGTGGCCGCCGCCGGCAGGCACGAACTTGGTGAGTTCCGCCTGCTCACTCCGGCGACTGCCTTCCCCTTGCGCCTGATGCAGGTGCCGCAGACAATTGCCCGGCGACTGGCTCTGCTCGGCGACGCAGCGCACGGAATCCATCCACTTTCCGGCCACGGCATCAATCTCGGCTTCCAGGACGCCAAGGCTCTGGCCGACCTGCTGGCGGCGACGCCGGATTGGCAGGACGTCGGCAACGACCGCCTGCTGCGTCGCTACCAGCGACGGCGACGCGAAGAAACCGTACTGCTGCAAACCACCACCCACGCGCTGCACCAGCTTTTTCGGCACGATTTTCCCGGACTCAGGAGCTTGCGTCATCTCGGCATGAACCTGACGAACGGTTTGCCGGTCTTAAAGAACCTGCTCGTACGGTACGCCATCGGCGCCTTGTGAAACATAGACCCCCCCACACCCGGAGACACCACAGATGCATGCGAAACTCGTACCGCTCGCGCTTGCCGCCAGCCTCAGCCTGGCGGCCCTGGCCGATGAGGCCAGCGTCAAGAAGGCGGTTGAAACCAGGCTTGGTCGCCCGGTAAGCAGCGTCACCAAGACCCCCTACCTCGGCCTTTATGAAGCGTACGTCGACGGTCAGATCGTTTACACCGACGAGAAGGTGTCGGCGCTCCTCCTGGGTCCGCTGATCGACGGCAAGACGATGAAGAACGTGACCGAGGAGCGGATTCAGAAGCTCACCGCAATCAAGTTTTCCGACCTGCCGCTGTCACTGGCCGTCAAGCAGGTGCGCGGTGATGGCAAGCGAGTGTTTGCCACCTTCGAGGACCCCAACTGTGGCTATTGCAAGAAGTTGGCGAGAGACCTGTCGAAGCTCGACAACGTGACCATCTACACCTTTCTCTACCCAATCCTGTCGCCGGACTCACTGGAGAAATCGAATCAGATCTGGTGTGCGACTGACAAGGCCAAGGCCTGGAACGACTGGATGGTCGATGGCAAGGCACCGGGAGGCAAGGGCGACTGCGACACGACAGCGGTCAAGAAGAGCATCGAGATGGGCCGCAAGCTGGCCATAAACGGCACACCGACCATGTTCTTCGCCGACGGAGAACGCATTCCCGGTGCCATTCCGCTGACCAAGATCGAGGAAAAACTCACCCAGACCAGTGCCAGGTAAGCCAGCGCCAGCCGTACATCCGTCGTCCGACGGGGGGCCGTGGCAAACCCAGCCCGGCCACCGCCCGTTCAGACGGCGACCAGAATTCCCGCGCTGTCCTGCAGGGCACCGGCGCGCAGCAGGTCCCTGACCAGCCATCCGGCGAGCGCCTCGTTGCTCTGGTTCAGGTAGCGCGCGTTCACGCTCTGGCAAAAACTCAGGCTGGCGAGAAACTCGGGCAGTTCGGCACGTGGCAACCGCCGCCTCTCGAGCAGGGCAAAAGCAACGATGACTTTCAGCGCGTGCCGCGCCAGCAACTCGACATCCTGCTCGAAGGCGACGAGCCGCTGATAGGCGCGCGTGAAAGCATCTTCGACCTCGACGAAGGGTGCGCCATGGCCCGGAATCACGACATCGACCGGCAGACGGGCCAAGACATTGAGCGTCTCGCGCGCCGCCTTGAGGCCGCCGGCACCTTCGGGATGCCCCAGCAGTTCCGAAAAGATGACGCCAAATCCGTTGCGCCACAGAGCATCGCCCGAAACCAGCAGCCGTCGCTCCGCATTGTGAAAAGCGAGCGCGTCCATGTCGTGACCGGGCACCGCGATGGCTCGCCAGGTCAAACCGCCAAGTTCCAGCTCATCACCGGCAGCGATCGTCGCATCGTGACGAAAGCGTGCCGCCGATTGACCGAGTGGCGAGAGGAGCAGGGCCTCTTCGTCCCATTCGGCAATTGTCGCGTCAATTCCTACCGGCACGATCACCTGGCAACCGAAGGCCGCCGTCACCGCCGCGTTGCCGCCGATGTGATCCGAATGCGAATGCGTGTTGAGCAGCCTGGTCAGTGCGCGGCCGGCCAGCGCGTGCTCGACCAGAGAAACGGTCTGTGCCGCGTGGGTGACATAACCGCTATCGATCAGCGCTGCCTGCTCGCCCTCGAAAAAGAGGAGGTTGTTCGATGATAGCCAGCCTCGTTCAAGTACCAGCAGGCTATCGGGAAGCATCAATGCTCACCCGGCGGAGCGATGTCCGGTAATTCATCGGGAACCCGGGCGCGCCGCCTTTCCTCGACCACGATACCCTGCGTCGCCGGCGATAGAGGCAGCGGCGGGCGACCGCAGCCCAGACAGTAGCCGGAATCCGGATCAGGCATGCAGATGCCGACACAAAGGTATTCGTCTTCAGGATCACTCATTGGTCAACACTCGCAATCTCCACGAAACTCGCCTCCCGACGCGCAACCCTGTGGGTCGTGCTCGACCCGGCGACGCTCGACGGCCAGCAGGACCCCCAGGCGCTGCTCGCTCGACGCCCGGCTCCAGTTGGCGATCTCCTCCATCGTCCGGAAGCAGCCCAGGCAGAAGCCGGTTGCCTCATCCATTCGGCAGACATTGATGCAGGGTGAGACGACCATCCGTGTCACGGCCATTCCTTCCCGCGGACGAGACGGCCGCTCACTGCCGACCCTGCCGGGCCAGCAAGGCACGCGCCGCTTTCGACGCCGGTGCCCGACCAAGATGAGCCGAAATGAACCGGCCGGCGGCGAGCAGACCAGCGAGGTCCACCCCGCAATCAATTCCCAGCCCCTGCAACAGGAAGACAAGGTCCTCGCTCGCCACGTTGCCGCTGGCGCCGATTGCATAGGGGCAACCGCCAAGACCGGCGATCGAACTGTCGAACACCGCGACACCGAGTTCGAGTGAGGCGTAGATATTCGCGATGGCCATGCCGTAGGTGTCATGGTAGTGCCCGGCGAGATTCTCGACCGGCACCACGGCAGCGCACGCCTCGATCATTCGCTGAATGGATGCCGGCGTACCGGCGCCGATCGTGTCACCGAGCGAGATCTCGTAGCAGCCCATGTCCAGCAAGCGCTGTGCCACCCAGGCGGCTTTCTCGGGAGCAACGGCGCCCTCGTAGGGACAGGCGACGACGCAGGAAACATAAGCGCGCACCGGGATCTCGAGCGCACCTGCGGCATTGACCACCGCGGCAAAGCGCTTGAGACTTTCGGCGACACTGCAGTTGATGTTCTTCTGCGAGAAGGTTTCCGAGGCCGCACCGAAGATCGCCACTTCCTGCGCACCGGCTTCGACCGCCGCGTCGAAGCCCTTGAGGTTGGGCGTCAGCACCGGATACGACACACCGGCCCGACGGCGCGGACTGGCCAGTAGCGCCGCCAGCACCTCGGCATTGTCGGCCATCTGCGGCACCCATTTCGGCGACACGAACGAGGTCGCCTCAATGACCGACAGCCCGGCATCGGCAAGGCGCTCGATCAATTCGATCTTGATCGCCGCCGGGACGATCTGCTGCTCGTTCTGCAAACCATCACGCGGTCCGACCTCGACCACTTTCACCCGGTTCGGCAGGGCCATCTCATTTCTCCGTTGCGAAGTCGACCAGTTCGGCACCGTCGGCCACCTGATCGCCGACCGCGTAGCGGAAGGCCTGCACCCGACCATTCTTCGGCGCGGTGATCGTGTGCTCCATCTTCATCGCCTCGAGAATGAGCAGTGGTGCGCCCTTCTCCACCTGCTGACCAAGCGCCGCCAGCAAGGCAATCACCTTGCCCGGCATCGGCGCCGTCAACCCTCCACCCTGCGCGCCGCCGGCCTCGACCAAGTGTAGCGGGTCATCGCGCAGAATGACGTAATTGCTGCCGTCGAGGAAGACATGGCGCTTCTGTTCCTGCTTTTCGGTGAGGGCAATCACGCTCGCCACCAGACGACGATCGTCGAGTTCGACCGCCAGCTGGCCGGCGAACTGGCCGCTGTCGAGCACCCGGCCACGCGCCAGAACCGACTCGCCGTCCAGCGTCAGCCGCCAGCCATCGGCCTCGTAGGCGATGAAAACCTCATGCAGGGTATCGCCGCTGCGATAGGTCAGCGTCCGCCGCGGCTGCAGATTCAGCCGCCAGCCGTCGTGCAGGCTCCAGGGTGACCAGGGGTCGCCCGAACGGCTGGCTTTGGCAAGCGCCGTCGCATGCTCGCGCAGCAGCCCGGCCACCGCCGCGACGAAGAAGACACTGTTCGGCGGCTGGCTGCGCAACGGAAACAGAAAATCACGGCTGCGCTCGATCAGCCCGGTGTCGAGATCGGCATTGGCGAAAGCCGGACAGGCGACCAGACGGGAAAGGAAATCGACGTTGGTACTGACGCCGACGATGCGGTAGTCGGCCAGGGCCTGCCGCATGCGTGCCAACGCCGCGTGGCGATCGACATCCCAGACGATCAGCTTGGCAATCATCGGGTCGTAATATGGAGTGATCTCGTCACCCTGTTCGATTCCGGTGTCGACCCGAACGTTGAGACTCTCGACCGGTCGCGCCAGATGCAGCAGCCGACCGGTCGACGGCAGGAATTCCTGCTCGGGGTTCTCGGCATAGATCCGTGCCTCGAGCGCGTGGCCGCGGATGTCGAGCTGGTCCTGACGCAAGGGCAAAGGCTCGCCGCTGGCGATGCGCAACTGCCACTCGACCAGATCCTGGCCGCTGATCATTTCGGTCACCGGATGTTCAACCTGCAGGCGCGTGTTCATTTCCATGAAATAGAAGCCGCCATCCTGGGTGAAGCGATCGCTGGCAATGAACTCGACCGTGCCGGCCCCAACGTAGCCCACGGCCCGCGCCGCATCGACCGCCGCCTGCCCCATCGCGGCCCGCCGCTCCGCCGTCATGCCGGGTGCCGGTGCCTCCTCGAGCACCTTCTGGTGGCGACGTTGCACCGAGCAGTCGCGCTCGAAGAGATGCACACAATTGCCGTGCGTGTCGGCAAAAACCTGGATCTCGATGTGGCGCGACCGGTTCAGATACTTCTCGATCAGCACCACTCCGGAGCCAAACGACGAACTCGCCTCGCGCTGGCAGGAGGCCAGTGCAGCAGCGAAATCCTCGCTTCGCTCGACCAGGCGCATGCCCTTGCCACCACCGCCAGCCGTCGCCTTGATCAACACCGGATAACCGATCGCGTCGGCCTGACGTAGCAGGAAAACAGGGTCCTGCTGTTCACCGTGGTAGCCCGGCGTCAGCGGGACGCCAGCGGCACCCATCAGCGTCTTGGCGGCAGACTTCGATCCCATGGCGCGGATCGCTGCGGCAGGTGGCCCGATGAAGGCGATTCCGGCGGCAGCACAGGCATCGGCAAACTGGTCATTCTCGGAGAGAAAGCCGTAGCCGGGATGGATTGCTTCGGCACCACTGCGGCATGCCGCATCGAGAATCCGCTCACCAACCAGATAGGACTCGCGCGCCGCCGCTGGACCGATGCACACCGCCTCGTCGGCCTGGCGCACGTGCCGTGCGTTGGCGTCGGCTTCGGAATAGACGGCGACGGTACGCACACCCATGCGGCGAGCCGTGCGGATCACCCGGCAGGCGATCTCGCCGCGGTTGGCAATCAGAATCTTGCTAAACATTCAGCCACCTTTCAGTCGGCAAGCCAGTTCGGCGGCCGCTTCTCGAGAAAAGCCGCCAGACCTTCGCGGCCCTCCTCGCTGGCCCGCACCCGCGTGATGCGCTGTGCGGTCTCTTCGATCGTCTCGGCATCGATCGGCTGCCCGGCGACCACCCGGATCAGCGCCTTGCACTCGGCCTGCGCCTGCGGGCCATTGGCCAGCAGGGTGTCGACCAGCTCGGCAATCGCGTCGTCGAGTTGCTCCTCGCCCGGTACGAGTTCGTGCAGCAAGCCGATACGGTAGGCCTCGGCAGCCGAGAAGCGCTCGGCCGTCAGCATGTAGCGCCGGCAATAGCGTTCACCGATCGCCGCCAGAACATACGGGCTGATCACCGCCGGCACGATGCCCAGCTTGACTTCGCTCAGCGCAAACAGCGCATCGTAAGTGCCGATGGCAATGTCGCAAGCCGCAATCAGACCGACACCGCCACCATAGGCCGGCCCCTGCACGCGCGCAATGGTGGGTTTCGGAAGTTCGTTCAAGGTCGACAGCAACTCGGCGAGCCCGATCGCGTCGCGCAGATTCTCCTCCGGCGTATAGGCTGCGGCGCGCTTCATCCAGTTCAGATCGGCGCCGGCACAGAAGCTCTTGCCGGTAGACGACAGGACGACGATGCGCACCTGCGGGGCGGATGCGAGTTCGCGCAAACCGGCGGTGATCTCGGCGATCAATTCCTCGTCGAAGGCGTTGTGGCGCTGCGCCCGGTTCAACGTCAGGATGCCGACGCCGCCGTCGACCTCGGTGATGATTGATCGATAGTCGCTCATCATTGGCCTTTACATGCGGAAGATGCCGAATCTGGTCGGCTCGGTGTCGGCATTGAGTGCCGCCGACAGGCCCAGACCGACCACCCGGCGGGTGTCGACGGGGTCGATCACGCCATCGTCCCAGAGACGGGCGCTGGCGTAGTAGGGATGGCCCTGCACCTCGTACTGCTCGCGGATCGGCGCCTTGAACGCCTCTTCGTCCGCCACGCTCCACGTTTTGCCAACCGCTTCGAGACCGTCGCGCCGCACCGTGGCCAGGACGTTCGCCGCCTGTTCGCCGCCCATCACCGAAATGCGGGCGTTTGGCCACATCCAGAGGAAACGTGGCGAATAGGCACGACCGCACATGCCATAATTGCCAGCACCAAAGGAGCCGCCGATGACCACGGTGAACTTCGGCACCCTGGCGCAGGCGACGGCGGTCACCATCTTGGCACCATCGCGCGCGATGCCGCCGTTCTCGTACTTGCGGCCGACCATGAAACCGGTGATGTTCTGCAGGAAGAGCAGCGGAATGCCGCGCTGCGCACAGAGCTCGATGAAGTGCGCCGCTTTCAGCGAAGACTCCGAGAAGAGGATGCCATTGTTGGCGACGATGCCCAGCGGGTAGCCCCAGAGGCGCGCAAAACCGCAGACCAGGGTAACCCCGTAGCGCGCCTTGAACTCGTCGAAGTCCGAGCCATCGACGATGCGGGCGATGATCTCGCGCACGTCGAAGGGTTTCTTGGTATCGGTCGGAATCACCCCGTAGAGTTCCTCGGCCGGATGAAGCGGTGCACGCGGCTCGCCAAGGCTGAGTGGCGGACGTTTGCGCCAGTTCAGGTTGCCGACGATACGCCGGGCAATCGCCAGCGCGTGCGCGTCGTTCTCCGCGAAGTGATCAGCGACGCCCGAGATGCGGGTGTGCACATCGGCACCACCGAGGTCCTCGGCACTCACCACCTCACCGGTCGCCGCCTTGACCAGCGGCGGTCCGCCGAGAAAGATCGTTCCCTGTTCCTTGACGATGATCGACTCATCGGACATCGCCGGTACGTAAGCCCCGCCGGCCGTACATGAACCCAGCACGGCAGCGATCTGCGGAATGCCCGCTGCCGACAGATTGGCCTGATTGTAGAAGATGCGCCCGAAATGTTCCTTGTCCGGAAACACTTCGTCCTGCATCGGCAGGAAGGCGCCGCCTGAATCGACCAGATAGATGCACGGCAGATGGTTCTCGCCGGCGATCTCCTGCGCCCGCAAGTGCTTCTTGACGGTCAGCGGGTAGTAGGTGCCGCCCTTCACCGTGGCATCGTTGGCGACGATCATGCATTCGACGCCGTTCACTCGCCCGATGCCGGTAATCAGCGAGGCAGCCGGTACCTCGAAGGGGTGCGCCTCGCCGTACATGCCGTAGGCGGCGAGCTGTGAAAGTTCGAGAAAAGCCGAACCCGGGTCGATCAGCGCATTGACCCGTTCGCGCGGCAGCAGCTTGCCGCGTGCCAGGTGCTTCTGGCGGGCTGCTTCCGGCCCACCCAGAGCGATCCGGTCCACGGTCGCCCGCAGGTCGGCAACGACGCTGCGCATGGCCTCGACATTGGCCTTGAAGTCGGGGCTGCGCGTATTGAGACGAGTCTGCAAAACGGACATCAGAAACCTCCGCTGGCCAGCCAGCGATCGATTTGTGGCAGGCGGTCGACCCCAAAAAACGGCTCGCCATCGACAATGATATAGGGCGAACCGAAGACACCCTTGGCAAGTGCCGTGTCGCATTCGATCTTCAAACGATCCTTGAGCTTGGCATCGGCCAGCGCTGTCATCAGCCCATCGCGGTCGACCCGATGACTGGCGGCAAGATCGAGCACCACTTCACACTCCGAGATGTTCCGCCCTTCGACATAAAGCGCCCGAAAAACACTGTGCGCAAATGCGCGCGCCGTTGCCCGGTCACGGTCGTGCAGCCAGTAGTAGGCACGCGCGGCATGCTGCGTAGCCAGTGGAAATGTCGACGGATGCTGGTAGGCAACATCCAGGAAGCGCGCCGAACGCGAGAAATCACGGATAGAATACTCGCCCTTGAGTGGGACGAGCGTCAGCGGCGCAGCGCCGGTCTGCTTGAATACCACCCCCAAGAGGATCGGACGCCACCTGACCTCGCGACCGTGACGTGCCGCCAGATCGTCGATCTTTTCGGAGGCCAGATAGCCGTAGGGCGAGGAAAAATCAAAATAGAATTCGAGAGGTTCCGGCATGATTTCCTTCTTCTGCGGTGGATGGTTGTCTGCGATCCCAAACTCTGCGTCGCGTTCCTGCTCAGAAACACGATCATAGCGCTTGGCGGCACTGCGGGGTGCAGTCAGTTGCAAGTTGGCGCCGTCGCCTCGGCGACACCCGAACAAGCCGCACATTCTGCCAAGGATGGTCTGCGCAGGCAGTTGGCCATCTCCACCGAGCACGAACAGCGATAACCGGCACGCTCGGCCCCCTCGGTTGGCGGGCCCAGCACCAAGGCCGGGCTCCTCCCCACCTTGTCCGCCTCTATACTTTGCTCATGCGCCACGCATCCTCTCCAGCGCGCTCATCCTGCCCCCGGTTCTTGCACCTGCTCGCTGCAGTCATGCTGCTCGCTCTGCTGTGCGCGGGGCACAAAGTGGCGGCGCTGGCAACAGAGAACCGGGTAACCGAGATCGAGGTGTTCGTCCGGGAAGGTTGCCCGCATTGCGCCGCCGCCGAGGCCTTCCTCGACGAACTGGCGCGGCAGCGGCCGGAGCTGCGCGTGCGCATCGTCGACGTGCGGCGCGACCCGGCGGCACTGGCTCGCCTCAACGAGCTGGCGCGCCAGTCCGGCATCGCCCAGCCAGGGGTGCCGACGATGCGCATCGGCAACGAGCTGGTCGTCGGCTTCGATACGGCGGCGACCAGCGGTGCGCAGATTCGCTCGCTGCTCGATCGCCAGACGCCGACTGCTGCAACGCATGCGACAGCAGCCTGCGGCGTGATTGACGAGACGACGTGTCTGGCACCGCCAGCGGATTCGATCAACATTCCTTTCTTCGACCGGACGGTGAGCGTCGATGAGCTTGGCCTGCCACTGTTCACCATCGTCATCGGTCTGCTCGACGGGCTCAACCCATGCTCGATGTGGGTACTGATCCTGATGATCTCGATGCTCGCGACGCTCGGTGATCGGCGCCGCATGCTGGCGATCGCCGGCACCTTCGTGGCAATCGAGGGAATCGCCTATTTCGCCTTCATGGCTGCCTGGCTCAATCTGTTCCTGCTGATCGGAATGTCGCGCCTTTCCGAGATTGCCATCGGCCTGCTGGCGATCATCGCCGGTACGCTCAACCTGAAGGATTTCGCAGCCTTCGGGCGCTGGCCGACACTGTCCATCCCGCACGCGGCCAGGCCAGGCATTTACGCGCGGCTGCGCACCATCCTACGCGCCGGGCGTCTCTGGCCGGCGATGACCGGAACGGCAGTGCTGGCCCTGCTCGTTCAACTGGTTGAACTGCTATGCACCTCGGGTTTCCCGGCCCTGTACACGCGCTTGCTGACGCTGCGCCCGCTGGACACCGCGAGCCATTATGGCTACCTGCTGTTGTACAACCTGATGTACATGCTCGACGACATCGTCGTTCTCGCAATCGGCGTCGCCACGCTGAGCCAGCGCCGCCTGCAGGAGAAGGAGGGGCGATTCCTTAAGCTGCTGGCAGGACTGGTGATGCTCGGCCTCGGCATTTATCTGCTTGTCGGCTGAAATGAGATTCCCTCGGTTTTTCGCCTTCCAGAGGACGGAGTTCATGCTAGCTGTTTTTCCTTCTGCTGTTCGAGGAGCCACTCACCGCCAATCGCCGTCAGTCACCGATTTTCTGGCCAGGCGCCGTCGCGCATGCTATTTTGTGCTTTCCAACGGATTCGAGAGCCCGACGCGTGAAGCTGCTACGCCTGCTGGTACTGACTTTCCTGAACACGGCACTGGCTGCCTGCGCAACCAACGGGCAGCAGACGACAAGCTCGGCGGACGCCCAGAAGTCCGGGGGCAGGAGCGCCGGCAAGAAACAACTGGACTTTCGTCTGACCAGCGGCTTATATCGCTGCGAACACGGCCAGAGCGTCGAGGTGGAACGCCGTTCGACCAATGACCGGCTGATCGAGCTACGCTGGCAAGGCAGGCAGCACACCTTGCAACGCCAGGCTTCCAGCTCGGGCCTGCCGCGCTACGAGGACCGGCAGAGTGGCCTGCTCTGGATCGATCTGCCGTGGAAGAGTGTCCTGATGGACGCCAACACCGGCCGGCCACTGGCCAACGAATGCAAGGCGGCGCAGGACAAAACGGCAAATAGTTGAGCCCGGCAGGCGCTCGCGCGGGGGCACCTCGACCCCGGTGGCGCCAAGCCGCCGAACAGCGCGTAAAAATGCCCCGTGCCGCCCTACCAGGGGGCGCTGCCAAACGCACTGGCGAAGGTCCCGGCAATTTCACTACGCGTCGGACGATGGTTCTGGCCACCACGATGGGCGATCTTGATCGCGCCCATGACGGCTGCCAGGCGGCCCGTTTTCTCCCAGTCCCAGCCGGCGGCGATGCCATAGAGCAGACCCGCGCGGTAAGCGTCACCGCAACCGGTCGGGTCGACGACAGCCGCTGCCTCGACACAAGGAATCTCGAGACAATCGCCGCTGGCGTGGATGTGCGAGCCGGCGCCGCCACGCGTCACCACCAGCGCCTCAACTTCGGTGGCGACTTCCTCGAGTGATCGACCGGTCCGGTCACAGAGCAACTTCGCTTCGTAATCGTTGAAACAGGCATAGCTGGCCAGGCGCATGAAGTTCATCAGGTCATCCCCCGAGAACATCGGCAGACCCTGGCCCGGATCGAAGACAAAAGGCACGCCGGCTGCCGCGAGGTCATGCGCGTGCTGCAACATGCCGTCACGCCCATCGGGGGCGACGATCGCCAGCGTGGCACCGCGCACATCGGCCACCCGGTTGAGGTGCGAGTAGGTCATTGCCCCGGGATGGAAGGCGGTGATCTGGTTGTCGTCAAGATCGGTGGTGATGAAAGCCTGCGCGGTGAAGCTATCGGCAACCCGACGCACGTGGGTACGGGCCAGCCCCTGCTCGTCGAGCCGCCCCAAGTAGGGATCGGCGTCATCGCCAACGGTGGCCATGATCAACGGATCACCACCGAGCAGCCTGAGGTTGTAGGCGATATTGCCTGCGCAACCGCCGAACTCCCGCCGCATCTCGGGGACCAGAAAAGCGACATTCAGGATGTGAATCTGCTCGGGCAGTATGTGGTTCTTGAAGCGGTCATGGAAGACCATGATGTTGTCGAACGCAATTGAGCCGCAGATGAGTATGGACATGGGATTTCCGATGTTTCAGAGGATATTGTTGGGAAAAGGAAGAGTGGCAGCGTGGACCGTCGCACGCCGGCCGCCACGACGCACGATCAGGTCACGGGTAAAAGACGTAAAGCCGGTAACCGGCTGCGTTGATCTGCACTGCTTCCAGCCAGAGTCTGATCTCGACTTCGGCATTGGCCGCGAAGGACTTCGCCTCGAGAGCAGCCGGTGACAGGTATTCTTCGGGGAACAGGACACGACGCGCCACGGCCTTGTCCCGGGTATCGGTAAGCGTCAGCTCAAGCGCCGGGTAGGCCTGCGCATAGCTGGCCCGGTTGCGCAAGTTGGCCTGCAGGACGAGCAGCTTGCTGCGCCCCGGGTCGGTCTGCAGATCCGAACTCTCGATGCTCACCAGCTCCGCCCGGCGCGGCAGCGGCATTTCGCTGCCCAGGGCGTTGCTCAACGCCTCAAGCGCGGGTCGTAGCGCCGGCGCGCTGATTGCCAGGGTACTGCGCAGATGAAATACCAACTGAGCGGCAAGGAGCAGCAGCAGGAGTATGGCGGCAACCAGAAAGGTCCGCTGCACACTCCGGTCGGCAGACATGGGTGGTGCGCCCAGCCATTGGCCTTGATCCGCATCAACGTTCGTTTCGGCAACCGGCAGAGCGCTGCCGCCGGCCTGAGCCTGGTCCGGGGTGTTCTTTGCCGGGCCTGCCGCCACCGGGTCCGGCTCGGCGACCGGCGGCGGCAAATGGCAAACCATGGCTTCCTCGGGCCCGGTCAGCGGCACGGCTTTCACCGTCTCTGCTTGGCCGGCGGGTCGTTCCTCTGCCTCGCGTTCCGGCGTCGCCGGCTCGGCGGCCGGAACCGACAGTGGGCTGAGCGGCGTAACCACGGTATCTTCGTCCACCAGGTTGTCGATGGCATTGAAAACGGCGCGGCACTGACCGCAGCGCACCTTGCCTGCACGCACCCGCAACTGTTCCGAAGAGACGCGGAAAATCGTCTGGCAGCTCGGACAGCAGGTCTTCATGGCTCAGGAGGCCTTGCCGCCCGCCAGGCACACCCAGCCGTCGCAGCTGTCAGCCAGGGCGAGCGGCAGATAGGGCGCGTAGGCGGCGATCAGTTCGTCTACCTGCTCGACGAGGATTCCGGAGAGGGCAAGGCGTCCGCCAGGACGCAGATGGGCGCAGATCGCCGCTGCCAGAACCTGCAGCGGGTTGGCAAGGATGTTGGCCACCACGAGGTCGAACTGGCCACTCAGCTCACGCGCCGCGTCCTGAAAGCGGGCATCGACGCCGTTGGCTTCAGCATTGTTGATCGCCGCACCGACCGCCTGCGGGTCGATGTCCACCCCCACCACCTGCGTCGCACCGAGCCGCGCGGCAGCGATTGCCAGGATGCCTGAACCGCAGCCATAATCGAGGACCGACATCCCGGGGAGGACGCAGCGCTCCAGCCATTCCAGGCAGAGGCGGGTGGTTGGATGCGAGCCGGTCCCGAAGGCCAGTCCGGGGTCGAGCACCAGGACGATCGCCCTGGGGTCGGGCGCCGCATGCCAGGAAGGAACGATCCACAGGCGCTCGGAGACGCGAATCGGCTCAAACTGCGACTGGGTCAGTCGCACCCAGTCCTGCTCGGCCACCTCTTCCTGGGAAAATGCCGGCAGTTGTTCGAGGCCGGCCAGCACGGCGCACTGCCCGAGCAACTGTCGAACATCGGTATCCGCCTTGAGCAGCGCAACGACCAGCGAACGCTCCCAGCCCGGCCGGCTGATCGAGCCCGGCTCGCCGAACTGGGGTTGCTCGTCCACCGTTCCTGCGTCGGCATCCTCGATGCTGACCGCCAGAGCGCCCGCGTCGAGCAGCGCGTCGGCCAGCCGCTCGGCATGCTGGCAGTCGGTCCGGACCTTTAGGGATAGCCAGGCCATCGCTCGTCGGCGACGGTCAGCCGCCCTTCTTGACCTCGCCCTTGGCCGCCAGCCATTGCTCGAGGTAGTGAATACTGGTACCACCCTCCATGAAACGGGAGTCCTGCATGAGTTCCTGATGCAGGGCGATGTTGGTCTTGATGCCGTCGATGCTCATTTCGGACAGCGCGGTACGCATGCGACGAATCGCCTGGTCACGGCTGTCGCCATAAGCGATCACCTTGGCCACCATCGAGTCGTAGTGCGACGGAATCGTATAGCCCTGATAGATGTGCGAGTCGACGCGAATCCCCGGCCCGCCCGGTGGATGATAGAAGCTGACCTTGCCGGGTGACGGCACGAAATTGAAGGGATCTTCCGCGTTGATTCGGCACTCGATGGCATGGCCGCGAAAAGACAGGTCGCGCTGCCGGAAACGCAGCTTCTCGCCGGCAGCAATCCGGATTTGCTCGGCCACCAGGTCCACGCCACAGATCAGCTCGGTCACCGGATGTTCGACCTGGATGCGGGTGTTCATTTCGATGAAATAGAACTCGTTGTTCTCGAAAAGGAACTCGAAGGTTCCGGCACCGCGGTAGTTGATCCGGCGGCAGGCTTCGGCACATCGTTCGCCGATGCGCACGATATGCCGGGTGGGGATGCCGGGAGCCGGCGCCTCCTCGATGATCTTCTGGTGACGACGCTGCATCGAGCAGTCACGCTCACCCAGATAGACGGCATTCCGGAAGCTGTCGGCCAGCACCTGAATCTCGACGTGACGTGGGTTTTCGAGATACTTCTCCATGTACACATTGGGATTGCCGAAGAAGTTCTGTGCCTCGGTGCGCGTCATGTTGACCGCATTGATCAATGCTGCTTCGGTATGAACGACCCGCATGCCGCGGCCACCGCCGCCACCGGCAGCCTTGATGATCACCGGATAGCCGACGGTCTTGGCAATCAGCACGACTTCCCTCGGATCCTCGGGAAGCGCCCCCTCGGACCCGGGAACACAGGGAACCCCGGTGATCCGCATGGCTTCCTTGGCAGACACCTTGTCGCCCATCAGGCGAATGGTTTCGGGGCGCGGACCAATGAAGACGAAGCCGGATGATTCCACACGCTCGGCAAAATCGGCGTTCTCCGACAGAAAGCCGTAACCCGGGTGAATCGCCTGGGCATCGGTAACCTCTGCCGCCGAAATGATGGCTGGAACGTTGAGGTAGCTCTGGGTCGACGGTGCCGGGCCAATGCAGACCGATTCGTCGGCCAGCCTGACGTACTTGGCCTCGCGATCCGCTTCCGAATGCACGACCACCGTCTTGATGCCCAGTTCGCGGCAGGCACGCTGGATGCGCAGCGCTATTTCTCCGCGATTGGCGATGAGGACTTTCCCGAACATGGTGGAGGTTTCTCCTAGCCGATGATGAACAGCGGTTCACCAAACTCGACCGGCTGACCATTGTCGATCAGGATCGCCTTCACCGTACCCGCTCGTTCGGTTTCGATCTCGTTGAGCAACTTCATGGCTTCGATGATGCATAGCGTATCGCCGGCCTTGACGAGGCTGCCGACCTCGACATAGGGTTCGGCGCCCGGGCTCGGCGCACGGTAGAAGGTTCCGACCATCGGCGCCTTGACGGGGTCGCCTTCCGGCAGTTCCGGCTCGGCTGCCGCGGCCACTGCCACCGACGCCGGCACCGCCGACGCTGCGGCGACGGGCGACATGGGATAATGCTGCGCGACCATTCCCCCATGTTTGACGATGCGGACCTTTTCCTCGGCATCATTGATCTCGAGTTCGGTGATGCTCGATTCCTCGACCAGGTCGATCAGTTTTTTCAGTTTCCGCAAGTCCATGGGTTTCCTTCCGATGATTGTGCTTGTAGGGTGCAAACTCGGGCCACGCCACGGCGGGTGGCCACAGATGAGATGAGCCGCGGCCTCACTCCGCCGCAATCCTGCTGAGCAGGTATTCGAGCGCCAGCAGGTAGCCCTCACTGCCGAGGCCTGTGATGACACCGACCGCCAGATCCGAAAAGTACGACTGGTGGCGAAACGACTCACGTGCGTGCACATTCGAGAGGTGGACTTCGACAAAGGGAATGTTTGTCCCGGCGAGAGCATCGCGCAGCGCGATGCTGGTGTGCGTATAGGCGGCGGGATTGATGATCAGATAGCGGACACCTTGCTGCTGGGCGGCATGCACCCGTTCGATCAGCGCCCCCTCATGGTTGCTTTGGAAAGCTTCGAGCTGCACGCCGACGGCCTCGGCTCGGTGAGCAAGCGCCAGATTGATCTCGGCCAGCGTGGTAACCCCGTAATGACCTGGTTCACGAGTACCGAGGAGATTGAGGTTGGGGCCGTGCAGCACGAGCAGGCGGGGTGCTTCCGGCACTTGGTCGGCGGCCGCCGAAGTGTCTTTTTGCTTCTTCATGGCCGCAAGTTTGCCGTAAATGGCAGCATTTTGTCCAGCATTACGTCTTCAGCGCGCAAGCGATTGCTGCACCGCAAGATCGATCTCGCTCTCGGACAGGGGGCCCAGACGAACCAGGTGCAGGGTTGCTTGCGGACTGATCAGCAGAGTAAAGGGCAGGCTGAGGCTGGTGTTGCCGAGTTGCCGCGCCAGATCGACCCCCGCCGCTCCACCCATCAGGAAAGGATAGCTGACCGGATAGGCCGCGGCAAAGGCACGCACGTTGTCTGCACTGTCCAGGGCGATGCCGACGAATTGCACTCCCTGGGCAGCGTAGCGCTGCTGCAGGCGGGAAAAGGCAGGGATTTCTTCACGGCAGGGTGGGCACCAAGTCGCCCAGAAGTTGACCACCACCGTCTTGTCTTGCCAGCGGGCAAACTGTTGCGGTTTGCCCTCCAGGTCATCAAAACTGCTGGCAAACAACCGGCCAAGCGCCTCCCTCCCGGCCTCCTGCGAAAGCTGAACGGTGATGCCGGAGCGCTGCCTGCCGGCATGGATACCAGCAAGCAGGGCCATGGCCGCCACCAGGAAAGCGATCAGGAGGCGGCGACCGCGCATCATGCGATCAGCGCAAGGCGGCTGCCAGGAGCCGGTGCACCGTCTCCAGACGCGCTCGTTCGCGCGCCTTGCCGTCACGCGTACGTAAGCTGACGCGCTCCTCGTCAGGTGGGTAAATGACCAGATTGGCCACGGCATCATCACCGACGATCGTCAGGACCGCCTCGGCGCGCTCGGTGCGCGGAACGCTGTGGCGGTATTCGATCCGCTCGCTGAGGAGAAAGAGTTCGACCTCCTTGGCACTGTTGGGAAAGAGCTGAAGATCGATTTCGGAGTAACGGCCCGCCGTACCCTCGAGCACCGGGCCGGTGAGATAGGGCCTGAAACGCGCCATTGTCGCCATCAGCCGGGCCGCGATGCGCAAGAGATGCACATTCCTGACCTGCTGCTCCTCATCCTGGAACAGGCGCTGGTAGATGCGCAGCTCCGCTTCGACCGCGCCATCCTCGGGCATTGTGGCGTTCTCGGGCAGACCCAGACTACGCACGGCCTTGCGCTTGGCCAGGGCGGCATCGCTGATGCCATCCTGGGCCATCAGACGCGCGGCGAAAGCGGCAACGCGGCTGCGCTGTCGCGAACTGCGCCGTCGGTCCTGGTGGCTGCTCATTGAAGATTCCCAAGTTATCCTGGCAAAGGGTGACGACTGTTCGGAGCACGGAAAACCCGCGTCGGGGGTACAATCGTTTCTCCTCGGCCTGATTTTAACTTGGATTGCGGACATGCACATTCACATCCTCGGTATCTGCGGCACCTTCATGGCGGGTGTCGCGCAACTGGCGCGTGCCGCCGGGCATCGGGTAACGGGCTGTGACAGCGGAGTGTACCCGCCGATGAGTCAGCAACTCGCGGCGGCCGAAATCGAGGTCATCGAGGGCTACGACGCTGCGCAGACGGCCTTCGAACCCGATCGTTACGTGGTCGGCAATGCCATTTCGCGCGGCAACCCACTGCTCGAAGAAATCCTCGATCGCCATCTGCCTTACCTCTCCGGTCCGCAATGGCTGGCCGAAAACCTGCTGCAGGACCGCTGGGTTCTGGCGGTGGCGGGAACACATGGCAAGACAACAACCGCCGCCATGCTGGCCTGGATGCTTGAAGACGCGGGCCTCAGCCCAGGTTTTCTGGTCGGCGGAGTGCCGTTGAATTTCGGAGTCTCTGCCCGCTTGCCGGGCGAGATCAAGGACTCGCCATTCTTCGTCATCGAGGCCGACGAATACGATACCGCTTTCTCCGACAAGCGCTCGAAGTTCGTCCACTATCGCCCGCGAACGACCATCCTGAACAATCTTGAGTTCGATCACGCCGACATCTTTGTCGATCTGGCAGCGATCGAAACGCAGTTCCACCATTTGGTGCGCACCTTGCCGCGTAACGGCCTGATTCTCTCGAATGCCGCGCAGGACAGTCTCGAACGTGTTCTCGCAAGAGGCTGCTGGACACCGGTCGAGCATTTCAACGATGTCGGCGGCTGGCACGCGGAGGGGAATGATGGCGACGGCTCCCTGCGTTTGCTGCAAGGGAACGAGTTGTTCGGCTGCACGACCTGGAACCTGACCGGTGCGCACAACCGAAGCAACGCCGTTGCCGCCCTGCTCGCCGCCAGACACGCGGGAGTGCCATTGTCCCGCGGGCTGGAAGCGCTGGCACGTTTCCGCAATGTCAAGCGACGCATGGAACTGCGCGGAAGCGAGGGTGGCGTGGCGGTATACGACGATTTTGCCCATCACCCGACGGCCATCGTGACCACTCTCGCCGGTTTGCGCGGCAAGATCGGCGCCGGCCGCATTCTTGCGGTCATCGAACCGCGATCAAACACGATGAGGCTCGGCGCAATGAAGAACCTGCTGCCCGCCAGTCTGGACGGAGCCGATCGGGTCTTCTGCTATACCGCCGGTCTTGGCTGGAGTGCTGCCGAAACGCTTGCTCCACTGGGTGAAAAAGTCAGCCTGGAAGACGATCTCGGCCGCTTGGTGGCGCAGATCGCCGATATCTCTCGCGCCGGCGATCAGGTGCTGGTAATGAGCAACGGCAGCTTCGATGGTATTCACGAAAAGCTGCTGGCCGCACTGGCTGCGAAAGGTTCAACGCAGGAAATGGTCAGCCAGCAGAGCAGCGAATAGCAGCGTCAGGTAGACGATGGAATAGCGAAAGGTCAGTCTGGCCAGCTTGTCGCTATAGTCGCGCCAGAGAGTGACGCTGTACACCAGAAATATGGCATCGAGCAGTAGCGCCGCAGCGAGATACCAGGGGCCGCTCATGCCCAGCGTATAGGGCATGACGGTCACGGCGGTCAGCATCACCACATACAGCAGGCTGTGCAGGCAGGTTAGCCGTATCCCGTGCGTCACCGGCAACATCGGCAAGCCAGAGCGCGCATAATCGGCGCAGCGGTAGCAGGCCAGCGCCCAGAAGTGTGGCGGAGTCCAGATGAAGATGATCAGGAACAGTACCAGAGCCTCGGGACCGACCTCACCGGTCATCGCCGCCCAGCCGAGCAGCGGCGGCATGGCTCCGGAAGCCCCGCCGATGACGATGTTCATCGGCGTCGCGGGCTTCAGAAAAACCGTGTAGATCACCGCGTAGCCAAGAAAGGTGGCCAGGGTCAGCCACATGGTCAATGGATTGACGAACGCATGCAGTACGCCGAGGCCGAAGCCGCCGACCAGAGTCGCCAGGGTCAATGTTTCGGCAGTCGAGACTTCGCCGCGCGCCGTTGGCCGCGCACGCGTGCGCGCCATCAGCGCGTCGATCTGTTGTTCGATCAGGCAGTTGATCGCGGCAGCCGCCCCAGCCACCAGTGCAATGCCGATCGACGCTGCGAGAAACAGGCCAAACGGCGGAAAGGACGGGCTCGCCAGAAACATGCCGATCATCGCAGTAAACACGATCAGGCTGTTCACCCGAGGCTTGCACAGCTCGAAGAAAGCGGCCAGACGCTGACCGAACGAGCGGCGGGAACTGGTGCTGGTGAGGCTCATCGATTTTCCTCCACTATCCCACCCATGAGTACTTCAGCAAGCGCTCCAGATCTCTGAGCATGCCCTGCATCTCGGGCTTTTCCGGGTAACGCATCATGACATTGCCCAAGGGGTCAATGATGTAGAAACGATGGCTGGAGCCGTCGAGAAGTACCCGCCATGCGTTCCCCGGTTCACCGACTTCGGGAGCGGCAATCAGCAGATCCGGATAGCTTTTCTGCATCTCGGGCAGTGCCGGATCGGCGCGCAGCGCCGCGACACTGGCGCCCAGCAACACGCGCCGCAGGCGCACCATCTCCTTGTTCAAGGCGACCTGAACCTGCCTGATCTGCCGCAGGTCGTCCTGGCAAACGGCACTACAGGGCGAGTTGCTGACCATCACCAGCGTCCACTTGCGGCGCAGATCGGCAGTCGGCAACGGATTGCCGTCGACCAGGGTCAGCCCGCTGTCCGGCAGCGGTCGCGGCGGTTCGAGCAGTTGCCCATGATTGGCCAGTGTGGCCGGACGCCATTCAAACCAATAGAGACCAAAGGCAACGGCAAACGGTAGTGCGAGCAGCGCCGTCACCAGCAGCATCGTTCGCTGCCCGGGTGTCAGCATGGCGATGCTCATCGCGTCCAACTCACGACTGGCGACGCAGGTTTACGGCCAGCCAGATGATGATGGTGGCAACCGCAAAGCCCCACCACTGGAAGGCATAACCGATATGGCGTTCGATCTTCTCGTCCGGACGCGGCCACTCACGGGCAAAACCACCCGCCAGACTGGTAGGTGCAAGCTCGATGACCATCGGTTGCAACGGGAAGTTGATCAGTTTCTGGTAGCGGACCAGATCAAGATTCTGCCAGACCACCTGCCACCCGGAGGAGTCCACGCTCGGGGAATCGGGGCCCAGGGCGAGATAACGGGTTCCCGGCACCACGGCCATCCCGGTAACCTCATGCACCCCGGTGGGCGTCTCCACCTGTGGCCAATGACTGTGGTCGGCGAGCGCAGGAACCCAGCCACGATTGACCAGCACACGCATCTCGCTGCCCTCGAGCCGCAAGGGAGTCAGGACATGGTAACCAGCCCGCTCACGGTGAATGCGGTTGTCGACCAGGATCTGAAATGCGGGCTCGTACGTACCTCGCGCCACCACCTGGCGATAACGCAACGATTCCGGATCGGCAGGCGAGCTTGGAACCTGTACCGCCGGCTCGGCATTGCGTTCATCCCGCAGTGCCTGCCTGCTTTCCTTGACGTTCGCCTTGTTCCATTGCCATTGCCCGAAGGAAATGAACAAGGGGACGAGAAGCAGGACCAGCAGAGTGGACCAGCAGCGGGGCCGAAAGCGCAACGGCGGTCGGGGTTGCTGTGCTGCTGTTGCCTCGGTCCCGGCGCAGCGAGCATAATCCGGATTCCTTTCCGCGGAGTCCGCCATGTTCAAGCTCATCGTCATTCTCTTGCTGTTCGGTGTGGTAGGGAGCCTCTTCTCCGGGCTCTTCTTTCTTTACCGCGACCGCGGCACCGGGGTCCGCACCGCCCAGGCACTGACACTGCGTATCGGTCTGTCGATCCTGATCTTTGCCTTGCTCCTGATCGGCTTCCGGCTGGGCTGGATACCCGGCTACAACCAGTAAACCAGGATGAAGAGACCAAGCCATACGACATCAACAAAGTGCCAGTACCACGCGACACCTTCGAAGGCAAAGTGTCTTTCGGCCGAGAAGTGGCCTTTCAGGCAGCGGCCATAGACCACCATCAGCATGACTGCTCCGAGCGTCACATGGAAACCATGGAAGCCGGTGAGCATGAAGAAGGTCGCGCCATACACTCCCGCACCGAGCGTGAGTCCCATTTCGGTGTAAGCATGGTGGTACTCGTAGGCCTGAAAACCCAGGAAGGTCACACCGAGGATGATGGTCAGCAGCAACCCGAGGTTGAGCTGACTGCGGTTGTTCTTCAGTAATCCCCAGTGCGCCCAGGTCAGGGTGGCACCAGAGGTCAACAGGATTGCCGTGTTCAGTGCCGGAATACCCCACGCACCCATTGGCGTAAAGGATGGCCCTTTGGGACCGGCCGACGGCCAGGCGGCGGTGAAATCCTTCCACAGTGTGAAAGCGGGATCCATGCCGGCCAGCGCAGGGACCGAAACATTACGCACGTAGAACAAGGCACCAAAGAAGGCCGCAAAGAAGGCAACCTCCGAGGCAATGAACCAGATCATGCCGTAGCGGAACGACTTGTCCTCCCACTGGCTGTATGAGCCTCTCTGGTTCTCGCCGATCACCTTGCCGAACCAGTTGTAAACCACGAACACGATCACTGCGGCAGCAGCCAGCATGATCCATCCGCCTGCCGCGAAAGCGTTCATCTTCAGGATGAAACCCAAGGCCAGCAGGAACATGCCGGCTGAGAGTATGAACGGGTAGGGGCTCGGCTGCGGAACAAAATAGTGCTGTGAATGCGGTGAGGTATAGGTGGTCATTCGTCACTCTCTTTCTTGAGAAGCTGTTTTCTGGCCATCGACATTGAAGAATGCGTAGGACAGGGTCACGGTACGGATCTGTTCGCCGATCTCGGGCTTGACGATGAAGGTGAGGGGCAGTTCCTTCGTCTCGCCCGGCGCCAGCGTCTGCTGTGAAAAACAGAAGCAGTCCAGCTTTTCGAAGTGCTGCGCCGCCTGCCCTGGTGACACGCTGGGTACGGCCTGGCCAACGATGCTGCGATCGGAACTGTTGTGCACCAGAAAGCGGACTTGGTGCAACTCACCCGGATGGAGATCTAGGGTGGGCGTCAGCGGGCGCATTTCCCAGGGCAGCCCGGGCATCACCGTGCCGGTAAATTCGACCGTGACGATGCGTCCGAGATCGATGCGTGATGGCGCTGCCGCGGGGCCGGCGATCCCGCCGACGCCCAGCTTGCCCTGGTTTGTCTTGCCATTGAAACCGGTAGCCGCGCATAGCACGTCGTAGAGCGGCACCAAAGCAAAGCCGAAGGCAAAGGCGGCAGCAACCAGCAACAGCAGCTTGAACACCAGACTGCGGTTGCTGCGCAGGGCAACCGGTGGCTGGCTGCCAATCAGACCTGTTCCCATCGTCTCACGGTCGATAAAAAATGAAACCAAGGAGATAGATCGCCAACGCCGCCAGACCCAAAACCCAGGCCAGGCGCCGGCTTACTGCGCGACGGCGGTCGAGTTCCTCGGGCGTGAAGCCTTCCGGCAAATCCACCGCACTCTTGCTTTCTTCGCTCGCTGCGATCACTTGATCACCGGCTGGACTTCCCAGGAATGATGTGGTGGCGGTGAAGAAAGCGCCCATTCAAGACCTTCGGCGCCATCCCAAACCTTGTCGGTAACCCTGGTGCCGCCCTTGACGCACTTCCAGACGTTATAAGCAAAGATCAGCTGCGAGAAACCAAGAATGAAGGCGCCAACCGTCGAAATCGCGTTGAACTCGACAAATTGCAGGGCATAGTCCGGGATACGGCGCGGCATGCCGGCCAAGCCCAGGAAAAACTGCGGCATGAAAGTGAGGTTGAACGAGATCACGGTCAGCCAGAAGTGCCACTTGCCCAGGGTTTCGCTGAACATGTGGCCGGTCCATTTCGGCAGCCAATAGTAGACACCGGTCATCACGCCCATGATGCCACCCGCGAACAAGGCGTAGTGGAAGTGCGCGACGACGAAGTAGCTGTGGTGATACTGGGCGTCGGCGGCGACGTCAGCCAGAATCAGGCCAGTCAGGCCGGCAATGCCGAACAGAACGATGAAGCCCTGCGCAAAGAGCATCGGTGTTTCGAAGCTCATGGCACCGCGCCACATGGTGGCCACCCAGCAGAAAAAGAGGACGGCCAACGGCAGTGAAATGAACATTGTGCTGTACATGAAATAGAGCAGGGCCGGTACCGGCATTCCGGCGGTGAAGAAGTGATGCGCCCAGACGATCACCGAGAGCACGCCGATGGCGATGAAGGAGTACACCTGCGCCTTGTAGCCGTAGATCGGCTTGCGCGAGAAGGTCCCGAGAACGTGCGGAATGAGCCCCCAGATCGGCAGCAACAGAATGTAGACCTCCGGGTGACCGAAGAACCAGAACAGATGCTGGAAGAGGATCGGGTCGCCACCACCGGCGGCATTGAAGAAGTTGGTACCGAAATGGCGATCGGTGAGCAGCATGGTCACGGCGCCCGCCAGCACCGGAATTGTGGCGATCAACAGGAATGCGGTAATCAGCCAACCCCAGGCAAACAGCGGCAGCTTCATCATGGTCATGCCGGGCGCGCGCAGATTGAAGATCGTGACAATGATGTTGATCGAGCCCAGAATCGACGACACGCCGAGAATGTGAATCGAAAAGATGGCGAAGTCCACGCCCATTCCACCCTGCACGGAGAGCGGTGCGTAGAGGGTCCAGCCGGTATTAACCGCGCCATCGCCGATACCGAACATCGCCAGGATGAAGGGCAGTGTCAGCAATGTCGCGGCCGGCGGCAACAGCCAGAAGCCCCAGTTGTTGATGCGCGGCAGAGCCATGTCGGGCGCCCCGATCATCAGCGGAATCTGCCAGTTGGCAAAACCCGTCGCGGCCGGCATCAGGGCGGCGAAAATCATCACCAGCGCATGGACACCGATCAGTTGGTTGAAATACTCCGGCTGCATCAGCTGCAGACCTGGCTGAAACAGCTCGGCACGCACGGCAAGGATCATCGCGCCGCCAACGAAGAACATGATCAGCGCGAAGGTCAGGTACATCGTGCCGATGTCCTTGTGATTGGTCGTCGTCAGCCAGCGCATGACGCCGCCCTGATAATGCTCGGCGTGATGACCGTGGCTGGCATCGTGCTCAATGGAGGGGGCAGTGCTCATGGTGATCTCCTGATTCCTGGGCGTTAGCGTAGGGACTTGATCTGAGCCGGCTGGATCAGGTCGCCCTTGTGGTTGCCGAAGCTGTTGCGCTCGTAGGTAATGACCGCTGCCAGCTCGCTATCGGACAGCGTCTGTTTGAAAGCCTGCATGGCAGTACCCTCTTTCCCGTTCAGCACACGGTCGACGTGGCTATCCTTGAGCAGCTTGCCATCTGGCGAAAGAAGCGGGCCATTGACGATCTTGCTGCCTGCGAGGGCCGGGAAAACCGGTGCCATACCCTGACCTTCCGGCTGATGGCAGACCGCGCACTGCTTCGCATAGACCTCCTTGCCGGCGGCCATCAGTTCCTCCCTGCCCCAAGTCTTGTCTGACCCGGCGGCGGCGGCTGCCATCTGGGTCTTCTTCTCGTCAACCCAGGCCAGATACTCGTTCTCCGGCACCGCGTGCACGACAACCGGCATGAAGCCGTGATCCTTGCCGCAAAGCTCGGCACACTGTCCGCGGTAGACCCCTGGCTGCTCGATCCTGACCCAGGTTTCGCGCAAAAATCCTGGAATGGCGTCCCGCTTTACTCCGAACTGCGGTACCCACCAAGTATGGATGACGTCGGTCGAGGTCAGCAGGATACGCACCTTCTTGCCGACCGGCAGGACCACCGGGTTATCCACCTCGAGCAGGTAATGCTCACCCTTGACTTCCTTGTTGGCAATCTGCTCGCGCGGCGTGCTGAGGGTGCTCAGATACTTGATGCCACTCTCCGGATACTCGTACTGCCATTTCCACTGCATTCCGGTCACCTTGAGCACCATGTCGGCCTTGGTCCGGGTGTCTTCCATGTCGACGACCGCATGATAGGCAGGAATGCCGAACAGCACATAATCGATGAAGAGCAGAATGGCGAACGGCACCAGCGCCCAAAGCCACTGCACCGTGCCGGTCGGCCCGGTGAAACGGGCCGGCTGATGGCCGACGCTCTTTCGGTGCTTGACCATCGAATAGATCATGATCGTAAACACCACCACAAATATTATGGTTATCACGATCATGAAGAAATTGTGGATATGCAGCGTATCGCGGGCAATCGGCGTGACGGGTGTCGGAAAGTTCCAGCTGTAATCGGCACGTGCCAGTGACGGCATCAATGCCGCCAGCACAACCGGGGCGAAAACTCCAAGCCGCAGACAGAAACGATGAAGGATCTTCAATTGGTCTCCTTAAAGCACTTTGTCGGGGCTAAGCAGCGCCCAGGTTTTGTTTCAGCTCTTCGGCAAGAGCCATCTTCTGCTCTTCGGTCAACAGGCTGCCGACCTCGATTTCCTTGCCGTGCGAGCGGATCAGCAAGCGATGGATGTTCTGCCCGGGCGGCTTGACATATTGCAAGCGCGCCCAGTAGGGCTGGAACTCATGTTTTTCGACCAACGCCCCCCGGCGGGTCTCGACCGTCAACTGCCCTGCCCCCAGCGTAATCCGTTCAAAGTCCTCGGCGGTCATCTCGCTGCGCCGCAGAGCCCACCACAACGCCGCCAATTCCAGTCCGGCGAAAGGAATCACCGGCCAGGCGCCAAAATACGAGAAAGCAAACGCGATCACGCTCGAACCCGCGGCCGTTGCAACAAAGAGCACCTTGCACCCGGCCCTCGAGAGCGAGCGGTTCGGACGCACCACCCAGGTCCGACCCTCGAGCGTCTGTGCTGCAACCAGGCTCATAAATCCCCTCCAAAAAGGCCAGGTTCCGCGAGAGGTCCCAATCGACTTGATCTAAGTCAAGGTATCGAATTTCGGAGTGTAGCACAAAGCCTGGCTTGCTTGGCAACATCCTCCCATAACATCCTGATTGCATTGACCTTCCAGAGTCGTGATGGTGCGTCGCAACAAACCACCCTGCGACCATTTGACGCGGCTTGCAAGCTAGTCAGGACTGGCTGCGCAAGGGGGGGTGTTGCAGCGAACAATGATCATGGCAGGGGCAGTCAGGATAACCGGGGTTCCCTCTGCTTTTCGTCTTCCAAGGGGTGGGGTTGATGCGATCAGTTTTTCCGGAATCTGCTCGTGAGCCAGTGTTCCAGGAACTGAATGGGAGACTTATAACCCAGGGTCGAATGCTGAACGCTTTCGGTCGTAAAAGACCTCGATGGACTCGAAGTTGACGGCCTTCATGTCGGCATGTGTGGCAACCCGACACAGAGCACAGCCGAAGATCGGGAGATCTCTACTCAGGTTTTCAACAGGCCCACTGGCGACACGCCGCCGGCCCGCCGAACGACTGCTACGGATGATGGCCAGACGAAGGGCCACCGGCCAGGCACCGGAATGAATGATCAGGGCGCCGGTTGCCAGACGTTGCGGCAACGAGTTTCGCGAATACGCCACGCCGCCAGGGCGCCGAAACCGGCGGTCGCCGCGAGCAGGAACAGGCCGGCATGAAAATCGGCCGGTGTATAGAGGCGTGCCCCTCCGTCGCCCAGCCCACCCTGCCAGGTCAGGTCCATTACCCAGCCCACCAGAGGTTGCAGAATGGCTGCGGCCAGAAAACCGCCCATGTTGGTGACACTGGTCGACATCCCGGAGAGCAGGGGCGGATTGACCTCCTTGGCGCATGCCCAGGTGAGGGTAAAACTGGCGGTCACCAGCCCCATCAGCGCGAACAGAGCGTAGCTCAGGCCAAGCGGCAAGGCACTGCCCGACAGCCAGACCAGCCAGAGCGCGGCGTACAGGTGGCTGCTTACCAGGAGCACCGGCTTGCGCCGGCCGATACGGTCCGACAGGGTGCCAACAAACACGCAGCCCAGCGCAAAGCCGGCGAAATAGAGACTGACATGGCTGGCTGCCACAGCCCGCGTCATGTGGTGAACCTGGGTCAGGAAAGGCGTTGCCCACAGCCCGGCAAAGGCGAAAAAGCTGCCACAAATACCGAAGTTGACGCAAACAACCGGCCAGGTGTCGCGGTTCCTGAGGACGGACAACAGACCGGAAAGCACCACCGTGCGATCGAAATGCGGCCGCTGGCCGGTGGTGCCGGCCGGCAGACGATGCTCAGTTGCCTCGGCCGGATCCCGCAGCAACCACCAGCAGCCGACTCCGAGGAGCAGGGAAACGATTGCCAGGCCGACGAAAACACCTCGCCAGCCGGTGATCTGTGCCAGCCACGACAGGGGCGCTCCAGCCAGTACCGAGCCCAGATTGCCGATCAGCATGGCGAGACCGACCAAGCTGGCAAAACGACGCTCGTCGAATGACACGGCGATAATCTTGAGCATCGCGATGAAGGTCACGGAAACTCCCAGCCCGATCAGCGTCCGCCCGAGCAGTGCGAGATCGAAACTGGGTGCCAGGCCGAACAGCAGGCTGCCGAGGCCGCCGACCAGGCCGCCAAGCAGCAGGATCAGACGGGGTCCCAGGGTATCGACCAGGATGCCGGTCGGCACCTGCATCACCGTATAGACGTAGAAGTAGGTGGCGGCGAGAACGCCCAGCGAAGACGCCGAGGTATTGAACGCGGTGATCAGGTCCTGAGCGATTCCGGCCGGCGCAAAACGCTGGAAGAAGGAGAGCACATAGGCAGCGACGACAACCGCCAGGGCTAGGCCACGACGCCGGCGCTGCGCGGCAGCAGGATCGTTCATCCGGTGCTGTCTGTATGTGTTCTGGCCGGTGCATCAGCCCCGCCGAAAGCCGGAGCAGTTCGCCCGGGGGAAGCGCCGCAGTGATGCTCAGGCCAGTCCACGGCTCGCCAGTTCCCGCGCCAGCGCACGATCCACCTTGAGGAAGTGATTCACCAGCCAGTCGCGAATGAAACCCATCAGTTCAACCGAGACGCTCCCGCCAGCTTCGTACTGACGCTTGAAGCGGGACACGTCATCGATCAGCTTGCGATGCGCGGCGAGATGCGCCGCACGATCGGTATACTGGTGTTGCTCCATCAGCTTCTCTTCGAACGAGAAATGGTTGACCGTGTAGTTCACCAGCTCGTCGAGAATCGAGCCGCAGGCAGTGCGGCCAGCCCCGGAATGCATCGCCTCGTTGAGGCGGTTGGCGATGTCGATCAGCACCTGGTGCTGGCGGTCGATTTCGGCGTGCCCAACGGCCAGGGCACTCGACCATTCCATCAGCGGCTTGACCGGGTGTCGGGTGCCACGCGTCGACGGTAACCCGCCGCCGGCAATCTCGCCGATCCTGAAGCGCTGCACCATCGAGAACATTTCGCTTGACGCCTGCTCCAGCTCGGCAGCCGACTGCAAGGACTGTTTGATCACGTTCTCGGTCTGTCCCGAAGCGTCCATCACCGCGTCGACGTTGCTGACGATCTCCTCGATGCGCCTCGTCTGCTCGCGTGTCGCCTGCGACAACGCCTGCATTTTCTGCAGGGTATCCTGCGCCTGCTGCTCGATTGCGTGCAGGGTGTCGGCCGCCGAATTGGCCTGTGTCACACCGCTGGCGATCACCGGCGCCGCCGCCTTCATGCCATCGACCGCGCTCTCGGTATCGGACCGGATGCCCTGCAGGATGCCGCCGATCTCGCTGGTTGCCTTGCTCGTCCGCTCGGCCAGCTTGCGGACCTCGTCGGCAACCACCGCGAAGCCGCGCCCCTGTTCGCCGGCGCGCGCCGCTTCAATCGCTGCGTTCAAGGCCAGCAGATTTGTCTGGTCGGCGATTTCCTTGATCACCTTGGCCATCTGACCGATCTCGCTGGTACTCGCCACCAGCCGCGATACCTGGTCGGACGAAGCCGCCACGGTTTGGGCAATCGCCTGCATTTCGCCCGCCACGCGGGCAGCGACGTCGGCGCCATCGTGTGCGCGTTGGGCAACTTCATGCGCACCGTCTTCAGTGGCGCGCACCAGTCCGTTGACCACGTCGACGCTCGCCGACACATCGGCAATCGCCGTGCGTGTGTGCTTGACCGCACCCGCCTGCACCTGGGTGGCCAGGTTGATCTCGTTGGACTCCGCGGACAGGCGCTCGATACTCGCCTGCACCTTGCTGGCATTGGTGAAAATGGCACGCAGCATGTCCTTCAAACTGGTCTGCATGTGCGCCAGAACCGACAGGACGCTGCTCGTATCACCGGGTTGCAACGGGACTTCATGCGTCAGATCGCCTTCGGCGATCCGGTTGGTGACACCGAGTGCAACCTTCGGTTCGCCGCCGAACTCGCTGACGATGCTCTTTCTCACCGCCCAGCCGGCGAGCAGCAGCAGGCAGGTCGCGGCCAGTGCGATCAGCACGCTATGCTTGGCCTCATTCTTGAAAATGTGGTCGACGTCGTCGATGTAGATCCCCGATCCGACCAGCCAGCCCCAGGGTTCGAACCTCTTGACGTAGGACAGCTTGGTGAACAGTTCGCTGCTCACGCCGCCGCCGGCCAGGGGTTTCGGCCAGAGGTACTCGACAAAGCCTTCACCGGTTTTTTCGACCACCTCGTTGAAGCTGACGAAGAGGTTCTTTCCATCGACTCTAACCGGCTCGCCATCGAGGCCGGCCTGCAGCGAGATCGCCTTGTTGAAGCGCGCTTCATCCAGCACCTTGCCGTCGAGCGCCGACACCGTCGGATGCATCACCATGCGGGGAACCGGCTTGCCGAGATCCTGGATCCAGAAGTATTCGGTCTTTTCGTAGCGCAGGCGCCTGACCGCTGCGATCGCTTGCTGTCTGGCCTCGTCCTCGCTCAGCGTACCTGCCTGCTGCAGGTCGTGATAATGGTCAAGTACGCCGACCACCGTCTCAACCAGATGCCTGGTCTTCACCTGGCGATCGTTGTAGAGCAGGTCGTGCAATGACCACAGGCCTTCCCACACGATCAGGAGCATTGCCAGCAAGGCCAGGATCGCAGTCAGCGAAAGTCGGTTGATCAGACTCAAACGACGTAGCAGTGCAATCATATCCACCCCCCAAGGTGTACAGCGGAGCCCGCCATGCTGTACCAATCAGGCCAAAGTTGCAACGGTTTGGCGCTCGATGCTTACCACCTATCATGTTTCGGCCCCCTGAAAGAACTTGGGAAGAGGCAGTGC
>ERZ761603.475-NODE-475-length-33934-cov-15.270167_pt1 | contig 33934 bp, 28 predicted proteins | sample MGYA00511879_ERZ761603 | MGnify/ENA primary metagenome ERZ761603 (study PRJEB28899, sample SAMN02850040) | bioreactor sludge metagenome | biome: EBPR Sludge; feature: EBPR Bioreactor; material: flocular biomat | place: Australia: Thorneside Wastwater Treatment... | reverse complement strand
GCGGGCGTGCCGGTGCCGGGCACCGCCCCGTCCGCTGTTTCCAGAGAGCCGGGTGATCGGGCATCGGCGAGTCTTCCCTGGCGTCTGAACAACCCCGCGCCGTTCATCGTGCCCGAGGCCGAAGCCAACCCGAGTGCAGTGGCCGACAAGTTCGCGGCGCGGGTACGGTCGATGGAGGTCCGTGCCGCGCTGCGCGCGTATGAAGGAGCGCCGCCGGTCATCCCCCATCCGATCGCGGACCTGAACATCCAGACCTGCCGCGCCTGCCACGCGCTGGGCCTTCAGGCGGGTAATAAGACCGCGCGGATGGTTTCGCACACGTACCTGACCAACTGCACGCAGTGCCACGTCGAGGCGTCGGGGCCGCTGCTCGGCGACGATCCCGGGCCGGCCAACGGTTTTGTGGGCATCAGGCCCAGCGGCTACGGCGGCACGCGGGCTTGGGCGGGCGCGCCCCCGGTCATGCCGCACACGACGTTCATGCGAACCAACTGCATCAGTTGCCACGGCGAGCACGGCTACGACGGGTGGAGGCCCGATCATCTTTCGCGGACCAACTGCGTGCAGTGCCATGTTCCCGCGGCGGAGTTTGAACAACTCGCCCCGACCTTCGGCGTGGCCGATGTGGCCGACGGGCAGGCCGCGGGCCGTCCCCGGTGAAACAATCGATTATGCCCGAGGACAAGGGAATTTCCCGCCGCGATCTCTTCCGGTGGCGCTGGCCGGGGCGGGCCGCGGAGATTCCCGGGGCGGCACGCCCGGCGTCCGATCCGGCGGAAGGTGAGGCCCGGGCCGAGCCGAACTCCGGTCGATCGGGCATCGGAAGACGGTTCGCCCTGCCGATTCACCGCCCTCCGGGGGCGGTGGATGAGGTCGCGTTCCTGGCGGGATGTACGAAGTGCGGCGAGTGCGCGGCGGCGTGCCCGGTGGGGGCCATCGTCTTCGCGCCGGCCCGCTTCCGTGAGGCCGCGGGAACGCCGATGATCGAACCGCACACCGCGGCGTGCATCATGTGCCCGGACACGCCCTGCATCAGCGCGTGCAAGCCGGGCGTGTTGCGCAACGACAGATCACTCAAGATGGCGGTGGCGACGATCCAGCCGATGGCGTGCCTGGCGTATACAGGCTCCTTCTGCAGCGTCTGCTCGGAACGATGCCCGGTGCCGGGGGCGATCGAAGTGACCAAGGGCAAGCCCCGCATCCGCGAGGATGTCTGCACCGGGTGCGGCGTGTGCGCGAACGTGTGCCCCGCGCCGGAGAACGCGGTGATGGTGCTGCCGCTGGCGGATCGGCCGATCATGGCATCCGATCCGACACCGCCGAGATCAGGTTCATCGGAGAGCGGGGACGCACGATGAACGGCGGGACCTCGATGCGAGTGACAAGACCACGGCGCGGCATCCCCGTCGGGTTCACCGCGGCGGCTGGAAACTCATGCTCTGCCGTGGCGCGTTGTCGTCCAGGATCGGCGAGTTGAAGCCGATCATGACAGCCTCGGCACCGGTGCCGCCCGGGCCTTGAAGTCCGAAGGTGGCGCTGCTGCCACGTGAAAGCGTGCAGCCGGACATCCCCGAATAGACCACATTGATGAGATTCGATGATTCATGGATCGAGATCATCAGGTTAATGCTGTCAGCGCCGCACACATTCGATAGAAAGCGGTTTCGGAAGTACAGGTTAAAGACGCGTCCGCCCGCCGAGCCTAGTGTGGTAATCTCGATGAACTGGTCCGTGCCGAAATCGCGCAGGTCGTCCCAGAAAAAGGCGAGCATCGGGTGTGAAGTGATATTGGCGGGAAGCGCCGTATTGGTGAAGGCGGTGGAGCAAGAGTTCCCGAAGATCAAAAACCCGTTGCTCGAGACGCTGATCTCGCTGACCGAGAGGCCCCATCCGGTGAAGGTAAAGCCGAGCGGGATGCTCCCGAAACATTGGTCATCCCCCAGGGACTCGATCCGAGTCCATCCGACGCGATCGTCTTGACTGAACTGCATGTTGACCGAGGCGATAATGCGGTCTGGCCCGGCGGGCCCGGTCGGTCCCGCCGGGCCGGCGGGTCCGGGGTTCCCGCTGAGCGCGTGGAGTGCGTACGGCGCGGCGGTCAACGACTGGCGCGGCGTGAGGGTCGTAAATGGACCGGCTAACAAGGTGGAAACTCTGATCTCAAGCCACCGTGCCCGCCCCGCGAATGGTGCCGAGCCGAAGTCGAGTTGAACGGTGAAGAGTCCGTTCACGACCTCGATGCGAGCCTGTAGTTCCGACCCGATCTGGTTGCCCCCCGTGAACTGATCGAACAAGCGGAACCGCATGAAGAACGTGCCGTTGGCGGGCGTCCCTCTGCTGCGGAGTTCTCCCTGATACGTGAACGCCGAGGTCACGGGGCTGTCCGCACGGGCTGTCGGCAGGGCGGACAGCAACGAGAGGATCACGCACACAAACAATGCACGATTCATACGGATGAACTCCATGAAACCAGGGGGGATCGCGGCAATTGCAAGAACACGCGGTTGCGTCGCATGCGACGCCCAAAGCAAATACCAGCGCCCAGTATACTGAAGTTCGCGTGCACTACAAGCCCAATCCGAACGGAGTGTCCGAGAAACACGCATCGCCCGAGCTGCTCGGAGCGATGTTCGATGATCCACGCGGCGGAACCGTCATTTTCCCGGTGGAAGCATCGCCGGGGCCTGCCCACAATCCCGCATGGTGTCACGCGCGTACCGGATCGGCGGCGGCCTGCTCCTGCTGGCGGCGCTCACGGCCTTGTTCTTCTTCGGGCGTGAAGTCCTGACCCAGTGGGACCGGTTGCGGCGGTATCAGCCGGTCAACGCGACCATCGAGGAGTCCTCGGTCAAGGTCTCGCGTGGTCGCAGGAGCAAGAACTACAAGCCCCTCATTTATTTCCGATACGAAGTCGATGGACAAACCTACCGCGGATGGCGGATCTGTCCGGTTTCGGAGAACTGGCAACGCACGGCGGCCAACGAGGTCACGCGGCGGAACCCGGTGGGGAGCCTTCGTCAGGCGTACTACGACCCCGTATCGCCGGGCGAGGGTTTCCTGGAGCGACGCCCAGCGTTCCAGCCGTACTTCTTGAGCATGCTCTGCGGCGCTGGGGTGGCTGGTGCGGCGCTCCTGTGGTTCAGCGGCAGGCGTCGGACACCGAACCAGGCGGAGGTGCCCCCGCAGGTGATCGACGGCGCGGAGTGGTGGCCGCTCGAAGTGGAACACGAGATCGGCCGTCGGCTCGCCAAGTGGAGGAGCGGCGCACTGGCGATGATCCTCTTCGCGGCCTTGCCCGTGCATTACCTCATCATCGCCTGGCCCGATCCGGGAATGTTCGGTTGGGCGGCGTGCGGCGCGTACGCGGCGGCGATGCTGGTCTTCATCGGCATCTGGATGCACGCCTCCTCGGTCTTCCGGCGCTTTGTCGATCCGATGGTCGTCATCGACCGCCCCGATCCGATGGCGGGGGAGGAGTTCACTGTACGTGTGGCCGCGGCGATGCTGCGCGGAGCGGCGGGGGCCGAACTCTCGGTCGGCATGCTCTGCCGCGAGGGATACCGAGAGAAGAAGGGGAACAAAACGCACCAGGGTGAACGGATCGTGTACCAACAGTGGTACCCCGGCGAGCCGCTGGACACGGACGGGCCGGAAGGCTCCGCTTCGGCGGACTTTGTGGTGGGCGTTCCGGCCGGGCGGCCAGGCACCACGGACCTCTCTTCCGGTGAAGATATCTTTCCCAACTACACCTGGCTGATCGGGGTTCGGATCAAGGTGCGTGGCGGGGCCGATCTCAAGGCGCTGTACCCCGTGGCGGTGAGCGAGCCGGAGACAATCCTGAAGTCGTCGGATGCGCAGTCTGCGACAGAATCTGAGTGACGGCCTGAGTGAACGTGCAGTCGGTCCCGATGAGGATGCAGCGGCCCTTCAAGCCCGCGGCCTCGCCCGCTTCGATATCCCGGGGCGCATCGCCGATCAGGTACGAGCGAGAAAGGTCGAGGCTCAACTCCGTCGCGGCGGTCTGGATCATGCCCGGCGCGGGCTTTCGCCACGAGTGTTCTTTCGTGTACTCGGGTAGGAGTCCCCGAGGATGGAACGGGCAGTAATAGATGCCGTCGATCAGACAACCACCGTTCACCGACAGGGCATGGCGCACTCGATCATGGATTCGTTCCACGTCCGCGGGTGAGGCGCCGCCGCGGGCTATGACGCCCTGGTTGGTGATGACGACGAGCGCCAGTCCGGCCTTCCGCAGCGATGCGCACCCATCGAGCACACCCGGCAGCAGTCTGACAAGATCGGGATCGGTCAGGTCGCCGTGGGCCGCCGGTGGGGGAGGCGCGGGCAACGCGCGGCACTCGATGAGCGTGTCGTCACGGTCGAGAAACACAGCGGGGCGGGGCGTCATGCCACCGCTCCCCACAGGCCCACGCCCAGCAGGGCGAGGACGATCAGCGTAACAGCCGAGTAGAACGCATCCTTTCGGAGCGCGAACATGATCAGTGAGAATACCACCCGCACCACCGGAACGAGGATGAGGCAAAGCACACCCAGTTGCGCCATCGCGGCGGGATCAAACGCGATGGCAGCGCGGGCGACACGAAGCGGGTGGGTCAGGCCATCGGGCTGGCCGGTGAAGTCGCGGAAGGCAGACCTCTCCCCGCCGTGCCGAGCGAGGTAAACCACCAGGCCCGAAGCGATCAGGATGCCGCTGACCAGCGTGCCGGCGTTCAGCAGCCTGCCGAGCCGCGACTCCAACGCGCCGGTGCGGTGCTCGTGTTGGACGGCCGGCTCGTTCACAGGGTTCCGGTTGCTCCTTTCACAATCATCTGGATGCCCGCCAGCGCGACCAGGCACCCGAAGATGATCCGAAGCGTGCGGGTACGGACCCGCGGCAGGAGTTTGGCCCCGAGCATGGCCCCGGCCAGCGCGCCCAGCGCGATCGGCCCCGCGAGAGCGGGGGCCACCTGGCCGCGATGAAGGTACACGCCGGCGCTCGCGGCGGCGGTCACGCCGATCATGAAGTTGCTCGTCGCCGTTGAGACCTTGAACGGCAGACGCATCAACCGGTCCATCGCAAAGACCTTGATGACACCCGAGCCGACACCCACAAGCGCCGAGAGAACCCCGGCTCCGAACATGACCGCGAAACCCTGAGGGATGCGCCGAGGGAAGTAGGCGGCGGGACCCTCGGTCGCCGGATAGTCGCCATTGAGACCCAGCCGTGTGCTCAGCGCATCGGGTTCCGCATCGAACGGCCTCGCAACGGGGGGACGGGCCGCGTTGTACGCGGTCTGCAGCAGCACCAGCCCGAAGATGATGGAGATGGCCGCCAGGGGCAGGTACCCGGCGATCCATGCGCCGGCGAGCGCCCCGGCCGTGGTCGCGATCTCGAGAATCATGGCGATGCGGACGTTCGTGAATCCGTCGCGCACATAGGCCGCCGCGGCCCCCGACGAAGTGGCGATGACGGCGATGAGTGAGGCACCGATGGCGTAGCGAAGGTCCACGCCGAATCCCAGGACGAGCACGGGGATGATCACCACCCCGCCTCCCAGCCCGGTGAGCGAGCCGAGCAGCCCCGCCGCGACGGAGACGAAGAAGAGCAGGGGCGTCAGAAGGGAGAGTGTCATGGAGTCCGCGGTCGAGGGGCGTGCGGGCAGGATCAGCGTGCTGGGCGGGGCGTGCGGCCCTTTGAACGAAGGTGTGCGTGGAGTTTCGCGGCGGGCCAGGTGTTGATGCACTGCTCGGGGCGGAGCCAGCCGCGCCGGGCGGTGGCGATGCCGAAGCGCAGGTTGTCGAAGTCCGCCGCGGCGTGGTCGTCGCAGTTGATCGAGATGAGGCATCCCGCATCGACCGCCGCGCGGACGTGGATGTCCCGAAGGTCCAGCCGCATCCAATGGGCGTTGACCTCGAGGGCGACGCGATGCTCCTTCGCCGCCGCGATGAGCGTCCCCATGTCGGGGCTGAGGCCCGGCCTGCGCAGCACGAGCCGGCCCGTGGGATGGCCGAGGATGTGAACCAGCGGGTGCGCGATGGCCGCGAGGAGGCGACCGGTCGCGGTCTGCGGGTCCTGGGTGAGGGCGGCGTGCGGGCTGGCAACCACCACATCGAGTTCGGCGAGCAGGTCGTCCTTGTAATCAAGCGAGCCATCGGCGAGGATGTCCACCTCCGAGCCGGCGAGGATGGTGATGCCCTCGATCCGCTCATCGGCCTCGCGTACGGCGTCGATGTGTCGGCGCAGGCGGTCGGGCTTGAGGCCGTTGGCGATCGAAGAGGATTGGCTGTGGTCGGTGACGGCGATGGTGTGAAAGCCGCGGCGCTTGGCCTCGCGCGCCAGTTGCTCGATCGAGAGTTCGCCGTCGGAGGCGGTGGTGTGCGCGTGGAGTTCGGCCTTGATGTCGGCCAGGTCGATGAGTGCCCACGGGCCGGGCTGGTCGAGTTCGCCCCGGTCTTCGCGGACCTCGGGCGGAATCCACGGCAACCCCAGTTTGGCAAAGACCTCCTGCTCCGTGGCCGCGGCGACGGGCTTGACGCCTCGCGTGTGCGGGGGTGTGTCGTGTTCATCCAACGGGAACAGCCCCCAGTCGGTCAGCGTGTACCCCATCTTGATCGCCCGCTCACGGAGGCGCACGTTGTGCTCCTTGCTGCCGGTGAAATACATCAAGGCGGAACCCCAGCGGGAATCGGGCAGCACGCGCAGGTCGACCTGGATCGAGGGGCCTGACGGGGGTGTTTCGGGCAGGCTTTCTCCCTTCTCGGGATTCGGCGTCGTACCCCATCGGCTCTGCCCCACGTCCGTGGCGAAACGCACGCTGCCGCGGCCTTCGCCGGCGGTGATGACCTGCACCACGCCGGGAGTGGTGCGAAAGGCCTCGGCGATGTCGCCCTGCCTCGCCAGATCCGCGTCGTGAACTCCCACGAGGATGTCGATGTCGCCGATGGTGTCCTTGCCTCGACGCAGCGATCCCGCGGCCTCGACGCGGGCCACGCCGGGCAATCCGCGGAGGCGGTCGAGGAACACGTCGGCCACCGCGGCGGCTTTGCCCAGCCAGGTCCGCTGACCCGACGCGGCGGCGAACGCGAGGGACTCCTTGATCTTGGCAACGGCCTTCGCGCCCATGCGGGGCAGGGTGAGGAGCGTGCCATCGTCGATGGCCTTCTTCAGGGAGGGAATGTCGGTGATCCCCGCCTGCCACATGGTGCGAACGGTCTTGGGCCCCAGGCCCGGCACCTGCATGACCTCGAGCAGCCCCGCGGGCACCTTGGCGATCAGTTCGTCGTGCTCGGCGATGCGGCCCGTGGTGCAAAACTCGATGATCTTGTCGGCCATCTTCGCGCCGATGCCGTCCAGGGCGGTCAGTTTCGCACGGTCCTGCGCGAGAAGCGCGATGTCATCGGCGAGGCCTTCGATGGTGCGTGCCGCCCGGGCGTGGGCGGAGGCGCGGAACCCGTCCTCGCCCAGCAGGTCCAGCATCCGTGACATATCGTGCAGCAGGTTGGCGAGAGGCTGGTTGAGGGACATGCGCATCGAAGCATAGTGCCCTGTGCGCGGGCGCTCAGGCTTGTCACGCCGTGATGTCGAGTCGTCCGGCCTCGATGCGCGTCGCCGCGGCGTTCAGGTCCGCGGGGTGACGGTAGAGTTGGATGGGATTGGTGTTCTCCCGCATCGGTATCGCCGCGTCGAAGTTCACGTTCCCGCTCACGGTCGCCCCGATGAGCGAGCGAGCGGGGCGCTGTGATGTGAGTTCAATGCTGTCGGCGGTTCGCTCGGCGCGGGCGGAGATTGATTCCTGAGTCGTGGAAAGGTCTTTGGCGTGCGCGCGAACAAGACGGAGCGCCGGGGCAGAGGTCGACGTGGGGGTGGCTGGTCCGGAGTTCATGCACGGAGAATGTACGTGCCACACGGAGAGCCGACCATCACTTCAACCGGGGGGGGCTGAACCGAAAGGGCGTCAATCGCCACCGACCAGGCGCGGGCGGATGTTGGGCTTGCGTTGACCGTACTCGTTCATGTAGTAACTCGGGGCACGCTGGTCGCGCACGGCGTCGAAGCGGTCGTACTGACTGCGGTGCTCATCGGGCGTCAGGACCGGCTCGTGGCACCCGGCCGGCAACATGGCCATCAACGAGGCAAGCAAGACGCACCCGGCGCGACGCGCCGGCCGAACGGATGCGGGTTGAGACTGGGCGGGTGAACGAAGCATGGCAACGGGTCGCGGACAGTATACGTTGCCGAAAGACACACCGTCCGTATTCAACGGGCGGCGCGTCCGAGAGAGGACGAGATTGATGAAGAGGCCCGTGTATCGCCCGGTGTCCCGCGCGGGGCGGTCTTCACAGGTTGTACGCGGGCACGCCCATTCTGTTCGTCTCGCGGTCGAAAAACCGGGTCCTACAGGCGAATTTCACCACGCTCGTCGATCGACAGTTCGCCGCGTGCCGCACATTGTCGCAGCCCCTCGTACACCGCGGCGCAGACCACCGTGGCGAGGTTCAGGCTCCGTTCCTCGGGCAGCATCGGCAAACGCAGGCCCCGCCCGGGGTAGGCCGCGATGGTCTCCGGCGGCAGTCCCCGGGTCTCCTTCCCGAAGATCAGAAAATCCCCGCGGCGCAGGGGGGCCTCGTACAGGCTGCGTTCGGACTTGGTGGTGAAGAGCCACGCGCGCTGCGGCGGCATCGTCATGGCGCACGAGTTCCAGGAGGCGTGCTCGCGCAGGTCGAGGCGGGGCCAATAGTCCAGGCCCGCGCGTCGGCAGGCCTTTTCGGAGATATCGAATCCCAGGGGGTGGACCAGGTGCAGGCGGCAGCCCGCGGCGACGCAGGTGCGGCCGATGTTGCCCGTGTTGTTCGGGATCTCCGGCTCGACCAGCACGACTTCAAAGAGCGGCCGATCAAGCCTGGGTCGTTCCGTGTCCACGTCTTACCTGCCCTGGGCGCGGAGGTACTCGGCCTCGACGGCCCGCCGGGCTTGCACGCCGGGATCGACGAGCAGGACCTGCTCGAGCGCAGCCTCGAAGGATGGGAGCCCCATCCAGCCCGACCAGCGCAGCACGCCGTCGCTGCTTGCGATGGCCACCCACGGAGCGGGAATCGGGAACGACCTGCCTCGTCGGGCGATTTCGAGCAGCCCGCCGGTGGGATCGAAGAAGGTGCTCTGCTTGAGGTCCCGTCCGGCGATGAACTTCTCGGCTCGTTCCTTCATTTTCTTCGGGTCGTCCTGCTTGCTGGGGTCGGTGTTCTGATCGCCCAGGCGCGTCACGATGCCCGCGACAACCAGGTCGCGCGAGCGCTGCGTCTTGATGAGGTCCATCCGGTTCATGACGTTCATCTCGTTGAACGAAATGAGCGTGTCGGGGTTCCAGAAATACACCAGGGTGGCGCGCCCGGCGTTTGGTGGCTTGGGCCCGAGCCAGCCCGCCTCGGGCAGCCGGAAGGCGATCGGCGCGGGAGGGTTGTTCGGGTCCGGCGGCTGTTCGTGATCTCCGGCCTTGGGCATCTTGGGCCACTTCGCGTTCTTGTAGTCGTCGGCGCTTGGTGGCGGGAAGGGCAGTTCGGGAATCTCGACCATCGATGCCCCGGTGTTGATCGCGGCGGTGCGGCGGATCTCCGCATCGCGCTCCGCTGCTTCGCGGGCCAATCGGGCGTTGATGCCGCCGGCGTCTTCGGTTTTTTCCTTCAGGAGCGATGCGACGGCGGCGTCCAGCGCGGACTTATCGAGATCGGCGAAACGCATCTGGCCCGCCCGATCGATCACGTAAAAATTGGGGTCCTGGTCCGCCATGATCGCCTTGCGGAACTCGCCGTTGGTGTCCTTGGCAACCCTGAAGAAGCCGTTGGCGGGTTGGGCGGGCTTGTTGGCCTTATCCCATTCCAACGCTCCGTGCACGGCAATTACCACCAGGTCCGTTGCGGGGTGAGCAGAGGCGAGTTTCAGGGCCTGATTCAGCGCACGCTTGCTGGGGGCGTACCAGTCCGACCACGTGCAGATGACGACGACGCGACCGGAGGTGTCGGCGGGGGAAACTGGGCCGCCGTTGGTCCAGTCCGAGAGTTTCGACCACGCCGTGGCATCGAACGGTTTGAGTTCCATGCTGTTTAGGGCGGCGCGGCGGGCACCCTCGCCTTCGCGCTTGAAGTCATCGGCGAAAGACAACCCGGCGGTGAAAACCAGACCGGCGAGCGTGAGTTGAGTAAGGCGGTTCAGTTTCATGGCAAACCTCGGGTGAGAGAAGCACCCCATCGGACTATACGAACGATAGACGAACGGTAGGCAGGGTTGCTACCTCTCTTTATACAGACGTTCGAGAGAACAATTAGTTCATGGTCCAAGGCATGCAGCCTCGTATTTGGCTTGGACACTGGTTCATACGAGGCCGGGCATCCAACTGAGTGCCACCGCCAGGGCTGTCGCGACGTTGAGCGAATCCGCCCCCGGTGCCATCGGGATTCGCACCCGAACTCGCGCCGCGTTCAGCGATGCCGCACGGAGACCGGGCCCCTCCGCGCCGATAAGGAAGGCCGGTAGACCCCAGCACCCAGCGGCGGACCACTCTCGGATCGGAATCGCTTCCGGCGACGGGCTGAGCGCGATAGTCACGAACCCCAGATCGTACAGCGCGACGAGCGCATCAGGCCACGGTTCGACTCTGGCGAACGGCACCCGCAATGCGTGCCCGATCGATACACGCATTGATTTGCGGTACAGGGGGTCGCAGCACCCCGGCGCGAGCAGCACTGCGGCACCTTCCCCCACGATACAGGCCGTGTTGCGGAAGATCGCGCCCATGTTGTCCGCGTTCGAGATCCCCTCCGCGATGACCAAGACCCGCGCCCGCGAGGCGACCGTCCGCCAATCCACCGGGGGAGGACGCACGCCGCACGCCAGCACGCCCCGATGAAATGCAAATCCGGTAATGCCCTCCAGTACACGACGGTCGGCGATGAAGACCGGCACAGATGGATCGAGGCGGGCGAGCGCATCGGCCAGTTTGACCTCCCGACCCGATTCGATCAGGACCGACGCGACCGGGAAGCCCGAGGCGATCAGCGCCCGCACCACCAGTTCGCTCTCGGCGATGAACCGGCCCCGCACGCCGCGGAACTCGGCGTCCCGGAGCGCGGCGTCTTTCAGATCGGCATAATCCGCGAGCCGCGGATCGCCCGGATCGGTGATGTGGATGGGTGGTGGCATCGCGGGAGCACAGACCGTAGACTCTGCCCCTCCCCGGCGAAGGAACGCCGGACGATACAAGGAGTACGGATGACCGCCGCGCACACACAACTGGAACTCTGGCAGGCCGTGGTGCTCGGGCTGGTCGAGGGGATCACCGAGTACCTGCCCATCAGTTCCACCGGGCACCTGATCCTGGCCTCGGCGCTGATGAAACTGAACCGCACGCCCGAGATGGTTCGTGCCGTCAACGACTTCAACATCGTGATCCAGGGTGGGGCGATCGCCGCGGTGGTGGGTCTGTATTGGCCCAGCGTGGTGCGGATGCTGTGTGGTTTCACGGGGCGAGACGGGGCGGGCTTCCGTTTGTTTCTGAACCTTGTGATCGCCTTCATCCCTTCGGCGGTGGTGGGTCTGCTGCTCGGCGACTGGATTGACGCCACGCTCTTCCACGAATGGCCGGTGCTGCTCGCGCTTCTGGCGGGGGCGGTCTACATGGCGCTCGTGGACCTCAGAGCGCAAGGAAGGCTGGGAAGACTGCCCCCCCCGACCCGCGGCCCCGATGTGTGGGACATCACGCCACGGCAGGCGTTGTTCATCGGGTGCCTTCAGTGCTTCGCGCTCTGGCCCGGCACGAGCCGATCCATGATGACGATCACCGGTGGCATCTTTGTCGGGCTGCGCCCCGCGAAGGCGGCGGAGTTCAGTTTCCTTCTCGGGCTGCCGACGCTCATGGCCGCGACCGTGTACAAACTGGTGAAGAACCTGCACAGGAGTTCCAAGGCGGGTGAACCGAACCTGTTCGAGACCCTCGGGTACGGCGCGTGCTTCGTAGGAATGATTGTGGCGATGATCTCGGCCGCCGCGGCGGTGAAGTGGCTGGTCGGCTTTCTCAACCGTCACGGGCTGGGATTGTTCGCGTGGTACCGGGTGGCGCTCTTCCTGGTTCTGGGCGGCATGATCGCATCCGGTGCCATCGACATCAAACCCCCGCCGCGGCGATCGATCGAACGACAGACAGAGACGGTGCCCCCGGTGGAATGGCCGGGCACCCCGCGGGAGAGCGCGAAGTGAAGACCTCGTTCCCTAAAGACAAGATCCGAGTGGTGCTGGTGGAGAACATCCACGCGAGGGGCGCGGCGATGCTCCGGGAGGAGGGCTTCGCCGTCGAAACGATGACAGGCTCTCCCGACAGATCGAAACTGCTGCGGCTGTTGAAGGAAGCCCACGTCCTGGGCATTCGGTCAAAGACCGATCTTCCCGCCGTCGTGCAGGATGCGGCCCCGCGCCTGCTGGCGGTGGGGTGCTTCTGCATCGGCACGAACCAGGTGGACCTGGCCCACGCGCGGGGACGCGGCCTGCCGGTCTTCAACTCGCCATTCTCCAACACGCGCAGCGTGGCGGAACTGACCATCGCCGAAGTCGTGGCCCTGTCGCGCCGATTGGTGGACCAGTCGGCGCGGATGCACGCCGGCACGTGGGACAAGTCCGCCGCGGGGGCGCACGAGGTGCGAGGACGGACGCTTGGTATTGTGGGGTACGGGCACATCGGCTCGCAGGTGTCCGTGCTCGCCGAGGCGATGGGGATGCGGGTCATCTTCCACGACATCGCGCCGAAGATGGCGCTGGGCAACGCCAGATCGGTGCGTGACCTTTCAGCCTTGCTGAAGGAAGCCGACGTGGTGACGCTGCACGTGCCCGCGACCGGCGCGACACGGAATCTCATCGGCGCGGCGCAGATCCGGAAGATGAAGCCGGGGGCGCACCTCATCAACAACGCCAGGGGGAGCGTGGTGGACGTGGTCGCTCTGGCCGAAGCCCTGCGCAGCGGCCACCTCGGCGGCGCAGCGCTCGACGTCTTCCCGCACGAACCCGCGAGCGGGGAAGAGCCGTTCGAGAGCGAAGTCCGGGGGCTGCCGAATGTCATTCTTACGCCCCACGTCGGTGGAAGCACCGAGGAGGCTCAGGAGGCCATCGCCGAGGATGTCGCGGCGAAACTCATCAAGTTCATCAACGTGGGCACCACCACAGGCTCGGTGAATGTGCCGGAGGTGGAACTGCCGGGCCAGGAGGCCGCGGATGAACACGGCAGGTCCGCCAGGCGCCGCCACCGCATCCTGCACTTCCACCGCAACGTCCCGGGCGTGCTGAGCTCGCTCCACCGTGTTGTGGCGGGACTGGGCGCGAATATCACCTCCGAGTACCTCCGCACGCTGGACGATATCGGCTATGTCGTGCTCGACGTGGACCCGACCAACGGCAAGGAACTGCTCACACGCCTGAGAGCGATGCCCGAGACCGTGCGCGTCAGGATCCTGTGGTGATCGGCGGTTTCGAGTCGCCCGTCAGCAGCACGATCCCCAGCACGATCAGCACGACGGCCACGGCTTTGCGCGGCGTCATCCCCTCGCCCAGAACCAACCACCCCAGAAGCACCGCCGTGGCGGGCGAGAGGGCGAAGGCGATGGGCCGCACGCGGGAGATGTCCCCGCCCGGCGAAGCGAGCGCGGAATAAAAAAAGAAGACCCCGGCGAAGCCCGCCAGCAGGCCCGAGCCGCCGATGAGCATGAGCCAGACCTTCCACCCCGCCGCGGCGGTCCAGCCGGGCTTCTCCCACTGCCAGAGGTGCATCGACAGGTAGTACGCAATGATGGTGGGCGGGAGCGTGGTGCAGGCCCGCACCAGGAAGGCGGACATCGGACCGACCTTGCCCGTGTTGATCGCCCACTTCGTAAAAATCTCACCGATGCCCCAGCACAGACCGGCCAGAATAGCGAACAGGATCGCACGCATGGCCGTACCGTAGCGACTCTGCCGAACGCAACTACGGGATCAGTCCGGAAGCAACCGCCCGCTACCCGCGGAGTTCCTCGGGAAAAAGTTCCGGAGGCGCGTTTTGCCAGCAGACGGGCCGGCACCATCGCTCGACCGCCATCGCCCCGACGGCCGTGGACTGCTGTTGATTGGTCGCGGGCCAGGGGCCGCCGTGGACCATCGCCGCTGAAACTTCAACTCCCGTGGTCACGCCGTTGAACACCAACCGACCGACTTTGCCCGCAAGGATCTGGGCGAGCGCCCCGGCCCGGTCCGTGTGTGCAGCGAAGATCGCCCCGACCAGCGAGCCGGGGACGGCGTCCGCGCCTTTCAGAAGGTCGAGTTCCTCATCGCACTCCACCACGATCGTGGACGGCCCGAAGCATTCCTCGCGCAGTGTCGGGAACCTCAGCAAGGCCGAGAGTGAGGCACGCAGCACCACCACAGGCTGAGACGTGCCCGATCCCTCGGCGGGTTGGCCGCGGGCGGCCTGTTCCACGCCGGGAACCTGTGAAACCTCGTGCAGTCGTTCGAGAAAGCCCGCGCGCACCCGGGCGCTGAGCATCGGCTGGGCGGGGGATGCCGCGGCGCGGGCCGCCAATGTATCGAGAAAGAGGTTGGCCCCATCGCCCCGAACGATGAAGACCAGGCCCGGGCACGTGCACATCTGGCCGTTGGAGTTGGTCACAGCGCCGATGATCTTCTCGGCGATGGATTCGGCCTCCGCGGCGAGAGCCCCGGGCAGAATGAAGATGGGGTTGATGCTGCCCATCTCGGCGAAGACGGGGATCGGCTCGGGGCGGGATGCCGCGAGACGTGCGAGGGCTGTACCGCCGCGGAAACTGCCTGTGAAGCCGACGGCCTTGATCGCCGGATGGGTGACCAGTTCCTGCCCGATCGCCAGTTCGCGGTCGCCGCCCGCGGGCAGGTGCTGGAAGGTGCCGTGGTGGAAGTTCGTGTCGCGCACGGCGGAGATCACAGCCTCGGCGACCATCTGGCTCGTGGCCGGGTGTGAGGGATGCCCCTTGACAACCACCGGGCACCCCGCGGCCAATGCCGAGGCGGTGTCCCCACCCGCGGTGCTGTAGGCGAGGGGGAAGTTGCTCGCCCCGAAGACCGCGACAGGCCCCAGCGGACGGAGCATGCGCCGAAGGTCCGGCTTGGGCAAGGGCTTGCGTGCCGGGTCGGCCCTGTCGATCTCGGCCCGGACCCAGCGCCCTTCACGCACCAGCTGGCCCAACGCGCGGAGTGTGAAGACGGTGCGGTCACGCTCGCCTTGCAGCCGCGGCACGGCGAGGCCGGTTTCGGCGCCGGCGGTGGTGAGGAGTTCTTCTCCCAGCGCCAGGATGTTCGCGGCCATGGCGTCGAGCAGCGCGGCGCGGTCGGTGTTCCGACGGCCGATCATCCAGCGGAAGGCCTCCTCCGCGAGCAGGCAGGCGGTGTCCACTTCATCGGGCGGCGCGGCACGAAACAGCCCTGGGTTGGTTGAGCCTGTGGCGGGGTTGTGCGAGTGGAAGGTCGTCGTCATGGAAGTTTCGGAACAGGTCGTGCGGAGTGGCGTGCGGGAGGTACAAGCGTATCGGTCGATGAAGATCATCCGGGGATCGGTCTCGCCGGAAAAGAAATGCCCCCCGGGCGAGGCCCGGGGGGCAGCGTTTTACTCAGATGATGTCGAGAGATCGGGTCCGGCCCGCCGTGACATCAGAAGCAGCCGCCCGCTTCCCACTTCTCGAAGAAGAAGTCAACATCAGCGCCCTCGATGCCGCCGTCCTGGTTGACGTCGGAGCAGGGCAGGGCGTTCTCCCACGCGAAGTAGAAGGCTTCGACGTCGGCGCCGTCGATGCCGCCGTCCTGGTTGAAGTCCGCGGCGCAGGCCGGGCAGTAGGAGCAGTTGGGAGTGATGGGAGCGAACTGCACGCTGAAGGAGTCGATCGTTCCCACATCGATGCCGGCGTTGTCGGTCACGGTGAGGGTCCAGGTGCCATCGGCGGGGTCGCCGGTGAAGACCGAGAGCGATTGATTGGAGCGGTAGGTGCCGGCGGGGATCGGATCACCGATCGAGCCGCCGATGGTCGCCGTGGCGAAGTCGTTGAAGCAGTAGACGCCGCTGGGGTTGCGACCGCCGCCCTCACGGTTCATCAGCACGGCGGTGTGGATGCCGTTGCTGACGGAGACGATGAGGTCGGCCGCGAAGGTGTGCGTCAGGCCGACGCAGACCTGGAGGGCGCCAACGGTTTCACCCGTGGCGACGGTCAGGCTGCTGGATGCGGTGCCGGGCACGCCGCCGGAGAAGTCCGGGATCGCGATCGGGAAGTTATCCGTGGACTCGATCGGGGCGCCGAAGTCGCCGACCGTCTCGCACGCCGAGTCGTTGCCCAGGTAGGTCCCGCCCATGTCGAAGCACTCGGCCTCGGACATGATGGCGCAGGTCTGCTCCTCGGGCAGGCAGCAGGCGCCGGTGAAGACGCAGCGGAGCACCGACTGGCAGGGGTCACCGTTGTCGGTGATGGAAACCTCGTAGTTCCCCGTGCCGCCGCCGAAGCCGCCCACGACGACGTAGTACTCGGAACCGACCTCGGAGCAGAAGGTGAAGAGGCTGGTCAGGCCCGTGCCGCTGTCATCATCGCCGCCGATGCAGAACAGCCCGGCGCAGCCGCGGATGCCGCAGTAGACGGCCACGATGGTGTCCATGGTCGTGCCCGCGTGGTCGGTGGAGACGGTCATGGTGTTGCCCGTGCCCGTGACCTTGTACCACGAGAGCCGCTGGTTGGAAGAGACAGGCGGACATTCGGGCTGGTTGGTGCTGGCCGCGCTGCGGGTGGTGATGTAACCGGCGACCACCACGCCGAGGTTCAGGTCTTCGGCGCCGGCGCAGTTGTCGTTGGCGGGCGGGGGCGGGGGGCACTGCGTGACGTTGAGCGTGATGTTGCCCATGCTGCTGCGCATCTCCGCATCGGAGACGGTGAACATGAGGGTCTTGGCGCCGACGGTGGTGGTGTCGGCGATGGTGGCGAGGTAGGAGTAGCGACCGTCGCCGGGGGTGACGTCACCGTCGAGGCCCAGGTCGTTGAAGGCCTGGTTCGATGAACCGCCGATCGAAGAAAGATCGCACTCGACCATGATGTCGGTGCTGTTGGGGAAGCGACCGCCGGTCACGAGCACCGAGAGGAGGCTGGTCTGATCGCCGCAGTTCTGGACGCTTGTGGGGGCGGCGCTGCCGACGCCCGTGGGCGGGGTGGGATCACCGCAGGGCAGGGCCGTGGTGCAGGGAGTGCCGTCGTCCGACACGGTCAGGGCGAAGTTGCCGGTGGCCGTGCTGAAGCCGCGCACGAAGATGTAGTACGGACGACCCGCGACAGAGCACCAGGAGAAGCGGCTGTGCAGCCCGCTGAAGGAGCAAGTGGCATCGTCGTTGGCGCCGATGCAGGTGAGCATCGAGCAGCCGTCAGCCCCGCAGAAGACGCCGACGATGGTGTCGTGGTTCGTGAACGAGTCGCAGGTCGTGGCCGTCATGGTGTTGCCGGTGCCCGTGATGAGGTACCACACGCCCCGGCCTGTTGTGGCCGAGCCGCAACTGACCGTGCTGGTGTCGCCGAGGCTTGTGATGTACCCCTCGACACGCTGATCGACCACGATGGGCTCCGCGGAACCGCAGGTGTTGTTGGCCATCGGGGGCGGCGGACAGGCCGTCACGGTGAGGCCGGCGATGGTGCCGGTGCTCGAGCGCATCTCGGCATCGGAGACGGTGAAGGGGAAGGTCTTGGCACCGGTGGTGGTGGTGCCCGCTACGGTCTGGCGGAATGAATAACGCCCGTCACCAGCGGTGACATCGCCATCCACGCCGAGATCGTTGAGTGCCTGGGTGCCCGAGCCGCCGATGGCCGACAGGTCGGCCTCGACCACGATCCCAGTGCTGGCCGGGTTGGCGCCCGGGGTTACCAGCACGCTGACCAGGACGGTCTGGTCACCGCAGTTGTTGACCGATGTGGGCGACACCGAGCCGACGCCGGTGGGAGGGGTGGGCAGGTTGGTCGGGGGGTTGATGTAAAGTTGCAGGTCGCGGGTGGTTGTTCCGGGGGCAGCCGTCCCGAACTTGCCGGCGAGGATCCAATACTCGGTTCCCGCGGCGACCACGACCGACAGGTTGGTGCGAAGACCGCAACTGTCATCGTTGCAGCCGATCTGAGAAAACGTCCCGCCGCAGGTGCCCGTGTACACGGCGACGATGGTGTCGCTGACGGTGTTCAACGGAGCATCGGCGGGGCAGGTGGCGATACGCATGGTTCCGCTGGCGGCAGGCGTGATCTTGTACCAGATCGTCCGGCTGCGGCTGGTCTGGCACGAGAAGGTCGGATCACCCGTGACCGTGGCGCTGGTGATGTCAACCGGCGTGGTCAGGAACGGGAACGGCCCGGAGGACACATCAATCGCCCCCGCGCACAAGTCATTGGCCGGTTGTGCCAAGGCCGAAGCCGCGAGCACCAGACCGGAACACAGGCCAAGAAGGCCACGATTCCTCTTCATACTTCATCTCCTTCCGATAACGTGAACAACAAACAACAAGGACACACACAACTCAATCCGGGCACGAATCCGGTACATCAGGATGGAAGGGGCTTCACGCTGTTCGTAGGCGCATCAGGCAGTCACACAGTTGAACAGATTCAAACTGAACCAAATTCAAACATTGCATGCACACCGTCAACTGCGAACCGCAAGCGAAGGTGAAATGTCGGCGGAGACCCCTCTCACGAATGCCGGGAGTTTAGCGCGATGACGGATATCGGGTCAATGATTGAATCACCGATTCCGCCATGAAGTAACCGTTTTCAAAGTGCGAATTGCCGTAGTAGTGGTATTACGCGCAGTTGGAACATTTCACTATCTCACCGTCTCGTTGTTTGTGCATACTGATATCTCCGTCCCGCCACGCGTGCTGGTCCTACAATGGGTAGATCGCCGGTGACTCCCTGTTGATGAAAATGGGTTTCTGCTGGCCGCGGCGGATGAGGGTGCGTCGCACCCCGGGCTGCGAAACCCATAGGTACGACCAGATCGATCGTACATCGAGAGTTATTGGCCAGTATGCACTTTTCCGACCTTCACTTGTCCGCACCCATTCTGCGCGCGCTGGCGCACGAGGGGTACACGATTCCAACTTCCATTCAGGCCCAGGCCATCCCGCCCATCATCGCGGGGAACGACATGCTGGGCATTGCGCAAACGGGTACAGGCAAGACCGCCGCGTTCGCGTTGCCGATTCTGCACCGATTGATGACCGCCCCAGTGGACAAGGCCCACCGGGGTGCTCGCAAGCCCCGTGTGCTGGTTCTCTGCCCGACCCGCGAACTGGCGGTTCAGATCGGTGAGAGTTTCACCCGGTACGGGCGCGATGCCGCGCTCGAGCACGTCTGCATCTTCGGCGGTGTCAGCGAGTTTCACCAGAAGCGGGCGCTCGCGAGAGGCGTTGATATCGTGGTCGCCACGCCGGGCCGCCTCCTGGACCTGATGGAGCAACGCGCCGCCGACATTTCAGCGGTCGAGACACTGATCCTCGACGAGGCGGATCGGATGCTGGACATGGGGTTCATCCAGCCGATCCGGCGCATCGCGGCGGCGACGCCCAAGACCCGGCAGACGCTCCTCTTCTCGGCGACGATGCCGAAAGAGGTGACACACCTGGCGCACTCGCTGCTGCGTGATCCGGTGAAGGTGTCGGTGCCGCCGTCTCCCGCATCGACGCCGAAGATCGAGCAGAGTCTCTACATCGTGAAGCGAGAGTTGAAACAGCCCCTGCTCCGCCACCTGCTGGACGATCCGGCGATGGAACGCACGCTGGTCTTTACCAAGACCAAGCACGGCGCGGAGCGTGTGAGCAAGAAACTGGGACGCAGCGGCGTGACCGCCGACGCCATCCACGGCGACAAGGCGCAGAACTACCGCCTGCGGGCGCTCGAACGGTTCCGCAGCGGGGCCGCGAGGGTGTTGGTGGCGACAGATGTCGCCGCCCGCGGGCTGGATGTGGACGGCGTGACCCACGTTGTCAACTTCGATCTGCCGATGGAGCCCGAGGCGTACGTGCACCGCATCGGCCGCACGGGCCGGGCCGGAGCGACGGGGATCGCGATCTCGTTCTGCGATGGAGATGAGCGGGGACTCTTGCGGGAGATCGAACGCCTGACCGGGAAAAAAATCCCTCTGTCGGCAACGCCCGAGGTCAAGCCCGATCCTGTGGCCGAAGGGTTCTCCCACCGCACGCCGCACTCGAACAGCGGCAAGCGTGGCGGCCATCGTGACCCGTCACCCGGTGCATCGCGGGGACCGGCGCCGCGCCACGAGGAGCGGGGTGTGCGTGAGCAACACCCCAAACCAGCATCGAGATCCGGCGCGGGGCAACACTCCGCAAAGCCACGCGCGGATCACGCCGACAATCGAGGGCACGATGCACGCCGCGACCGGGCCGATGGGAGCGGGCACGCCGAGAGCCGAGGGCACGCTCGTGCCGGCGCCAAGCCTGCGCCGTGGAGCAAGTACGCGGGTAAAAAGCGGGCGCGTTGAGAGCGTGGAACATCACGCGCGTGGGTCGGCGGATTCGTCCGCCGATGCCCCGCCGCCGGCGTGGGTCAGTTCGACCAGCGCGGCGTGTTTCATGAGCGTGGCCGCGGCCTGTGACGCCGCGGCGAGCCAGCCGGGCACGCCGTCGAGGAACGCGCGCTTGAGGACCAGTTGCTTGAAGAACGCCCCGGGGGGCGATGTCAGGAGGGCGAGTCGGCTTCCCCTGATACCCGCTAGATGCTGCGCGCGAGCGGAAGCCCGCGCGAGGCCGGCCTGCTTGCGCAGAAAATCAGCGAACGTGTCGATGGACTCGTGGCGGATGTGCCCGGGCAGGTCGATGATGCGGCCGGGCGTGCCAGGCAAGAGTTCGATCTTGTCGTGCGGCTCGGTGCCGGTGGTTCGGGCCGTGCCCCGCCGCACCAGGCGCAGACGCCATTCGGGCTGCCAGGCGTGCCGGAGCGGTTGGCCCCGGTAATACACGATCCGGCGGACGCGCGCTGCGGCGATGCCGGGATCATCATGTTCGACATGCGCGATGATGGCGTCACGCAGGACGGGGTCGGGCGGCTCATCGGCATCGAGGCAGAGCACCCACGGCCCGCGGCACTGTTCGATGGAGAACTGCCGGGTGAGGTTGAAGCCGCGCCAAATAGTCTTGACGATGCGGCAGCCTCGCTCGTGCAGAATGTCGAGGGTGCCATCGGTTGAGCCCGAGTCGATGGCGACGATCTCACCGCCGCCGACGATGAGAGGCGCGATGGCATCGAGCAGCCGGGGCATGCGGCGAAACTCGTTCTTGCAGAGGATGGCGACGGAGAGAGACACGGCAAACTCGCCGGGCTGCAACAGCGCGGCGTGGCAGTGTACGGCGATCCTTGGGATGGTTCGCGGGTCAGAACTGCCGGTGTGACCGTGCGCGCTCGGAGGGTCAATGAATGACAGTTAGGAAGTGCCGCCCGTGTCTTGAACAGGGCGAAGAGGCTGTGTCCGATGGGCGTGAGGGATGAACGGGCCACTCAACATGCGCGCGAAGCGTACTCCGCGGCGGCGGGCTTGAGAGAGGCGTCTGTACATCCGGCAACCCCGATTCGCCCAAGTGGCAATGCAGCGTCCGGGCCAAAGAAACAATGCCCCGAACTCACCGGAGTTCGGGGGTCCTGGTGGTCCATGCAATCCGATGGGAGTAAAGCCAATGGCCCCGCTCGGATTCGAACCGAGGACCAAGCGATTATGAGTCGCCTGCTCTAACCGCTGAGCTACAGGGCCGTAGCGGAAAAGGATAGCAGCGGGGGACGTGCTGGTGGATCATCACGCGTCCTGTTCTGCTGCGCGGCGGGCCAGGATCTGGTCGATCCGTGTGCCGTCCATGTCCACGACCTCGAGGATCCAGCCGCGCCATTCGACCGATTCGCCCTTGTGCGGGATGTGACCGAGAAGGTCGAGTACCAGGCCCGCGGCGGTGCGGGCATCGGTGGCGTCGCCGGACTCTGCGATCGTGAGCGTGAGGGTGACCTCGAGTTCGTGCAGGGGCAGGCGTCCGTCGATGAGCAGGGAACCGTCGGGGCGGCGCGTGGCGACGGGGGGGGGTTCCTCGCCTTTGCGTGAGAGGTCGCCGACCAGAACCCGGACCACATCATTGAGCGTCACAAGGCCGTGTGTGCCGCCGTATTCATCGACGACGATGGCAACGTGGACCTTGGTCCGCTTGAACTGATCGAGGAGTTGCAGCGCTGGGCACGTTTCGGGAACGAACAGGGGCTTGTGGGCGACGGCGGAGACGCGGAAGGCCGCGCCGGAGAGCAGTCCGTACGCGATCAGGTCCTTGATGTGGACGACTCCCACCAGTTGATCGATGCTCCCGCGGCAGACCGGGTAGTGAGAAAATGGGCTTGTGCCGACGAGGACCCGCACCTCGTCCGCCGGCATGGTCTCATCGAGCCAGACGATCTCTCCACGCGGGACCATCAGGTCCGCCGCGGTCAGATCGCCGATGCGGACGGTGCGTTGAAATAGTTCATGCTCGTGGGGCGTAAAGACTCCGGTGCCGGCTGCCCGGGCCATCAGGCTTTTGACATCTTCCTCGGAGACATCATCGCGTGTTGAAGCCGGAACACGCAACAACTTGAGTATGCCTTCGGTGGAAAGTGTTAGGAGTTTTACAGGGACTGCCGTGAGCACCGAAAGCGCACTCAGGGGTCGTGCGATCAGGCCGGCGATCTGCTCCGGAAAGGCAAGGGCGATCCGCTTGGGAACGAGTTCACCAAGCACCAGGGAGAGATAGGTGATGACCAGCACGATCAGAACCGTGCTGATCGGCCCGCTGTACGGACTGAGTGGTTCGGCCTCGGCAATGAAAACCTGCAACTTGCTCGAGAGCGCTTTTTCACCGAATGCCCCCGCCAGGATGCCAACCAACGTGATACCGACCTGCACCGTAGAAAGAAAGCGTGTCGGCTCACGAGACAGGGAAAGTGCCGCCGCGGCACCTTTACTTCCTCCCGCGGCGGCTTGCTGCAGCCGTGAGTGCCTGGAGGTCATCATCGCCAGTTCCGCCATGGCGAAGACACCATTGACCAGAAAGAGGACAAGGAGCAGTACGATCGCCAGGAGCATGGTCGATTGTTGCTATCCGATCGTCAAAATCGACCAAACAATAATCGAACATGCTTGGTTAAGTATTGTGACGAAGCCGGTGATCCCGTTCGAGAAACGTAAGGAGATACTCTGCAAACTCAGATTTCATCAGCGGGCCGGTGCGTGTGATCAGTTCTTCCGTAGGCCCGATGATGGTCGCGTCGATCACATCCGAATCCATTGTTTCCAGAGGATTGGCGACGATGTAATCAACCATTTTGCGTTTTTTCTTGCGGATGGCCAGTTCCGTAAGACCTTCATGATCCTCAAGCGCGAACCCAACAAAAACCTGACTTGAACGCTTTCCACCTGCTAAACCGGCTAGAAGATCCGGCGTGGCTTCAAGTTTCAACACAAGTCCTGAAGCGCTTCGCGGCAGTTTGTGAGAAACATCGACTGGTTTCGCGGGCCTGAAGTCGGCGACTGCGGCAGCCATAATAAGTAAGTCAGCATTCGGCGTATGTTCAGATAAAAGTTGCTGTAAGTCGGAGGTTGTTCGGAACCTCTGAATCTTGACGGACGAACGTTCGGGCACCGCGGCGTTGGGGCCGATGAGCGCGGTTACGGCCCAGCCGCTGCGGTCTGCCGCGTCGGCGAGGGATGCTCCGAGTCTTCCCGAACTGCGGTTCCCGATGAACCGGACGGCATCGATGGGTTCATACGTCGGCCCGAATGTAAGAAGGAGATTCCGACAGGCATCGGGCATGTGCGATGGTACCGAAGAGGGCGGAATGGAGGAAGTCGGCAAACGAAGTTGTCGGAATTCAATTGATAGGTGGCCGCGAGCGCCGGATAATCCCGGCCCCGAACTGAGTCGGGGTGGAGCACGGACCCGATTCGGTGGAGCAGTCTGGTAGAGCACATGGCGAGATCACGCAAGAAACTCGGCGAGATACTGGTTTCCTGGGGAGTCATCACCGCGGAGCAGGCGGACAAGGCCGCGCAGATGGCGAAGGCCTCGGGCAAGCGACTCGGCGAAGTCGTCGTGGAGGCCGGTTTCGCCAAGGAAGATCAGGTCGCCAAGGCCCTGGCCAACCAGTTCGGGATGGAGTTCGTCGATCTGGCGGCGAGCGGGGTGGCGGACAAGATCGACCTGAAACTGATCCCCGATGACCTGGTGAAGAAACACCAGATCCTGCCGCTTTCGAAGTTGGGCAACCGTCTGCAACTGCTGGTCCACGATCCGATGGACCTGGAGTTGTTCGACATGCTCCGGTTCAGGTTGAACGTGGAACTCGAGCCGCGCCTGGCGACCAAGAGCCAGATCAAGAAGTATCTGGAGGCCGCGGCGGCGGGCACGGCCAAGAAGTTCGCCGCCAACGAGAGCCTGATGACCGAGTCCATCGACCGGTCGATCGACCGCTCGGTGGACAAATCGGTGGACAAGTCGATGGACAAATCCATCGACGTGGCGGAAGAGGATGCCCCGATCGTCAAACTGGCCAACCGCATCATCGCCGAGGCGGTGCGGATGCGGGCCAGCGATATCCACATCGAGCCGATGGAAGATCGGGTTCGGCTGCGGTACCGCATCGACGGCGTCTGCATGGAGCGAGACAACCTGCCGAAGCGGATGCAGAACTCGCTGCTGAGCCGCGTGAAACTGATGAGCGGCATGAACATCGCCGAGAAGCGAGTCCCGCAGGACGGCCGCATCAAGATGCAAGTGGACGAAACCGGGATCGACTTCCGTGTTTCGGCCTGCCCGGCCTACCACGGCGAGAGCGTGGTGCTCCGTATTCTGCGCCCCGACAGTGTGCGCATCGGTCTCACGAACCTGGGCTTCGAGCCGGAGAACCTGGCGATATTCAACCGGATCATCCGCCGGCCCAACGGCATCTTCCTGGTGACCGGCCCGACGGGTTCGGGCAAGACGACGACGCTCTACTCGGCGCTCGACGTCCTGAACCGGCCCGACAAGAAGATCATCACCGCCGAGGACCCGGTGGAATACAACTTCGAGGGGATCAACCAGTGCCAGGTGCGAGAGCACATCGGGCTGACATTCCCGGCGATTCTCCGGTCGATGCTGCGCCAGGCCCCCAACATCATCCTGGTGGGCGAAATCCGCGATAAGGAAGTCGCCGAGATCGCCATCCAGGCGGCACTCACCGGCCACCTCGTCTTCTCGACCCTGCACACCAACGATGCGCCCAGCGCCATCACGCGGCTGATCGACATGGGAGTCAAGCCCTTCCTGGTCGCCAGTTCGATCCAGGCGATCATGGCCCAGCGACTCATCCGTGTTCTGTGCAAGCACTGCAAGGCCGTCGAGGACGAGTCCGCGTACGACCCCAAACTGATGATGCTCACCGGCATCAGCGTGGAGGAAGCCCGGGGGAAGGCCCTGAAGGCCGTGGGCTGTACGAACTGCAACAACAACGGCTACCGAGGCCGCCAGGCCATCTTCGAGATGATGCAGATGAACAATCAGATCCGCGAGCTGGCATTCCGGCTCGCCCCAATCTCCGACCTGCGCAAAGCCGCCATCGCCAACGGCATGAGCTCACTCGTGCAGGACGGCAAGATCAAGGTCCTCAAGGGCACCACCACCATGGCCGAGATCGCCTCGACCACCCAGGTGGACGTCGACAACAAGTAGGAACACCATCACTCAGAGGAACGACATCAGCGCCCGCAACGACCAGGGATCCAGACCGCAACGCACCTGACATCAGGGCAATCCGCCCTTCGCATTCGAGAGGTTTTTCATGTCAACCATGCAGATCGACCGCCTGCTCGACACGGTGGTTAAACTCGGCGCCTCGGACCTTCACCTCACGGTCGGTCGCCAGCCCACCATCCGACATCACGGCAATCTACGTAATCTCCAGACCAAGGTGCTCGAGTCCGACGACATGGTTTCGCTCATGAAGGCCATCACGCCCGAACGCAACCAGCAGGAACTCCAGGAAGAGGGCACCACCGACTTCGGATTCGCGTACGGCGAAGCCGCGCGATTCCGTGTTTCGGTCTTCCGTCAGCGCGGCGACCTCGCCATCGTCCTCCGCCAGATTCCAAGCCGCCTGCTCACCTTCGAGCAAATCGGATTGCCACAAGTCTGCAAAGAACTCATCCGTCGGCCCAGAGGGATGTTCCTCGTTACCGGACCGACCGGATCGGGTAAGACCACGACGTTGGCGACGATGATCGACTTCATCAATACGACGATGGATAAGCACATCGTCACGATGGAAGACCCCATCGAGTACTACCACCATCACAAGAAATCAATCGTCAACCAACGCGAAGTCGGCAACGATGTTCCAAGTTTCGCGGAGTCTCTCCGGCGCGTACTCCGCCAGGACCCCGATGTGATTCTGGTCGGCGAAATGCGCGACCTTGAAACCATTGAGTCGGCGGTGCGTGCCGCGGAAACCGGCCACTTGGTCTTCGGCACTCTCCACACCACCGGCGCGGCCAAGACGATCGACCGTATTGTGGACGCTTTCCCGGTTACCCAACAAAACCAGATCCGTGTCCAGTTGTCCACGGCTTTGCTCTGCATCCTGAGCCAGGCACTTCTGACCCGGGTCGATGTCCAGGGAATGGTTGCCGCATACGAGTTTTTGGTTATCACCCCTGCCATCGCCAATTTGATTCGTGAAGCCAAGACATTCCGCATCGACTCGGCAATCCAGACCGGGAAGAAGTTCGGCATGCAGTTGCTCGATGACCACCTCTGGTCACTCTACTCCCAAGGTAAAATCTCCGCCGAGGAGATGATCGACGTTTCCAAAAACCCAGCAGAACTTACAAGCCGTATCCACCGACTGGGGCGGACGGTGGGTCGCATGGAATGGGATGAAGAGGAAGAGGGCGGTTCGTAAGGCATCCGACCGGATTCGGAGGTCGTTTTCTGCCTTGTAAATGGCGAAAATGTCCAGTTGGTACGTCGTGTTTACAGTCTCTAATAGATGGCTTGGCCCGAACAGCCCGTGTATGCTGATCGAAGATGTAGGTGCGCCCTCTTCCAACGTGGAAACAGGTGCGCTCATTCGACGGCAGTGAAACCGGCGGGATAGGGTCGGTCGCGGAAAGGTACGCCGCATATGGCGATTGATCCGGCAGAACTCAAGGGCCGCAAGATCGGCCGCGTCCTCACCAAACTCGGCAAGGTGAGCCGGGAGAAGGTCCACGAAGCCCTCGAGGTCCAGAAGACCCGCAAAGCCCAGTTGGGGCGCATCCTTATTGAACTCGGGCATTGCTCCGAGACCGACATCGCCGAAGCCCGGGCCGGCCAGGCCGGGATGGTCTACATGAACATCAAGGGCTTCGAGATGCCCGATGCTCTCAAGGACCTGATCCCGGCGGAGAACATCCGCGCGTACGAGGTGGTGCCGGTGGAATACAACCCCACCAGCAAGCGATTGAAAATCGCCATGAAAAGCCCGGACAACTTCCGGGCGGTGGACGACCTGCGTCTGCTGATGGGTTTCAACGTCGAGGCCGTGGTGGCGGACCCCGCCATCATCGACGCGCTCATCAAAAAGCACTTCTCCAAGCAGGAGTCGGTCGCCGACGTCATCACCAACATCAAACTGGACGAAAAGTTTACGAAACTGGGCAGCGGCAAGAGCGACCAGTCCATCGACCTCGACGCGGTCATGGACGCCGCCAGCGACAACCAGGTCATCAAGTTGCTCAACGGCGTGCTCATGCAGGCCATCAAGGATCGGGCCAGCGATATCCACTTCGAGCCGTTCGAGAACGAGTTCAAGATGCGCTACCGGATCGACGGCGTGCTCTACGAGATGGTCCCGCCGCCCAAGATCCTCGGTCCCGCCATCACCAGCCGCATCAAGGTCATGGCGAACCTCGATATCGCCGAGCGGCGCCTTCCTCAGGACGGTCGCATCGAACTCCAACTCCACGGCAACCCCATCGACCTGCGCATCGCCGTGCTCCCCACCATCTACGGTGAGAGTTGCGTGATGCGTGTCCTCGACCGCAGCAACGTCGAGCTCTCGCTCGACCGCATCGGCCTTCGCCAGGACGATTTCGACACCTTCGACCGTCTGATCCACAAGCCCAACGGCATCGTCACCGTCACCGGACCCACCGGCTCGGGCAAGACCACCACCCTGTACGCCGCGCTCGCCCGGCTCAACGACATCGAGACCAAGATCCTGACCGTCGAGGACCCGGTGGAGTACGACATCGACGGTCTCTGTCAGTGCCAGGTGAACGAGGAGGCGGGCCTGACCTTCGCCAAGGCCCTGCGCAGTTTCCTCCGCCAGGACCCCGATGTGATCCTCGTCGGTGAAATCCGGGACCTTGAGACAGCCCAGATCGCGGTGCAGGCATCCCTCACGGGCCACCTCGTGCTCAGCACCCTCCACACCAACGACGCCCCCAGCTCGATCATCCGGTTGGTGGACCTTGGGATGGAGCCCTTCCTCCTGACCGCCACCATCGAGGGAATCGTCGCTCAGCGACTCGTCCGGCGAGTCTGCTCCAAGTGCAGGGAGCAGTACGTGCCGAAAGAAGAAGAGTTGATGGAACTCAACCTCACGCCCGACAAGGTCCGGGGCCGGACCTTCAGCCGGGGCCGGGGGTGCGAGAACTGCAACAACTCCGGCTACCGCGGCCGCATGGCCATCTTCGAGATCATGACCATGGACGACGAGATGCGCGAACTGGTCATGAAGCAGGCCAACACCACCGCCCTCCGCGCCCACGCGCGCAAACGGGGCATGCGCTCCCTCCGCGAGTCGGGGCTCATGGGCATCTACGAGGGGCAAACCAGTATCGACGAGGTCGTCCGGGAGACGATGTCCGACGAGGATTGAACGAGACAGGCACCGGCAATCGGGAACAGGATTCGGACAGGGTCAGGGCAATCAACAGGGATCGACGCATGGCGACGTTCGTGTACGAAGCACTCAACTCCTCTGGCAAACCGCAAAAAGGCACGGTGGAGGCCGGCACGACCGAAGAGGCCATCGCCCGGATCAAGAGCCAGGGTTTCTATCCCACCTCGGTGCGCGAACAACAGGCCAAGAAGGGCGCCGGCGCCGGCGCACCCGACGCCGAGGCCATGAAGGCCAAGCTCAAGAAAAAGGGCGGCGGCGGCGGCGGCTTCGGACGGGTGAGCGCCAAGCAACTCACGGCCTTCACCCGCCAACTCTCCACGCTCCAGGACGCGGGCCTGCCGCTGCTGCGCTCGCTGCAGATTCTCGAAAGCCAACTCAAGCCCAGCAAACTCAAGAACATCCTGATGGGCGTGTGTGAAGAGGTCGAGGGCGGGTCGTCCCTTTCCGAAGCCATGGGCAAGTTCCCCAAGGCCTTCGATCATCTGTACGTCAAGATGGTCAACGCCGGCGAGATCGGCGGCGTGCTCGACATCATCCTCCAGCGGCTCGCCGAGTTCATGGAGAAGAGCGAGCGGCTCAAGCGCAAGATCCGCGGTGCCATGGTCTACCCCATCGTGGTCATCACCATCGCCGCACTGATCCTCACGGGCATCATGTACTTCATCATCCCGAAGTTCGAGGAAATCTTCCGCGACTTCGGCGTGGCCCTCCCCTGGCTCACGATGAAACTCATCAGTTCATCGCGGTGGGTCTCGGGCACCAACCCGGGCCAGGCCGTCCCCGGGGCCATCATTCTCCTGCCAAGCCCGATCATCCTGTACGCGTTGTGGAAACTCATCCGCAAGGCCGGCCCCGGCCGCGCCGCCACCGACATGATGATTCTGTTCTCACCGATCTTCGGCAACCTCGTCCGTAAGACGGTCATCGCCCGCTTCACCCGGACCCTGGGCACGCTGGTCTCCGCGGGCGTGCCGATCCTCGAAGCCGTCAAGATCACCAAGGAGACCAGCGGCAACTACGTCTTCGAGAAAGCCCTCCAGAAAGTGCACGACAGCATCCGCGAGGGCGAGGGATTCGCCACGCCGCTGCGCGAGAGCAAGACGTGCGACGCCATCGTCGTCAACATGATCGACGTCGGCGAGGAGACGGGCGAACTCGACGCCATGCTCCTGAAGATCGCAGACAACTACGACGAAGAGGTCGATGTCGCCGTCGCCTCGCTCGTCAGTCTGCTCGAGCCCCTCATGGTCGTCGTTCTGGGCGGCATCGTCGGCACCATCGTCGTCGCCATGTTCCTCCCTCTCGTGGCGATGATCCAATCCCTTCAGGGCGGAGGCGCGGTGTAGGTTCCACTCTCCGCCGCGGCGTTGAGACGAGCGGTATCCGGACACGGTGACATGAAGACCACGACACTTCCATCCCGACCTTGCATCAGCGACCGCGAACGCGGCCGGGGCGTTGGGTTCACCCTCGTCGAGGTGCTCTTCTCGGTTCTCATCATCGGCGTGCTCATGGGGCTGCTCATCGTGGGGTTCAGGTCGGCCCGGACCTTCACGCAGAGCGTCGGTGACCGCACCGCCGTGGCCAACATCAAGGCCGCCGTGGCGAAGTTCAACGCCGAGTTCGGGTTCCCGCCCCCGCTGGTCTGCGATCAGGCCCCCCAGGCCGTGACCACCGGCCCCATGCCACACGGGGCCAGGTCTTCCATCGCCCCCAACGGCCCCGACCGCTCCCGTTTCGCGGTGTACAACTTCTCGCGAGATGCCAGCAACGCCGACCTGACGGTTCTCCGGCCCGCGACGCTCACGCTCCCCGGCGCGGCCAACCCCTTCGAGGATGACCGCTACAGCGAACGGACCATCGCCTATTACCTCGCCGGGGCGTGCGACACCGAGCGCGACCGGGCCTTGTCTCTCGACGTTCCCATCGACGGCGTGGCCGGCTTGGGTTTCTACACCCCCAATATCGACGGCACGTTCGATGTGCCCGCCGATGTCTCGAACCCGCAGCGCAACACCGGCGACCGCATCACACGCCGACGCAAGGCGGCCTTCGAGTCGTTCATCGATATCTCCGGCAAGGCCGTGTCCATCGCGCACTCTACACCCTCCGCTTCGGAGGGCCAGGCCGCCGCCGATCCCAACAACCGCCGCGCGGTTGCCGTCGTTGACGGCAAGGGCGTCCCGATCCGCTACTACCGCTGGCTCCACGCCGAGCCTCTTGACGGCATCGAGGACTACCGAATCCCGCCGCTGGTCGGACGCGCCAATATCGGGGGCAATGTCTACCCCGGCGCGATCCCCGCGGATCGTGATATCGCCGAGAACCCCCAACTCCGCGACGCGACGTACGCGATCGTGGCGGCGGGGCCCAACGGCGCGTTCGGCGATGAGCCGATCGACGAACTCATGCGGCGCATGGGCCGCAACGTCAACACCGCCTCCGCATCCGACGTCATCAAACTCCGCATCGACGCCGAGAAGGACAACATCGTGGAGGTGGGCAAGTGAATCGCCGCACGCACGCCAACCTCCCGTCGGCCCGCCGCGCAACCGGGTTCACCATCGTCGAACTCCTCGTGGTCATCATCATCGTGGTGGCGTTGCTGGGGCTGTCCATCCCAGCCTTCAAGAGCCTGATCGAGTCCAGCGAGCGATCCCTCGCCGAGAACCAGTTGCGGGTCGGTCTTTCCGCGGCACGAGACGCCGCCATCCGGTCCGCCTCGGGCGATGCCGCGGCGGTCTTCATGTTCTCGCCCGGCGGCAAGGTCTCGATCGTTCCCTGCGTGTCGGTGGGCACGCTTCGCGATGCACGGGTGGTGAACAGCACTACGCCGGTGCAAGCAACGGCCAACGACGACGGGACGGTCCTGCGCGAGGTCTTTGTTCCGGTGTCCAACGCCCGTCCGATCCAACTCCCGCGGGGATGGTCGGTCCGCGGGTTCACTCCGCCCAACACCGCAAGCCGCGTCGCGGACCCCAGTCAGCCCACCGCCGACGGGTGGTACGACTCGCTCTCGGTCGAATCCGGGGACGATACCGCGGCGGCCTCCCGCCACTGGCTCTTCCCCGAGACGCACTTCGTCAACCTGACCGACAACGCGCTGGGCGACAAGGGCTATCAGCGGCAAACCTTCATCGTTCGCTTCCGAGTCGGCACCGGCGCGCTCGTCTCCGGCAATCTCTCGACCGTACTCGTCTTCGATCCGTTGACCGTGCCGTACGGAACGGGCTTCCGCACCGTCGGGAGAGACCCCTGGGGCCTCGACAGGATCGACCCGGCCAACCGCTCCTTCCTCGCCGGTGAAACCGCCGAGCCGGCGCGCTTTGTGTCGCGCCTGCTGGCTCGCCCCGCCGCCACGGCCCGCACGGGTTCCGCCGAGCGAACTCGCATCATCCGTGTGCTGGGGGACCGGAGCATCGACACCATCCTTGCCCGCCCGGTCAGCGAACTGGCCCTCTACAACGAAAAGTCCCTCGCCGGGGCCGTATCCCGCATCTTCCCGGGGGCGGGCGGTCTCAACCGGGCCACCAACACGTTCTACGCCGAGCCGGATCGCGCCGGCATCGACGGGCCGACCATCGATCCGCGCCTCTTCCCGACGCAGGGCACGCTCGACGTGAGCGAGGCCGTGGGCCGTTGGATCGAAGGTCGGGCCACGCCCAACAACGCCAACCCGACGGCGACCAACGTCATCGAGTCCGATGCACGAATCTTCTCGCTACAGCACTATCTGGGGCAAGTTCAGGAGTTGCAGCAATGAGCCGTTTGTTCGTATCAGCCCGCGCCTTCAACGCCGCCGGCCGCCGGGGGGCGGCCCGGGGGCGGGGCTTCTCGCTGATCGAGGTTCTCATCTCCATCTTCGTTCTTGCGCTGGGTCTGCTGGGCGTCGCGGCGGTTTTCCCCGCCGTCATCCGCCAGCAGCGGGCAGCCACCGACAACATCCAGGGCATTTCCATCCAGCGTTCGGTCGAGCAGGTCCTGCTCTCGCACCAGCAACTCGCCCAGAGCAACATCCGCGACCTGTCCGGGCAGATCACCAACCGCCGCGGCTGGGGCTCGCTCGCCGCCGATGCACAGTTCTCACGCAACGGTGATTGGTCCGCGTCGAACCTGCTCACGGGGAGCATCCCCGATGCCGCCGGGGTCTCGATCAACATCGCCACCGGGGACATGTTCATCGGACGCCCCGATGGCGGCGATGATGTCTCCGAGCCATCATTCATCTCGATCCCGTTGGCCGAACGTCTCATCCCCCGCCCGTACTCGACGGGCGGCGTTGAGCCCCGCTTCGTCTGGGACATGGTCGCCCGCCGCGTCCCCGCCGGCAGCGCCTCGAACTTCGGCAACGCCGCGCAGCGCGAACGCGGACTCGACGACGACACCATCCAACTCGCGGTCTTTATTCGCCGCATCGAGTCGGGCATCCGCCCCCCCGCGGGGCTGCGTCTCTCCGATGCGCTCACGGGCCGCAACCTGAACAACCCCACCGACCGGCGATTGCCCGTCACGGTGGATGAACGAGGGCGGCCCCGCAGCGATGGACGGATCGACGCCAACGGGGGGTATTCCTCCATCGAGAGCCGCCGGTACGACGTGGTGCGGGACGTGAACAACGTTCCCGATCCATCCCTCATCATCGACGACGCCACGGGCGAGATGCCCGCCTACTTCCGCCAGATCAACCAGCGGTTCGTCGACGATCTGGGCGTGGTGCACCGCGTCACTGAACTCGTCCGCGATCCCGCCGGCGCGGTTGTCGCGCTGCGCATCGATCCGCCGCTCCCCGCGGACCTCGCGTCGAACGTGTGGCCGCGTGATCGTTTCATGCTCTTCACTCCCCAGGTCCCCGCCGCCGCCTCCGTCATCAACGTGAAACGCTGACCCCAACCCCGATGGGCCGCACGAGATGAACCCCGCCTCACCAACACCAGATCGGAAG
>ERZ761603.474-NODE-474-length-33959-cov-15.535040_pt1 | contig 33959 bp, 19 predicted proteins | sample MGYA00511879_ERZ761603 | MGnify/ENA primary metagenome ERZ761603 (study PRJEB28899, sample SAMN02850040) | bioreactor sludge metagenome | biome: EBPR Sludge; feature: EBPR Bioreactor; material: flocular biomat | place: Australia: Thorneside Wastwater Treatment... | reverse complement strand
CCGTCGCCGTCCCGCTTCCATGAGAGGATTTCTTCGGGTTTGAAAAACAACCGGAGTTCACGCTCGGCCGCTTCGGGGCTGTCGCTGCCGTGGATCAGGTTGAAACTGTTGGAGACACCGAAATCGCCGCGGATCGTTCCCGGGTTGGCCTTGCTGCCGAACGTCGCGCCCATCATGTTCCGGGCGATGGTGATCGCCCCGTTGCCCCGCAACGCCAGCACCAGCACCGGCGAACTCGTCATGAACCGCACCAGGCCGTCGTAGAACCCCTTGCCCTTGTGCGATTCGTAGTGCGTCTCGGCCAGTTGCCGGCTGATCTGCATCAACTTGCAACCGACCACCTGCAGGCCCTTCTCTTCGAAGCGGCTGAGAATGCGCCCCATCAGGCCGCGCTGCACGGCATCGGGCTTGAGAATGATCAACGTCGTTTCCATGGTCTTGTTTTCCTTTAAAAATGTGGGCGAAAGAGTAGGTCGGCCCTCGCGGACGCGGCCAAATGACCCGCGAAAACCGATCGAACAACGCCCGCGGATCGTCTCCGGGTTCCCGCCACGTACCATTCCTTGATGACCACTACCAACCCCACCGCCGCCCGCACCGAAAAAGACACGATGGGCGAGATGCACGTACCCGCCCACGCCCTGTACGGCGCCAGCACGCAGCGGGCCGTCCTCAACTTCCCCGTCAGCGGCCGCCCGGTTCCCTTCGGGATCATCGCGGCCTACGCGGCCATCAAAAGCGCCTGCGCCCGCGTGAACCAGCAACTGGGAAGGTTGGATGCGGAACGGACAAAGGCCATTATCGCCGCGTGCGAAACCATCACCACGGGCATGAAGACACACGGCGGCTGGGAAGCACACTTTCCGGTGGACATTTTCCAGACCGGCAGCGGCACCAGCACCAACATGAATGCTAACGAGGTGATCGCCAACCTCGTCTGCCTGGCGAGGGGCAAGCCCATCGGCTCCTCCAAGGACCAGGCCTATCTGAAAGAAGGGGGCGTACATCCCAACGACCACGTCAATATGGGTCAGAGTTCCAACGACACCTTCCCGACGGCGATGCACGTCGCGGCGGCTGTGGCGATTCATCGGAACTTGCTCCCGGCGGTGCGGACCATGGCGGCGCAGTTGGAGTCGCAGGCCGCGGCGTGGGACAAGATCGTGAAAATCGGTCGCACGCACCTCCAGGACGCGACCCCGATCCGCCTGGGGCAGGAGTTCAGCGGTTACGCCAGCCAGTTGCGGCACGCCGAACAAAGGCTGGCGCAGGCCCTCGCCACGCTGAGTGAACTCCCGCTGGGGGGCACCGCGGTGGGCACCGGGATCAACTGCCACGAGGAGTTCGGTCGTCGCGTCGCCGCGGAGTTGACGTCATCGCTGGGCGGTGAGGGGCTTCGCTTCCGCGAGGCGGACAATCACTTCGAGGCCCAGCACGCGAAAGATGCGTACGTCGAAACCAGCGGGCTGCTGAAAACCATCGCGGTCAGCCTCTCGAAGATCGCCAACGACATCCGGTGGCTGGGGTGCGGGCCGCGCTGCGGGCTGGGCGAGTTGGTGATCCCCGCGGTGCAGCCCGGCTCATCGATCATGCCCGGCAAAGTCAACCCGGTGATCTGCGAGAGCCTCATCATGGTCTGCTGTCAGGTGATCGGGAACGATGCGGCCATCACGTACGGCGGTTTCGGCGGCGTCGGCAGCCTGCTCGACCTCAACGTCGCCATGCCGATGATGGCGGCCAATATGCTCGAATCCATTGGTCTGCTGACCGGGGCCTGCGGCATGTTCACCGCGAACCTGCTCCGCGATTTGAAGCCGGACGAAGAACGCTGCAAGAGCCTGATCGAGGGATCGCTGGCCATGTGCACGACACTGGTCCCGGTGATCGGGTACGACAAGTCCGCGGCCTTGGCGAAGGAGGCCTTCAAGCAGGGGAAGACCGTTCGTCAACTCGCCTACGAAACGGTGGTCGGGCAGAAAGACAACACCGGCAAGGCCATCACACGCGAAGACATCGACCACTACCTTGACCCCTGGGCCATGACTCTTCCCGGAGGCGAAGGCAGCGCGGGCGGCTGACCGGGGTGGGTTAGGAAGAGACGCTTTCCTTCATTTTCAGGCGACCTCTATCCCTCGTAGTTCGTATCAGTATCGTGTACGGCGGGCCGATGCAGCCCGCCGCGGCGGTCGATAAGGAGGGTGGCCTCCGCGGGGGGCCGGTCCATGGTCAATACCATCGAACAAGACCACCAGCGCTTCAGGCAGATCGTGCACGGCAAGATCCGCAAGGACCTGCGAAGGTTTCTGTCGCGCGGTGAACTGCTGGGCAAGGAGGGGAAGCGCTACGTCTCGATCCCTGTCCACGACATCGACATCCCCACATTCAGGTACGGCGATAACTCCGGCGGCGTAGGGATGGGCGAGGGGCAGGAAGGCGACGGTGTCGGCCAACCCGGGCAGGGCAAGAACGGGCAGGGCGGAGACGCCGAAGGGCAGCACCTGTTGGAAGTTGATGTCTCTCTGGAGGAACTCGCCGATATCCTGGCCGAGGAGTTGCGCCTGCCCCGCATCAAGCCCCGGGGTCAGCACCGGATCACGACGATCAAGGACAAGTACACGGGGGTGCGGCCTGTCGGCCCAGCCAGCCTTCGCCACTTCAAACGCACATACCGCGAGGCCCTGAAACGGCAGTTGGCGATGGGCCAATACGATCCGGACAATCCGGTGATCGTCCCGATCAAAAACGATCTGCGGTACCGCACCTGGAACGAGGTCAAGAAACCGCAGTCCAACGCGGTCATCGTCTACATGATGGACGTCTCGGGCTCGATGGGTGATGAACAGAAGGAACTGGTGCGGCTGGAAGCCTTCTGGATCGATACCTGGCTGCGGAGGAACTATGAAGGGATCGAAAGCCGCTACATCGTGCACGATGTGCGGGCGCAGGAGGTAGATAAAAAGACGTTCTTCTCCGTGCGCGAGGACGGGGGCACCAGGATCAGTTCCGCCTTTGTCTGCTGCAAGGAACTTCTCGCGCAGCATTACGACCCCGCCGACTGGAACACCTACCTCTTTCACTTTTCCGATGGGGATAACTCCAGCGACGCGGACAACCGCACCTGCGTGAAGATTCTCAAGGAGCAACTCCTTCCGGTCTGCAACATGTTCGGCTACTGCCAGGTCGCGAGTGCCTACGGAAGCGGCAGTTTCATCAACGTCCTGACCGAGGCCTTCCCGAACGGCGAGCCGGACGAGAGCGGGCCGAAACTCATTACGAGCAAGGTCTCAGGCAGGGATGACCTGCTGGATTCACTGCGGACGTTCTTCAAGGCTGGTCGATAGCACGCTGTCGGACCTACCCTGATCAGGGTCGGTCTGAACAACATCTCAGAACGGACCCCACGAAAAAGAACGCCGGTTCCTCACCGATCCGATGGCGTTATTGAAGAATATGTTCGCGCCGCGCACCTTCCCTTGTGTATGGTGGGGATCGCTCGGCTCAACGCATCGATAGATAAGGATGCCGCCGATCTCGTGCAGGCGGAACTAGTTAGGGAGAAGACATGATTCATTCGCTCGTCCGCCGCTGCGGCACCCTCGAAGGTCTCGAACCCCGCGTCCTGCTTACCGGCGAACCCCTCATCACCGGCACCGTCGCTGGCCAGGGCGTCGATGATAACGCCACCATTTTTCCCTTTGCCTCGGTGGTCATCACGGACGATGATCCCTCGCTCCATATCGAAGTCGCGCTCGATAACAGCATCCGCGGCGTCTTCACACCCGCGAGCCTCGCGGCCAGTAGTTTTACGGACGCCGGTTCGGGCCGGTACACGTTCGTCGGATCACCCGCCGCGGCCACGGCCGCTCTCCGGCTCTTGAGTTTCGATCCGACCGACAACCGCCTGCCCGTCGGTCTCACCGAAACCACCATCTTCACCATCACAGCGGACGATCTTTCCACAACGCCCACGACCGACAGCACCACCACCGTCATCGCCGCTTCGGTGAACGATCCTTCCGACCTGAGCGGCATCAACCCGCTCACGACGGTGAACGACAACGCTACCGCCACGCCTTTCGCATCGCTCACGATCACCGACCCCGACCCGCTCCAGTCCTTGATCATCACGGTCACGCTCGACAACGCCTCGAAGGGCGTCTTCACCCCCGGCAGCCTGTCCGCCAGCGGGTTCACGGATGCCGGGGGCGGTACCTACACCTTCACCGGCCACGCGGGCGCCGCGCAGGCCGCGATCCGGCTGCTCGCGTTCGACCCGACCGACAACCGCGTGGCCGTCGGCGCCACCGAGGTCACCGCGTTCACCATCAGCGTCAACGACGGTTTCGGCACCATCAGCAACTCCGACACAACGGTCGAATCCGTCAGCGTGAACGATGCACCCACGATCGGCGGCGCTGTCGCCGGTCAAAGCGTCGATGACACCGCGCTCGTGTCCCCCTTCTCGACCGTCACCATCGGTGATGTTGATCCGGGACAGTCCCTCACGGTCTCCGTCACGCTCGACACCGCCGCCAAAGGCGTCTTTACCCCGGCCAGCCTGGTCGCGAGCGGTTTCTCCGATTCGGGCGGAGGCGTCTACACATTCACGGGCAGCCCCTCAGCGGCGACGGCGGCCATCCGCGCCCTGGTCTTCGATCCGGCAGACAACCGCGTCCCCGTGGGCAACACCGAGACCACCACATTCACGATATCGGCCGTTGACGGTATCGCTCCCGCCACCACAAACAGCACGACGACCGTTGTATCGACATCGGTGAACATCGCGCCGGTGATCGGCGGGACTGCCGCGGGACAGGCGGTGCTGGACAACGCGACCGTCCAGCCTTTTCAGGCCGTGACCATCACAGATGCCGACGGCGACTCGCTGGCGATCACCGTCAGCATCGACACCGCGGCAAAGGGCGTCTTCACACCCGCGAGTCTGTCCGCCAGCGGCTTTGCGGACGCGGGCGGCGGTTCGTACACCTTCTCGGGCGATGCCACCGCCGCCCAGGCGGCGATCCGGCAACTCGTCTTCGCACCCACCGAGAACCGAGTGATGGTCGGGTCAACCGAGACCAGCACGTTCACCATCAGCGTTGACGATTCAATCGCCCCGGCGACTACGAACGCCGCCACCACGGTGGTTTCCACCCCGTTCAACGACCCGACAACGATCACGGGTATCGTCACGGGACAAACGGTCAACGACAACGCCAGCATCAATCCGTTCTCCGGAGTCACGATCTCGGACCCGGACATTCCCGCCCAGACCATCAACCTGTTCATCGTGATCGATACCTTCGCGAAGGGTGCATTCACCCCCGCCAGCGTGGTGATCGGCGGCTTCTCGGATTTCAATAACGGGCTGTACAGCCGGGTCGGAACCGCGGCCCAACTCACCGCGGCCATCCGCGCTCTGGTGTTCAATCCAACGAACGACCGTGTCGCCGTGGGTCTCACGGAAACCACGACATTCACCATCGTCACCAGCGACAACGTCGCCTCGCTGGCACACAACGCCGATACATCCGTCATCTCCACATCCGTCAATGATGCCCCGATCATCTCGGGCACCGTGGCGGGCCAGGCCGTGGACGATTCTGCGCTTCTGTCCCCGTTCTCCGCCGTCACGTTCACCGATCCGGACCCGGGGCAGATCCAGACCGTCACCGTGACGCTGGACGATGCCGCCAAGGGTGCCTTCACGCCCGCGAGCCTGACCACCAGCGGGTTCAGCAACAGCGGCGGCGGTGTATACACGTTCACAGGCTCCGCAACCGCAGCCGTCACCGCCATCCGTGCGCTGGTCTTTGACCCCGCCAACGACCGCGTGGCGGTCGGCGCGACGGAGACCACCACGTTCACCATCGCGATCAACGACGGCATCGCCGCCACAGTCTCCGATGCCACGACGACCGTCGTTTCGACCTCCGTCAACGATGCGCCCCTTCTCAGCGGCGCGGTCGCCGGTCAGGCCGTGCTCGATAACGCCACCGTCACTCCCTTCGGCGGTATCACAATCAGCGATCCCGACTCGCCCGCGCAGACTCAGTCGGTCACGATCACGCTCAGCGATGCCGCCGCGGGAAGTTTCACCCCCGCGAGCCTCAGCGCGAGCGGGTTCATCGATGCCGGCGCGGGGGTGTACACCTTCAGCGGCGCCGCGGCCGCCGCCACCACAGCCATCCGCCAACTCGTCTTCGCACCGACCGAGAACAGGGTGGTCGTCGGCTCGACCGAAACCACCACGTTCACCATCTCCGTGGATGACGGTGTCGCATCTCCGACAACAGACCCCACCACCACCGTCATCGCGTCCCCCTTCAACGACCCGACGCAGATCACCGGCTCAGTCGCGGGACAGTCGATCAACGACACCGATACCATCACCCCCTTCGCGGCCATCACCGTCAGCGATCCCGACGTACCGGCCCAGACGATGACCGCCACCGTCAGCCTCGATGCCGCGGCCAAGGGGGCGTTCACGGACGCGAGCCTCACGGCCAGCGGCTTTGTCGCCGCGGGCGGCGGGGCGTACACCTTCACGGGCACCGCCGCGGCGATCACGACCGCCATCCGTCTGCTGGTCTTCCGCCCCACGCCCAACCGCGTCTCCGTGGCGGCCACCGAAACCACGACCCTCACACTTTCCGTCGCCGATGGGTTCGCTCCTGCGGTGAGCGACTCCACCACCACCATCATTTCCACCTCGGTCAATGATGCGCCGGTCATCACGGGGACCGTGAGCGGCCAAGCGGTTGACGACACCGCGACACTCTCTCCGTTCGCCTCCGTCACGATCGTCGATCCGGACCCGGGCCAGACCCTGAACATCTCGGTCGCGCTCGACGATCAAACGAAGGGCTTGTTCACGCCCGCCAGCCTTGCGGCCAGCGGTTTCATCAATGCGGGCGGAGGCGTTTATACGTTTGCAGGTACTGCCGGCGCCGCCACCGCCGCGATTCGTGTCCTGGTCTTTAATCCGACCGACAACCGAGTCGCCGCGGCCGCCACGGAGACGACGACGTTTACGATCACCGTTGATGACGGCATGGCCCCGGCCGCGGTCAACTCCGCAACGACGGTCGTGTCCACCAACGTGAATGACGCCCCCCAGATTTCGGGGACCGTCTCGGGCATCGAGGTGCTCGATAACGCGACGGTCGCGCCGTTCACGACCGTCACCTTCTCCGATGCCGACCCGGCGACGACCCTGGCGGTCAGCGTCACGCTCAGTGCACCCGCCCAGGGCGTGTTTACACCCGCAAGCCTTGCCGCGAGTGGGTTCAGCGATGCAGGCGGGGGCACCTACGAGTACACCGGCACCCCCGCGGCTGCCACCGCAGCGATCCGTCAACTCGTCTTTGCGCCCATCGAGAACCGCGTGCTCATCGGCCTCACCGAGACGACCACCTTCATGATCGCTGTCCACGACGGTATCGCCCCCGCCGTTGTCAACTCGTCAACTTCCGTCATCGTCAGCCCGTTCAACGACCCTACCGAGATCTCTGGAACGCAGGAAGGCCAGGCGGTGCTCGATACCGGCACGCTCTTGCCCTTCGCGGCCGTCACCATCACAGATCCGGACAGCCCGGCCCAGTCCTTGGTCGTCACCATCACGCTGGACGATTCCGCCAAGGGCGGATTCACCTCGGCAAGTTTGGCCGCGAGCGGATTCGGAGCCGTCGGGGGCGGCGTTTACTCATACTCCGGCACAGCCGCGCAGGCGACCGTCGCGATCCGTCAACTTGTGTTCCGGCCAATGGCCAACCGCGTGGCACCCGGCCTCACGGAAACCGTCGGCCTCACCGTCACAATCAACGACGAAGTCGCTGCCCCTGTTGTGGACTCCGGCTCCTCCATCATTTCAACCTCCGTCAACGATGCGCCGACCATCACCGGGACAGCCGTTGTCACGGTGAACGACAAGAGCACCGCCGCGGCCTTCCCGACGATCGTGATCACGGACGCCGATCCAGGCTCGACAATCAGCGTCTCCGTTTCACTCGACAGCACGGCCAAGGGCGGTTTTACGTCCGCCAGTCTCACCGCGAGCGGCTTTGTCGACGCGGGGGGAGGTACGTTCACCTTCTCCGGCACGCCCGCTCAGGCCACGGCGGCGCTGCGTGCTCTGGTCTTTGCGCCAGTCGAGAACCGCGCCGCCGTCGGGGCCACGGAACAGACCACGCTCACCGTCTCGGTCTCCGACGGCATCGCACCTGCAGTTTCGGATAACGCGAGCGTCGTGTCGAGCCTCTCGATCAACGACCCTGTGTCTCTCAGCGGAGCCGCGGCGAACCAGGCCGTGAATGATGACGCGACAGTCCGACCGTTCCAGACGTTCACCTTCGCCGATGTCGATCCGGGTCAGAACTTCGTGATCCGCGTATCGCACAGCGCCGCCAACGGAAGGTTCACGGATGAAAGTCTCGCGGCGTCTGGATTCTCGCTTGAATCGCCGGGCGTGTACACATTCAGCGGCGGAGTAGCCGCGGCCACCACGGCCATCCGGCTGCTGGCCTTCAGCCCGACCGCCAACGCCGATGCACCAGGCCAGAACCGGGCCACGACGTTCACGGTATCCGCCGACGACGGCTCGAATATCGTCTCGGACAACAACACGTCGGTGATCGCGACCTCGATCAACGATGCGCCGAGCATCGCCGGCGCTTCAGCGCAGCCCGCCATCAACGACACCCAGTCCGTATCGCCCTTCGGCGACGTGACTTTCACCGACCCGGACCTCAGCGCCGTCGTGACCGTGTCGGTTCAACTCGACGACTCCGCCAAGGGGGCTTTCACCCCCGACAGTCTGGCCGCGTCCGGGTTCGCGGATGCCGGCAACGGTCTCTACACATTCTCCGGAACACCACAAGCCGCCACCACCGCGCTGCGGGCGCTGGTCTTTGTACCGACAGAAAACCGGGTGACCAGCGGTGATTCAGAAACTGTCATCTTCACGCTCACGATCACGGACGGTGTCGCCGCCCCGGCGGCCGACAGCAACACCAGCATCCAGATTCAGGGCGTGAATGATGCGCCCTCCATCGGATCAGTTTCTACCTCGCTCGACTTTGTGCGCACCGGTCAGACCTTCATTCTCGCCGCGTCGGGAGTGACCGATACCGATGGAACGATCTCCCGCGTCCGCTATTACCACGACTCCAATGGGAATGGAATCTTCGACGGCGGCGACGAACTGCTCGGCGAGGACACCGATGGTTCTGATGGTTGGTCATTTGTTGCCGCCGCCGATCCGGCGTGGGGCGTGGGCATCTTCACGCTGTTCGCGCAAACCGTGGACAACGAGGGCGGATTGAGTTCCGCCGCCTCCACCTTTGTCACGGTCGCCGTGAACAACGGCCCGCTGGTGGCGACCGTCACCGCCGTGCCCGGCTCCGCGACGCTCAACCAGCGCGTCACGGTAACGGCCACGGGCGTGAACGGCATGAGCCGTCCTGTCAAGAAGGTCTATTTCTACGAGGATACGAACGGCAACGGGGTGTGGGATGCCCGCGACAAGAAGATCGGCACCGACAGCAAGCCCGCGGACGGATTCTCCGCTTCGTTCATCCTGCCCAAGAAGTGGGCACTAGGCAGCCGCATGCTCTTCGCCCGCGCCGATGTCGGCGGACGGGGCGGCATCGGCGATGCCGCCGCTGTGCGATTCACCGTGCTGCCGAACACCGCGCCTGTCATCCAAGCGATTGTCGTCAGTCCGACCACGATCCCGACCACCAACAAGGTGACCCTCTCATCACCCACCGCCGCCGACGGCGACGGTTCCGTAAAGAGCGTGGAGTATTTCGTGGACCGCAACTTCAACGGCGTGTTCGACGCCGCGGACAGGAAAGTAAAGAGCGTGAGCAACGCACGCGGCGGTTGGTCCACGACCGTCAGCGTGAACCGGGCGTGGATCAACGATGGTTCGGTCAGGTTCTTCGCACGCGCGATCGACAACAACAAACTCGCCGGCGCGTTCGTCACCCTCACCGTGCCCGTTGGATGACGGACATCACCGGATCTCAACTGAGCGAGTTCGCCGAAGGCGGATTATCGGCCGCGCCATCGGTCGGGCTGTGGAGAACGCCAACCACATGACTGGGTAACTTTACCGCGTCCTGATGTGTACACACATCGGGTGGTGTTCCGGGACGTGGGGGGAGTACTGTTCACGCCCCTTGCCGGTTCCGGGGAAGTCGTACGGAGATTCCTCCATGTTGCCGCATCCGCGTTGTACCACACGTTTGTTTCAGTATGTTCTTTCGATCGGCATCGCCGCGTCGTGCCCCGCCTGGGCGGATGAACCCGCGAGTTTCGTCGGCCTCGGCGGTTTGCACACGGTGCCGGAAACGGGCGCGGTCATCAGCGCGGCGACCGGAGTGTCATCCGATGGCGGCACGATCGTGGGAACTTCGGTCGACAGCCAGGGGCGCACTCGTCCCTTCCGCTGGAGGCTCTCGACAGGGATGGAGCCTTTGGCGGACCTGGCTTCCGGCGCACCCGCCGGATATCACGATACAGGCGGGGCTTCGGCGAACGGCCATGTCATCACGGGAACGGTCTGGTCGCCGGCATCGTGCCCAACCGCCGCTTCGTGGACCGAACTGTCGGCCCCTCTCCTGCTCGGCGATCGGGCCTGCTCCTCCGCGTTCTTCGCGGTTTCGGGCGATGGGACGCTTCTGGTCGGAGATGTGTACACACCCGCCGCATCGATCGCTGTGTCATGGTCGGTGATCGGAGAGTCACACGTGCTTCTGACCACTCCTGCAACCTACCGGGAGGCTACGGCGAGGGGGATCAGCGATGATGGGGCTTTCATCGTCGGCTCGTGCTTCGGCACCCCCGGCTCACAGGCGCTGGTGTGGGAGAACGGGAACATCACTCCCCGCGGCCTGGGCCACCTCCCCAACGCGGAACTGAACCAGACCAGCCGCGCCACCGCCATATCGCCCGACGGCACACACATCGTCGGAGAGAGCGTGAGCGGAGTCGTGCGGGGCGACGGGGTCACGCGCGGCTTCATCTATCCCATGCCATCGGGACCGATGACAAGTCTGGGCGATCCGGGCGGGGGCAGGTTGACATCTCCCCGGGATGTCTGCAACCGCGGCGAGGTGGTCGTCGGTTCGGTCTACGCGAGGACATTCCCATTCAGCGAGACCGCGTTCATCTGGACACGCGCGGGCGGTTTCCAGGAGTTGAAATCGCATCTCGAAACAACTCACGGTCTGAACTTGTCGGGGTGGCACCTGACCGCGGCATCAGGCATCTCCGCCGATGGCTCCGTGATTGTCGGAACCGGCACCAGCCCATCAGGAACAGAAGCGTGGCGAGCCACGATCCCGGCGATTCCCGAGCCGTGCGTCGCGGATTTCAACCGCGATGGCGGGGTCGATGGGGGTGATGTGGCATCGTTCTACCTCGCGTGGATCGACTCCGACCCTTCGGCGGACACCAACCAGGACGGCGGTGTTGACGGGAGTGATGTCGAAACGTTTTTCGTGCCGTGGGAGGCCGGGGGCTGCGACTGAACCGTGATCTTACAACGTGGCCCACTCCAGGCTTTGGGGCAACGTACAGAGGTTCTTCGCCCCTTTCCCGGTGATGACGTAATCATCCTCGATGCGCACGCCGCCGATGCCTGGCAGATAAATGCCCGGCTCGATCGTGACGACGTGCCCGGGCTGCAACTCAGCCGGCGGGGCCATGTGGGTGATGCGAGGGTCCTCGTGCCCGTTGAACCCAAGCCCGTGCCCCAGGCCGTGCCCGAACTCCTTGCCGTAGCCGTGCTTGGTGATGTAGTCGCGGGCGATGGCGTCGATCTCCTTTGTCGTCCTGCCGGGGGCCAGGGCCGCCGCGGCGTGTTCCTTCGCATCGAGCGTGATCTGGTAGATCTCCTTGATCTTGGCGGGCCACTTTCCTAGTGCAAAGACGCGGGTCATGTCTCCGTGATAGCCGTGATACACCGATCCCCAGTCGATCAGCACCGTCTTATTCATGGCGAGTTTGGCTTTTCCGGGGCGGTAATGAGGCAGAGATCCGAAAGGCTGTGCGGCAACGATGGTCTGAAACCCGGGTTGGCTTGAGCCTCTGACCTTCATCTCGAACTCGAGGCGGGCCGCGACCTCGAGTTCGGTCATGCCGGGCTTCAGGTGGGGGAGGGTGGCGAGCAGCGCCTGTTCCTGGAGGCGCACCGCCCGACGGATGAGTTCGATCTCCCCTGCGTCCTTCACCGCCCGCATCGCGGCTACCAGACCTGAAACAGGCAAGAGTCTGACGGATCGGCCCGCCGCCCTGGCGAGGCTGTCCCGTTCCGCGATAGTCATGGCCTCGGCCTGGACAGCGCACGCGCGGATACCCCGGTTCTTGAGCGCTGTGACAACCGCGTCTTTCATCGCGCCTTCGCGGATGATGATCTTCGCCAGCCGGCGGATGGGTTCGAGTTCCTCAGCATAGCGAAAATCGCTGATGATCGCGGCATCCTTCGCTCCCAGCAAGAGGTAACTGTCCCCCCCGTGAAATCCTGTGAGATAGGCGACATCAAGCGGGTTGGTGATCAGCGCATGGCTCTGACCGGATGTGGCGATCACTCGCCGTAATCGTGTAAGCCGCCCGGGGTAAGGCGACGTGACGGCGGAGTGTTGCTTCGTTGCGGCGGTCGGCATGTGCGGAGGGTACCGCGCCCGGACCGGTCACGACACGTACGGTTCGAGCATTGCAGACCCGGCCGACATCGCGGACACGTGCAACGCGGCGGGAGTTCGCCGCCGGCGGTTTCGCCGCTTGGATCTTCTGGCTCCTCGCCGTGTTGCTCGTGGGCGTGCCGTTCTGCGTGTCGGCGGTACGGCTGGCCGGTCACGAGTTCGAACGCGATGCCGTCATCGGTCCCGGGGGGTGGATGCTGCTCGCGAGCACGCTGGGATGGGCAGCGGGTATCGGCGTGGTGTCGATGGCGCTGGCCGTGCCCGCCGCCTGTGTTCTTAGGGCGCGGGGGTGGTCCGTGGCGCCCATGATCCTGGTGCCTCTGACGCTGCCCAGTTACCTGTCGTACTCGGCGCTGAGCATGGCACGAGCGCCCGGAACAGTGCTTGGAGACTGGGTGGAGTTCGCCGCGCAGCGTGGAAGCAAGGACATCCCGATTATCGCCGGACAGGTGCTGGCCCTGACGGGTCTCTCGCTCTGGGCCTGGCCGATCTCGGCGGTCGTGGCGGCATCGCAGTGGCGGTTCGTGGAACAAACCGTGCTCGACTCGCTCCGCCTTGAGCAGGCATCGCCGGCGCGACGTCTGTGGCAACTGGCGATCATCGGGAGACGGGGCTTGATGCTCGGCGCGTCGGCCGTGGCACTGGTCATGCTCGGATCGGCGGTCCCGCTGCACCTGGCGCAGGTCCGGACTTATTCGATGGAAGTCTGGTCGCGCCTCGCGTTAGAGCCGGGCAATGCCGGGGTGTGGATTTCGGCGTGGCCCCTCATTCTCGCCGCGTTCGGTGCGGCGCTGATCTTCTCGGCACGTGCCCCGGGGGGTGGCCGAGAGATACACACCATGTTCGAGTTCTCGAACCGCCGGACGCGCGCCGCTCTCATCGCCACCACCCTGATCTGGATCACGTCAACGCTGCTCCCGCTGGCACTGTTCGCGTTCAGCGTGCGGTCGTGGAGTACCTTGGGAGTCTTGTGGCGGTACGCCGGCGGAGCCGTTGTGAACAGCCTGCTTGTCTCTGCGTTGGTCGGAGCGGGCGCAGTCGTGCTGATGTGCCTCGCGTGGTTCTCCCTGTCCGAGGTTCGTAGCCCAGTGGTTCGAGCGGCCATGAAGGGCGGGGTGTTTTTGTGGCTCTGCGGCGCGATCATGCCGGGGGTGCTGATGGGTGCCGCCGTCCGGAGTGCGGCGCTCGTATGCGAGTCCGTTCCCGGTTTCGTATCGTTGCTGGAGTCCCCATTAATTCTGGCCGCCGGTCACCTCTCCAGATTCGGCGCATTGCCGGTGCTGGCGGGCCTTTGGATGGCCGCCGCGGAGCCGGCCGATCACCTCGCTCTAAGGAGGCTGGACGGTTCCGTCAGCCTGAAGGGCTGGATGATGGGATGTCTTTGGGCTCATTGGGGCGTCGTTGCCGCTGTCGGGATCGGCGCATCGTGCCTGAGTCTGCACGAGATCGAGGCTTCTGTGATCCTGCAACCCGCGGGCACCCCGAGCCTTGCTCAGATCCTGCTGGGATACCTCCATTTTTCGAGAACCGAAGAGTTGTCCGTCGCGGCGGTCATCCTTGTCGGAGCGAGTTTGCTCGCTTCGCTGGTCGCGGCAGTCTTGGCCAGACGCTCGCTTCGATCGGAATCGATGTGAATCCACTGCAAGGAACCCAACCGGAGGCCGTAATTCGAGTTGCGGCGTCGGCACGCCCGGCCGCGGTCTGGATGGAGAGCGAAGCGTGCCGGATTGCTGACGCTAAACTCTGCACCACGTGATGTTCCGCCAACCCGCCCGAGACCGCACACGATCACAGCCCAGAGGGCGAAACCCCGGCAGCAAACATGTGAACCCCGGGCAACTCCCGAAACGCATCGCAGGACTCGCCTCCGCCGTAGTTGTACTCATCGGTGGCTTGCTCGGCGGATGTGACAGGTCGGTCCCCAATGGTGGACCGATCGCGGCCCTGGTCAAGTTCGGTGAGCCGGGGTTGTCTCCCGGTCAGTTCTCGTACCCCCGAGCGATGGATCGCGACACGGAATCGATATGGATCGTCGACAAGGCGGCCCGTATTCAGCGGCTGGATCCCGTAACCGGAAGGCCCTTGCTGGGCTGGCGCATGCCCGAATGGAAACTCGGCAAGCCCACAGGACTGACGGTATGGCGACCGGCTGGCGGCACGGAGACCGATGAACTGATCTTCGTGCCAGATACCCACTACCACCGGATCATGGTGTACCGCGTCGGAAACCACCCTACATCGCACGAACTCGGCCCTCCTGATGACGGTACCCGATGGGGAGCGCCCGTCACCCTGATCGACCGTTTCGGTTCCTACGGCACCGAGCCGGGGCACTTTACCTACCCGACGGATGTCGGTGTACTCCCATCAGCCGATGGAACGCGGCCCGAACGCCTGTACATCACAGAGTACGGCGGCACCGATCGGGTCAGCGTCTTTGAGCAGGACTCTGATGGGCGTTGGGTCTGTTCTTTCACGTTCGGTCGTTTCGGCAACGGATCGCAGGCAGACCCCGTGCATTTCAGCCGCCCGCAGTCGATCGAGGTGGATGCGGCGAACCGTGAGTTGATTATCGCCGACGCCTGCAATCACCGGATCGGACGATTCACTCCCGAAGGCCGATTGATCGCGTGGATCGGTGGGCCGGATCGTGTCGGACAGGGTCCGGGCCAGTTCGCCTACCCCTACGGACTATCACTCCTGGGGGATGGCTCTGTTCTCGTCGCGGAGTTTGGGAACAACCGTGTGCAGAGGATCAATCTCGCTACAGGAGACTCGTTGGGAACGTACGGGCAGGCGGGACGCGAAACCGGGCAACTCGCAACCCCCTGGGCCGTCTCGGTGTGGGGCGGAACCGCCTATGTCCTCGATTCCGGGAATAACCGAGTGATCGGATTCTCGAAACCAACAGGAAACCGGCGCGCGGACAGGAGGGGGATCCAGTGAGCCTGTGGGGTGTCACCACGCTTGCTTCGCTCCGCATCGGGCCGGTTCAGTTTGATGAACCGATCTGGCTGCTGCTCATCCCGTTCCTCGGTCTGCTGTCGGTGTGGATCGCCCGTCGGAGTCTGTCCGGCCTGGGCACAATGACACGCTGGGTGGCGTTGGCGGTGCGGCTGGTGGTGATCGGCCTTCTCGCCGGGGCGCTCGCCGAGCCGCAGTGGCGGATGGAATCGAAGGATGTCGCCGTCACCGTGATTCTCGACGCGAGCGAATCGGTCCCGACCGCCAAACAGCGAGAGGTCGAGGCCTACATCGAGCGCGCCGCGGCGGTGTCGCAGAAACCCGAAGACCGCCTGGGTGTTGTCACCGCGGGCAAGGACGCCTTCGTGCAATCGTTGCCGCAGCGATTGAACCGCTCTCTCGAACGGCAACACGTGGGCGCCACCGACGGCACCAACCTCGCCGCGGCCCTCCGCCTGGGTCTGGCTGTCATGCCCAAGGATGCGGCGAACCGGCTCCTGCTCGCCACGGACGGCAACGAAACCATCGGCAGCCTGTTGCAGGCGGCAGAGGCGGCGCGTGCGATGGGCGTTCCGATCGACGTGCTCCCCCTTCAGTACAAGTACACGAACGAAGTCCTGGTGGACCGGCTGGTGACTCCCGCCCAGGCCCGCGAAGGCGAGAACGTCAATCTCCGCATCGTGCTCAAGGCCATCAAACCCGCCAGCGGAAGGTTGTCGGTATTGATGAACGGTGAGGCGTTGGACCTCGATCCCGATCTGCCGGGGGTGAGCGTGCCCGTCGCGCTCAAGGAAGGGTTGAATGTACTGAGCGTGCCCGTCGCCAGCCTGAAGTCCGGGCCGCAGAAGTTCAAGGTGAACTTCGTACCCGACGAGGTCGGAGGTGTTCCCGTCGGAGACACCATCCTCGCCAACAACGAAGCCCTCGCTGTCACCTTCGTCACCGGCGAGGGCAAGGTGCTGGTCCTGGCCGACGGTCAGACCGTGCCCGATCATCTGGTCGATGCGCTCCGCCGTGCGAACCTCCGTGTGGAGGTCAGGCCCAGCGAGCTGGCACCGACTTCGCTGACCGAGATGAACGCCTTCGACGCCATCATCCTCATGGACCAGTCGGCCTACGGCTACAGCCAGCAGCAGCAGGAAGAACTGCGTCAGTACGTGCACGATACGGGCGGCGGCCTGATCATGATCGGCGGGCCGAACTCCTTCGGGGCCGGGGGCTGGATCGGCTCGCCGCTCGAAGACGCCCTGCCCGTCAACCTCGATATCCCCAGCAAGCGGCAGATGCCCAAGGGCGCACTGGCGCTGGTCATGCACTCGTGCGAGATGCCCGAGGGAAACTTCTACGGCAAGAAGGTCTGCGAAGCCGCGGTGAACTCACTCTCCCGGCTCGACATGGTCGGGATCGTCGAGTACGGCTCGATGGGCATGGCCCACTGGGTCCACGAACTCTCCCCCGTCGGCGACGGCTCCCGCGCCAAACGTGCGATCAACAATCTCACCTTCGGCGACATGCCGGACTTCACCCCCAACCTGCAACTCGCCTACGACGCGCTGCGGGCGGCGGATGCGGGGCAGAAGCACGTCATCATGATCTCCGACGGCGACCCGCAGGTGCCCCCGGCCTCGCTGCTCGACAAGTTCCTCGAAGCGAGGATCACGATCAGCACCGTGGGCGTCTTTCCCCACGGCGGCAGCGACACCAGCCGCATGAAGTACATCAGCAACTACACCAAAGGGCGGCACTATGAAGTGAACACCCAGCAGGCCCTCGCCAGCGTTCCCCAGATCTTCATCAAGGAGGCACAGACCGTCCGACGCAGCCTCCTGTGGGAGGGCACACCCTTCGTCCCTGCTTTCACGCCCGGCTTATCCGATTCCCTCCGCGGCATCACCAGCGTGCCCCCCATCGGCGGCTACGTTGTCACCGCAGAACGCGAGGGGCTGGCTCTGGTATCAATGAAGGGCAAGGAAGGCGACCCGATCATGGCCCAGTGGCAGTACGGCCTGGGCAAGGTGCTGGCTTTCACAACCGACGCCTCCAACCGCTGGAACAAGGCGTGGATCGAATGGCCCAACTTCAAGGCCTTCTGGGAACAGAACACCCGCTGGGTCATGCGACCGGGCGGCTCCGCCAACGTCCGCGTCCTGACCGAGAACAAGGGAGACTCAACCCTCGTGACGGTCGAAGCCCTCGACTCCACGGGCGAGCGCCTCAACTTCGCGAACTTCAAAGGTCGCCTCGCCCTGCCCGACGGGCAAGGCGTGGATGTTGATCTCAAGCAGGTCGGTCCCGGACGTTATCAGGGTGTGGTTCCGACCGACAAGAGCGGCAGTTACGTGCTGAGTCTTCGCTACGTGGCCCCCGATGACAATGTGCAGGGGGGCGTGCTGGAAGGGAGCGTGCAGGCCGCCATCACCCGCCCCTTCGCCGACGAGTATCGCAGCATGGAAGACAACACCCCCCTGCTGACGCAGGTCGCCGCGATGACCGGCGGACGGGTGCTCACCATGAACCCCGACCAGGACGAACCGTGGAGCCGTGACGGTCTGAAACTGCCCGTCGCGACCCGCCCGATGTGGCTGATCATCGCGGTGATCGGGGCGGGTTTGTTCCTGCTCGATGTGGGAGTACGGCGGGTACGGATCGATCTGCCCGCGATGTTCCGGGCCGCCAAGGCCGCGTTCGGAAGATCCACCTCCGCCGCCGGGCAGCAAATGGGCGGTCTGCGGGCGGCACGAGAGGCGGCCAAGGCGCAAATTGCCAAGCGGGGTGCCGGCGACATCTCCGCCGCGGAACTCGAGAACCAGGCCCGGGCCGCAGTGAAAACCGCTCAGGACACGGCCAAGGCAAAGTTCGAGGCCTCACCCGAAGCCCTGAAGAAGGCCCAGTCCGGCTCGGTCATCCTTGGTGGGGCCGATGCAAAGCCTGAACCCGTCAAGCCCAAACCCCGGCCCACCGACGCTCCCAAGGCCGCACCGGACGAAGGGATGGGCCGCCTCTTGAAGGCCAAGAAGAAGGCGAGGGAAGAGATGGAGGAGTAACTCAGCGACGGGATCAACCGAAGAGTTCGGGCATCAGCCACAAGAGACCAGACATCACGGAACCGACAGTCAGCTTTCAGGAACACCCGTATGGCCACCGCAACCAAAGCACCGGAACTTCAGACCCCCGCCGAAGTAAAGGAACAGTGCGATAAGTTTCGCGCCACCTTCGCGCGCCTCAAGACCGAAGTGGGCAAGGTGATCGTGGGCCACTCCGATGTGGTCGATGCCGTGCTCACCAGCCTCTTCGCCGGCGGCAACGTGCTGCTCGAAGGCGTGCCCGGCCTGGGCAAGACGCTCCTGGTGCGCACGCTCGCCCAAACGCTGAGCCTGCCCTTCAGCCGCATCCAGTTCACCCCCGACCTCATGCCCGCCGATGTGATCGGCACCAACATCGTCATGGAAGACCCGGAGACCGGACGCCGCAAGTTCGAGTTCCAGCGCGGCCCCATCTTCGCCCAGGTTGTCCTGGCCGATGAGATCAACCGGGCCACGCCCAAGACTCAATCCGCCCTGCTCGAAGCGATGCAGGAGCGCAGCGTGACCGTCGCCGGCGTGAGTTACAAACTCAACAAGCCGTTCATCGTCCTCGCCACACAGAACCCCATCGAGCAGGAGGGCACCTACCCCCTCCCCGAAGCCCAACTCGACCGCTTTATCTTCAAGATCGTCGTCGGCTACAGCCAACTCGACGACCTGATGACCATCCTCGATCGCACGACGGCGACCGCGCAGCCCGAGGCCGACAAGGTCCTGGACGGCCCCTCGATTCTCGACATGCAGAACCTGGTTCGGGGCGTCATCGTCGCCCCGCACGTCAAGGAGTACGTCGCCCGGCTCGTACTGGCGACCCACCCCGGCACCAGCACGGCCGCGGGCGGCAGCGCGGGGCCTACGAACAAATATGTGCGCTGCGGCGCCAGCCCCCGCGGCGCCCAGGCCCTGATGCTCGCGGGCAAGGTCCGGGCGCTGGTCGATGGTCGCTACCACGTCAGTTTCGCCGACATCAAGTTCGTGGCGCCCATGTGCCTGCGTCACCGCGTGCTGATGAACTTCGAGGCCGAGGCCGACAAGATCGATTCAGACCAGATCGTCGAGCAGATCCTCAAGCTCACACCTACGGATCCGATGCGAGTTTGATCCATGACACACATCCGAACTCTCGCCGCCGTCCTGTCTCCATCCATCGCTTTGATCGCGTGCACCCCTACGCCGAAGATCAACGCCAACAAGTCCGACGCGTACATCCGTGCGGCACTGGCGCCGGTCATTCAGAACGGGATGACCCGCGAGCAGGTCAACGCCGGGCTGGATGATCTCAACGTTTCAAAGGACTTCCGCCTGTGGTACAGCGCCGAGGGAGACCGGCCGCCCGTGCAGTTCGTCCGCCTCTTCCCGCCCGGAGGATTTTGGCCCGGCAATCAGGAAGGCTGGATCAACTGGGTGGACATGAGTTTCGTCTTCGACGATGGGACGCACCTGAGCCGCACGTTTCTCTTCCACGACGGCGTGAGGTACGTCGGCTCCTACCCGCTCAACCCCCCCAAACGAACTCCCGCCGCACCCTTCCAGGCGTTGCCGTCTCCACCTCCTCCACCGCTGGACCCGCTGCAGTTCTCCAACGACTGACACCTCACCCAAGACCCGATGCCCTCGGTATTCGTCATCCCCGGTGCTCTGTTTTTCGGCCTGCTGGCGGCGGGTTGCAGCCCGCTCTCGTCGCGTCATTCCGAAGCGGAACTCCGGCGGACGATCGAATCCCGATTCCCCGTTGGAACCCCCGCGCCGGAAGCGAAAAAACGGCTGGTCGCCCTCGGCTGCGAGGGTGCTCAGTTCACTGGCATTCGCCCCCCCGCCACCGAGTCGGAACCCGTCGTGCTGGCGGGCAGTACAACCCACGGACATCCGCTGCTCTTTGTCGCGGTCTACGCGCGATTCGAGTTGTACTTTGATGCGGACGAGCGAATGACACGGTACACCGTCCGCAAGGGAATCATGGCACCCTGAACTATGCTGCGCACCCCGACTCCAACCCGACCCAAAGCCGTCGAGGACCTCATCGACGGATCGCTGATCTCCAAACTCGGACCGCTCGACCTCACCAGCCGCAAGGTCTTTTTCGGCAAGTTGAAGGGTGAACGCCGAAGCAAGAAGCGGGGAGAGTCCGTCGAGTTCGCGGACCACCGCGCGTACGTTTCCGGTGACGATCTGCGGCACATCGACTGGAACATCTTTGCCCGTCTCGATAGCCTGTTCATGAAACTCTTCCTCGAAGAGGAAGACCTGTCGCTGCACATCGTCATCGACGCCAGCGCCTCCGCCGATTGCGGCGAGCCGAGCAAGTTCCTCTTCATGCAGAAAGCCGCGATGGCACTCGGCTACGTCGGCCTTGTGAATCTCAACCGCGTCGCCGCCAGCGTCATGGGCGGCATCGGCCCCAACCACATCCGCGATCTCCGCGGCCGCCGCCGCACCCACGACCTCGCCCGCTTCATCTGCTCCATCGAGCCTTCCGGATCGTTCTCGTTCAAAGAGTCCGCCGAACGCATCGTCATGTCCCGCCGCGGCAAGGGCGTCATGCTCGTCTTCTCCGACTACTTCTTCAAAGAGGGGTTCGAGCAGGGTCTGAGATTGCTGGTAGGCCGCGGCTACGACGTCTTCGTCGTTCAAGTCCTCAGCCCGCAGGAGATCGACCCGCCACTCACCGGCGACCTGCGGCTGAAAGATGTCGAAGACGGCGACCTGGCCGAGATCACCGTCGCCGCCCCCTTGCTCAAGCGGTACAAGGCCAACCTCGCCGCCTACTGCGCGACCCTTCAGAACTTCTGCGCCCGCCGGGAGATGAACTTCCTGACCGTCCGCAGCGACACGCCCATCGATGTGCTCGTGCTCGATTATCTCCGCAAACGGGGGGTGGTGCGATGAAGGGCCGAGGCTCAGCACGATCGAACACCCGCGTCCGCTGTTCAGTTCACGGGAGGCACGCATGAACTGGATCACTCCGATGGTCGGGATCATCGCGGCCGCCGTCGCCGTGCCGACGCTGGTCGTTCTGTACTTTCTGAAACTCCGCCGGCGCGACCTCGAAGTTTCATCGACATTTCTCTGGAAGAAGGCGATCCAGGACCTGCAGGCCAACGCGCCGTTCCAGAAACTCCGGCGGAACATCCTTCTCTTTCTGCAGCTGCTGATCCTCGGCGGGGTCTGCCTTGCCCTCGCTCAGCCGCAGATCAAAGGTCAGACCATCACCGGCAACCGGCATGTCATTCTCCTGGACCGCTCGGGAAGCATGACCGCCGTCGACGGGCAGGATTCCGGCTCACCACAGCCCCGCCTCGAAACCGCCAAGAAGCAGGCCATCGCGTTCGTTGAATCGCTCCGCGACGGCGGCGTGCTGTCAGGCCGGGAGGCGAGCGATGAGGCGATGGTGATCTCGTTCGACACCGCGGCCGAGGTGCGCCAGCAGTTCACCAGCGACAAAGCCCTCTTGAAGGCGGCCATCGAGGCGATCACGCCCACCGAAGGTCCGACGCGGCTCGAAGAGGCGATCCGCCTCGCCAACGCGCACAAGCCCAAGCGTGTCATCGAGGGGAACACGATCGAAGGCCTCACGGCGGGGCTGCCGACCAACCTGCACCTGTACTCCGATGGGCGCATCCCCGATGCCATCAAGGCGAAACCAGCGCCCGAGGATTCGCTGGAGTATCACCGCATCGGCAGGCCGGAAAGCGCCAACATCGGCATCGTGGGCATGCGCGCCGCCCGCGAGTACGACAACCCAGCCAAACTCGGCGTGTACGTCTCTTTAGAGAACAACCGGCCCGAGGCGAGGCCCGTCGATGTGGAACTCCTGATCGACGGGACCAGCGCGATGATCAAAGGCACCACCGTCGCCGGCGCGAGCGAAGAAGGTCCACGGCTCTCCGCGGCGGGTGCGGCCCGCGCCGGCGCGGAAGAGGCTGACGCCGTCTCGACCACCGGCACCGAGAGCGCCGCGATGCCCCCCCGAACGCTGCGCCCGGGAGTGGGCGGGGTTGTCTTCCAACTGGAACTCTCCCAGGGGGCGAGGGTCCAGGTACGCCTTCGTCAACCCGGCACCGGCCAACCACTCGAGAACGACGTCTTTGCACTGGACGATCGTGCGTTCCTCGTCGTACCCCCGGCCAAGAAGATCGCCGTTGTGGTCTTCTCCGACGAGAGTAACTCCTTCCTCGATATCGCCCTGAGCGGCCAGCCCCTCTCTCGGCTTGTCAAAGTGGCCACCGATGAGTTTGACGATTGGGTCCGCCTTGGCAAACTCGGCGAGTTCGACGTGATCGTGCTTGAAAACTGGTTGCCGCCTCCCGGCAAGGACGGCCGGCAAGCCGATCTTCCCCCCGGCAGTTACCTGATCCTGGGACAGGTTCCGGGCGGATCGCTCGGCTTGAAGGTCACCGGCCAGGTCCGCGGCACGGGCATCGTCGACTGGTTGCGCGACCACCCCGTTCTGCGCAGCGTGTCGCTCGACCGACTTCGCCTCTTTGAGAGTCCCCGGGTTGAGTTCGAGCCGGGAAGCGGAGCCATCGCACTCGCCGTCAGCCAGGAGGGGCCTGCCCTCATCGAAGCGAGCTCGCTGGGCGTGCACGCTCTCATCGTGCCCTTCAACATCGATAAATCGAGTTGGCCGGTCGATGTCAGTTTCGTCGTCTTCATGTCCTCCGCGATCCAGTATCTGGGCGAGGATGTCGGTGCCGGATCGACGATCAGGGACGTACAGCCCGGCCAGGTGCTCAGCGACCGCCTGCCGATCGGGGCCGAGCAGATCACCCTGAAACTGCCGACGGGAGAAACCCAACGACTGACTCCGGCAGCCGACGGTCGCGTGACCTTCGGTCCGCTGGTTTCAACGGGCATTTATGAACTCTCGTGGGTCGGACCCGCCGGACCAACCGACCGGAAGGACGGCAACACTGCCAGCCGTGGGTACGCCGCCAATCTTTCCGATCCTTTCGAGTCGAACATCGGCGCGGTGGAGGTCATCGAAACCGGCTCACGGGTCGCCTCCGCTTCCGCGTCATCCTCATCCGTCGCCGACAAGCGGCTCTGGCCCTACCTGCTCCTCGCGGCGTTGGCCATCATCATGATCGAGTGGTTCGTCTACAACCGAAAGGTGTACATCTAGCGAGTGGCACGAACCGGAATCTCCGCACCTAGTTTGGGATCATGCCGAACTTCATGTCCCGCCATTCTCGAACCTCCATCGTGCTGTATCGCCTGGCTTTCGCGTTCATCGCGATCCTGCCGGGACTGGCAGTTGGTCAATGGTGGCCGAAGCGCGATCCTCCCCCGCTTTCACTCACCCGGGTGGAGTTCGGGTGGGACGGTACCTTGGTGCCCGAGCGCTTCAGCCCCGTGTTCGTGCACCTCTCCAGCGATGATGCGGCCTTCGCGGGCGAACTCATCATCGAGTACAAGCAGGACGCCACCCAACGCACCCGGTACAGCCTGCCCGTGTCCACCACCCCGGGCAAGACCGTCCCCTTCGAGCTGACCGCCTGCGTGCCGCGGCAGTGCAATGAGCTGGACATCATCGTGCGGAACAAGGACGCCGAGTTGATTCAACGCTACCGGCAGATCCCCCGCGAAGGCGAGTTGGATATGCCGGCCGTCGATGATGCCATGGTGTGCGTACTCCTGATCGGTGATGTAGCTGGCCGCATCGCGTTCTCCTCAGACAATCAGTCGCTCGAATCGAATCCAGATACTGATTCACAGAATGAGGACGAAGCCGCGCCCCCTCCACCCCCGGTAACGACATGGGGAATGCCTTCTGGCTCGGCGAACAACCAGGTGCCGTTGTGGAAGAGGGCCAAAGCGGCGCGCCGAATGCCCGCGGATCTGCCCCGCACCTGGGTTTCGTACCAATCACTGGACCTGGCGGTGATGAACGCAGACGACATCACCGCCATGGATCGGCGTGCCCTGGATGCGCTGCTCACGTGGGTGGATGCGGGGGGACGCCTTCTCATCATCGCCTCATCGCCCGGCACTTCGTGGCGGACCATCCTGCCCCCGGGGCCGGAGGGCGACATGGTTCAACTGGGTGAACCCGAACGGGTCACGCCGATTTCAACCGAGCTCGCCCGCCTTTCTTCGCTGTCGCGTCAAACCGAACTGCCACCCTTCACCCTCCTGGCGCGTCCGGTGACGATCACGCAGGAGGGCGCACGGGAAGGCTGGACACCGATCTGGAGTCTCGATGGCGAATCGCCACGCAGCATCGGAGCGTTCGGGCCACGCCGGTTCGGGTTGATCGCCGTCCTTGGGGCCGATCCCACCCGGGTTTCTCCCGTCTCATCGCTTCAGCTCCAGCGCATGCTATGGCGAGAGGTGTTCGAACTCGCACTGCCTACTGCGGCACGCCTGCGCACACCGGATCAATACTACTGGGGCGGTCCGTACAACGACTACTCGGCCAACATCGCTCACGGCTTGGCGCTCGATCGAATCACTGGAACAGAGCCGATCGGGGTGGGTGTCTTTCTTCTCATCGCCGCGAGCATGGCCGCGCTGGTCGTTCTCGTGGGTCCGTTCGATGGCCTCATCACCCGCCGCCGCGGCCTCGGATCCCTCGCCGGCCTCGTCGCGATCGGCTGGATCGGTCTGGCCGGGGGGCTGGCGTATCTCTCCCCATCCTGTGCTCGCTCGGGGGAGACACATACCACGCGTTTCACCATCGCTGAGACCCTGTGCGGGCCGGACGGCCTGCCAGTCCGCAGCGCGATCACGGGCTACACCAGCATCTTCGGAGGAAAACCCGGAAGCCTCGGGGTCGGCGACAAACGACCCGGTGTCTGGTGGCGGGGTGTGAGCGCCATCCATGATGCGGGCAGCGCGGCGCGGACCTTCCCCCCAATGGCCGCTCCGATTCGCACGGAGTTGCTCGACGAATCCGAAGTGAAACAGGCCATGCCCCGTGCGGTGACTCAGGGACAATGGACGTTCCGAACGTTGCTCGATCTCTCACCCGCGACGTTCAACGCCGCCGCTGTGAGCGGGCGAATCGCCCGCCATGAGGATGGTTGGTCTGTCACGCTGTTCAACGTGCACGAGAACACGATCATCACCGATGCGGAGTTGCTGATCGGCGGCGATCTTCTGGGTTTCGGCGGAGAGGAACGCGGCCCGGGCGGCCTGCGTCTGCTCCGCACGAGCAGGCCCGTTCCCGCATCACAGCGGGCCTGGGTCAGCACCGCCGCGTATTGGAACTGGCAACAGCAGCAACAGACCCGCCGGAGCGCACCCCAGCGTTTTCATACACAGCAGGCCGATCTTCCCCACGCTTTGCCCACCACGCGGAACCGCGTTGACGCCGCAGAGGCCCGCGTATTCCGGGGCGAATACGCCCTGTTGTACATGACGCTGTCGCACCAGCCGGACGACGTGACACTGACGGGACTTGAATCCGTATCGATGCGCAGTCTCGGCCTAGCCCGACTTTCGATGCCCGTGCCCCGGGGGGACGCCCGCTACATCACGCGGCCAACACCCGAGGCCGTGGAGGCCAGCCGCCGAGCAGGAGCGAGCGTGCAATCAACCGAATCCGTTACCACCATCGCGCCGTCCATCCCAACAACGCCGCCCGAGCCCGCCGAAGCGGAGCGGGTAGATGACCCGTCCCCGCGTTGAAATCGAGATGTGCCACCCATGATCGAGACTCGCCACCTCACCAAGACCTATGCCAGCCTGAAGGCCCTCGACGACCTCACGCTCGACATCGGGCCCGGCGAAGTCTTCGGCTTCATCGGACCCAACGGCGCCGGGAAGAGCACGACGATGAAGATCCTCGCGTGCCTCCTTCGACCCGACAAAGGCACCGCGAAGGTCTGCGGCTTCGATATCGCCAAAGACGGCGACGAGATCCGCCGCTGCATCGGCTACATGCCCGACTTCCTGGGCGTGTACGACGATCTGACCGTCGATGAGTACCTTCACTTCTTCGCCGCCGCGTTCAAACTCCCCCGGCGGCAACGCCGATCCATCGTCGGCCAGGTGCTGACGCTCACGGACCTCACCGAGAAGAAGGATGCCCTCGTGGACAGCCTCTCCCGCGGCATGCAACAGCGGCTGGGCGTCGCCCGCGTTCTCATCCACGACCCGAAGGTCCTCCTGCTCGATGAGCCCGCCAGCGGACTCGACCCCCGCGCCCGAATCGAGATGCGCAGCCTGCTGCAGGAACTGGGCCGCATGGGCAAAGTTCTCATGGTCAGTTCGCACATCCTGAGCGAACTGGCGGAGATGTGCTCCAGCATCGGCATCATCGAACGGGGCAAACTCCTGTACGCGGGTTCGATCGAGGATGCCTACGAACGCACCAAAGCCCTTTCGGGTGGCGGCGAGGTCATCCTGGTCGGCCTCGAAGCCGGGAGCGCCCCCGGCGAAGCGGTGAAGGCCAGTCTCGCGCGATTTCCCTTTGTGATCGGCGTCGAGAGTTCCCCCCCAGCCTCCGAGCACCCCGGGAGCGCCCCTTCGGGGGCACTCCGTGTGCGTCTGGCCTCCGATGCGGGCGGCCACCACGCGCTGATCGAGGCCCTTCTCGCTTCCGGCGCTCGGATCGGGAGTTTCGAACCCCAGGATGTCAAACTCGAGGACGCCTTCCTGAAACTCACCACGGGGGCGCTGCAATGAGCGCTCCACGGCTGGCCCGGCGACTCCGCCGCGCCGCGGAGATGCTCCGCCCTTCGGTCTTGCTCGCATCGGTCCCCGGACCCCTGTTTCTCAAGGAAGCACAACTCATCGGGCGGCGCCCCTCCACGTACTGGACCCGGGGTGCCGCCAGCGCCGTGCTGCTGGTGCTGATCAGTATTCTCTTCGTGGTGCTGTGGTTCGAGAGCACCGATCAGAGCGCCGCGTCCCGCTTGCAGCAACTCCAGATCATCGCGCCGTCCGTCACCATCGCCGTGCTCTGGTTTACCTACGTGATTCTCACGGTCTGCGCCCTGGGGATCAACGCCGGAGCCATCTGCGAAGAGCGCCGCAAGGGAACTCTCTCCGCTCTGCTCACGACGCCGCTTGCCGCGTGGCAGATCCTGCTCGGCAAGATCGCGGGCCAGAGCGTTCAACTGATCGTCATCGCCCTGCTCGGAGCCCCGCTGCTCCTCGCCGTGCGGGTCTTTGGCGGAGTGGGACCACAGACCATCATCATCGGCTATGCGCTGGCTGTTTCCTCCGCTCTGCTCGCCGCAACCCTCGCCGCCTGGCATTCCATCCATTCCCGCAAGGCGAGCACCGCGATGCTCGCCGCCATGCTCTCCTTCGCGCTGATCCAATGCGCTCCCCCTGTTCTTTTCCTCCTGTTGAGTCACTACGGCATCCCCGGCGCGCGTCAGTGGCACATCTTCCTTTGCTCCCCGATCGCCATGTTCGCGGTCTCCGCCGAGCTTTTCGGCAGCATGGGTATCCCGGTTTTCGCCCGGAGCGCGGCGACCCTGAGCGCTGCCTACGCCCTGGCGTGGAGCGTGCTGATCTACCTGATCTCCTGTCTGCACCTGCGCTGGTATCTGCGCCGTGAAGCGGGATTCTCCGCCCCCGCCGCCGCCACGGTCATCCCGGATCCGGCTCCGACGCCGGGAAGAAGGACACGACGGCCCGCCCATCGATCCGCCGCTCGGGTTTCGCGTGATGTCGGAGATCACCCTGTTCTCTGGCGCGAACTGCGCCAGTCCGTCTTCAAATCCCGGCGGAATCTGATCATCGTTGCGCTGGCGATCGCGGCCTTGTTCATCTACTTGTACTTTGAAGCGGGCATCGACGAGCGCAACCTGCACACCGTCGTGACGGCCATCGCCTCGATGATCTTGCTCTGCAGCGCCGCCGCCGTTTCATCGGGTTCGTTGAGCGGAGAGCGAGAAAGCCGCACACTCGACTCCCTGCTCTCCACGCCCCTCTCTGCGTTCGAGATCATCTCGGGGAAGTTCGCCGGGGCTTTCCGAAGGCTTTGGTTCATCCCAGCCGTGATCGGAACCCACTTCACGCTATCGTATCTCGCGGGCGTGGTCCGCCCCATCCTCCTGCTTCATCTTGCACTCATCTTGATCCCCCCCGCCGCGGCGGTCTGCGCCTCGGGCGTCTGGTTCAGCACGATGTTCTCCAAATCCACCACCGCCGCGGCGGTGAACATGGCCCTGGTGTTCGGTTTCTGGCTCGGGCTGCCGCTGATGGTTGGCTTCACGATCGACACCATGACCACGGGCCGAATGGCCGATGATATTTTGGAGATCATGTTCATGCCCAACCCGGTGCCCATCGCCGTCGTTGCCGCGGGAGGAGGAGTCATCGAGCGCAGTACAAGCACGGTGCCCTATCCGATGCTCAGCATCGGGAGGCTGAGCACGTTCTGGTTCACGGCCTACACCTGTGTTCACGCCCTGGTGTACGCCTTCTTCACACTGGTCTTTCTCTGGCTGGCAACGCGGCGACTGGCGGGTTCCTCGGGGCGCTCGCTGTGGAGGTCGGGCAACTGAGCGGATCAAGTCAAGCCCGCGACTGATAGGATCCGTCGGCGGTGTTCACGCGGAGCGTCTCGCCCTGCTTGATGAACGCGGGCACCTTCACCACCAGGCCCGTTTCCATCGTGGCGTCCTTGGTCTGGTTCGTGACCGTCGCCCCCTTCACTTCGGGCGGACAGTCCTTGACCATCAGCTCGACGCTGGCGGGCATTTCGAGCGAGATGCCGTTGCCGTCGTAGAAGAGCACGGTGACGTCGGTGTTGGGCCGCAGAAACTTGAGCGCATCGCCCAGCACATCGGGGTGCAGCACCACCTGGTCGTACGTCTCCTTATCCATGAACGTCGCGCCCGTGTTATCGCTGTACAAGTATTCCATCGGGCGGCGGTCCAGATCAACCACTTCAACATCATCGCTTGAACCAAGGCGACGCTCGATCGTTCGGCCTGCGATCACGTCCTTGATCTTGATCTGAATGAACGCGCGAAGGTTGCCCGGCGTGCGGTGCTCAAAGTTCGTGATGACGTACAACTTGCCGTCGATCTTACAGCCCAGGCCGGGGCGGAGGTCGGTCGCTTTCATTGATCTGACTCGGTATTTGTTCGGCACACGACCGCGGCTACTGACCGCGAGCGCACACTCGCAAGAAATAGGCCTCGATCATAGGCCTTCCTGATCGCCCCCAGTGAACGAGATCACTTTGCAGGTTGTTTCTCTTCATATGTACAGAAAGACCTCGGACGAACGGAAGTTTACTTTTCATAGACATGATTCAGTCCAATGTTTGAGATGAGGCTCAGTTTGTAGTCCTATAATAACTAGGCCGAGTATTTCGATAGTTATCTACTGAAAATCAGTTGGCAAATCAGTTCCGAGACAGTACACTATGAAACTGTTTCTGGTTGTTTCATACTCAGTTTCACAGGAGAGATCGAATGGCAAAGACTCGTGTATGGCTCGCGGCGAGCTTGGTGTGTGCCGGCGCGGCGAACGCCGCCGTCATCAACGTCGGAGATTCAACCGCACCGTGGCTTGGGTTTATGAACGTGTTTGAACTGCCCGCGAATGGCGGCGGATACGTATTCGGCAGCCCATGGGGCATCGGGGACCTGCGGGCCACGTTTGACGATCCCAACAGCAAACTCACCCTGTGGGCCAACTCTATCGGCGATCCTAACCCGTACTGGTACATCGGCGGCGGCGGCCCCGGTGCACAGGGAAACAAGGTCATGGAAGCCAATCTCTACCAGGAAACCACGGGACTCCTGCACGGCCAAACCGTGACTTTCCAGGGCATCGTCCAGACCAACACTTTCACCCAGGCCCATACCGCCGTCATCTTCGTCAAGGACTTCGCTCCGGACTATTCATCGGTGGTCACTTCAATCATCCCGCTCGTGCCCGGTCCGTTCAGCGTCAGCCTGAACACCATCAACGACCCCGCCCGTCACGTACAGGTTGGATTCACCATCACAGGCCCCTGCGTTTGGATCACCGATGCCGAAGCCGCCGGCAACGCGATGATCACCACGATTCCCACTCCTTCTGGGGCCATGCTGATGGGCCTTGCGGTAATCGGAGCAGCCCGTCGTCGGCGCGCCTGAACCCTGCTGCAACTCTCGTTCACTCTTCGTGGCCGACCGGTGATCCGGTCGGCCATATTTCTTTCCCCACTTTCCCCCCACCACACTGGAAGTGGGTTGGCCTTCACAATTTGAATGGTGCCGTGGAACCGAAAATACTGTTCGGCGTCCCATCGGGTGCGGCAGGCTACGGCCTCAACTGCCACAACTTCCTCTACCTATTATCCTGCGATCGCACCGAGCACCCCCGGCGAACACCGACCCTCGCCGTGACAGTGCTACCGGCCCGAGCCGATTCTGGCCGGGTCCATCAGTTCTGAACCAGCCCTTTCAACAGGGGCATGAAGGAAAGTCGAGCATGAACCGTCGCGCACACGCCGGAACCAAGCACCCCCGCACACTCTTCGCCTGCCTTCTCTCTGTGGCCGGCATGATCTGCTCAGCGACCAATCCTTCGCTGGCCTACGCGGAACCACCCAAGGCCGTCGCCGGTTCGGGGGCGGACATACTCATTTTCCGCGATGGTCGAACCCTGACAGGCACCATTCTGTCCGAAACCGCGACCAGCATCAAGTTCAAAGGTGTAGTCAGCGGCATTCCATTCGAGTCCGAGTACGATAAGAAAGACATCCTGAAGACCATCAAGCGTGACGCCAGCGCCGAACCCGCCCCTGAGAGCAAGCTGGCCCCGGTTGCAGCAACCCCCGAAGCGCGTACCGCATCACCCGAGCCCGTCACCCACGCCGCGGACGGTCAGAAGTACTACTGGATTGATCTGACAGGAACCTTCGGCGAGCAGATCACCCAGACCCCGCTGAGGGATGCCATCGAGGACGCCCGAAAGAACAACGCCGACTGCATCATCATCATGCTCGATGCGGAGTGGCGTGCCAACCCGCTCGAAAAACTCCCGGACGACACCTCCAACTTTGACGAAATCTTCCGCTCCGAAAAACTGACCGAAATTTTCACCGAGGACATCCCGAAGAACTGGACGACCAAGAAGCCCCGCATCGTCTTTTGGGTGAAGCAGGCGATGGCCGGGGCCGCGCTGCTGCCCCTGGTCTGCCCGGAGATCTACTTCGCTCCGGAGGCACGCCTGGGCGGGCTGGGCAATCTCAGTTTCATGTTCGAGGGCGTTGGTGACGATGTGGTGCGTGAAAAGCAGCGCTCACTCCGGCTTGCGCACGCCGAAGGGTGGGCCAACGCGGGAGGGCACGACGTGCGCCTGATCCGCGCCATGGCCCGCATGGAGTACGTGCTCTCCTACCGCATCGTGAACGGCAAAGCCGAACTCTTCGAGGGGCTTCCCACCAGCGGAAACGAGTTTCTCCTCACCGATGACGGCAAGGAACAGAACGCCGATACGGTGCAGGACCGCGTCGCGGGTGTGGGCAACGACGTTCTGACCCTGAAGGCGGATACCGCCTACACCATCGGGGTCTCCAAAAAGACGGTCGAGACCAGGGAAGAACTCCTGAGCGCGATGGGGCTGGATCGAACCGGCGTCTTCGTCAAGGGGCGCTCGGCGCAGATCATGAAGGACTGGAGCAACGGCCTCGAGAACGTCAAGCGCCGACTCAAGAAACTCCGCGATGACCTCGGCGATGTACGGGTCCAGGCCCCCGGGGATTTTGCGGCCCGCACCAAGGCACGCGGCCAGCGAACCAAGATTCTCACCGAGATGCTCGGCATACTCGAAGGCAGGTTCTCGGAGGGCCTCACCCCCCGTTGGCTCGGCCAGAACCAGATCCCCGATGTGCAGAGCATCAAGTACGCGCTCGAGCAGATCAAGGTCGAGCAACTCAAGGACAAGAAATAACACGATCCGTCCGCCCCGGACACGGACAACGACTTCACAAGGGCACCTCCCATGATCTCACTCACCACGCTCCATCGTTCCGCCCGGCAACTCCTCCTTTGCCTGGCGCTGCTCGCGGCGATGCTGACCGCCAACGCCCGCGCTGCCGACAAGATCACCCTGAAGGACGGCAAAGTCCATGAGGGATCCGTTGTCAAGGAACTCGAGGGCTACATCTGGTTCAAGTTCTCCACCGGCGGCATCGAACAGACCAAGATGTTCACGCCCGATGAGATCTCCAAACTCGAGCGCGACACGCCCGCCATCGCCCCCGCCTCGGCGGAGGCGGCGGACGAGGCCAAACCCACGACACCCGCCACCGTCACGCGCAGCCGCCCCGGGGTTCCCAAGGCCGCCGTCATCACCATGGGCAACGGACGCGACGACAAGCAGGGCGACATGGTCGGCATGTACATGACGGCCTACGCCCTTGATCAGATGCTCCCCATGCTGGAGGAGGAACTGGGCAACGACGGCACCGGCGTGGTCGTGCTGCGTTTTTCCTCCGGCGGCGGCGCGCTGCTCGAGATTCAGCGGCTCTCCGACGTGATCCACAACAAGTACAAGAAGAAGTTCCGCACCGTCGCGTGGATCGACTCGGCCATTTCCGCCGCGGCGATGACCGCGCTCTGTCTCGAGGAGATCTACTTCACACCGCAGGGCAACTTCGGGGCCTGCACCGGCTGGTTCGGTCGGCTCCAGGCTGTCAAGGACCGCGAACTCGAAGAGGTCCTGTTCATGATGCAGCGCATCTCCGCACGGGGCGGTTACGACCCCAAGATCATGCGGGCGATGCAGATCCAGGAACCGCTCTCGTGCACCAAACTTCCCAACGGTGAAATCAAGTATTACCAGGACGCCACCTCGGGTGAGATTCTCGTGAACCGCCAGAACGAGGTCCTGACCTTCAACGCCGTCACCGCGACCGAGGCGGGCTTCAGTGACGGAACCGCCAAGGACGTCAACGAACTCGCCAAACTCATGGGCTACAACGAGATCGACTGGGTCGGCGAAACCATCGCCGGCACACCGTGGAAGGTGAGCAAGGCCGAGAAGTGGAACAACGCCTACCGCCGTCAGGTCAAAGTCGATGAGGATAACTTCAACAACTACGTCGCCAACTTCAACCTCAATATCGCCGCAGCGCAGGGCGAGCAGGACCGCCAGTCTCGGGGCAAGTTCGTCAACCGCGCCCGCCAATCATTCGAGCGGATCAAGAACATGATCCGCAACAACCCCAACTTCATGCTCTTCAATCTGAACATGAGATCGGAAGAGCGTCGTGTAGGGAAAGAGTGTAGATCTCGGTGGT
>ERZ761603.472-NODE-472-length-34077-cov-16.099730_pt1 | contig 34077 bp, 32 predicted proteins | sample MGYA00511879_ERZ761603 | MGnify/ENA primary metagenome ERZ761603 (study PRJEB28899, sample SAMN02850040) | bioreactor sludge metagenome | biome: EBPR Sludge; feature: EBPR Bioreactor; material: flocular biomat | place: Australia: Thorneside Wastwater Treatment... | reverse complement strand
CTGTTTGACGCCAAGGCACCTCTGCTCCCCGGATTTGTAAAGGCAGCTGCCTTTCGATTCTAGTTTTTACGGACTGTGGCTTTGTGGCACTAAAAATATGTGGCATATCAGTCCTTTGATGAAAAATCTCAGATCGGCCTATCAGCTCAACTATATTGGATAGTTGATAAATTTGGCAATTATGCGAGTCTCTGACGAGTCGAAAGGGTTTATCATGTCGCGTTATTTTATTGGATTACTTACGCTCGCCTTGCTGGTGTCTCCGGCCGCCTCTGCTCAGTCGCTCAATGAAGCATTGGCCAAAGCTTATCAGGAAAATCCGGATCTACTCGCGGCCCGGGCAACCCTTCGTGCCGTCGACGAACAAGCGCCACAGGCGCGCGCTGGATTTCGCCCGACTGTTTCTGCCAGTGCTAGCCTTGGCGCGATTGAGCGGGAAACTGATGCATCGGGGGATGATAGTTATAACCCACGGGCGCTCGCCTTGAATGTTGAGCAGCCCTTGTACCGCGGTGGCCGCACACTCGCGGCCATGCGACAGGCTGATAGCAGCATAGCCGCACAACGGGCAGCCCTGCGCAATACAGAGCAGACAGTAATGCTGCAGGCCGTAAGTGCCTACCTTGATGTCCTGCGTGATCAGGCTGTTCTTGAGCTTAACCAGAACAACGAAACTGTGCTTGAGCGCCAACTGCGGGCGGCGCGGGACCGGTTTGCTGTGGGTGAGGTGACCCGAACTGACGTTAGTCAGGCTGAGTCTCGTGCCAGCGCCGCCACCTCTGGGCGCATTCAGGCTGAGGGTACTTTGAGTCAGAGTCGCGCAACTTTTTTGCGCGTCATTGGGATGGCGCCAGACTCTCTACAAAAACCAGCTACGAACTTAAAGCTGCCGGCAAGTCTTCAAGATGCAATTTCGCTGGCGCAGGACAACAACCCTAGCGTTATTGCGACCCGCAATACCAAATTGGCCGCATTGGCCGCACTTGATGGGGTGAAAGGGGAGCGCCTGCCGACGGTAGCTGCCGAAGGCACGCTACAACGTGCAATTGATTCGACCAGCTCAAGCGCAAACCGCTCGGATAGCGCGAGCGCCGTATTGAGTCTCTCCGTGCCGATTTACGCTGCCGGGGCCACCTCCAGTCGCATCCGCGAGGCCCGCCAGAATCTTGAGCGGCGCAGTCAAGAAGGCGACTCGGCTGTCAGATCGGCTGTCGAGTCGGCAACGCAGGCGTGGGAGCGCTGGCAAACAGCAAAATCGACGGTCAAGGCGCGACAATCACAGGTTCAGGCGGCTCAAGTGGCGCTTGATGGCGTGCAAGAGGAGGCTAAAGTTGGCTCCCGCACCGTGCTGGATACGTTAGATGCTGAGCAGGAATTGCTAGATGCTCGAGTGGCGCTCGTTCAGGCCGAGTTTCAGGAGATTCTGGCCCAGTACAGCCTGCAGGCAGCCACCGGCAATCTGACCGCCAAAGAATTGCAATTAGCTGTCGAAACTTATGACGAAACTGCCTATAGTAACCGGGTGCGCTCCCAGTGGATTGGCAGCAGCACGGGTGATTAATTCTTTGCAGGTGTGTTTTAAGTGACCAATCCCGCTCAACCCGAACCGACTATGGAGGAGATCCTTGCCTCCATTCGCCGTATCATTTCTGACGAGCCGCAGCCCGGTGATGTTCCTGCGTCAGCTGAAACACCGCCCGCTTCAGCACCGGCAACTCCCACTGTCGCCACAGCAGCTGCACCGACACCTACAGCTCCGGCTCCAGCTGTCGCTCCTGTTGAGGATGTGATGGAATTAACCCCTGCCATGCGGACGGATGCAACGCCCCCCGAGCCGCAGGCCGCCGCACCCGAACCGGCCTACAATCCGCCGCCTGAGCCAACACCTGTTTATGAGGCCCCGCCCATGCCTGAGCCGACGTCCTATGCCCCGGTCCAGCCGGACGCTCCACTCATGTCTGCCCAAACCGAGGCACTTGCCTCCGCTGCATTGGCGAACCTGTCCGGTGCACTGAGTTCGACTACCAAGATTGAAAACAACAGCCTTGAGGCGATTGTGCGCGAAATGCTGCGCCCGATGCTGCGGGACTGGATGGACCGCAATTTACCAACGCTGGTTGAGCGTTTGGTTGAACAGGAAATTGAGCGGTTGGCTCGCAAGCGCTTTTAATCTCTGTTTTTCTTGATTTTCTGGCTGTTTTTGCGATAGTGCGCATATCGCAAAAAGGAAACAGCCATGCTCGACAAGCACTATCAACACGCCACGACTGAATCCCGTCACTACGCCGCATGGGAGAAGTCTGGCGCCTTTACGGGACAGGTGACCTCCAATAAGACCCCGTATACCATCATGCTGCCTCCGCCCAATGTCACGGGCAGTTTGCATGCTGGTCATGCGCTTGATCACACCATTCAGGATGTGCTGATCCGCTATCACCGTATGAAAGGGATGGATACGCTGTGGATGCCCGGCACCGATCATGCGGGTATTGCAACGCAGATGATTGTCGAGCGTCAGCTTGAGGCGCAAGGCCTGAAGCGGAAAGAGCTGGGTCGTGAGAAGTTTCTGGAAAAGGTATGGGAGTGGAAGGGTAAGTCCGGTTCCACCATCACCAGCCAGATGCGGCGCCTTGGTGATAGTGCGGACTGGTCGCGCGAGCGCTTCACAATGGATGAGGGGCTAAGTCGTGCAGTGCTTAAAGTCTTTGTCTCACTCTATAAAAAAGGCCTGATCTACAAAGCCAAGCGCCTAGTTAATTGGCACCCCGGCTTGCAGACTGCGGTCTCTGACCTTGAGGTCATGGCGATTCCCACCAAGGGTAATCTCTGGCACATACGCTATGATCTGACCGATGGGAGTGGGTCACTGGTGGTGGCCACTACGCGGCCGGAGACAATGCTAGGTGACGTCGCCGTTTGCGTACATCCCGAGGATGAGCGCTACAAAGGCATGATCGGCAAGACCGTGAAATTGCCGCTGGTCGGTCGTGAACTGCCGATTATTGGCGATAGTTATATCGATAAGGAAACCGGAACGGGCGCGATGAAAGTGACGCCCGCGCACGACTTCAACGACTTTGTCCTCGGTGAGCGGCATAAGCTGCCGATGATCTCGATCTTCGATGCGACGGCTAAAGTGAATGATAATGCGCCAGAGAAATATCGCGGTCTTGATCGGTTTGAAGCCCGTAAGCAGATTGTAGCAGAGCTTGAGGCGTTGGGGCATCTGGTCAAAGTGGAGCCGTGGACCAGCAGCGTGCCACACGACGAAAAGAGCAAGAGCGTTGTGATTGAGCCGTTTCTGACCGATCAGTGGTATTGTGATGCGGCCACTCTGGCCAAGCCCGCTATGAAAGCGGTGGAAGATGGGCGGATTCAGCTGGTACCCAAGTCAGCTGAAAAAACCTTCTTTGAGTGGATGCGGAACATCCAGCCGTGGTGTATCAGCCGCCAGATCTGGTGGGGCCATCAGGTGCCCGCTTGGTATGATGATAAAGGCAACGTTTATGTTGAGGAGAGTGAGGCCGAGGCGCAAGCCAAAGCCGGGATGGGGGTTGAACTCACTCGTGACACGGATGTGCTTGATACCTGGTTCAGCTCGGCGCTCTGGCCATTCTCAACGCTCGGCTGGCCCGACAAGACCCCGGAGGTTACTCGCTACTACCCCGGCAATGTACTGGTGACGGGTATCGATATCATCTTCTTCTGGGTGGCCCGCATGATGATGATGGGCATTGAGTTCATGGGGGACGTGCCATTCAAGACGGTCTTCTTTCATGGCCTTGTGCGCGATCCGCACGGAGCCAAGATGAGCAAGACCAAGGGTAATGTGCTTGACCCGCTTGAACTGATCGAACAATTCGGCGCTGATGCGCTGCGCTTTACCCTCATGAGCCATGCGGGGCTTGGCCGTGATCTCAAGCTTGGTCCGCAGCATGTCGAAAACTATCGCAACTTTATCACCAAAATCTGGAATGCGGCTCGTTATTGCGAAATGAATGGCGTGGTTGCAGCGCCAGACTTTGACCCTGCTACCGCCAAGCATCCCCTAAATCGCTGGATGGCTAATCAGGTGCGCAAAGCGGTACTGGATACGGAAGCGGGCATTGATCAGTTCCGCTTTAATGATGCCGCTGGTGCACTTTACCAGTTCGTCTGGGGTAGCTTCTGCGATTGGTATCTCGAGTTTACCAAGCCGATCTTGCTGGGTACTGATGAGGCGGCTAAGGCTGAAACCCGCGCGATGACGGCGTGGGCGATGGAGCAGATGCTGCGCCTGCTGCATCCGTTCATTCCTTTTGTTACCGAGGAGCTGTGGCAGCACTTCGGCTTTAGCCAAAAGATGCTGCTGCAGGAAAGCTGGCCGGTACTAGGCGCCCCGCTGGCGGAAGGCGCGGTGGATGAGATCAGCTGGCTGGTTGAACTCATCAGCTCGGTTCGCTCTTTGCGGGCGGAGCTGCGCATCAATCCTGCCGAGAAGATCAATCTGCTGATTGGCGAAGCTGCTCCCGGTACCGCCGAGAAACTGGCGCGCCATCAGGAGGCAATCATGCGTATGGCACGTGTGAATGTGCCCGAGTTGATTGCGGGCTCGCCGCCCAAGAATTCGGTCTCGACGCTGATCTCCGGGGCGACGGTTATTTTGCCGCTTGCTGGAGTGATCGATTTTGAGGCTGAGCGTTCACGCCTGCAAAAAGAAATTGCCAAGCTGGACGATGAAATTACCAAGCTTGATGCGCGCCTCTCTAACGATAATTTTCTCGCTAAAGCGGGTGAGGAGGCGATTGAAGAGCAGAAAGAGCGCCGCGAAGAGGCGACGCAGGCCAAGGTCAAGCTGAGTGAGGCTCTGAAGCGGTTGGCTTAGCCGCCGGCAGTGCGTGCACCAGCGGTTCGGGGTTTTTCGCTCGGGTCAACAATCCGGGCTTTAACCTCGCCCTTGCCCGGAGCGCGGGTGAGGTGCGTGGATTCGTCATGGCACAGGCTGGCCAGCCAATCGGTCAGGCAGGTGCTGATGATCTGGTTAGTGTCGGTGGATTGTGCCATCGCCAACTCCTTCCTCCGGATGACCAACCGAGCCGAGGAAGAACTCGGTCGCAGGTCCTTTGAATACGCGGTCGTTGATGCTGGATCCTGTTGCTGCGGCTACCTGACGCGCCAGCATCGGCATCGACTCAAGAATAGTAGGTAGTATCTTCATGACACGGGCGATCGCTTTGTTTTCAATGGCCTCAATCATGTCGTCTGTGCGCTGTTTGGCTGTGAGTGCTGAAAAATTCTGCGCGGCCTCGATAAAGATACTATCGAGAATGCGCGCCTGATCACGCAATTGCGTGGCGCGCTCAGCCAAGCCCTTGCGCTGCAGGATACGAGCGGCAAGGCGCAGTTGCTTGCACAGCTTGAAAATCGCTTCATCCCACTCGGTAAAACTAGGTTTCGTTTTTAGTTCCAGACCAGCATTCATGCTTGCCTCCCTGTGGCAATATCTGAAGCTAGCGACAATTCGGTTACTAACAGGTTAGGATAACTAATTATTAACCATAATCAGCCGGAACGCAGGTAGCTGGCGGCTACATTCCGCTCGTGCAAGTAGAGCAAAATCCGTAGTGCCTGCCCGCGGGGTGTCTGCAGCTCCGGATCGCGGGCAAGAATCAACCGGGCATCATCACGGGCGGCGTGCAGCAGGTCTTGGTGTTGGGACAGGTCAGCATGAAGAAAATCAGGTACACCACTTTGCTTGGTGCCCAGAACCTCGCCCGCACCGCGTAGACGTAAATCCTCCTCGGCGATCCGGAAACCATCCTCCGTCTCGCGCATGATAGATAAACGCGACTTGGCCGTCTCACCCAGTGGCTCAGCATAAAGTAACAGACAGCTGGAGGCGGCCGCGCCACGCCCCACGCGCCCCCGTAGTTGGTGGAGCTGCGCAAGACCAAAACGCTCGGCATGTTCAATGACCATGATACTGGCCTCAGGTACATCGACACCGACCTCAATTACCGTGGTCGCAACCAGAATCTGGGCCCGGCCATCGGCAAAGGCGGCCATGCTGGAATCCCGCTCAGCTGCCTTTTGCTGGCCATGAGCCAGTACGACTTTATCTCCAAATCGCTGCCTCAGCTCAACGGCACGAGATGTGGCTGCGGCAAGGTCGCTCTCCTCGTTTTCGTCGACCAGCGGGCAGACCCAGTAGACACGCGCCCCTTTTTCAAGTGCGCGGCCAATACCGGCAACCACTTCATCATAGCGCAGCAGCGGTAGAACTTTGGTCACGATGGGTGTACGACCCGGAGGTTTCTCGGTCAGTTTGCTCACAGCCATATCGCCATATGCTGTCAGGAGTAATGTGCGCGGGATGGGGGTGGCCGTCATCACCAGCATATCAACGCCCACACCTTTGCGACGCATTTCAAGCCGCTGATGTACGCCAAAACGGTGCTGCTCATCAATGACGGACAGGCCAAGGTTAAAAAACTCAACATCCTGCTGAAATAGCGCATGCGTACCTATAAGCAGATGGATACCGCCATCCCGCAGATTGGCTAGTAGAGTCTCCCGGGTCTTGCCCTTCTCACGCCCCGTCAATAGCGCTATACGGATCGGTAATCCCTTACAGATTTCCGATAGTTTCTCATAATGCTGCCGCGCAAGTATTTCTGTTGGCACCATCAGTGCGGCTTGATAGCCAGCCTCGATAACCGCCAGTGCGGCCATCAGCCCTACCAGTGTTTTGCCGGAGCCGACGTCACCCTGAAGCAGACGTAGCATTTGCAGGGGCTCGGCCAAATCGGCCATTATCTCACGGCAGGCCTGCTCCTGACTGCTGGTCAGCTTGTAAGGTAAGTGTGATAGGAGCAGCTTTCTTAAACGGCCATCACCGACGCGGCTGACCCCCTGTTGCTGGCGCTGGTGCTCGCGCAGTAGCGCTAAGGCAAGTTGATTGGCAAGAAGCTCATCATAGGCAAGGCGCCGGCGCACAGGGGTGTTAAATGCAAGGTCTGCGCCCCCCGTGGGCTGGTGCAGCTTGGTGATTGCGTCGTTCCAGCTTGGGAAAGTCTGAACACGGACGTACTCATGATCACACCACTCGGGAAGTTGTGGCGCCCGCTCGACGGCTTCCTGCACAAGCACACGCATCCGCTTGTTGGTAAGGCCAGCGGTGAGAGGGTATACCGCCTCTCGTAAGGGAATCTTCTCCACTGTATTAGCAGGGACGACATAATCCGGGTTAGTCATCTGCGGGCGATCGCGGTAGCGATCAAATGCCCCACTCACAGCGATGCTCTGGCCAAGAGGAAATACTTTGTCGGCATAGTCGGGATGAGCATTAAACAGCGCGATTTCCATGAAGCCTGTGGCATCGCGCACGACAATTCGATAGGGCTGGCCGCGCCGTTCGGGCTTGGTGTGGCTGACAGTCTCAACTACCAGTGTAACTGTTTGCCCCGGCAGGGCGGCTTTAATGCTTCCGGGACGGGTACGCTCAATCACATTCACCGGTGGGAGCCACGCCAGATCGCGGATTTTGGTCAGATTAAGCTTTTCCAGCAGTTTTGACAGCTTGGGGCCGACACCGTGCAGATTAGTCGGGCTGGCAAAAAGCGGAAAGAGCAGGGCGGGGCGTGACATCTGCAAGCCAGACTACTATAAAGCGGCCATGAGTGAAGAAGGCGAAATTACGATTTTGCGCAAGCAATTGCGTTTCCGGGCCTGGCATCGTGGCACTCGCGAGGCGGACTTGTTGCTGGGTCCCTTTGCCGATCAGCTGCTGCCGACTTGCACGGAGGCTGAGGTACAAGCCTTTGCCCGTCTGCTTGAGGTCGAAGATCCTGATTTGTGGGATTGGGCGACTGGGCAGAAACCTGTTGCGCCTGAACATAACGGTCCGGTGTTTGCAGCCCTGCTGAAATTTATTGCGGAGCGACAGGGATGAGTGTCGCCGAGAATCAGTCTGTCGGATTGATCCCGGCGCAGGGCGTGCAAACGCTTGGCGGCGTACCCGAAGGCATGACCGCGCTGGTCCTGCGCCAGCTGAGTGCTGAAGCTGAACTGCTTAATATTTGTCTGGATGAAGCCGAGGTTGAGCGCCTACAAGCCTGTCTTGGTTATTTTGCACCGGAGGCGGAGGTCATCTACATCCCGCCTTGGGATTGCCTACCATATGACCGTGTCTCGCCAACCCCCGATGTTGTTGGGCAGCGGCTCGCCGCACTCTCACAGCTTATGCAGCCTGCCACCCGCCCGCGCATTTGCCTGACCTCCATCAACGCGCTGTTGATGAGAGTCATGCCACGGGCCGCTTTACAGGCCGCAGCACGGCACCTGATAGCAGGACGTGAGCATGATCCTGAATCCCTGCTGGCTTATCTCATTCGTTCGGGCTATCAACGCGTGGATACCGTGCGTGAAGCCGGTGAGTTTGCACGGCGTGGTAGCTTGTTTGACCTCTATCCGCCCGGCCAGCAGCCCTATCGGCTCGATTTTTTTGGCGACACACTGGAAAGTATCAAGCCATTTGATGCGGCATCGCAGCGTACCTTCGCCGCACAAGACCGATTGAGCCTGCTGCCCGTTTCCGAGTTCATCCTTGAGGAGGACAGTGTCTCGGCTTTCCGAACGGCGTATCGCGAGGCGTTCGGTGCGGTGCTGAACGATGATCCGCTTTATGAAGCGGTCTCAGACGCGCGTCGCCACGCCGGGATGGAGCATTGGCTGCCATTTTTTTATCGTCAGCCATTGGAGACGGTGCTGGACTATTTGCCCAATGCTGCGCTTGTGCTTGCCCCGCAAACGCAAGAGGCGGTTGATGCCCGCTTGGCGCAAATCGCAGATTTCTACCTTGCGCGGCAGGAACTGCAGGCGCTTGATAAAAAGGCACAGGCCCCAATCTATAAGCCGATTAAGCCTGACTTGCTGTTTCTCGGGCAAGGAGACTGGGAAAGTGTACTAAGTGGCCGCCGTGGCGTTCAGCTCTCCCCTTTTACGTTACCCGGTCAGCCCGACCTGTTGGGGCGTTTGGGCCGTAACTTTGCGGATATTCGCAGTCAGACCGAGATCAATCTTCTGGATGCCCTCCTGCGACATGTAGCTGAGCTGGGTGCTCGGAAAAAAGTCCTGCTCGCCGGGTACACCAACGGTTCCCGTGACCGTCTGCTGACCATGCTTAAAGAGCATGGCGAAGTCAGCGTAGAGAGCGTAGTTCTGCCTATGGAGCGGGGGTTTGAAACGCCAGTTCTGGCCGTCATCACGGAAACAGATATCTTTGGTGAACGCCTGTCACGTCCGGCCAAGAAGCGTCGTAAGGCCGATAATTTCCTAACCGAAGCCAGCAGCCTGAACGCGGGTGATTACGTCGTGCATATTGACCATGGCGTTGGGCGCTATGAGGGGCTGGAAACTGTCATGGTCGGTAGCGCGCCGCATGACTGTCTACGTCTGATCTACGCCGAGGGTGACAAGCTGTTTGTCCCCGTCGAGAATATCGAGGTTCTTACCCGTTACGCTGATGCAGATGCCAAGGTGACCCTGGATAAGCTGGGTGGGGTCGCGTGGCAGGGCCGCAAGGCCCGTGTGAAAAAAAAGCTGCTGGATATGGCAGCTGCTTTGCTCCGTCTTGCTGCAGAACGTCAGCTCAAAAGCTCGGATATTATTACGGCGCCAGACGGTCTGTATGCCGAGTTTTGCGCCCGTTTTCCCTATGCGGAAACCGAAGATCAACAACGTGCGATCGATCAGGTCCTTGAGGATCTGGGGGCGGGGCGGCCGATGGATCGGCTGGTGTGTGGCGATGTCGGCTTTGGCAAGACCGAAGTGGCGATGCGGGCGGCTTTTGTGGTAGCGGCGGCTGGTTATCAGGTCGCGATTGTTACTCCGACGACCCTTCTGGCGCGCCAGCATGCCAAGAATTTTTCTGAGCGTTTCCGTGGGCTGCCTCTGCGTCTCGCTCAGCTCTCCCGCCTCGTGAATACGCGCGATGCCGCCCTGACCAAGCAGGAGTTGGCGGATGGTAAACTTGATATCGTCATTGGTACGCACGCCCTGCTTTCGAAGAATATCAAGTTTAATAAACTGGGGCTGGTTATCGTTGATGAGGAGCAGCATTTTGGTGTTAAACAAAAAGAGCGGTTAAAGGAGTTGCGGGCAGAGGTGCACGTGCTGACTCTCACGGCAACACCGATTCCACGGACCCTACAGCTGGCGCTATCCGGTGTGCGTGAGATGAGCTTGATTACCACCCCACCCATCGACCGATTAGCCGTGCGCAGCTATGTGTTGCCGTTTGACCCGTTGATTATTAAAGACGCACTGATGCGTGAGCATTTCCGGGGTGGGCAAAGCTTTTACGTCTGCCCGCGCATAGAGGACCAGCCCAAGATTGCCGAACGCCTGCGCGAGTTGGTGCCCGATCTTAAGTTTGTTATCGCTAATGGCCAGATGCCAGCCGAGGAGCTGGAACAGGTGATGACCGATTTCTATGGTGGCAAATACGATATCCTGTTAGCGACGAATATTATCGAGAGCGGACTTGATATTCCCAGTGCGAACACCATGATTATCCATCGTGCCGATCTGTTCGGTCTAGCTCAGCTCTATCAGCTACGCGGCCGGGTCGGACGTGGCAAACTGCGCGGTTATGCTTATCTGACCTATTTGCCCAATACATTGCTAAACCCCACCGCCAAGCGCCGACTTGAGGTGATGAGCACGCTGGATAGTCTGGGGGCTGGCTTTACGCTCGCCAGCCATGATATGGACATTCGGGGCGGCGGCAATCTGCTGGGTGAGGAGCAGTCAGGCCATATCAAGGAAGTTGGCGTCGAGCTGTATCAGCACATGCTGGAAGAGGCGATTGCCGAAGTGAAGTCGGGTCATAAGCAGGAGACTGCTTCTGATTGGCAACCGCAGATTAATCTTGGCTTACCGGTCCTGATACCGGAAACTTATGTGCCGGAGTTGGCGGTACGCCTTGGTCTGTATCGTCGCTTGGCAGAGCTGCATGAGCCGGGCGATCTTGATGCCTTTGCGGCTGAGTTGGGTGACCGGTTTGGACCCGTTCCGGAGGAAGTGCAAAATCTGCTCGCCGTCATGGGGATTAAACAGCTCTGCCGTGCCGCGCATGTCGAGCGCTGCGATGCAGGGCCAAAGGGGGCTATAATCAGCTTCCACGCGAACAGTCATCCAAGTCCGACGAATCTCATTTCCTACCTTACCAAGCAGGGTAACGCCATGAAGATGCGCCCGGATCATAAGCTGGTGGTGCTGCGCGCGTGGGATAATCCGGCCACCCGCCTGAAGGGTGTGCAGCGACTCCTCACTGAGTTAGGAACTTTGCTCTAAGGAGGGGGGGTGACAGATAGCTTCTGTTCAGCTGACGGAATCATATTAACACTTCGTCAATACTCACAGGTGCACCATAGCTTATGGCCTACAACCCGCCTATCGCCTATGCCAAACAGCCCGCCGATCCCCGCGGTTTGTGGCGGCGTCTGTTTTTGCAGGCGATGGACAGCGGCGAGCCGGGGGCAGGGACAGTTGAGCATGCCTGTTATGCGGCAGCTTTACTCAGTGGTGCCTCTATGGCCGCTGTTACTGATGCGCTGGTCGAGATGGGCCTGCGTGCCCAGCCGGAAGATTTTCCTAAGCCATGGTTAGCATCATTACGGGGCCGGGTCCTGGATATGGGGCAGCGTCCGATGCTATCCTCTGCCTTAGCAGCTCTGGCGGCGAGTTGGGGTTGGATGCCTACCCCTGTAGCGCGTGCTAGCCTACCGGAGGAGATTGATCCCGAGACCGACCCCTACGGGGCTGATTTAATGACCCTTTTTCAGCATGAACTTGGATCCCAGCCGCGCTTTGGTTATTCCTCGTCCATGTTGCGTTTGGCTATTCTCAAGACCGCCGTGGGTATCGGTCAGCCTTTACCACAAGTGGTGACGGATCTGATTACGCGCGGCTGCATCTTTCCGGCTGATGCCATTACTGGCGGTTGTCGCGAAACTCTGCGTATGACCGCAACGCACCCGCTTGTGAAAGAGCAACTGGCGAGTTGGCAGGCCACCTATCAGGCAATGGCTGAGGTCATACCGCTGCGCAGTGCCCAGACGAATTAAACACCCATCTGGCTTAATTCGATCAATGGCACAAACGCCACCGGGTCATGAGCGCCTGCAATGCTGTACTTTCCATCAAACAGAACGTAGGGCACCGCGCGGATATTCAGTTGCCGCGCCAATTGCTCACTCCGCTGTATGCCCGGGTGTGGTGCATGGGAGGAGAGCAGTTCATGGGCAGATGCAGCTGGCAGCCCGGCTTTGTCAGCCAGAGCCTTGAGAATGTGGGGATCACCGATATCCTGTCCTTGAATAAAATAAGCAACAAAAAACTCATTCAGTAGAGTGTCGGTTTTACCAAGTTCCTGCGCCAACATCATCAAGCGATGCCCCAGATAAGTATTGGAGGTAGTCTTGATCCGGTGCAGATTAACATCCATTCCTTCGCTACGCAGGGCACTCTCAACAGCATGTAAAACTTCACGTACCCGCTCGGCATTGCCAAATTTGCGTAATAGATACTCCTGCCGGTCAATACCTGTTACCGGAACGTCGGGGTTAAGCTGATAGGGTTTCCAGTGCACGACGAAGCTCAGCTGCGGTCGTTGGGCAAGGGCGGCGTGAAGCCGTCGCCAGCCCAGATGGCACCATGGACATATCAAATCAGCGTAGAAATCAATCTGCATCAGCGCTATTGTGACCTAGTACAGGCAAGGAGGCAAGCATGGCCGGACGGATTTCGCAGCAGGTAGAGCAGGCCCTACGCCAAGCAGAGGGTGACCAGACCTTGGCGCAAAAGCTGCTGCTAAAGGCCGCCTTGGCCGATGAGGAGCTGTTACGTGAGTTGGTCGCCCCCTACCTGAAGGGTATTACGGCTCAGGCTGTTCTTGCGGCGGGCGCGGGGGCCACGCCGTTGCCACCATCCAAGGCCCGGGCGGCCATGAAACCGGCGGAGAAGTATAACCCCATGCGGGCCAGCGCGCTTTCTGCCGCGCCAGTAACGCCGCGGCCAGCGGCCAGTTCACGGCATGTCTCAACACTAAAATTACTGGCTGCAGCCTATCAGGCCAAGCGCGGCGAGAAAGTCTAAGCCAGCGCGGGGGGATCGTGCGTACTCGACCGCCTTGGGTTTACCTCAGCCTGTGCAATCTGCACAGGTTCTGCGCCATCAGCGCCCAGACGCTCCTGTAGCGTGTTAAGGGCTGACAGTTCTACCCCAGCGCTTGACGTCGGCGGTGTGATAGTCGTTGTGCGCGACCGAGCGCGCAGAGAGTCGTAGCGGGACAGTAATTGAGCGTCAACGCTGCCCAATTGGTTAAAAACTCCAGCCGCCACGTCTGTACTGACCCGATAGGCTGGACGCGGGAAGACTTGAACGGAGTACCGACTACCGCTGCCGTGAGGGCCATAGAAGTCCTGACTACGCATGCCCATCGGCATGGAGAACGGCCCATAGCCATAATGAAATGAAAGGGAGGGCCCGGCCTGCCCGCTATAGAACATTGCGGCTGGAGTACGCAGATGAGAAAGGGCTGCCAGTGCAGCCAAACCAACAAAGGCTCGGGTCAAGCTCATTTGAGAAAAATAGCAGAAACTTCTTAAAATTTCTGTAGTGGTTTGAAAATGTTACTTGAAATCACCTTTATCGGTAGCACTGCGTGTGTCAGCTGGTGTGGCGACCCTATCGGGTTGCAGGTCGCGGTCAGCCTGTGTGAGATCTACCGGGCGACTATTATATTCGCTCAGGGCCAGCGGTTGAGGGCGATAGTCGGCCGGGATAGCTTGCGCTGTCGGTCCGACAATGGGTTGATTTCCATTGTTATGGGGATCAATTACGTTGGTACAGTCGGGGGTGCCTAGTGTGCGGTAGCAATAGACCACACTTTCGCCCAGCAAGGGCTCAGGCTCAATGCAATAGGATCCATATTTCTTCATATTACGAAAATCGCAATACTTGCCGCGCTTTTGGGACAGAGCGTAATCGACCGGGCTTTGCCCAAGCACCGAGTAACTGGCAATTGTTGCACCGGCGAGGGTCAGATTAGTCATGGTGGCGCCTGCCAGTGGCTCGAAACCACAGCCGCTGAGCAGAATGACAGCACCTAGCGCAGGCAGAATTTTCCGCATGGATATCCCTTCAGACAAACTCTTGCACACGCCGTGCCGGATGGGCCTAGGAGTGCTATTTTGTTGTGCAAAGCCGGTTTCGGCACAAAATTCGTAAACTCGGCTGGCCCGCCGATGCTCCCGCAGCCGGGGCGCAGGTGACCAGATAGGCAATAGTCGCCGAGGAGCCGACAGTCTGACTGCTGACCTCAATTTTGGTGGGCTTGCAACCATTGCGGACGGCCACAGCCCGTGCCTCGGCTTGCTGGGCATTGGCAAGCGTGGGGGCAAGCGTGGACCACAGCAAAAAAGAAAGTAGAAGTGCAAAGCGCATAAGGCAACATAAGCATAAATTGCGCGGTCGCCAAGGCGACTATTCAGCACTACTTTTCTGTCGGCTGGCCCAGATCATATTAACGAACACTCCCTTCGCGCGCGGCAGGAGTATGGTCATGAGAATGATCGCAAGGGAGAGTACAAGGGCGAGTTCGGGGAGCAGAGCCATACTCTGACGTTTCTCCAGCTCGAGTATAAGCGGGGCCAGAATGTGGCCGGTGAGCAAGATGGTTAGCCACGCTGGGCCATCATCGGCACGAATATGACCAAGTGGCTCGCCGCAAGCCGGACAGCTTTCACGAACCTGCAAATACTTTTGCAGCAGCCGACCCTCGCCGCATTTCGGGCAGCGAAGGCGTAGGCCGCGAATCAGAGCTGTTTTACTATTGGTCACGCGCTGTAATACATCTTGTATTCGATGGGGTGGGGCATGGTTTCATAAGCTAGGCATTCATCCCATTTCAGCGCGAGATAAGCCTCTAGCAGATCGTCGGTGAAGACGTCGCCACGCTTGAGGAACGCGTTATCCTTCTCTAAGGCCTGAAGGGCTTCACGCAGTGAGCCGCACACCGTGGGCACCTTGGCCAGCTCCTTGGGCGGCAGCTCATAGAGGTTCTTGTCGATAGCTTCGCCGGGATGAATTTTATTAGCCACGCCATCCAATCCAGCCATGAGCATGGCGGCAAAGGCCAGATAGGTACAGGCTGTGGGGTCCGGAAAGCGTACCTCTACGCGTTTGCCTTTTGGGCTGGTGACATAAGGAATGCGGCAGGAGGCCGAGCGATTGCGCGAGCTATAGGCCAGCAACACCGGAGCCTCATAGCCCGGTACCAGACGCTTATAGCTGTTGGTGGTCGGGTTGGTGAAGGCATTCAGCGCCTTGGCGTGCTTGATGATGCCGCCGATGTAATACAGCGCCGTATCCGACAGGCCCGCATAACCTTTACCAGCAAACAGTGGCTTGCCGTCTTTCCACAAACTCTGGTGGGTGTGCATGCCCGAGCCGTTATCGCCATACATGGGCTTGGGCATAAAGGTCGCGGTCTTGCCATACCTGTGCGCTACGTTCTTTACCACATACTTATAAAGCTGCATGCCATCAGCGCAGTTGACCAGAGTGTCATACTTGATGCCGAGCTCGTGCTGCGAGCTGGCGACTTCGTGATGGTGCTTCTCCACCTTTACGCCCATACCGGCCAGGGTACTGAGCATCTCGCCCCGTAAATCCTGTGCGCTATCAACGGGCCCAACCGGGAAGTAGCCGCCCTTAACAGTGGGGCGATGGCCCATATTACCCTCAGCATAAGCTGTGCCAGTGTTGTACGGGCCTTCAATGCTGTCGAGCTTGTAGCTCACCTCGTTGCTCTCCACCTTGAATTTTACGTCGTCAAAAATGAAGAACTCGGCCTCTGGCCCGAAGTAGGCGCTATCGGCCAGCTTGCTCTTTTTAATATAGGCTTCGGCGGCTTTGGCTACGCTGCGCGGGTCGCGCGAATAGGCGCCACCTGTGGCGGGCTCATACACATCACAGAAGACCATGACTGTGGGAACCGCGGCGAACGGGTCCATTCGCACACTCGCAAAATCTACCATCAAGATCATGTCGGATTCATTGATGGCCTTCCAGCCGGCGATCGACGAGCCGTCAAACATGATGCCGTCATCCAGCAGATCAGCATCCAACCCGTCGATATGATAGGTAAGGTGATGCAGCGTGCCGCGCATGTCGGTAAAGCGCAGGTCGAGGTCTTTAGCCCCGTTCTCCAGCATGAACTTCAGCAATGACTTGCCATCTTTGGGTGTGGCCATGTTGCTCTCCCTGTGAAAAAGTTAATAGTTTTGGGTAACACCCTGTTTGAGTTAGGTCAATTCCGTTTGTGCAATGCAATATCTGCATGTTATACTTGACGAAATAGGGCCTGATCTGTCATTAAGGCGGCCCACGGTGGAGGCTGTAGCTCAGTTGGTAGAGCACTGGATTGTGATTCCAGGTGTCGCGGGTTCAACCCCCGTCAGCCTCCCCATCTTGTGGGGCGTTTACAGTGCAAAATACCCCGGCCTTATGGCTCCCTCATTTCCCCTGGCCAAAGCCTGAGGGACATAAATACGACCGCGGCATTGCCTTGATTGCGGGTGGAGCCAGCATGACCGGTGCGGCGCGTCTGGCTGCACGGGCGGCGCAGCGGGCTGGGGCAGGGGTAGTGTGGATAGCATCTTCACTCGAGACGGCTGATCACTACCGCAGCAATCTGGAAAGCTGCATCGTAAAAACCGAGCCATGGGCCGAGTTGTTGGCTGCAGGCCGGTGCTCGGCAGCATTGATTGGCCCCGGTTATGGCGTCTGTGAGCAAACCCGGAAGAATGTACTGGCGCTGCTGGCGAGCGGCATACCTTGCGTACTAGATGCAGACGCATTAACCAGTTTTGAGCAGCACCGATCAGCGCTGTTCACCGATTTGCATGACCGTGTGATCCTCACGCCGCATGCGCGGGAGTATGCCCGGCTCTTTGATACTACTGATGTGCAGGACGCGGCCCATCAGGCGCAGTGCACAATCGTTCTCAAAGGCCAATACACCCAGATCGCCTCCCCCTCAGGTGAGTTGATTACTAACACCAACGCGCCGCCGGAACTGGCCACAGCGGGTAGTGGCGATGTGCTGGCGGGGCTGATAACTGGTCTTCTGGCACAGGGAATGCCCCCCTTTTACGCTGCCGCTGCCGCTGTCTGGTTACATGGGCAGGCCGCGCAGGCCTTTGGACCGGGGCTGATCGCGGAAGACCTTAACGCCATGCTCCCCGCAGTTTTGCGGGGTTTGAGCTATGAGAAAAGCTCAAAAATTATCTGATTAAGGAATTAGCAGGATAAAAGTATATATTAACCAAGTTTTTAATTTGAAAGCAGATTCCCCATTCTGTTATGGTGTCGGTCTGTTTACTACAAGAGCAGAGGATTTCTAGCCATGAACAAACTAATTTCAGCAGCAGATATTATTAGCAAATATACTAAAGGTCGTCTAAGCGCTCGACCTGATTTTTACAGTGGGCGCGGTAATAACCCGGGCGACCTGAACTCCGATCATCTTGAGATGATATGGAACGGGGTAAAAACTGAAGTCGGTCAAGAAGCTGCGCGCGCATTTGTCAATATGGTTGCGCAAATGACGACAGATGCCAGTGCAACGACTTTTTTGGTTTCTTTTAATCGTCTCGCTCGTAATAACTGGTCATTAGATCAGCATGTGGTTCCAAAGTCTGAGATCGATTCGACATGTGAAGCGCTCGCTGACGCTACCCGTACGAGAGGAGGTGGGGCTTATGCTCCAGCTGTGCTGGGAATTTTGGGACTTATGGGCCGTAGCAATCAAGCGCAGGAAGGCGATGGTTATGTCATTACCGGCGCATTTCTAAAAAGGCATAGCACTGAAATAGACACGAAACTGCACGAGAGGGTTACGAACCCATATAAATTCACGTGATAGTTACGGGATTTTATGGCTCCAAAATAACCATTTCACCTATTTTGAGGCCGTGCTAGAAACCCACACCTAATAACGCGGGCGTGGCGGAATTGGTAGACGCGCAGGATTTAGGTTCCTGTGACGCAAGTCGTGGGGGTTCAAGTCCCTTCGCCCGCACCATGAAGAAGTTGGAGATCAAGATGAAGGTTGCTGAGGAAAAAGTTGAAGGCCTGAAGCGCTCGTACACGGTTAGCATTCCGGCGAACGAGATTGCCCAGAAGATTGAGCTGCGTCTGGTTGAGGTGAGCAAGGATGCTCGCTTCCCCGGCTTTCGTCCCGGCAAGGCACCGCTACAGGTGGTCCGTCAGCGCTATGGCGACAGTGTGAAGGGCGAAGTGCTTGAGACCTCCATCAATGAATCCAGCCGCAACCTGATGACTGAGCGCGGTCTGCGTCCTGCCTTGCAGCCCAAGGTGGAGATCAAGGAATTCGCCGAGGATAAGGGCCTCGACTATACCATTCATTTTGAAGTGTTGCCGGATATCACCCCGGTCGACTTCAAGACCATTACCGTTGAGCGCATGAAGGTTGAGCCGCGCGAGCAGGATGTGGAAGAAGCCGTCAAGCGTCTGGCCGAGATGCGCAAGCCACTCAAGAAGGTGGAAACCAAGCGTGCTGCCAAGCTGGGTGATACGCTGGTGATCGATTTTGATGGCACCGTTGATGGCAAACGCCGCGATGGCATGAAGGGCGAGGGCCTCAAGCTTGAGCTGGGCAGTCACACCTTTATTGATACCTTTGAAGACCAGCTGGTTGGTGCCAAGGTTGGCGACGAGAAGGTGGTGAAGGTTCGCTTCCCCGATGATTACGGCGCCAAGGAGCTGCAGGGCGTGCAGGCCGAGTTTGCCGTGAAGGTGAACGAGCTACATGAGCCGGGCGAAGTTGAGCTGAACGACGAACTGGCCAAGGGCTTTGGTATGGAAAGCCTTGAGAAGCTCAAGGAGCAGATCAAGCAGGGTCTGACCGAAGAATACAAGCAGGTCACCCGTCTGCGTGCCAAGCGTGTGCTGCTCGACCAGCTCGCTGAAAAGCACAGCTTTGAGGTGCCGCCGGGCATGGTGGACTTCGAGTTCCAGAGCATCTGGCAGCAGCGCGAGCAGCAAGGCCCGGATCCGGAAGAAAAGGGCAGCACCGAGGACGAGATCAAGGCCGAGTACCGCGATATCGCCGAGCGCCGCGTGCGTCTAGGCCTGTTGTTGGCCGAAGTTGGCCGTAAGCAGAATATCGACGTGACGCAGGACGAGCTGCGCCGCGCCGTGGTCAGCCGCGCCCGCGAGTTCCCCGGTCAGGAGCAGCAGGTGTTCGAGTTCTACACCAAGAATCAGGATGCGCTGAACAGTCTGCGTGCCCCGATTTTTGAGGACAAGGTCGTGGACTATATCTTCGAACTCATCACCGTGAGCGAGAAGCCCGCTACCGTGGACGACCTTAAGGCCGCCGATGAAGCCGACGCCGCTGGCGAGAGCAAGCCCGCCAAGAAAGCGAAGAAGAAATAAGCTACGTTTTTATGTGGTATGACGGAGCAGGCGGCCTTTGGGGGCCGCCTGTTTTGTTTCGCCGTTTATTTTTATATAAATGCTTCCATATCACGCATGGGGACGTGCCTTAATGTGGGGCAGCCTGTAGCGTTGCAGGTCGCGCAGATCAAGAATGGTATGACCGTCACGGCGCAGGCCGCGCTCGATAGAGGGGAGTGAAGTTAGTCGTAGTGGATAGAGCTCTACTTTCTCACTTCTGAATTTCTCAGTACCTTGTGCGGTTAATTCACCCAGAAAGAGTGTCCTCCCACTGCCAAGATGGGGGCCGGCAAAGGCCAGTCGGCTCGGCTCATGGTAGGCACGCGAGCGGCTGAGTTGGTCAAAAGTGTGGCGTACCTGCCGGGCACTGTGCGGGTTGAAACCAAAAGGGCAAATCGACATCGCTGTGGACATATTTATCTGCAGGACAGTCTTTCTCCATGTGTATTCATACTCGGTACGGCACCAATGTAAATCATCGCTGGGAAAACTAATATCCGTAACCTTGGCGGCATTGAGAAGCCAAACCAGATGCGGGCTAGGACTCTCACCGTAGCGGCCCCAATAATAGCCACGATAGGGGCAATGGGCTGCAACTTTAAGAAAAACTGCCACGGATACCTCCACTGTTTCTGGGGTAGAAGCTAGACGTGGCAACGCGCGAGAGCAAGAAAAAGCACTGTTCTGATACAAGTCAGTCTTAAGTTCTAGCCCCGCTTGGCGAAATCGTTAATTGCCCCTTGCAGTTTGCGCCCGGCGGGTTAGTAACACTTATTAAACTTTTGGCCGCTAAGGCGGAAGGTGAAGGAGACACACATGAGCTGGAATATGGACACCCCTGAGGATCTGATCACCAAGATGAACAATCTGGTGCCGGTTGTTGTCGAGCAGACCGCGCGCGGCGAGCGCTCGTGGGATATCTATTCCCGCTTGCTCAAGGAGCGTATCATTTTCCTCGTCGGCGAGGTGAACGATCACAGCGCCATGGTGATTTGCGCGCAGCTGCTGTTCCTTGAATCGGAAAATCCGAACAAGGATATCGCTTTCTACATCAATTCGCCCGGTGGTGTGGTCACCGCGGGCCTCGCGATTTATGACACCATGCGTTACATCAAGTCGCCAGTGGCGACGGTGTGCATGGGGCAGGCCGCCTCAATGGGGTCGCTGCTGCTGTGCGCCGGAGCCAAGGGGAAGCGCGTGGCGCTGCCCAACAGCCGCATCATGGTGCACCAGCCTTTGGGTGGGGCGCGTGGTCAGGCCACCGATATCGAAATTCAGGCGCGCGAAATTCTGAAACTGCGTAAGCGCTTATATGAGATTTACCACGAGCACACCGGCCAGAAGATCGAGAAAATCGAGGCCGCCCTTGAGCGTGATAATTTCATGTCGGCTGAGGAAGCCAAGGCTTGGGGACTGGTTGACGAAGTGTTCGTCCGCCGTCCGGAAGGTACAGAGAAGGCTTAAGGAACATCTCTCCTTAGGGCAGGGCGGTCGGGCAATCGGCCGCCCTGTTTTTATTCTGTTACCAAAGCCTTAATGCGCCTGCAGCACAGTCTGAAAATATGCCTGTTGATCCTGCACAAAAGGGCTTTAAGCTGGAAGGTAGACGGGCTACATACTCGTTTGAAAGTTTGAGAGGAATCCATGTCCAAGACCACCAGCACTGGCGATAGCAAAAACACGCTGTACTGCTCCTTCTGCGGCAAGAGCCAGCACGAGGTACGTAAGCTGATCGCTGGACCCACCGTATTCATCTGCGATGAGTGCGTTGAGTTGTGCATGGATATCATCCGCGAGGAGAACAAGACCGCACTGGTCAAGAGCCGCGAGGGCATTCCCGCGCCGAAGGAAATCAAGACCGTGCTGGATGATTATGTCATCGGGCAGGAACGCGCCAAGCGCGTCCTCTCGGTTGCGGTGCACAATCACTACAAGCGCCTTGCTAATATGCAGAAAGAGGCCGATGTTGAGATCAGCAAGTCCAACATTCTGCTGATCGGCCCCACCGGTTCGGGTAAGACCCTGCTGGCACAGACGCTTGCGCGCATCCTCGATGTGCCCTTTACCACCGCTGATGCCACCACGCTGACCGAGGCTGGCTATGTCGGTGAGGATGTTGAAAACATCATCCTCAAACTTCTGCAAGCTGCCGACTATAACGTTGAGCGGGCGCAGCGCGGTATCGTTTATATCGACGAAATCGACAAAATCAGCCGCAAGTCGGATAACCCGTCCATCACCCGCGACGTATCGGGCGAGGGTGTGCAGCAGGCCTTGCTGAAGTTGATGGAAGGCACGGTTGCCTCGGTCCCGCCGCAGGGTGGCCGCAAGCATCCGCAGCAGGAGTTCCTGCAGGTCGATACCACCAATATCCTGTTTATCTGTGGTGGTGCATTTGCTGGCATTGAAAAGATCATTGCCATGCGTAGCAAGGGTACTGCGATTGGCTTTGGTGCTGATGTACGCAATCACGAGGAGCGCCGCCAGGGCGAGCTGCTGCGTACGCTGGAAACTGAGGATCTGCTCAAGTTTGGTTTGATCCCCGAGTTTATCGGTCGTCTGCCCGTGGTTGCCACGCTTGATGACCTTGATGAAGCAGCACTGATTCAGATTCTCACCGCGCCCAAGAATGCGCTCATCAAGCAGTATCAGCGCCTGTTCGAGATGGAAAATATCAAGCTCGAAGTGACCGAGGATGCCCTTAAGGAAATAGCCACCAAGGCGATTGTCCGCAAGACGGGGGCCCGTGGTCTGCGCTCGATCCTTGAGAATATCCTGCTCAACCCGATGTACGACCTGCCGGGTCTGGCCACGGTTGAAAAGCTGGTGATTAACGGCGACGTGATTACTGGCAAGGCCGAGCCGCTGGTGATCCACGGCGATAAGCCCAAGGCCGAACCCAAGGCAAGTGCGTAAAATAAAGCTGTAATTTGGGAAATAACCGCCTATATAGAGGGCACCATGACTGATGCCCCTGATGCGGCGCGTCTGCGCCATCCTGAAAAAGCCCATCGTCCGGATAACCCGGTGCAATTGCGTAAACCGGATTGGATCCGTGTGAAGGCCCCGACCAGTGCCGAGTATGAGCAGACCCGCGCCTTGGTCCGTGAGCACAAATTAGCCACCGTATGCGAGGAAGCCGCTTGCCCCAACATCGGTCAGTGCTGGCAGAAGAAGCACGCCACTTTCATGATTTTGGGTTCGGTCTGTACTCGGGCCTGTTCCTTTTGCAATATCGCCACCGGACGGCCTGACCTTCTCGACCCGCATGAGCCACAGCGCGTGGCCGAGGCAACCCGCAAGCTGGGCCTCACGCATGTGGTCATCACCTCGGTTGACCGCGATGATCTACCGGATGGTGGGGCGCAGCATTTTGTCGACACCATCAACGCGGTGCGTAAAGAGTCGCCCGGCACTACAGTTGAAATTCTCACGCCGGACTTCCAGAAGAAGCCCGGTGCGGCCGAGCTGATCGCTGCCGTTAAGCCGGACGTGTTCAATCACAACCTCGAGACAGTACCGCGCCTCTATCCCACCATCCGCCCCGGCGCGCGCTATTTCGGCTCGCTGGAACTGCTTAAGAGCATCAAGCGCATCGATCCCCACCTGTTCACCAAATCCGGCATTATGGTTGGTCTTGGCGAGACCAAGGAAGAAGTGCTGCAGGTGATGGATGATATGCGCAGTGCGGATGTTGATTTTCTGACTATTGGTCAGTATCTGCAGCCGACGCCCAAGCACGCGGCAGTCGACCGCTTCGTGCACCCGGATGAGTTTGCCTATTATACTGAAATGGCCAAAGGGAAGGGCTTTCACATGGTGTCGGCTTCGGCCCTGACACGATCTTCCTACTTCGCCGGAGACGATTTCCGGAAGTTAAAGGAGAACCGTGAAGCGCAGCTCCATGCCCACACACGCTGAACGCCGGATCGTCGCCTATTCGCCCGAGCAGATGTATGATCTGGTCGCGGATGTTGAGCATTACCCCGAGTTTCTGCCGTGGGTCCTGCGTGTGCGCCCTTCGCACCGCAATACCAATGTTATTGAGGCAGAGGTGGAGGTGGGTTTCAAGGCTTTTCGCGAGAGCTTTACCTCGCGCAATACGATGATCCCCAAAACCAGCATTCAGGTTGAATATCTGAACGGTCCGTTTCGCTACCTGAATAACCATTGGGTATTTCATAAACATGCCAAAGGGTGCGAGATTGAATTTTATATCGATTTTGAGCTCAAGAACGGATTACTCAAGCTCATGCTGGGGCCACTCTTCAATGAAGCTGTGCGGATTATGGTGCGCGCCTTTGAAAAACGCGCCCGGTCACTCTATGGTTAGGCCATGAGTGCAGCGCGTCGCCTTCGCCACGCAGCGGTCAAGCTTGAGAGCGAAGAAGTTCTCCTGCTGCGGCTGGTTGATGCGCATGGTGAAGCGACCTTAGGCGGCCTGCTGATCGTCCTGTCTCTGCCCTGTCTGTTACCTTCTCTGTTCGGGCTTGGCTGGGTGCTCTCTCTTGGGTTATTCGCGGTCGGTATCGCCATGGTGCGGGGCAGTGAGCACGTGCATCTCCCGCAGCGCGTTGCGCATTTACCGATTGCACGTCAGCGCGCTCAGACTTTTCTTCTGGCCTTGGCGCGTTTCTATGTGCGGCTGGGGCGGGTGGCCAAGCCGCGCTGGCGTCACTTGGTTGGGCCGCGCGCCCAGCGTTTTTTAGCCGTACCTGTCCTGTTCATGGCATTTGTCATCTTCTTGCCGATTCCGGGCGGGAACACGTTGCCTGCCATTGCGCTCCTGCTGATAGGCTGCGCCATGATATTTCGTGACGGGTTGATGGCCAGCGCCGGAGTGCTGATGAGTGTAGTCACTCTGATAATCACCAGCGGTGCGATCTATGCCGCTCTTTTGGGCCTTTGGGCGTTGCTATCCTAACCCTTGCCATACTTCTTGATGGCGGCCTGCAGCCCATCCAGCAAGGCGCGGCCGGTTTCCCCACCATCGCCCTCGACGCGTTCATGAATCACCACTTTGATCGCGTCAATATGTGCTTTGAGCAGTTCATATTCGTTGTCAGAAAGGGTTTGAAAATGCTTGCTGGTCGTCAGGAAGAGTGATTTGGAAAATTCGGTAATCAGCGGATAGCCAAAGATACCGCCCTGACCACGCATCTCGTGCGCACCCCGATTGATCCGGCCGATCAGTGCCCGTAAATTGGCATCCGGGTCCTTGAGCTTGCGCAGCGCTTCATCAATCTTAACGATCTCATCCGCTACCCAGTTCGAGTAGTCACCCGCCATGCTTTCGATCTTCTCCTCAACTTTCTTGAGGATTTCCACATCAAGCTTGGGGATTTCGGCACCGTGCGGCAGTCCGCCAACTTTGGCCGCCAGTCGATTGGTGAATTCAAAATACAGCACATCCGCACTGTCGAGTTTCAGCTTTTTCGTGGTGGTGCGGATGACCTGAATATCGGCGTCCTTTTTCACACGGCGATCTTCAGCCACAACCTTCTTGAAACGTCGGCGCTCTGGGCCGAAGTAGCCTCCGCCTAGTACAAACCGGCGTGGTTTGTAGACGATACCCATCAGCCGGTCCCAGATACTCTGGGCAGAAAAGGGTTTGGCGATAAACTCAGTGGCACCGAGATCGCGAGCCTTGGCAACATAGGCATAGTCAGCTGCGCCCGAGATCATGGCGACGGGAACAAAGCGGTCGGTTGATTCTGCTGACGTGCGCAAAAAGCGTAACAGCATGAAGCCATCGACTTCTGGCATCATCAGGTCTGAGATAATGATGTCAAAAGGTGGCGTCCCATCCGGTAGAGTGCGCGCGCGGTCCTTTATCAATTTAACGGCTTCAGCACCATTTTCGGCATGATGGATATTTTCAATGCCCAGGGAGCGCAACACGCTGGTAATAAGGAGACGGATAAATCCGGTGTCCTCGACGACCAGAACAGCGAGGAGGCCCAAGTTTACGCCGGGAGCAGCAATAGCAGTTGTCATGGCCGCAGTTTAGGCGACCAAATCGTTAAACTTCGTTAAAATTGTTGATCCACTTTAGTGCTCTTAATGCAAGAAAATAATCTGAATTGAAGTAGATAGGCGTTTTCTGAGAGGTGAAAAAATGGTTGAAGTTACCGCCTTGATTGAGTAGGTTGCCCAAACTTTAATCATCTCGCGAAATCATGTCTATCCAGATCGGCCCTCTCCAGCTCACTGCCCCTGTTATCCTTGCGCCCATGACGGGCGTAACGGATATGCCGTTTCGTCGTCTTGTGAAAAAGCACGGAGCCGGGCTGGTTGTTTCTGAGATGATCGCCAGTCAGGCTATGGTTCGTGAGAACCGCCAGACCTTGCGTATGGCTCAGAATATGCCGGAAGAATTCCCTATGGCAGTTCAGCTTGCTGGGTGTGAGCCAGAGGTTATGGCGGAGGCCGCCAAACTCAACGAGGATCGCGGCGCGGCGATCATTGACATCAATTTTGGCTGCCCGGTGAAAAAAGTGGTCAACGGCCATGCCGGCTCCTCATTGATGCGGGATGAACCCCTGGCTGGTCGTATTCTTGAGGCAACTGTCAAAGCGACCCGGTTGCCCACAACATTGAAAATGCGGATGGGGTGGGATCATGCCAATCTGAACGCCCCCAAATTGGCCAAAATGGCTGAAGACTGCGGTATTAAGATGATTACCATCCATGGCCGTACCCGTTGCCAATTTTATGAAGGCTCGGCAGACTGGGCCTTTGTTCGCTCAGTCAAAGAGGCGGTAAAACTTCCCGTTGTCGTGAATGGTGATATCAAGAGCTATGATGATGTTGATAACGCCCTCAAGCTCTCAGGAGCAGACGGTGTAATGATCGGGCGCGGTAGCTATGGCCGCCCTTGGTTCCTTGCCCAAGTCGCACGCTATCTTAAAACGGGTGAGCGCCAAGCCGATCCGGCCCTCGCTGAGCAATACAAAATTCTGCGCCAGCATTTTGACGCTATGCTCGTGCACTATGGCACAGAAACCGGTCTACGCATGGCGCGTAAGCATATGGGGTGGTACAGTAAGGGACTAACTAACTCATCCGAGTTTCGTGCCACCATTAACACCACCGATACGGTGCAGGGTGTTTATGACGTCCTGCAGCGCTTTTTTGAACCTCAACTAGAGAAGGCAGCCTGATTATGGTTACTGTAACCCCCATCACTCGCAATATGAGCCTGTCCGACAGCGTCATGATGCATCTGCGCGATTATTTTTCAGCCCACCAAGGCACACTGCCGCCCGCGGGCGTATATGATCGCATTCTGGCCGAGGTCGAGCGACCGCTGATCGAAATTTGTCTGGATGCCTGCCATGGCAATCAGATCAAAGCGGCCGAACTGCTTGGAATTAACCGCAACACCTTGCGCAAAAAAATCCGGCTACTGGGCATCGCGGTGAAACGTACGCGCAGCGACACGTCGCTGCAACAGGCGGCGTGAGTAGCGCACGCGCCTATCGTGCGTTTGCCGCCAGCTGGCTCGGTCGGCTGGCGCTGAGTAACGCGCTCGCACTTTCTTTGACCGTACTGTCAGGTCTGGCCGGTATCGCAACCTATCTGGTTTTAACGGAACAATCACCGCTGGCGGCAGATCCGGAGACGGTGGCGGCGCTGATCTCGGCGGACCTTGTCTTTCTTGGCCTCCTGACGGCGGTTGTCGGCTGGCGTGTGATTGTATTGCTGCGGGCGCGGGCACAGGGGCGGGCAGGGGCCCGGCTTCATCTCAAGCTGGTTCTCACCTTCAGTCTGCTGGCTGTCTTTCCGGCCGTTATCGTTGCGGGCTTGTCGGCTGTCTTTTTCTTTGCCGGTATCCAGCCCTGGTTTAGTACAAGTGTGTCGCAGGCGGTTGGTGAATCGCGCTCCGTAGCGCAAGCTGCCCTGGAGGCCCATCAGCGCACCATTATCGCGGAAGCCCTGACTCTCGCCAGCACGATCAATCGCGAAGTTTCGTGGATAGGGGAAGATACCGGGCGGCTAGAGAGTATCCTGAATACGGAAATGCGGACGCGTAACCTCACCGATGCCCTGATTTTCGACGGCAGCGGCAAAGTCCTAGCCCGCTCTGATCTCGGTTTTTCGCTTGGGTTTGAAACGATCCGCGATGTCGATCTCAGCCGTGCCCGTGATGGTGATATCGTCATGATGAGCGATGAGGCCAACACACGCGTACGCGCCCTGCTTCGCCTTGATCGCTATCTTGATGCGTTCCTGCTGGTCAGCCGCCTGACCGATGCACAAATTCTCGGCCATTTACAGCGGGCCGATGAGGCGAGCAGTACCTATGCTGCGTATGAATCCCGCCGGGTTGAGCTGCAGCAAGGGATCATGCTGATCTTCATCATCGTTGCGCTGGTCTTGCTACTGGGAGCGATTTTACTGGGTCTGAATATCGCGAACCAGATTATTCGCCCGATCAGTGCGCTCATTCATGCCTCAGATCGCGTGCGCGGGGGTGATCTCACGGTACGAGTGCCGATGTCAGACCGCAACAATGAGCTAGGGACACTCATTCGCTCGTTTAACCGTATGACCAATCAATTGCAGACACAGCGCCGTGAACTGATTGATACCAACCGCCAGCTGGACGAGCGTCGTCGTTTTACAGAAGCTGTGCTGGCCGGTGTATCGGCGGGTGTCATCAACATGGATGACGAAGGCGTTATCAAGCTGGTGAACGAGCGGGCGGCCGATCTGTTGGCGCTTGAGGGCAACGATATGCTCGGGCGCTCTATTCTTGAGCTGTTCCCAGAGATCGAGAGTCTCTTTATCCGGCTACGGGAGCGTCAGGGCCAGCAGGTGGATGAGCAGATCCTCTTCAAGCGGGAAGGGATGACAGCCAAAACCCTGCATGCGCGCATCGCGCCGGAGATGGCCGATCATGAATTAACCAGCGGCTATGTACTGACCTTTGATGACATCAGCGCGCTGGTTTCGGCCCAACGTATGGCGGCATGGGGCGATGTCGCCCGGCGTATTGCTCATGAAATCAAAAATCCGCTGACGCCGATTCAGCTTTCGGCCGAGCGGCTCAAGCGTAAATATCTGCCTCAGATCACGCAGGATCAGGAGATTTTCAAAGACTGCACCGAAACCATTTTTCGCCAGGTGGACGATATCCGCCGTATGGTGGACGAGTTTTCGGCTTTTGCCCGCATGCCAACGGCGGTGATCCGCCCACATGATCTGTCAGCGTTGGTACGCGAAGCGGTCGTCCTGCAGCGAGAAGCACATAGCGATATCGATTTTTCAGTGAAGATCGAGAAGGACAATTTTTCGGTCCCCTGTGACCATCGCCAGTTGCGTCAGGCTGTAACGAATCTGATTCAGAATGCGGTGGATGCCATTAGCGAGAATCCGGATTCGAGCCGAGGGCGAGGGAGTGTAACGGTGTCCTTGTACCCACGCGGAGCCATGGCAGTGATTGAGGTGCTTGATAACGGGCGCGGCTTACCGCATGAGAATCGCGAGCGTCTGACCGAGCCTTACATAACGACTCGCGTAAAAGGTACGGGTTTAGGTTTGGCAATTGTTAAAAAGATTCTGGAGGACCACGCTGGTACGCTTGAGCTGGCCGATCGCCCCGAAGGTGGTGCAATTGTGAGACTAGTAATTCCCGCGACACAGGTTACAACAGTAGCGAATGAAACCTTAGCAGCAGTATGAGGTTGATATGGCACAGGATATTCTGATTGTTGATGATGAGCGTGATATTCGCGCACTGGTGGGTGGCATTCTCGCCGATGAAGGAATGACGGCTCGGGAAGCCAGCAACAGTGATGAGGCGCTCGCTTCCATCCGGACGCGTCAACCTTCGATGGTGATTTTGGATATCTGGCTACAAAACAGCAAACTGGACGGCCTGCAAATCCTTGACTTAATTCAGAAAGAATATCCGCTTTTGCCGGTGGTGATGATCAGTGGGCATGGCAATATCGAAACGGCCGTCAGCGCCATCAAGCGCGGCGCCTATGATTTTATTGAAAAACCGTTTGAGGCCGATCGCCTGCTGGTGATCGTCAAGCGGGCGCTGGAGGCTGCCCGTCTGCGCCGCGAAAATGCCGAGCTAAAAGTTCGCGCCGGTGGTGAGGCCGAATTGACAGGCAACTCCAATGCGGTCACAGCGCTGCGTCAGCTCATTGAGCGCGTTGCCCCGACTAATAGTCGCATTCTGATTACCGGACCTTCTGGTTGTGGCAAGGAAGTAACCGCCCGTCTGATTCACAAAAATTCCAAGCGGGCCGATGCTCCGTTTATTGTTGCAAACTGCGCGACCATGCGGTCAGAAAATTTTGAGCATGAGTTGTTCGGAACCGAGGCTGGTATCCATGGCAGCGGCCGTAAGATCGGTCTGTTCGAGCAAGCGCATGGAGGAACACTGTTTCTGGACGAAGTGGCAGACATGCCTCTGGAAACTCAGGGTAAAATTGTCCGTTTATTACATGACCAGAGTTTTGAACGCATCGGTGGGACGAAGCCGGTTCAGGTCGATGTTCGTGTCATTGCCTCTACGACCCGCGATCTGCTCAGCGAAATTCAGGCCCGCCGCTTTCGTGAGGACCTTTACTACCGCTTGAGCGTGGTACCGGTGGTCGTGCCACCTCTACGCGAGCGCCGTGAAGATATTCCTCTGATGGCTCGCGACTTCATGCGGCGGGCGGCTACCTCGTCGGGACTGCCAATGCGTGAGTTTGGCGAAGATTCACTGGCCGCCATGCAGACCTATGAGTGGCCGGGTAATGTCCGGCAGCTTCGCAACGTCGTGGAATGGCTGCTGATTATGACTCCAGCCGATTCAGCGAATAACGTCATCCGTGCCGATATGTTGCCACCGGAATTAGGCTCATCGACCCCGGCAGTCCTCAAATGGGAGAAGGGCGGCGAGATTATGAGCCTGCCATTGCGCGAAGCGCGAGAGCTGTTCGAGCGTGAATATCTGCTCGCTCAGGTTACCCGCTTTGGGGGCAATATTTCGCGGACTTCAAACTTCGTCGGTATGGAACGTTCAGCATTGCACCGCAAGCTTAAGTCGCTTGGTATTGGTAGTGACCGTTCGGCTAACTCCAACGCACCGGCAGAGGAGCCTGAGAAGGCTCTGGCTGAGTAGTCGGCTATGCGTGTCATTGTCTGCGGCGCGGGAATGGTGGGTAGTAGTATCGCCGAATATCTCGCGGCTGAAGGCAACCAGGTTACTGTCATCGAGCAGGATGTGGAAACAGCGGCGCGCATGTCCGATAAGATCGACGTGCAGGTTGTCGTTGGGCACGCCATTTTGCCGGATGTGCTAGAGCAGGCCGATGCGGGAAACTGCGAGATGATCGTCGCGGTGACCCAGAGTGATGAAATCAACCTCATGGCCTGTCAGGTGGCACATTCCCTGTTTGATGTGCCAACCAAAATCGCCCGTGTGCGTCATCAGTCATTTCTCAAGCCGGCCTACAGCAACCTGTTCAGCCGTGATCATCTGCCGATTGATACCCTGATTTCTCCGGAAATTGAGGTGGCACAAGCGATTGTGCGTCGACTGCACGCCCCTGGCTCGTATGACACGATTACCATGGCGGATGGCCGGGTCAGGATGATTTGCGTAGCGATCACCGCGGATACGCCCATTATCAATACGCCGTTGCGCCAGCTGATTACCCTGTTTCCGGATTTGACGGCTGCGTTCGTTGGCATTGTTCGCAACGATCGGGCTTTTATCCCATCGGTAGATGACATGTTGCTGGAGGGCGATATCGCCTATCTGGTATGTGATGATCGTCATTCCACACGTATTATGGCGGCGCTGGGGCATAGTGAACCCGAAGCCCGTCAGATTGTTATCGCTGGCGGCGGCAATGTAGGTATGTACCTGGCGGAACTGATCGAGCAGGAGTTTCCGGGAGTGCATTTGCGCCTGATCGAGCGCAATCCGGATCGCGCACAAATGCTGGCCGATCGGCTGAAAAGCACTGTTGTGTTGAGCGGTGATGTCCTTGATCTGGATATTCTTGATGAGGCGAAAGTCGGACAGACAGAAACGATCGTGTGTGTGACCGATGATGATGAAACCAATATCCTGGCTTCGCTGCTGTCGAAACGCCATGGCTGCGGGCGTGCCATCACCTTGATTAACAAACCGACCTATTCCCCAATCGTTAATAATCTGGGGATCAATGCGGTCGTTAATCCACGTTCCATCACGGTGTCTCGCATCCTGCAACTGGTCCGGCGGGGCCGTATCCGCAGCCTTTATAATCTGCGTGAAGGGTTTGGCGAGCTGATTGAGGTGGAGGCTCTGGAGGGGTCCTCTGTTGTCAATCATCCGCTACGCGATATTGCGTTGCCCACTGACGTTGCCATTGGCTGCGTTGTTCATGGTGACGAGGTTTTGCGGCCGAAAGGTGACACGATGATCCGCGCGCATGACCGCGTTATTTTACTCTGCCGCAAGGAAACCATTCGCGATGTTGAGCGTCTGTTTTCTATTAGAGCCGATTATTTCTAGCCAAAACAGAGTGTTAACGCGCTAATGTGTCGCAAAAGTAGCGGTTTACCTTCCTAGGAAAAACACTATATTCCGCTCACCTGTGCCCTGCACAGGATAAGTAGATAAAAACAATCAACGTAAGGACATAAAATGGCGGAAAAAAGCCAGAATGTGCAGGACGTGTTTCTTAATCATGTCCGCAAACTCAAAATGCCGGTCACGGTCTTTTTGGTGAACGGTGTCAAACTGCAGGGAGTTATTACCTGGTTTGATAATTTCTCGGTGCTGTTGCGGCGTGATTCTTTCGCGCAGCTGGTTTATAAACACGCCATCTCGACGGTCATGCCGATGAACCCGATCAATCTGTTCGAAGGCAAGGACGGCGACGGCGAAACCCCGGTCTGATTCTGCTTAAAGCGCTCATTCTGCATCCCTATTCCACCGCACCCGGTGCCCAGCGCCCGGAGCGCAGCGTTCAGTCGTCTTTGGCCGAAGCTGTAGCTTTGGCGCAGGCACTTGATTTGGATGTGGTGCAGTCAGAGGCTGTTCGTCTAAACCGCCTGAGTCCGGCTACGCTTCTGGGGTTGGGCACAGTCGAGCGTTTGCGTGCAGCAATTCCGGCGCAGGGTATTGCGCTTGCCGTTATCAATCACGCTCTATCGCCGATTCAGCAACGCAATCTGGAGAAAGAGTGGCAGTGCAAGGTGATAGATCGCACCGGCCTGATTTTGGAAATTTTTGGTGCCAGAGCCCAGACCAATGAGGGGAAGCTGCAGGTTGAGCTGGCATCTCTCGACTATCAGCGCTCGCGACTTGTCCGTAGCTGGACCCATCTGGAGCGGCAGCGCGGTGGCTTTGGCTTTCTCGGTGGTCCGGGTGAATCCCAGCTGGAGATTGACCGGCGCTTGATCGAGCAGCGTATGGTTCGGATCAAGAAGGATCTCGACAAGGTCCGCCAGACCCGTGCTCTGCAGCGACAAGCCCGCGAAACCAATGAAACGCCGCTGGTGGCGTTGGTGGGCTATACTAACGCAGGAAAATCAACCCTGTTCAACACACTCACGGGCGCGGGTGTGCTAGCTAAGGACATGTTGTTTGCCACACTGGACCCTACGCAACGCCAGCTCAAGTTGCCGTCTGGCCGTGTCTGTGTGTTGTCCGATACGGTAGGATTTATCTCTGACCTTCCGCATCAATTGGTTGAGGCTTTTCGGGCGACACTGGAGCAAGTTGAATTGGCCGACTTGATACTTCATGTGCGCGACATCGCCAGCCCTGAGGCGCAAGCACAAAAACAGGATGTGGAAGACACTCTGTTAGGGCTTGGGATTGAGGCGGCGACCGACGAGCGGATAATTGAAGTTCTGAATAAGGCAGACTTGATTCCGCCGGATGAACAGCCTGCTGTTCCTAAGCGTGAGCAGGAGCAGAAAGTTCGTGTCTCGGCTGTAACGGGTGAAGGGATCGAGCAGCTTCTGGCCCTGATTGATCGCCGCCTACAGGGCGAGCGGCGGACATTGCGGGTTACACTGGCGCCTGCAGACGGCGGCCGACTGGCTTGGCTCTATGCCCATGGCCAGGTCGCGCAACGTGTTGATAAAGAAGATGAAATTACGCTTACAGTTGACCTGAGCGCCAAAGACTACGGCCGCTATTTCAGCTTATTTGAGGTCGCCACGCAGGATCAGAGGGCTTAGGCCGTACTTACAAGCAGGAGTGTGACCATGCTGCTGTCTATTCGTCTCTTTTTGGCTGTGCTGCTGCTAGCCATCCCTCAAACGGCAGTGGCTGACGTTAAGGTCACTCGCAACATTGATTATGGCAGCGAGAAAAGGCAGCGCCTTGATGTCTATCAGCCGGAGAGCTGCATGGGTCGCTGCCCTGTTGTCATTTGGGTCCATGGCGGCGGTTGGCGCAACGGCACCAAAACACAGCGGAGTACGACAAGCATGCTGCGGACGTGGGCCGGGCAGGGGATTGTTATGGTCAGTATTGACTACCGCCTGACTCCAGATGTGGTACACCCGGCGCATATTCAGGATGTAGCGGCAGCGACA
>ERZ761603.470-NODE-470-length-34232-cov-9.006174_pt1 | contig 34232 bp, 34 predicted proteins | sample MGYA00511879_ERZ761603 | MGnify/ENA primary metagenome ERZ761603 (study PRJEB28899, sample SAMN02850040) | bioreactor sludge metagenome | biome: EBPR Sludge; feature: EBPR Bioreactor; material: flocular biomat | place: Australia: Thorneside Wastwater Treatment... | reverse complement strand
CACTTGCATGGGGTGCAAGGGGTCCCGAGTTCGAATCCCGGCGCCCCGACCAACAAAAACAAGTAGTTAGCCAGTCCTTCGGGGCTGGCTTTTTGCTTGATATTAGCCGTTCGGCTAATACTCCTCATCGCTTTATGCAATCCGGCAGGCTCATGACGACCTCTGACACCGGGGTTTCGCGTCCGCGAAGGTAGCCGCGGGTGGTGGCCTGGTCGGTGTGAGCCAGCGCGACCTTCAGTTGCTCGTCAGTGTGACCAAGGCGTTTGGCGTCGGTGGCGGCTTTCGAGCGGATGTCGCTCAGAGTGAGGCCCTTGAGGCCGGCCCTGGCACGTGCCTTGTCGAAGGCGCTGCCGATGCCGTGCGCGGTGTATGGCTGCCCGTGTTCGCTGTGGATGACGTAGAGCGAGCGCAGCTTGCTGACCTGGCGGATTCTCGAGAGAACGGCCTGCACGTCGGCGCCGACCGGCACGAGCACTTTGGCGCCGCTGGAGTGCTCAGTCTTTGCCGGGCGAAAGAGGATCCCGTCGTCGCGAACATCCGCCCACTTCAGCAGCCGGATTTCCGTGCCGCGCTGGTAGAGCAGGTAAAGCAGGTCCATGTAGCACTGCACCATGACGCCGATGCGCGTTGGCCGGCCGTCGTCGCCGATCAGGAGGGCATCGCGGATGGCCTTGTATTGCTCGTCGGTCATGTAGACGTCGCGCTTTCTCGGTGTCGTGACGGTGACTTCGCGCGCTGGGTTTGCGTTGAGCAAGCCTTTGCGGCAGCACCAGGCGAAGAACTTCGACAGGTGGCCGCGGTAGGCCTGTGCGGATCGGCGACCATCCCACTGGTCGAGGAAGGTGGCCACGTCGACCGGCGTGACTTGCGTCAGGTCGAAGTCGGCAAACGCGCACTCGACGACGCCGAGGGCGGACATCAGGGCCTTTCCGCCGTCTGCCCATATCTTCCGTCTTTCCGGGTCGTCCGGCGTCTTTGCCCTGCGCTCCTGTGCGACGTGCGTTTTCCACTTGCCGAACCAGATGGCGAAGTCGCCGGCGCCGTCCTGAGCCATGGCGACTTTGCCCAGCAGCTTGTCGAGACACTGACGGGCCCGTGACTCGCCGTCTGCGACAGGGCAGAGGATGTGCCACTTGGTGGCTCTGCCGGTGCTATGGTCGATCAGCGGCACGGGTGAGAAGTACTGGTACTTGCCGCGGCGGATGTAGATCCGGGTGCCGGTGAGCGTGCGGCTGCTGTCGCGATGGCGGTTCATGCGGATGTCAGCAGGCGCACGGCCGGACGCGGGCGGGTAGCCGCGGCGCCCGGATCGGGAAGGATTCCGAGGCGCTTGAGCAGCAGTTGTTGGTAGGCGTCTTCGGTCAAGATCGGCCCCCGTTCATCGCACGGCACGTCGACGGACATGAATTCCCGGAACCATCGCGCCTGCGCCGTGCGCTGCTTGCGCCCGGTGATTGCGTGGAGGGTTTCGGGGCTCAGGCGCATGAGTTTAACGCCGTTTTATTTCCACAGAATTCTGTAGGCTGATGGTCATGCCGCTTCTCTCGTTTTGAAAGCTAGCGAAATCAGTTCAGGGAACTTCCCGCCGAAGCTGACGCGCATGGCTTCAGGTTTGGCGAGCGTGTCGACGGTATCGAGGGCGTCGCCGACAGTCGCCGGGATTGGTTCGGCGCTGCGCCGTGTCCACCAGACTTCCGCTTTTGCCCGCGCGTACCCCTGGTGTTCGAAGCAGATGTACTCTGCCACACGGGTGAATGCCCCAGCGCAATAGGTGACACGCAAGGTTGGCACCCCGCTGCGACCGATGTGATGGCTATAGTAGACATCGTCGATAGCCAGATCCTTGATGATCTTCTGCGAACTGAGCACGGCGCGATCGCTCGCTTGGTGTTCGATCTCGATCTCGGGCGCCGGCATGACAAACTCACACTCCGGGCAGGTCCGCAGCCCGGCATGGATGCGTGCTTCGCATTGTGGGCATTTGCGCATGGGCGCCTCGTGGCTTTCGCCCCCAGACGTTTTTTTCCTGCGTCCGTTGATCTTGTCGATTGGGCCATGCCGCGCGATGTTGCCGGCGTAGTCGAGCATCAGGCAGTTGTCCTTGCCCGGCGATGGTCGCATCCCACGACCGCAAATCTGCACCCACAGACCGGCGGAGAGGGTTGGGCGCAGGCTGACCAGGCAATCGGTGCGCGGCGCGTCGTACCCGGTGGTCAGCACTTTGACGTTTACGAGGGCGCGTACCTTTCCGGCCTGCACATCGCGGATGATGGCGTCGCGCTCTGCCTGTGGCGTCTTTCCGGTGACCACGGCCGAAGAGATGCCGCGACGGGCCAGCGAGTCGGCGACTTGCTGGGCGTGCTTGACGGTGACGCAGAACAGCAGCCAGCTTCGGCGGTCGGCGGCGACGTCGCACACTTCGTCAAGGGCGGCCTCTGTGATGGCCATCATCGCTTCTGCAGCTTCTGCATCGACGAATTCGCCCTGTCTGGTATGCACGCCTCCGAGATCGGCGCGCTGCAGGCTTCCCTTGCTGATGATCTCAACCAGCGACCCTTCGGAAATCAGCCGCTGCATCGGCAGGTCGAAGGCAACCCCGTCGAAGATGTCACCATCGACCAGCAGACCGGCGTCCAGGCGATACGGTGTCGCGGTAAGGCCGATGACCTTGAGCCATGGATTGCGCTCCTTCATCGCCGACAGCAGTTGGCGATACATGCCTTCGCCGCTGTGCGGTATCAGGTGCGCCTCATCAACGATAACCAGATCAAAGGCGTCGAGTTGCCCGGCGAGCTTATAGAGGCTTTGTACGCCGGCGAACAGGATCGGCTGCCGCGTATCACGCCGGTTCAGGCTGGCCGAGTAGACGCCTACCGGCGCCGATGGCCAGATCTGGCGCATGCGCTGCCAGTTCTGCGCGATCAATTCTTTGACGTGGGTGACGCACAGCACACGGCATGCCGGGTCATCCTGGAAAGCGCGCTCGATGAACCCCGCCTGGATGACCGACTTGCCGCCGCCGGTCGGGATGACGATCAGCGGGTTTCCGGTCTTGTTCTCGAACCAGGTATAGATCGCCTCGATGGCGTCTTCCTGGTAATCGCGTAGGTTGATCATGCCGAGACCGTCATAGTTGCGCTGAACGTCTTCTTCGTCGCCGAAACGAATGGATCGGCGATCAGCGCGGCCGGCTTGCCAGCGAGTTCCGATGACGGGTAGACGGGAAGAAACCCGCCTTTTTCGTCCTTGACTTCGGTTCCTGACTCGCCATTGACGAATTTCTGCCCGTCCATGCGGCAGGCGTAGATCACGGCGCCTTCTGGCGTGGCGTCGATCGGCTCGGCGAAGGCCAGCACCGAAGGAATGAAGCGGTGCGCGTCGCAACCTTCGCGCTGCGCGTCCAGCGGGATAGCGTCTTGCCAGTGCCCACAGTTCCACTCGCCACCAGGCATCGGCGTGGAGTGGGCGCAGGTGCGGCAGGTGGCCGCCGGCGCGCTCTCGCCGTGGCAGGCGGCACGATGGTCGCACATCTTGCATATCCACCAGGCCGGGTCGTTGCTGATCCGCTGCGGCGGCTCGGCGGCATGGATGATGCGCCGAGCCTTCTCGACCAACTCGATGAAGGCGAGCGGATCGGCCTCGATGCGCTCGGCGTAAAGCTCGTCGTTGTCCTTGCAGACGGCTAGGTAGAGCGCGCGATCCATTCCGCTCCATCCCATGTAGCACTGCATCTGCGACCAGTGCTCAGGCTTCGACTCGTGCACGCCCTTGTTTTTCAGTTCGCCGAAGCTGCGCAGGTTGTGCGTCTTGAATTCGAGCACGTGCCAGGTCTTTGGCGCCTCCGGGATGCCGCACGCGGCACCGTCCATGCTGCCGCCGAAGTGTCCGTCGACGTCGGTGTAGCGGAACTGCCCGCCGGTCTCCGGGTCGGTCTCGAAGACCTCGGCGCCGATGCCGCGCAGCTCGGAGACGAATCGCGCTTCTTCAAGTTGGCCGCGCTCGAACAGACGCAGCATGCGGCCGCTGAACGTCGAAGGCGTCGCCCATCGGAAGGCGTACCACAGCGCGCGCTCGCACGGCCGTCCGATGACGCTGGCGCCAAGGTGGCCGCGCGGCGGATCTTCGGCCTCGCGCAACTCGTGCAGGCGGTAGATTGCCTGCACGGTGCTGGCCTGACTTTGCGGGATCAGCGCGCTCATTTCAGGCGGTCGCCGGAGCGGTCCGGGATTTCCACGGGGAGCGCGGCGCGCCGGTGGCGGCCTTCGCGCTTGCTGGTGCCGCGGGCCTGTTCTGTTGAACGGCTGGCGCCGGCGCTGCAGGGGCCGTTGCCGGTGCCCCTCCTGTCGTCGAGTAGTAGCCCTTGATCACGTTGTTCTGCCGCGGGTTGCCGTGCTTGTCCTGGCCGTTCTCAAGCTCGACCTGGATGACCAGCGGACGACTGTGCAATTCTGCGCTGTCCTGCACCTGCATTACTCCACACGCCCGACACAGTGCCGAAAATTCGCGGTAGGCGATCTCGGTGGCCTTTGGGTTGGAATTGACCAGGTTCAGCCGACCGAAGACCTGGCGGCTATGGTGTTCTCCGTCGAGCACCTTGAAAGCCAGTTCGAGATACTGACCGTTGCCGTCGCGGGTCGTCTTCATTTCGCTCTTTTCGATGCAGACGAGATAGCGGCCACGTGGGATCGGGTCGAATCCGGTAGCGGGCTCGACTTGTGAGGCGTCGAAAGCGGCGCCAAAGATGCCGGTGAGGTTTGCCATGTGTGTGCTCCTGGGTTATTTGCTGAGGTGCTGCGTGAAGGCATCCCACGACAGCGGGATGGTATCGGGGAGTGCAAAGCGGTTCTTGGCGAGGCAAGACGGGCGCTCGCTGGTGTAGATCAGGCGCTCGCCGGTAGTGATGCCGCGCGAGACGCTCTTGTTAAAGCCAACGTCGTCTTGCTTGACGATGGTGCGCAGGTTCGTGAAAAACACGCAGTCCGCCCATTCCTGGACCAGCGCGCTGCTACGCTCCTGCAGCTTAGGGCTGTAGCGCTCGTAGGGCTCGACCTCGGGGCTGTCGAAGCGTTTGATCTGGCAATGGGCCAGCAGGATCACCGACATTCCCTTGTCGTTGCGCAGGACGTTGAGGCCATCGAGGACTTGCGACCAGTAATCGGCGGCGATCACGGCGCCTTTGCCGTAAGCCAAATCCTTGGCGTCGAAGCGGGTGTTGACGTCTTTCCAGATCAGGTTATCGAGCCAATCCAGGCTATCGATAACGACGGTCTGGAAGGCGTGCTCTTCGGCGATCAGCGCCGACAGTGCGTCGACGGCCTCTTGATACGACTGGCACAGCGGGAAGTGATCGACTTCAAGCTGACCAAGTCCGTCTTCGGTGAGGATGAAAATCGGCGCCGGGGCGCTGGCCGCGAATGTCGTCTTTCCCAATCCATGGGGCCCGTAGAGCAAGACGCGCGGCGCCTTGATGCCTTCCGACTTGCGGATACTGGCGAGATTGAAGGCCATGGCTACCTGACCTCCACGGAAGTCTTTGCAGGTTTGACGGTGATGGCCTGGGCGATCTTCCCCCAGTTGGCCGGGTCGTTTGCGCGCAGCCACTTGGCGCCGGTGGTGTCGAGTTCGGTTTTGACCTTCAGCGGGGAAAGGTGCGGCGGCAAGGCGGTTGCGAGTGAGATCAGCAGGGCGATGTCTGCGCTGTAGATCAGCTTGCCGGTAATGGTGATCTTGCGGCCATCGGTCAGGGTCACGGTCTTGGCGCCTTCTTCCTTGGCGCCGACGATGGCAATCACGGAGTTTTCGAGGCTCAGGCGCTTGGCGCTCAGGGCGGCTTCTTCGTGCTTCAGGCGGGTGATCTCTGTGCACAGTGATTCGAGGGTTTCGGGCGCTGTGACGAGGGCTAGTGCTGCGTTCATGGTCTTGGCTCCGGTGAGTGGGTGTTAAAGGAATGTCCGCAGGCTGTCGAAGACAAGCCAAACGATTACGAGCAGCGAGACCGCAACGGCAGCAAGGTCTCCAGTGGTAGGCCCATCCTTCGGCGCCACCAGCTGGCGCTGCTGACTGGCCGTGATCTGCTGTTCGCTGATGATGTCTGCGGCCGTCTCGGCCCATGCCTCGGCGGCTGTCGGGTGGCCTTTGTCGAGCGATGCAAGGGCGCACATGAGGGCGCGTCTGGCGCTCATCGTGTCGATTTCGGCGGCGTGGTTCATTCTGAGTCGATCTCCGTGAGTGCCTGGATTGTGCGGGCGCCATGCGAGCGGTCATGCTCGGAAAGCTTGGCCGCCGCCGCGTGCAGACACTGAATGCTCTCGGCCAGGAGGCGCCGAAGGTCGGCGTTCTCGGCGCGGAGAAGCGCGTTTTCGGCGTCGATGCGCTGGCGCTCGATGGACTCGTGCGCCATGTCGGCGATCTGGCATTCGGTTCCGAAGAACCGAACGGTTGGGCGCTTGCGCGCCAGGTACTGGATGTGTCCCATCTGTTGCCCTCCTTCGTGGTGTAGGTATCGGCTCGCCCAGCAGGCCAGGATCATGTCTCGCTGGCCTTGGGTCCGGTCGGGGAGGAAATCTTGGGAGCCGCCGGGGCTGAGGGTCAGGGGGATGCGCTGGGGAGCCGATGAGGCATATTAGCGCGCCGCTAAAAGCGCTGTCAATAGCGTAGCGCTAAATATTTGGGCGAAAAAAAGCCCGCGCGTGGCGGGCTCATTTTCGGCGGTATGTCTAGAGGTTTAGCGCGTCGTAGAAGTCCTTGACGCTGACGCCGGCCTGATCGGCCATGAACTTGATCAGGATGTGGCTGAACGGCTGCTTGGGTGGGTCAAGCGTCACCTTGCGAAATTCCGGCGACGTTTTGACCCACTGCTCATGCGATCCTGATGTGTTGCGGTGCGCGAAGCCAAGGTTCTTCAGAATGGTGCGAACTTCGCGTGCGTCAAGCGGGCGCTTCCATCGGCTCATGCAGGGGCCATCGGCACCGGGTTGCTGTACTCGCGGGCGCCGCGGATGTGCAGGCGCAACAGTTTCTGCAGGGCGATCAGGTAATACGTCAGCCAGTAGTGCAGCGGCGCGCGACGATGGATCAGGTAGCCCGCATGCTCGCTGTCCTCGCCGACCAGCGCTTCCAGCAGGTAGCTGCGAATCTGGGAGTTCAGCCGGGCCTTCACTTCGTCAAACGAGTCGTCCTGCGCTGCGAGGTTGAATTCCAGGCAAACCGCGATCCACTGATCTCCTTCACGCCAGGCCATGCAATGCACCATCAGTTCTCGTAATCGCATCAGTTCCTCCTGCAAGCCGCCCAATCGGCGGCTTCTCTTTGACCGCAGTATATCCGCTTCGTTTGGCCTGCACAGGTCGGTTTGTCCATGATCGCTCTGCGCTATCATGCGGTCTATGTTGATAGGTGTGAGCAATATTTCAGGGCCAAGCCAAGGAACCAGGATGTCGAAGCGGGACAAACAATTGCCACGACTGGTGATGGTCGAATGGCTGGATTCTCACTACGCGCCAGGGTGGTCGTCTGAAGCGCCTCCGAAGACCGGGCTGCTCTGCCGATCTGTCGGATGGCTGACGCACGACGGGAAGAAGGCGAAGACGATTTCAGCGCATGTGACGCACGAAACCGCACCGCAGCGCGCAGGGCAGATGACGATTCCCTGCTGCGCCGTGGTGCGCGTGCGTGCGCTGAAGTAGCTAAGCTACTTCTTCGGCTTCGGCCTGTTCGGCGCTTGCGTCAGCGCAGACCCGGCGACGCTTTTCTGTGCTGGCGGCGTCTTCGGGTTGGAAAGGATTTTGCTCGCCTTGGATGCAACGGCGGGGCTGGTCTTTTCGTTCTTTGCCATGGCACTACTCCTTGTGGTGTAAATGGATCGAGCAACAGGACCTGCCTCGCCTATCCGTTCGCTTTGATTGCTGCTTGGTGACCGCAATTACCGCGCGGCCCGTGCTCATACCCTCTCGCTCTGCTTGTAAACCACGCGCCCGATCACCTTGACGTCCTCCGTGCAGCGCTTTGGCGCGAAGCGCCGCTGGTCGGCGTTGTCGCTGGCTGCCCACCATTCCCCTGCATCCCGGCGCAGTCGCTTGATCACCAGCTCGCCCTCATAGTTCATCGCAAACGCTTCGCCGTCCGTCGGCGCGGTGTCGTCCGTGTTGATCACCACCAGGTCGCCGTCCCACAACGCGGGCTCCATGCTCGCGCCGCTGACGCGCACGCTGAAGAGCTTCGCCGGCTTGTATCCCTTCGACTTGAACCAGTCCTTTCGGAAGAACACCGGCTTGCCGTTGCCATTCTCGGGCTCGACCGCGAAGCCGCTGACGCCCGCCGATAGCTTGAACTTGACTCGCGGGACGGCAACCAGGTCGGGGTGGTTGGTGAGGTCGACAAGGGTGGATTGCTGTTCGGCTATCTCGGGCGGGTCGGGGAGGGTGCGCACGCGGGCGGTCTTGGGTGGTGGAGCTTGGTCTTGTGCCTCTGTCGGCTGGTCCATCCAGCCGAACGCTTTGCCATTCTGATGCTCGATATAGCGCGCCGATGCATTGCTGATCGTCCGCGGCTTCTGAGTCCTGGAGTCCGGCGAAGAGTTTAGCCACTGGCTAACTTGCGAGGCGCTGCGCTTGATCGCGGAGGCCAGCGCCGTTACCCCGCCAGCTTCGGCGACCAGCGTGGCCAACCGCTCCTTGCGAATTTGGTCAACGGATTTCATTGGGCCATTAGATAGCGAACTGCTAACGAAATGAATTCGCGCGGCGCTTGACACAGCTTTTAGCGCTGCGCTAATCTATGCGCCATGAAACTGCGCGCCTACACATCTTCGGTCGAGCCAGCTTCGCGCCTTGCGGAGCGGCTCGGGTTTTCTCCTGTGCTGCTCAGCCAGTGGGGCACTGGCAAGCGCCAAGTGCCTGCCGAACACTGCCCCGCCATTGAGCGCGCCACTGGCGGCGCCGTGCGCTGCGAGGATCTTCGCCCCGACGTTGAATGGTCCGTTCTGCGCGGCGTGGCCGCCGACCAGGTGGCCGCGTGACCGTCATTGCCGCCCTCCTGGCCGCCGAACACGACCTGACTTTCCTGCACGGTTGCACGGCCAAGGACGGGCCAGGCGAATGGACGATTGACCATTCGAAGACGCTCGCCGCGATCGCTGACGCGCTGTCAGCAATCGGCGTCAGCACGGATACCTGTCGCGAATGCGACCGAAAGGAAACGCAAGACATGAGCATCGACAAACTCACCCGCCGGCAGAACGAGCTGATCAGCGAGGCGCTGTGCGCTGTTGCGATCGATAGGTGCACCCACCAGGGGATGCCGGAGACGCTAAAGACGCTCCGGCGCGCTCTGGTGTCCGAGATGGAGGCGGTTACTCGGGAGACAGGTCGCTCGGAAGGGCTTCGAGGTGTTCGGAGTATCGACGGATGAAGGCTTGGATGAAGTCGGCCAAACCTTCTCCGTCCTCCTTGCTTGCGTTCATTGGCGCTAGCAAGGCTGGCTGCGTCCTGAGGATTTCGGAGAGCATCCTTTTGGAGTCTTGGATGTTCCGTTTCTTGTTCCCGGGCGGTTCCTTTCGCGTAGTGGGTGGTTGGCGCTTCCCATTCTACAAGGATGGGGCCGCCCTCCCTTTTTCGGCAGGGCTCGCGACTTACCCACATGCCTGAAATACGCGTAGAGGCCAAGGCCGAGACGGTTGCTGTCATCGATGGGTACTGCTCGGCCACTGGTCGTTGCCGGACCACGTTCATCAATTTGCTCCTCGACGATTGGGCAAAGAAAAAACTGCATGAGGCAAGGGTAGTGGCGCGCGTTGCCGACGGCAATCCGACCCCGGTGGACTCTTACCGGAAGACCCCGTAACCAAGAAAACGGAAGGAGCACGATGAGTTGCACGCTTGAAGCAAGCGCCAATTGGCGCCTGGTGTCCGGAATAGCGAAGCATTGCGAGGCGCACGGCAACGTGGAGCCGATCATCGCGGAAAACCTGCGGCTGCATGGCGAGGTCGAGGAACTGCATGCGCGCTATTCGACAGGCGCCTGGTTCGACCTGGCCAACGAGGTCGAGGCGCTGAAAGAACAGAACGAAGCGCTGCAGGCTGCGCTCAAGTCGGCGCAGGGCGCGCTCGAAGCGATCAGCGGAACGATCGCGATCTACAGGGCGCATCAGCCGTGAAGACGACGCCGCAACAATCTCGCGCGGTTCGGCCGCTGATTGACAGCAACCCGCGCGCGCTCGAATACCACGCCGCGCGAATCACACGGGCGCCGGTCGCTGCGGCAGTGGTGCCGGCATATGTGGCGTTGGCCCTCGTGATGTTCGCCTGCGCATGGGTGCGCGAGTACGGCGAGACGTTCGCCGAGGTGATGAATCCTCCCGGCAGGAGAGTGAAATGACCGGTCGAGGCAGCAGGACGAAAGGCGCGGTCGGTGAGCGCGAGCTCTTCAGCAAGCTCTCCGATGAGTTGGGCATCGTGGTGCAGCGCAAGCTTGGGGCGGCACGTGACGGCGGCTGTGACGGTTTGGACGTGCCCGGCTTCGCCATCGAGGTCAAGCGCACGGAAACGCTGCTGAATGCCTATTGGGAACAGGCGAAGCGCCAGGCCGAAGAATTTGAGGACCGCAAGCCGGTGTTGTTCTGGCGCAAGAGCCGGGCCAAGTGGATCGCGTTCATGGACCCGCACGACATCGCGCCAGCACTGTTTCAGCCGGGTGGCGATCCGGTCATCTTGTCGCTACCGCAATGGTGCGTACTGGCCAGGAGCCTGATGACGTGACGTCTCCCGTCGAGTACGCCGACAAAGGCTATGCAGTCCTGCCGTGCTGGTGGATACGTGACGATGGCGCGTGCGCATGCGGCAATCCAGCGTGCCACGCCAAGGGAAAGCACCCGATCAGCGCGCTGGTACCGCGCGGCGTGCTCGACGCGAGCAAAGACCCGTCAATAGTCGCTTCCTGGCTGGCCAAGTACCCACGAGCAAACTGGGGATTGGCGATGGGTCTGAACGGCCTGATCGCCATCGACATTGACCCACGCAACGGCGGCGATGCGACCTGGGAGACGTTGGTCACGCAGTACGGCGAGCCGCCTGAAACGTGGATGGCGCGCACGGGTGGCGGCGGCACCCACCTGATTTTCTCCCTGCCGGATGGGATGCAGATCCCCGGCAAGTGGGGTGCCGGCATCGATCTGAAGCACGGCAACGGCTACGTTCTGGTCGAGCCGTCGCGCACGCAAAGGGAGTACTGCTGGCTCGATGGCCTGAGCCCGCTCGAAATGGCTCACCTTGAGCCGTTCCTTGGCTTTCCGGAAGCGGAGGAGGCCGCCGTCGTGCCGGCGCCGTCCAACGTGGTGCGCATGGTCGATTCGGCGACGCTGGTCGATCTGCGCGCGGCATTGGCATGGCTTGATTCCGACCGGCGCGAGACGTGGATCAAGGTGGGGCACGCGTTGCGCCAGCTCGGGCCGGCCGGATTTTCGCTGTGGAACGAGTGGAGCCAGCTGTCCGGCAAATATCGCGCGGATGACCAGGCGAAGCGCTGGGCGGGGTTCTCGCCGGTCGAGATCAACCTGGAAACGATCTTCTTCGATGCGCAGCAGGCCGGATGGGGAGGCAAGCCCTTGTCTGCGGTGTCCCAGAGTCAGACGGTACGCGAGGCCGCCGACGGGAAGAAAGGATTCGAGACGCCATTGCCGGTGCCGATGCTGGCCGAGACGGCCGCGTGGCTTGGCGGTGACGCACCGACGGCATTGGCGGCGGCCATTTCGCTGGCCGGATTCGCGGCCTCGCGGCGCTATGAGTCAGACGATGGTGATCCGGCGCACCTGTACCTGATGGCGGTGTCCGAGTCGATCGACGATCTGCGGCCGACCTTGCAGCAGTATGCGCGCCTGCTGCATCAGGCCGGTCTGCGCCGGCACCTGCGAGAGTCGCGCATTGGAACGCCGGCGGCGATCGATCGCATTCTGCGTCGCTGCCCGGCAACGGTCTGGCTGTCCGACGAGTACGCGACCGGAGTGGCTTATTCCAAGCGCCAGCCAGCCGGGACGCTCGAGCAGGCGTTCGGGATGATGACCAGTCTTTATGGAAAGCGCTTCTTCCAGCTCGAGGCGACGTCAGACGCGGCGCGCGCCGACGCTGAAACGGAAGTAGTGCATTGCCCGGCCCTCTCGATCTTCGCGACGGCGGCTAACTTTGACGTGGCGCAGCTGGTGCGCGCCTCAGAGATTTCACGTGGGGCGTTTGGCCAAATGCTGATGGTGCAGGCGGCGCGATGGGCGGTGGAGCGGCCGGCATGTCGGGTGTTGCCGAGCACCTTCGAGCGCCCGCTCAAGGCAACGTCGACCCTGCCGCAGTTCCTGCCCAGCCGTCGACCACGGGCGGTCCTGCACAAGACAGTTCCGCGCAAGCCCTCGTCGCCGCGGCCTTGGCGGCAGAGACGGCGGCTCAGCCAGCCACAACGAGCAGCGCGCCGGCCGGGGACCACCCCCTTGCCGCACCTATTGCCCAAACCAACAAGGCAGGGCCGGCCGGCGCCACCATTTCAACGACCAACGAAGGAGAGCAGCAGAATGGCGACCAAGCCCAAGTCACCCTCGCGCAACAGGCGGGACAACAAGAAGTCGGAGAAGCCGCCACAGACCCTGCAGGGCGAGCCGATCAGTCGGCAGAAGGCGGCGGCAATGTTCCCGGCGCCGGCCGGCAGGGAGTAGCCGCAGAGGCGCAGAAAGCCGAGACACGGGCCGACTTCTACGAGAGGTTGGCCGACGAGCGCGAGCAGCCAGGGCCGGCCGCCGATCCTGGACGCGCTGCGCAGTATCGGGCGAAGGCGGACAAGCTGCGGGCGGATGCTGTAGCGCGCATCGCGCAGGGTTTCACTGGATCGGATCAGCCGACGACAAGCGGCGCACTGCCGCAGCAATCGACGGCGATGCCCGTGCCTGACGCATGGAAGGCGGCGAAACTTTCTCCAGCCAAGGAAATGTTGTCGTCAAATCCTAAACTAGCGCCGACTGTTAAGGAAAACTTTGCGGCCGATCCTGCTGCAAAGGCAGTCGGAATAAGCGCCGTCCGCGCCAAGCACTCGCCGATCCAGAAGCGCGACGATCTTGTCGGCGCAATCATGCGCGTGACCGGTGGCGCCGGCATCAACTGTTCGATGGCGCTGGACACGACAGGTGACGACGCTGGGAAAGCAGTAAAGCTGCGAGGGATGTTCACCAATCGCGGCACGATTGACCTCGACGACACGGCCCATCTGCTGCGCGTCGAAGAGGGCTACGACGTGCGCGACGGGGCGCACCTTGCCGAGCTTATCCGCCAGGCGGCGGCCGGCGACGTGCCTGTGAGCATGGAACGGATGATGCGCGACAAAGATGCCGACCAAGAGCGGCAGCATCGCGACATGATCCGGGCAAAGGCCAAGAAGCTCAGCATTCGCACAATCGGCGTCAAGTTCGATGACGTTGACGCCGCGGTGCTGGAAGAAGAGCAGCGGCGGCATGATACGGCCGTCGAGAAGCTGACCGAGCGCGACAAGAGGCGCTTCGACGCTGCCGTTGAGCAGTCTAAAGCCCTCGTCTCTGACGCCGAAATTCGGGCCATACTCCGAGACCTCGACGAGCGCGGCATTTCCGGGCGCGAGAAGTGGCGCGAGGGGCTGGCGCTGGTTCGCCAGATGGTCGAAGATGCCAGCTTCCAACAATCGCCAGGAGACATCGAAGATGCCACCGCCACAAGCGAAGAGCCCGACTGGCTCAAGGACTTTGACAGCGAAGAAGATAGCCGACCTGGCTCTCGAATCACGAATGCTTCGGATCATGCAGGAGATGAAGGACGAGGCGGAGGCGAAGCCAGCAAAGCAGAGCAAGGTCGAGGACACGGGGAGCCAGGGACAGCTCGCAGCAGCGGTGAAGAGGGCGATCAAGGCGATGGACGAGAAGCCCGGTTCGAGCTGACCGGGCAGTCGGCAGCGGAGGTTGCCGACGACGAAGCGGCGAAAGCCGCAGCGCAGCAAGCCGCCGTTGCGTCCGAAGCGAAAGATGCCGCGGACAGGAAGGCGGCAGAGCAGAAGTCGCTTGACGAGAAGCTGAAGGCGCGGGCTCAGGACCCAGCCAATTTCCAGTTCGGCGAAGACAGCAAGGCTGCGGCCAAGCCGATTGGCGGGCTGTTCGATCAGACGGCCGTCCTAACGGCTCAAGAAGCCCTGGCGTCTGGCGACGATCAGGGTCAGGTAGCGGTCGCCAGCTTCAAGCACACGCGTACCGGTGCGACTCAATACGCCGTAGCGTTCAAGGATCGCCTCAGCCCGGAGATATTTGCCAAGGCAAAAGCGCTGGCATCAAGCCAGAAGGTCCGCTACTCGGCGTTCAAGCGTGACGGCGCGATTCCAGGGTTCTTGTTCCAGGACGAAGCCAAGGCCAAGGCGTTTGCTGCCGAAATTGGCAAGCTCGTTCAGCCTACGGGCGGCGTCGCCAACCAACCAATTGAACGTCCGGCTCAGGCCAAGAAACCGGTCACGCCGCAACTGCCGCCAGCACCGGGGTCTATCCAGGCCGATAGCCGTGGCGCGCTGACGGTATTCTTCGCTGGCAAGACGCGTCGGGCAGAAAGCCTTCAAGGCGCTGCTGACCAGTGGGTCGAGTTTCTCGACAGCACCGGCTCCGCGGAAACGCAAGTCGGTAGCCGTCTCCCGGTCTACGACGACCACTCCCGCGGCAATATGGTTGCCAGCATCGCGCACGATGGCCGTGTGTTTGACCTGGACGGAAACGAGATCCCCACGTCGAGGACGGCCACCGAAGACGAAGACCTTGGCGCCATGTTTGATGCCGCGCTTGGTGACGTCTTCGGCGAGGCTGCGCCGGCAGAACAAGTCAAAGGGCGCGCGCCACGCGCGGCGGCGCCAAAGCCCGCCGTAGAAGGTGTGCCGGCCCGCGCGCCGAGCAAGAAGACGGTCGCATCGTCGGCCACCAGCGCGGCGAAGAATGCCGGCATGGGGCTTAGCGAAGTCGCCAAGGGCCTGAATGCCCTGTTCAAGCCGCGCCCCGGAACCCTTGGCAGCGGGCCGTCGTTCGACGAGAAGACCTACGAAGCAGCCAAGCCGTACTTCATTGCCGGAATCCAGCACTTCAAGCAGGCTGGGGCCGACGTGGCGGACATGATGCGCGCCCTTGTCACCGCACTGCGCGACCAGTTCGGCATGGACAAAGAGACCGCGATGGCCATGAAGCCCTACGTCGTCCGCTTCATGGGCGACGTAAAGGCAGGTCGCGTGAACTATGATGGAACTCGCGAAACCCAGAACGGAGAAAGCGGTGATCGAGGAACTGAAAGCGAAGGCGATGGCGCACTGGCGCCTGTGGCTTCCGGAGAAGTGGGCGGCGCTGGTCGCGGCCGACCGGGTGGACGAGGCGCTGTCGAACGCGGCCAGGGCAGCGGAGAAAGAAATCCGGCAGCTGATGAGGGCCGGGGCGAAGCTCCACGAGGCGGAGGAAATGGTTCTTCCGGAGTACATCCTGCTGCCGCCGGAGGACGAGAACGCGGACCTGGACGAGGAAAGCCGGGCGGAACTGGCACAGATGGAAGCGGATTACCTGGAAGTCTACGGGACGACGGAGCCAGAGGAAGAATTCCCGAATCGAACTTTGAGATAAGCGAAGACGTTGGCCTTGGCGAAGGTGGGCAGGTCGCCAAGTACAGGGACAACGTAGCAGCAATCAAGGTTCTGAAGGCGATCGAGGCCGATCGTCGCCGGGCGACGACCGAAGAAAAGAAGGTTCTCGCGCGCTATGTCGGATGGGGTGGCATTCCAAACGGCTTCCGCAATCGCGTAACCGGAGAAGTCAAGGACTACTGGTCCGCACAGGTGGCGGAGCTTGAGTCGCTCCTGACCAAAGACGAGCTTCGCGCCGCGTCGGCATCGACGCGTAACGCGCATTTCACTTCGCCGGATGTGGTCAACTTCATGTGGCAGGCCGCCCGCCAGCTGGGCTTCAATGGCGGCATGGTGCTTGAGCCGTCCGTTGGCGTCGGAAACTTCGTCGGCCTGATGCCGCGCGAGGTTGCCGGGAAGTCGCGCGTTACCGGCATCGAGCTGGACAGCCTGACTTCGCGCATGGCGTCGGCGCTGTATCCGCGCGCGAACATCGTGCATTCCGGATTCGAGAAGCTTGCCCTACCTGATGGCGCCTTCTCGCTGGCGATCGGGAACCCACCGTTTGGCTCGGAAAGCCTGCGCTTCAATCACCGGCCGGACCTAAACCGCTTCAGTATCCACAATCAGTTTTTCCTTGGCAGCCTTGATGCCGTCGAGCCTGGCGGCTTGATGGCGATGGTTGTGTCTCGTTACCTCCTCGACGCCCAGGACGCGTCCACACGGCGCCTGCTGGCGCAGAAGGCGAAGCTTGTCGGAGCGGTGCGCCTTCCTGGCTCGGCATTCAAGGGCAACGCGCTGACGGACGTGGTGACGGACGTGATTTTCCTGCAGCGCCGGACTGCCGAGGAAGAGGCGCAAGTTACTTCGGCGCTGCACGAGGTGGTAGCCAAAGCGAAACCTGGAGACGTGTCAGCGCAAGCCCGCAAGGCCTCGGCAGAAGCCCTGCTCGCTCGCGAAATGGCATGGACCGGCACGGCCAAGGTAAAAGACCCACTCGGCGGCGAAGCGATGGAAGTCGGCGCGTACTTTGCCGCCAATCCCCAGATGATCGCCGGAACGATGGACCGCTCCGGGTCAATGCAGCACGGCGCAGACATCGATGTCAAGCTGGCCAAGGGCGAGAAGTTGGCAGATCGGCTGGCCAAGGCCATTGAACATCTGCCGGCACGCGCGCCGCGCGAGTTTTCCGACGAGGCGCTGGCCCGGTCGGAAGAAATGCACGCGGCGCTCGGCGAGGCGCTAGCGCTTTCGGCATCTGGCGCCGAGGTTGGCAGCCTGCGCTTCGAAGACGACGGCGCGCTGACAACGGTGGTCGAGCGACTTGCCGAGAATGGCGAGTCGGCAATGAAGAGGGTCGCCGTCAATGCCGCGACGCCATGGTCGCCAAACCTGTTCATGGACATGAAGGGTCGCTGGTTCTCGAACGAGCCAAAGCTGAAGTCGGACGGCGCGCCGATGAAGAACGGGCGCTTTGTCGTCTACACCAAGAAGGTCTACGAGAACGAGGCGGACATCCCCGCCGGCCTGCGCCTGGGCGAATCCAAGTTCGAGAGGCTCAAGAAGCTGGTCACCATCCGCGATCTGTTCATGGCGCAAATCAATCTGGAAGTCAGCCGCGCCGACAAGAAGCCGATGGAGGCGCACCGGGAAAAGCTTCGCCGGGCCTACGACGCCTTTGTGAAGGACCACGGCTACATCAGCGAGAACCGCAACGCGTCGATCGTCTCTGAAATGCCGGACGAGGGGCTGCTGTTGTCGCTGGAGTCGGACTTCCGGCCCGCCATCACGGCCGCCAAGGCGAGGGCGTCAGGCGTCAAGCAGGCGCCGGCCACGGCGAAGCCTTCGGCCATCCTCTCGCGCCCGGTAGCGGTGCCGCCTGAAGCCGCAAGTAGCGCGGCGAGCGCGGCCGATGCGCTGGCCATCTCGCTGTCGGAAAGCGGGCGCATCAGTCTGTCGCGGATTGCGGACCTTCTTGACGTTTCGCAAGACGAGGCCAAAAAGCAGCTGACCGCCGGTGAGTCGCCGTTGGCTTTCGCCGACCCCGAGCAAAGCGGTGAAATCGTCGAGCGGAACGCCTACCTGTCGGGCAGCGTGCGGCGCAAGCTGGAAGCCGCAAAAGAAGCAGGCTTGGCGGCGAACGTCGCGGCGCTTGAAAAAATTCAGCCGGAGCAGTGGACCTCAGACAACGTCAACCCGCGCATCGGCGCCAACTGGATTCCGACAGCAGTCTACGCAGACTTCGCCAACCACTTGCTTGGCAGCAAGGCGCGCGTGTCGTACTCCGAGCTTACGAACACCTTCGACATTACCGGCGAGTCTGACTCGGCTGCAGCTACCGCGACGTGGGGAACCGCGCGCGCGCCGTTCCCGGGCCTGTTCTCAGACATGCTCAACAGCTCTCGCACGGCGATCTACGACCCGCCAAGCGAGCCTGGGGGGAGCAGAACATTCAACCAAGCCGAAACCGACTCTGCTGCCGACAAGAAGCGCGACATCGCCGAGGCTTTCGACGAGTGGGTATTCAAGGACTCGGCGCGCCGGCAGGAACTGACGCAGCTATTCAACGACCGCTTCAATACGCGCGTCAATCGCCAGTACGACGGCTCGCACCTGACCATGCCAGGGAAGGTGCCTGACGACATCATCTCTCTGCGGAGAAGCCAGAAGAACGGCGCCTGGCGGGGCATCATTGAGCCGGCCGTTCTGTACGACCACGCGGTCGGGGCCGGGAAGACCTTCACGGCGCTTGCTCGCGCGATTGAGCGGCGGCGCATGGGGATCTCCAAGAAGCCGATGATCGTCGTGCCAAATCACATGGTCTCCGAGTGGGCGACGCAGGCCTACCGACTGTATCCAGGCGCGAAGATTCTGGCCGCCGGCGCCAAGGACTTGTCCACCAAGAACCGCCGACGCCTGTTCGCCAAGATCGCGTCTGGCGATTGGGATGCAGTCATCGTTCCGCACTCGTCGTTCGGCTTCATTTCCGTGTCGCCGGCTACCGAAGAGCGCTTCCTGAACGAGCAAATCGAGACTGCCAATGCGGCGCTCAAAGAGGCCGAGGAAGACGCCGACCCTGGATCACGCTTCAAACCGCTATCGGTGAAGGCTGCCGAGGCTCTGGTCGACAAGCTTGAGAAGCGAATTACCAAGGTCAGGGAAGCGACGCGCGACAAGCTGCTGACGTTCGAGCAAATGGGCGTCGACGACCTGACTGTCGACGAGGCGCACGAATTCAAGAACCTCTTCTACTCGACGCGCATGACCGACGTTCGCGGGCTCGGGCCGGCGTCCGGGTCGAACAAGGCGCTTGACCTTTACACCAAGGCGCGGGTGATCCGCGAGATGAACGGCGGGCTCGCGTTCCTGTCTGGCACGCCGATCAGCAACAGCGCGGTCGAGATGTACACGCTGACCCGCTACTTGGCGCCCGATACCCTTGCCGACGCCGGCCTCGAACACTTCGACGCATTCCGGGCGCAGTTCGTCAATGCAACGCCTGAGCTTGAGCCGACCGATTCTGGGGTTGGCCTGAAGCTGGTAACGCGCCTTGGTCGGTCATGGTCGAACATGCGCAGCCTGATGGAAGCGTACTACTCGGTTGCCGATGTGGTGACCAACGACGACATCAAGGCATGGTACGCAGAGGACAACCCGGGCCAGGAATTTCCTCTGCCGAAGGTCAAGGGTGGCGACCGGCGAACGGTATCGGTTCCGCCGACGCCGACGCAGCTCGCAATCCTGCTCGAAGTGGTGTCCAATTTCGACACCCTGAAGAATATCCAGAACCCGAAGGAGCGCAACGCCGCGCGCCTGCGCCTGATGGACCGCGCGCGCAAACTGTCGCTGCACGCCAAGGCGGTCGATCGGTCGATCAATGACGAGCCGGGTGGAAAGCTTGACCGGGCAGCGGACGAAGTTGCAGCCATCTTCCACAAGTGGACCAAGGACAAAGGAACGCAGCTTGTGTTCCTGGACCGCGGGCTGCCGAAAGGCAAGGGCGATTCGGCCATCATCAAGTCGTTCGACGCGCTGCAGGCGGCGTCCAATGAGGCGCTGTCGAGCGGTGACGAGGCGGCTTATGGGTCGGCGCAGGACAAGCTCGCCAAGTTTGACGCCAACGAAATCGAAGAGATGCGGGCGGCGCAGGAAGGTGGCTGGAACGCCTACCAGCACATCAAGGACGGCTTGATTGCCAAGGGCGTGCCGGCAAACACCATCGCCTTTATTCAGGACCACCATACCGACGCTGCCAAGAAACAGCTGTTCGAGGCCGTGAAGGATGGTGCAATCCGCGTGCTGATTGGCTCAACTCCCCGCATGGGCGCCGGCATGAATGTGCAAGAGCGCCTTGTCGCCCTGCACCACATCGACGTGACCTGGAAGCCAAGCGACATCGAGCAGCGCGAGGGGCGCATCATCCGGCAGGGAAACGCTCTGCTCGAGAAGTACGGCAAGAATTTTGAGGTCGAGATTCTCGCCTACGTCACAGAGCGCACCGTCGACGCGAAGCTCTGGTCTCTGAACTCCATGAAGCTGAAGATGGTGAACGCCATCCGCTACTACGATGGCCAGTTCGAGATGGATTTCGAGGACGATGCGGCGGTCGGCATGGCTGAAACGGCAGCCCTGGCGTCTGGCGACCCCTTGCTGCTGGAGCGGTTTCGGCTGGAGTCCGAGGTGAACACGCTTCTGCGCCAGAAGAAAGCGCACTCGCGCCGGCGGCAGACGGCCGAGGATTCGCTGGAGAGCGCGCATCGGGTGATCGACAGCGAGCCGTGGCAGATCGAAAAGAAGGCGGCCGAGGCAAAGGTATTCGACAAGGCGCAAGAGGTGATTGCTGCCGACCTGGCGCAGCGCAAAGTGGAAATCAACGGCGAGGTGTTTGGCCCGAGCCAGCACTACAGCGCCAACAAGGCGATCGCTGACGCAGTTGCCGGGCTCGCCGATGGCCAGAAGCTGGCGATGACCATCGACGGCGAAGAGATCACCACCAAGGGCGCGGCAGAGACGGCCGTAGCCAAGGCGCTCGGCGACTCGACGCCGTTTGTCAGCGAGGCGGGCGGCACGAGAATAATCACGCGAAGCGACTTCGCCCGCGTGCTGCGCGGCGTGATTGGTCACGAATTCCAGGAGATGCCTGAGACGGCGATAGGCTCGATCGCCGGCATCCCGGTGACACTCTCGTCGTACCTCTCCGCCTATCGTGGCGACAAGCTGGTCAACCTGTCGAGCGCCGACGGAAGCGGCGCCAGCATCAGCGTTTCGGTTGACGTAACCCCTGAGAACAAAGGCCGCAAAGTGTCGGCGCCTGCGATTCTCACGGTGCAAAACCTGCGACCGCTGGTGGTCGAGTTTGAAAAGCGCCTGTCGTTCATGGAGCGTAACGACGCGGCGACGAACTACATCATCACGCGGGCGAAGAAGGCGCGCGAGAGTATCCCGGCACTTGAGGCCGTAATGGCCGAGCCGTTCAAGCACGCCGAAGAGCTTGAGCAGAAAAAGGCCAGGCTCGCGGACGTTGAGAAAGAGCTTGATGGGCGCACGTCGGCGGACGTGGCGAAAAATGACCGACTGGCGGAAGAGGATGGCGGCGGCGTCGTCGGCAACGTGGCCAGCGCCTCGAACGTCTCGCCGTCCGACTCAGCAATCTACGACATGGCGGCAGAAGGCAAGTCGGCCGCCGAAATCCTCGAATTCATCGGCCAAGCGTCGCGGAGACCGTTCAATCAGTACCTGGCCAGGGCGCTGAAGAGCTTTGGCGTGTTGCCAACCGTCAAGGCCGACGCGCAATCGGGGTGGAGCTTGTTCAGCCAGACCGGCAACAAGTACGGTGCTGCCTATAACAACAAGACGGACACCGTGGCGCTGTTCGAGCGGCAAGATGCGGAGCACCACGCGCTGCACGAATTCACGCATGCGGCCACGCTGAAGGCGATCGCCAAGGGAGGCCCGGCGGCCACGCAGATGAACGCGCTATTCGAGCACGTCCAGGCCGATGGTTCGCTTGAGGGGCAGTACGGCATGTCGCTGAACAAGGGCGGAACGCCGAACATCAAGGAGTTCGTGGCCGAGGCGTTCTCGAACCCGAAGTTCCAGATAGCGCTCAAGACCGTGCCGGCGCCGCGCGGGTCTTCGCTCAAGAATGCCTGGCAGGCGTTCGTGCGGATGGTCGCCAGAATGCTTGGTTTCAAATCTCCGCAGATGGAAAACGCACTTGACCGTGCGATGGTCCTCGGGGCGCAGTTGATGCGGGAGAATGCGGCGCTGCTCGAACGCAACGGAGTAAAGCTGGACGCGACTCGCCTGGCTCCAAACGGCAAACCGTCAAATCTCAACGAGCGCCAGTGGCACGAGGTGAGAACGCCGGAATTCAAGACGTGGTTCGGCGATTGGGAGATTGCGGCGCAGGATCTACGGCCCGCGAGAACGTTCGCCGACGCGCGCGACGCGGCAAAGGGGTTCCAGGGCAAGTCGCTGACTAGCGCAGATGGGGTTGTTGCAACAGTCTCTCGAAACAACGTCGACAAAATGCTGAGTGCCAGCGCGTCGCGCAAGTCTGAGTCGACGGTTGAGCACGCGCTTGCTGTGGCAAATCTGGACGCGCTGTTTGCCCAAGCGGTGACTGGCTGGAGCAAGACCGATCGTGATGGCGGCACAGAGATTGTGGCCGTGCGCAGGATGTTCGCACCGATGCGCGTTGATGGTGGGGCGCGCCTTGTGAAACTAACGGTCAAGGAGTTCGCGCTACACGGCAACCGGGTCTATTCGGTCGAGGCAATCAGCGTGGGAGAGGTAAGCCCCGTGCCAGAAATGGTAGACGCTGACAGAGCACAAGGCTCCCGACTTCTGACCGGCCCCACGGGGCTTATTGACAGTCTAGTCGAACGGGTGCGCAACTTCAACCCGGGTGCCGTATCGAGGGTCGTCGATGAGAACGGCGAGCCGTTGGTCGTCTATCACGGGACCGGATCAGACATCCGCGAATTCGACGCGTCAAAAACGAAAGCGATTGATGGGATTTTCCTGACGCCTGAAATTGTCTATGCGAACCAGGTGGCAGTTGGCACAAGAGACGGCGGTGGATTGCCAAATGTGATGCCCCTCTACGCATCCATGAAGGCGCCGAGGGTTATCGACGTGCAGGCCGGCGATTACTACAACACGAACAGTTTGAACGCGGCCATGTCTGACGGATCGGCTGATGGCGTCATCGTGAGGGGGGAGGATGGCAAGGTCCATGTTGTCATCACCATTGACCCTGAGCAAATCAAATCCGCCATCGGCAACACCGGCGAGTTCTCGCCCGACAACCCCGACATCTGCTACAACATCGCCAGTACTGCGACGTCTCCTGCCGGCACCCCCACACCGCCGGCTGCACCCCGCAACGCCTGGCAGAAAGCCAAGGCGAAGGCCGCGGCGCTGCTGACGCCTGGCCATCTCGACAAGGTGATCTACGAGCTTCAGGACAAGTTCATCGACCTGCGGCGCCTGCGCGACTACATCAAGTCGATCGGCGGTGCCATTACCGACATGAACGACGCCTATCTCGGCGAGGAGCTTTACCACAAGCGACTGGCGCACCGCGTCGAGACGTTCGCCGCCGACGAGCTGCAGCCGCTTCTGGCCGAAATGCGCATCAAGGGTGTGGGGATGGATGAGTTTGAAACCTTCCTTCACGCGAGGCACGCGCCGGAAGCGAACGCCGAGATGGCGAAGCGCAACCCAAATCAGAACGAGATCAACGCTGGCCAAGCAGCTGCGGCGGCAGCGGTGCGCCAACTCGAAACGCAGCTTCAGCACGCGAAAGCCACTGGCACCGCTACGGTTGCCGTCGAGAAGGCCCTGAACGACGCGCGCGGCGATCTGAGCGACTGGAACGGCGCGCAAGCCTTCCATGGCACAGAAGACGAACGCCTGTCGCTCTCGGGGATGTCCGATGCGGCGGCGGCGGCCGTCATGTCTGGCCTATCATCAGAGAAACGCGCCAAGCTGGATGCGCTGGCCGCCCGGGTCGACGCGATCAACGCCGGAACGATCCAGCTGCTCGACGACTACGGGCTGATGAGCAAGGACGCGTTGCGCGCGTGGAAGACAACCTACCAGCACTACATCCCGCTGCATCGCGACGAGGCGCACCCGGATAGCAACAGCCATCCGATCGGGCAGGGCTTTAGCACCAAGGGCGACGCCTCGAAGCGGCGCACCGGCAGCAATGCCAAAGTGACCAACATCCTCGGCCATATCGCGATGCAGCGCGAGTCGGCGCTGACCCGTGGCGAGAAAAATCACGTCATGCTGAAGCTGTACCTGATGGCCAGGCAGAACCCGCTGCCCGATGTTTGGAAGGTGGGCGCAGTGCCGATGCTCGACACCATCGACAAGGCGACCGGCTTCGTGAAATCGGTTCCCGATCCGCTGTACAGGAACCGTCCGAACGTCGTCATGCTGCGCATCGCCGGCAAAGACGTGGCCATCACGCTGAACGAGAACAACCCGGAAGCCGCGCGCCTGGCGCAGGCGCTGAAGAATCTCGACGTCGACGACCTGCACTACCTGATTCCGGTGGTCGGCAAGGTCACCCGCTACTTTGCCGCGGTCAACACGCAGTACAACCCGATTTTCGGCCTCATCAACCTGCTGCGCGACACGCAGGAGGCGGCTCTGAACTTGAGCACGACGCCGATCGCCGGCAAACAGGGCGAGGTCTTGCGCGACACCCTGAGCATTCTGAAGGAGGTTTTGAAGAACAAGGGTCGGATGCCGGCGACCGGGCCATGGGCGGCGCTGTTCACTGAACTGCGAGAAGTGGGCGGCACAACCGGCTACCGCGACTTGTTTCTCGACGCGGAGTCGCGCAGCAAGGCGCTGCTGTCCGAGATGAAGGCGATGGACCGCGGCAGGGCTGCGAAGGCCTGGCACAGCGTCACGAGTTGGTTGAGCGACTACAACGAGGCGATGGAGAACGCTACCCGCCTGGCAGCCTACAAGGCGGCGCTCGACAGCGGCATGAGCAAGGAGCGCGCGGCCAGCCTGGCCAAGAACCTGACGGTCAACTTCAACCGTAAAGGACGTCAGACGCGCGAGCTTGGCGCGCTGTACGCTTTCTTCAATGCGGCCGTGCAGGGAACCGCCCGCATGGCGCAGACGCTGGCCGGGCCTGCGGGGCGCAAGATTATGGCCGGCGGGGTCATGCTCGGCGCGCTGAACACGCTGATCGGCTTCGCGGCGATGGGCGGCGGCGATAGCGATGACGACGAGTGGGAGAAGATTCCTGAGTTCGTCAAGCAGCGCTCGATCATCATCCCGATCGGCAAGCAGGACTACATCACGATCCCGATGCCGCTCGGCTTCCAGTTCCTGCCGAACATCGGTCGCCTGACGATGGAAATGGCGATCTACAAGGACAAGACCGCCGGTAAGCAGATGGCCAGTCTGTTCAGCGTCCTGGCCGACGCCTTCAATCCGCTCGGTGGGAGCTCTCCGGCGCTGCAGATCATCAGCCCGACGGTGATGGACCCATTTGTCGCGCTGGCGCAGAACAAGGACTGGACGGGCCAGCCGATCTACCGGGAGAACCGCAGCGCTCTCGATCCGGATCCCGGGTTCAAGCGGGCCAAGGACTCGGCAACGCCGATTGCCAAGGGTATTGCCGAGGCTATCAACACCCTCACCGGCGGAACCGAATACACGCCTGGCGGATGGTCGCCGACGCCAGACCAGCTCGACTACGTTGCCGGACAGCTTACGGGCGGCGTCGGGCGGGAGATCGGCAAGGCGACGTCCACGGCGGCCGCTCCATTCACCGGCGAAGAGCTGCCCGCCTACAAGATTCCGCTCGTGGGCCGGCTGTACGGCAATACCAAGGGCGCGTCAGGCGAATCGCAGAAGTTCTACGAGAACATCACGCGCGCGAACGAGGCAGAGAACGAGATCAAGGGGCGCCTGAAGGGCGGCCTGAGCGTCAGCGAATACCTGCAGGAAAACCCAACGGCGATGGCGCTTGCGGCGCACGGCAATGCGGCCGAACGGCAGACGAGCCTGCTGCGAAGCATTCGCCGCGGCATCGTCGAGCAAGACCCGCCCGACAAGGCGGCACAAGTGCGCGAGATCAACAGCCAGATCGCTGGGGTCATGCGCGGGTTCAATCGAGCGGCGGCCGGACAGTAGGTCATGGCAACGAAGAGAAGGGTAAGCAATGACGGGACAGGAACAGATCAGCATCGCAACGCTTGGGCAGCGCGTTGATTCGCTGGACGCTGACGTGAAGAAGCTTCGCGCCGAGTTTGAGGGCTATCGCAAGACCTCTGAGCGCGCAGACAAGGATATGTCCTCGGCGGTGTTGGCGATCGACGGCAAGATTGATCGCCACGTAGCGCAGGAAGATCAACAGTACCGCGACCAGGATCGCAAGATCGTGGGCATTCAGGCGTCGATAGACGCGCTGTCGGAAGAGTTACGCGAGCCGATGGAGGTCTATCGCACGACGAAGTACGGGGCGAAAGCGGCAACGGTCATCGTCGCCTTCGTCCGGTGGGCTATCCCTGTGTTTGTTGGGCTGCTGATCGGCTACAACGCGCTGCAGGTCAAGATGCTGGACGACCTGAAGCTTAGGCTTCCTGCGGCCCCCGGAGCACAAAAAGCGGGGGAAGAATGAGGCTCTTGTTCTTGGGGATTGTTCTTGGCCTCGTAGTGACAATTGCTATCGCCGAAGAACGGCCACCGGGCGTCCATGCCGGCGCCTGGGCCGGGGCTGCGGCAAGGGCCTCGGCCGGCGCCAGCGCGAAAGCGTCGCAGACCGCCGTGCAACAAGCCGCTCTGGTGTCGACACAGAACATCACCGTCGCGTCTACGCCGGCATCACCTGGTGCCGGCGACAGCCGGACGACGACAATCCGCAGCGTGCCGGATGCCAACGCGCCGAACATGAACGCTACGGCGCCGTGCCGGATTGCGGTGTCGGGCGGGTTCGCAGTGGTGGGTGTTGGCGTGTCGGCTGGTGGCAGCGTTGAAGACGATCCTTGCAACCTGCGCGAGACGGCCCGGTTGCTCAACGGGATCGGGTACCCGGATGCGGCAGCCAGGATCATGTGCAACGATCCCCGGTCGGCGAAGGCGCTCGGGGAGGCGATCTGCCCCGCGCAACAGCCGACAGCGATGACCGGCGCCGGAAGTCCCGACTGCTTGCAAGACGAGACCATTGCCAAGCGCCTGGGGGCGCCGGTTTGTCAATGAAGAAAACCGGGGCCGAGGGCTGGCGTATCGGCCGGCTTGAGGGTCACTGCCGGGCGGCGCATGAGGTGGGGAGAGGGTAGCGTCCCATCCTAAAGCGGTTGTCTCGGGCGTTTGTTCGTCGGCCGGCAGAGTCATGCCGGTTTGCTTGGCCGCGAAACGACCTGCGCGGGCACGAAGTTCCACCGGCGTGAATCCTGGAAAGGAAGATGAGAGCTTGACATCCCTGCGCCCTGTGGCCCGTCGGCTATCCACGGCCAGCTCAAGCTTCCACGCTGTCAATCCAGTTGCCGTAGAAACTTAACTGCAATCGGTTGATTTGTTTCTATGAGTGGTGTACAATCCGCCTTGCGATCGCTAAGAGAGCGGCTTGGAGAGTCTGGCCGAGGCGATCACGGCGGGGTCAAGTCAAGTGGGGTTTTGTTAAGTGGACGTAGAGGTGTCGTGGAGGAGCCAAAATGTTGACGCCATTCGGAAAATTGGTCAGGAAGTTGCGAATAGATCGTGGGCTGCGGCTCAAAGAGATGGCCGAGTCGCTGGGGATTAGTTCCTCGTTCTTGTCGGCGGTGGAAACTGGCAACAAGGCAGTGCCTGCCGCGTTGGTTGAACAAGTGTGCGGGTACTTCCGCCTCGATGCGGGGCAACAGGGCGAACTGAGAAGGGCCGCTGACGCGTCGCAAGCTGAAGCACGTATCAAGATGGAGGGGCTTGAAGATCAGTCCCGTGAGTTGGTTGCTGCATTTGCAAGACGCATTGGCGAACTGGATCAGAGCCAGCGGGAAAAGATGTTGGACGTGTTGAAGGAGCGTAAATGAGGAAACCTGGCTATCGAGTCCCGCCTTTGAGCAAGGTGCGGATACGCGAATTTGCAGCATTGTTCCGGCGACACCTTAGGCTTGACCGTCGCCCGGATTTCCCGATCATCGACGTGCTGGAGTTCACCTTGCCACAGTTGATCGATGGCTATGTTTTGGAAATCTGCTCACGCGAGGAGATGGGCGCCAACCACGGCTTGACCTATCCGAACAAGGCGCTCATCAAGCTCCGCGAAGATGTCTACGAAGGGGCGGTAGAAGGGAATGGGCGTGATCGCTTCACGGCGTCCCATGAATTCGGGCACCTGATGCTACACGGAAACGTCTCGATGGCACGATCAAGTGGGCCGAACGGGCACAAGATTTATGAGGATAGCGAGTGGCAGGCGGACCGGTTCGCCGCCGAACTGCTCATGCCGGTAGATGTGCTTCGGACGTGTGGCAGCGTCGACGTCGTCGCCGGGATGTGCGTTGTTTCGCATCAAGCAGCGGAGATTAGGTGGGACGAAATAAAGAAAAAGGCCTGAGCAGCTGCCCAAGCCTTCCTCCCCGTAACCAGTGGATGGTTGGTTACGCAGCTATCCTGCAATGCAGTCAAGCTTCTAGCCGAGAACTAGCAGCATAACTCATGGCTCAGGAAACGCAAGGGGCATCCACCATCCAGATCGGAGGTGTGTCATGTGCAGAAGTCCTTGAACTTGCGGCCAGCGCCGCCGGGCTTTCGGTGGATCTTCACGCGCTATCGTCGTGTGAAGAACTCCACTCGGATGCTCGACGCCCATGCTTACGGCTACACGGCTTGGGCCTTCCTTGTGAGGGGCTAAGGTAGTCACCGGGAGAGGTCGCCAGACGGCGGGCCTCTCCCATCTTTGCTCGGGATTCACCAACCGATTACTCCGAAGCGCTTTCCTCGCCCCTTGGCCAGTCTCAACCTGTTCGGCGACGTCATGCAAAACGCTTGACCTTGGGCGGCCCAACCCTACAATATCCCCACCGCTAGTCATGGCGACGCTTCACCGTAACAAGGTTTGCCTGCCGCGAACCGCCGGAGGTTGACCCGGGCACTTTCGGGGCGGCGGACAAATGCTATTCGTTTGGCTTCAGACCGTCGCGCCGTAGGTTTTCGACGGCTTCGCTAGCCCGGCGTTGGTCACCAGAACGTGCTGCACTATCGACTGGATCGGGGCCATCGTCGGTTCGCACTACTCCTTGTTTTCCTAGACGGGCAGGTGTGGCATATGAGGCTTTCCAGCTTTGCTGTGTTGATCCTTGGCGTTGCCATGGTCTTTGATGCTATGGCCCGCGGAAGCGGCGGTAGCGTTTCTGTCCACGGATACGTCCGCAAGGATGGAACGTACGTGCAACCTCATCACCGCTCTGCACCGGATGGGGTCTTCGGCAACAACTGGAGCACGTCCGGAAACGTGAATCCCTACACTGGCAAGGAAGGAACGTTGGTGACGCCCCGCGCTCGGACGTCCGGTGACGCCTATGGATCGGCAAGTTCCCAGGCCGCATATGTTCCGCCACCAGCCGTGGGACCACCGTCCGCGACTCAGCGTGAAGGGCAAGCAACCTCACGTCAGAACGCGCCTGTAGACGGTTTCGCAAGGCACGACCAGGCTACAGAGGATCAAGCCCGCAATCACTACGAATCTGGCTCAACGCTTCCGCGAGGTGACCAAGGGCAGTCGATGGATCGGTTAGCCGCGAAAGCAACGACTCACAGACACCTGGCAACTGGCGATCTTCGTAGCTGCCTCGACTTCATATCGAACGCCGCGATTGCCCGCTGTGCTGAACAGGGATTGAAATAGCCCGGTGGAACCTGAAGCGCTCGTCAGATTCCGTGCTCTGCTGCTTCTACTCGGCCTCCTGACGCTCCCCACTCAAGCCGCCACCCTCACCGGCACCGTCGTCTCCATCGCCGACGGCGACACCATCACCGTCCTCGACGCCGACCGCGAGCAGCACAAGATTCGCATCGCCGGCGTCGACTCCCCAGAGAAAGCACAACCCTTCGGCCAGCGCTCGAAGCAATCCATGTCGACCCTCGTGTTCGGGAAAGAGGTCGACGTCCAGTGGGACAAGCGCGACCGGTACCGGCGCATCATCGGGAAGGTGATGGTCGCAGCGCCGAGCTGTCGTGCAACGCACTGCCCGAAGACGCTCGACGCCGGCCTCGCGCAGCTGACGGTCGGCCTCGCCTGGTGGTACCGGAAATACTCGAAGGACCAATCGCCGGAGGATGCCGGGCGGTATGAATTCGCCGAACAGGAGGCGAGGGCGAAGCGCGCCGGCCTGTGGGCCGATGGCCATCCGGCACCACCGTGGGACTGGCGGAAGGGCGAACGCTGATGCATCCGAAGCGGTTCCCGGAGACGATTGACGAAGCGGTCGGCGTGGTAATCGCCGCATTGCCGGACGAGGAGAAGGATAGAATTGCTGCCATGCCGCAGTCTGAGGTTGTCCATCTGAACTTCGGCCTGGGGACGTGGATTCGGAACAGTCTTGGGCTGTGGGATGGGAACGACACGCTGATGCGTGTCATAGGCGACGGCGATCCGTCGATCCACCCGGACGACGCTTCGCTGGTGATCATCGAGGGTGTATGGGTGCGGCTGCGGGAGATGGTGCCGAAGGTGCAGTGATGGGGGGGGCGCTTGCGGCCAGGAAGAGACGGTGGGGCAATTTGCCGAAAGCGGCCATTGAAGCGGCCTAGGTGTATTCTATCGACCGCGCCTACGAATTTCCGCTTTTCCCGATTGCATCCTCTATAAGATCAGCACACATAGGGCGAAGAGCCTGCTGTGGTAAGGCTTCCAGCGTTCCGAGCGACATTGCTTTCGGAAGCAGGCCTCAGATGTTGCGCAGCAAAACTTTCGTCATTTAACAAAGCTAGCCGTCTATGAGCGAACCCGCGCCACCCGTTCCCGAGTCACATTCCCTGTCGGCACGGCTCTCGCACCCGTGTTTTCCTCAGCCGCCAGACGCGAATGTCAAGGTCTGGCGATATATGGATCTCGCTAAGCTCATCTCTCTCATTCAATTGCGAACGCTCTACCTGGCGCCACTTAATCAGTTGGCAGATCCATATGAAGGATCTACTACTCAACGAACGGCAGCCGGAATTGACGCATTTTTCAAGAACATCGGCTCAACGAGCGGCTACAAGGAACTCAGCGGCCTCTATCGCCAGTCGCGAGAGTCAACTTTCGTATCGTGCTGGCACGCGAACGAGCACGAGTCCGAAGCAATGTGGCGCCTCTATGGCGGCCTGAATGGCGGAGTAGCGGTGCAAACGACCTATGCCAAGTTAGTCAAGTCCATTGAGCCGGCGGGTGAAGTCTACGTCGGCCTTGTTCACTACATCGACTACGCCACCGCCTCTTTTCCTGATGCGAATGCCTTCTATCCGGTCATGCACAAGAGAGCTTCGTTCGCCCACGAGCGAGAGGTGAGATTGGTTTGGTACTGGGGGTCGCCGCCAGAGCCAGATAGACCTCCGCCCAACCTATCGATACCATGGGACATCGAAGCTTTCGCGGAGCAGATTTACGTTGATCCATACGCGCCCGGCTACTACTTCGAGGCCGTGAAGGCCGTTCTCTCCTCAATGGCACCAGCTCTAGTCTCCCATCTAGCATGGTCGCGAATGAAAGCGGCACCCTTCTTCGAGCCTGGAGACGGCTAACCCTTCGCTCGAGCGGATCGCCTTTGCCTGGTTCGCTCATCGCAAAGATTGAACGGCTGCTGCCAAACACGACGAAGGTCGCCTTTCGGTCGAAGGCCGCCGCTATTCTCCAGCACCAAGTCGACCCGAAGGCGCAATGATGAACACGCGGCTTCCGCCCGTCGGTGCGCGACCGCGACTCAGGCAGGATTTCCCAGGATGATTAGTCCATTCTTTGCTAGATCATATAGCCTGCTACGCGCGCTGCGCCAGGCCTGCTTCTGTTTTCCAGGCAGCAAAAAGAAGACGTCACCGTGGCTGGAATCGGCTTCTGTTGCAGTGTCATACACTCCAAAGACCCGGCGCACGGATTCGGGTTCTTGTCCGTGCAGTAGTAACCTAATGTCAGACGTTTTGAAGACGGTGTATGCAACCATCCTTCTCTTCTCCGCTGTCGGTTGCCTCCCCAATGCGGATGCGTGTTGGGCCTTGCTGTGGTTGACCATCGCTACACGGGAAAACGCCAACCTTAGCGCGTCATCGACAGTGATATACGACCTTCTGTTGACGGACATCCCTCGAATCTTTGCGTCGTCGAAGGCCGTCGGCACGATTTCGCCGTTCTGGAAGTGTACTGGTTGATCGAACGCGCGAAACAATAGTTCCGCGTCGCTAATTGGCCCTGGCGAGCAAGCACTTACGCTTACTCTTTCACCGTTCAGTTGCCGCGTCTCTGTCAGCGCCTGAAGGCATTCGGCCAGTTGCTCAGCAGTAGAAGTAGTGGCAGTCTCGAAAACGGTGAGCGCCATCGCGACTTAACACGCGACTCACGCAGCCGTCACGAGCAGGTGTGGTGCCAGAACGGCGAGGATCCGTTCTTGTTCCGGAAGCTGGCGAAACTCTGGCTCAAGGCTCTCCGCGAAGTACTCGTTGCCATCCTGGTCGCGGACGAAAAACGAGCCGATACCTTCGGCGTCGAAGCTGATATCGGCATACCCGGTGGGCAGGCTCCAGTAGAACTCCATCTCTCCGAGTTCAGTCATCATCGGCGTAGGCAGCGCGATTCCGGGAGGTATGGAGTCGAGGAACGTCCTTGCTGCATTCACGGCTGCGGCGTTTGGCGCTACACTTCCTTCTCCGTTCCAGCCATCATGAATCGCGGCAAACTGCCCAATCAATCGTTGAAGTAGTTCTCGTTTGCTATGCACGCCGGGCAAGGCGCCTAACCGCGGGGGCATCTCCGTCGCGGCTAGTGTACGTTGAAGCAGAGCATGCTCCGTGTCCTGACGGCTGACCAATGGTGTCCGCTCGTAGCTGTCTACGTAGCGCTCGTACTCTGGACGCGCGGTAGCCAACCCGTACGCAACGGCCGGCATTGCGAGAATAGTGGTGATCTGAGCAAGCACGTATGTCTCCCTAATCAGATCGAAAGCAAGTTGATACTGCGCAGCACATCATCGCTAAAGAGGTCTGTCAGTATCTTTTTGTTGTCGTCATGAAGCCTGTCGAGAACCTGTGAAAGCGGATCGTCGTCTGAAAGAGGCTGTTTCACCCAGATTGGGTTTGCAAAGCTGGCGCGGTGTGCGACCAATGCTTGCACAGATTCTATGTTGTTGACCATGGATCGGCTGACGTTAACGTTGTCCAGTTGCTTTAAATTGCATGGTGTTACCTGATCACAAAAATACCCGTGATGCGAATGCCACAGGTTCTGTATGCTGAATACGTGTGGAGGTAGCCAAGTGGTATCTTGCTTGAACACCTCAGTCATGATCAGCTCGTCGGGTGGAGCCTTCCAGAGAAATACATCATTGAACTGCAATGTCAGGTGCAAGATTGGCACTGTCTTCCCGACCAATGGAAGCAAAACGTTCAAGTACTCTCGGATATCGTGCTTGGCCTGAGCCCAGCGAGTGTAGTCATCTATCTGGATGATGCAATTCTCACGTGTCAGCATAACGCTGCGTGCCTCACCACCGGTAGGTGAGGGGCGGCTGGCCTTGAATCCACCCACCACTTGTGATGAGTGCGAAGTCGCTTGTCCGGGAACCATCTGGACTTCAAAGACGTTGACGTCATCGCGCCGCGTAAGGCCGAGCATGGAGAGTGTGGGCACCGCCACACGCTCCAGTTCCTGCAAGTGTTCGGCCGTTAGATGCCCGGAAGCGCCGGGCGCTGCCCATTCGACGACCACGACAGCGCTTTGGATAGCGTGATCACCAGCGAATGGATGGAGGTGCTCGAGACTCATGTCGCGTGGCCGATAAGAAATCGAATGGTTCGTCGAGCAGTATACGGGCCGGTACGAGCTGGCGTCAATCGACGAAACTGGCAATGCTCGTTGTCGTTTCTGTCAAGTAGTTCAGACGCTTCTCCTTGTTACGGGGTTCTTGGGTTCGTATGCGCTGGGGCTCATGACCCGGCAGACAGAACGCTGCGAGCCCGCCCGTGCCGCAGCCGTGGCGGGCGCCATCGTCAGACCGATTTCTGGCGCGCTCCACCCGCGATCTTCTTGGACATCCGGTCGGCGCAGGCGTGCACGATCTCGGCCAGGAGCTGTCCCTCGATCATGAATCCCGGATCCCGGATCAGCGCTGGCAGCTCGTCCCACTTGACGATGGATTCGTCCATGCCGATGGGCGTGGCGTGCTCCCGGCCAAGGTGATCGAAGGAGATCAGCCAGCGGCGCAGGGTCATCGAAGGGGCGGCGGGGATGGTAAGCGCGGCGGTTTCCCGGTCGAGGATGTCGAGGACCCAGCGGCGGAATTCGGCAGCGGCGGCCGTGCGGGCGAACATCCCGAGCAGGTGCGCGCCGCGAAGCGAGAAGATGCGGACTTCCTGGATGCCGCCGGCGGTCGGCAGCTTGACGACGGCGG
>ERZ761603.463-NODE-463-length-34503-cov-94.424582_pt1 | contig 34503 bp, 2 predicted proteins | sample MGYA00511879_ERZ761603 | MGnify/ENA primary metagenome ERZ761603 (study PRJEB28899, sample SAMN02850040) | bioreactor sludge metagenome | biome: EBPR Sludge; feature: EBPR Bioreactor; material: flocular biomat | place: Australia: Thorneside Wastwater Treatment... | reverse complement strand
AAAAAATTACTACGCGGGTGAATCTCGCGGCGGGTACGAACTGCACGTCGAGCGGACGCGCGGCGTACAACAGGAGTACGACCTCAACTACGCCAACGACAGCCTGGGTAGCGCGAACACGCTGACGTTAGCTGTCGCGGGAACGCACCGTACAGCGACGGTGGCGGGAACGATCATGGCTGCGACCGGCAGCAACACTGACGAAGATGTTTACCACCTTGGCGCGATCAAGGCTGGCGAATCGGTCTTCCTCAGTACTCGCATCATCGAGAGCAGTACGCTGCGCCCAGGGCTGGAACTGCGCAACTCGAAGAACGTCGTCGTCGCGGTCAGTACCGATGTGGTCGGTGCAGCGGCTCGGTTCGACGTTATCGCGGACGACATTTATTACGTGGTCGTCAAGGGCGTTTCCGGTAGTGGCTCGAGGGGCCAGTACCTGCTCGATATCGCAATCTGGCCAACAGGGGAGGTGGCTTACGGGGATCTGGGGATCTCGGCAATCGCTTTTCCCGCCAGTGGCTCCAGTGGCGAAACCATTCGCGTCGAGTGGACCGTTGCCAACACCGGCTCTGGCGAAACGGACCGCGCGACCTGGAGCGACCGTGTCGTCCTGTCAGCGAACGAACGCTACGGTGATAGCGACGACGTCGTTCTGGCAACCGTCCCGCACAGCGGCGCGCTGGCGGCCGGCGACTCTTATTCCGCGGGCGCTGACGTGCAACTGCCGCGAGGCCGGTTCGGGTCGTACTGGTTCTTCGTGCAGACCGATAGCAGTCTTGGCGTTTTCGAGTACCTGTTCGAAGGCAACAACGTTGGTCAGAGCGGCGGGCCGATCGCCATCGCTCGCACGCCTGCCGCCGATCTCGAAGTCCCGGACCTGCAGGCACCGGCCAAAGGGATTGCCGGGCGTCTGGTGAATGTTTCTTGGACGGTCGACAACAGCGGCGACGGCACGACCGGGGACGGCACCCCGGGCGGTACGGTGGCGCAGTGGGCGGATCGTCTGATTCTGAGCCGCAATCTGTTGCGCGGTGACGGGGACGACACCGTGTTGGGAACCTTTGCCCGTGCCGGCGAGCTGCTCTCCGGCGGAGCGTACACCCGCTCCGAGACTATCCGCTTGCCGGCGGGGATCGAGGGCGACTTCTTCCTCTACCTGCAGACCGACGTTCTCGACGCTGTCTACGAAGAAGACCACGAAGCCAACAACGGGTCGTTCATGCGCCCGATCCGGATCGACCTGCCGCGTCCGGACCTGCTCGTCACTTCGCTCAACGCGCCCGCTTCGGCCCTCAACGGCTCCGATGTCCAGCTCTCATGGCGGGTCGAGAACCTGGGGACGCTGGCCACCGGCGTGGCCAACTGGAGCGACCGCATCGTTCTTTCGCGCGATGCGGTGCTCGATGCCGGCGATGTCGTGCTCAAGACGGTCGCGCATTCGGGTGCGCTCGATGAGGGCGGCGGCTACGACGCGCAGACGACGGTCAACATCCCGACCGGCTACAGCATGTCGGAGGGTGAGTACTTCCTGTTCGTCGACACCGAAGCCGGCAAGGCGATCAGCGAAATGGTCGAAAGCAACAACGCGACCGCGTCGGCGATCCAGCTCGCTTTCCCGCCGCATGTCGTCTTCTGGGATGGCGGCGGCGACGGCGTTTCGTGGAGCGATGCACGGAACTGGACACGCGATACGCTTCCCGGCGCGCTCGATACGGTGACGATCGACGTCCCTTGGGCCCTGACCGTCGAACACGCCGCTGGCGACGATCTCGTCGGGAAACTGGTGCTGGAAGAATCGCTGCGCCTGTCGGGCGGGAGTCTGGCAGCCGTCGATGCGCTGAACGTCAAGGGGACGCTCGTGCTTGCCGGCGACCCGAGCACCACGGTGTTGCGCGGAACGATCAGCGGCCCGGGCACGATCCTCGCCGCCGAAAACGGCGGTGCGACGCTCGACGCGGTGACGCTGAAAGGTCTGGCGGCGACGATTCGTGGACAGGTACGCGTGGTCAACGGTCTGACGCTGCAGAACGCGACTGTCACGCTGCTGGCCGATACAGCGGGCGCCGACCGTCGGCTCGAGTTTGCAGGAAATCAGACGGTCGGTGGGACGGGTGCGATTGTTTTCAGTGGCAGCGCCAGTCGCAACCTGCTGCTGGCGAGTGGGGGAACGCTGACCGTCGGCTCCACGATCAACGTGCATGGCGCGTCGGCCATCGTCGGCGAGGATCCCGGTGCGGCCAGTGTCGATTCGCACCTGATCGTCGACGGGCGCATCGTTGCGGATGCCGGCGGGCACGAGATCCGGCTCAACGCCGACTCCGTGGTGAATCGCGGCACGCTCGGCGCTGAAAACGGCGGGAGCCTGCGTGTGCAGGGCTTGGCGCCAAATACGGGCGTGCTCGATGCAGGCGCTGGTGGCTTGATCCGCATCGATGACGAATTCACCAACGCTGCCCTTGGAACGATCAGAGTCACCATCCTGGGGGATGTCCCGCAGCAGCACGGTCGGATCGAGATCGGGGGCACGGCGCATCTTGGCGGAACGATGGATTTCTCGCTGGGAAGCGGTCTCATGCCCGAGGTTGCTCGGAACTTGGTGCTGCTGAGCTACGGCACGCGCGACGGTGCTTTTGCCAGCATAAGAGGCCTCAATGTCCAGCGCGGCAACAACGCAGTATTGTTGAACGGCACCCGTTCAGAGCCCGGCAGAGTAGGTAGCGCCTTCAGCTTTGACGGTGCCGACGACGCTTTGCAGTCCGCGCTTGTCATGTCCTACACAAGCGGAGCCACTCTTGAGGCGTGGATCCGGACGACCGACACCGAAGGAATGATCGTAAACGACGGTGGTGGTTCGACCAACCAACGTGGAATGGGTCTCTATCTGCAATTAGGTGGCCGGATTACCCTGATTAGTTCGAGCGGAACGGACAACTTCGCCGTACTTGGGCCGGCCGTTAACGACGGTCAGTTTCATCATGTCGTCGGCACTTGGACCGGCGACACCACAGCGGACGGCGTGCGCCTCTACGTCGATGGACTGCTCGTCGCCACTGGAGCGGCTCGGACAAGCATCGGCACTGCGTCGCAACCGTTGCACGTTGGAGGTCATAGCTCGCTCGGTTTCCACAAGTTTGCCGGCTTGATCGATGAGGTCACGGCCTACGGACGCGCCCTCTCCGCCGACGAAATCCACGCCATCCACGACGCCGGCAGCGCCGGCAAGGGCACGACGCCGGCTGACCCACCCCCATTGGGTCTCGTCGGCTGGTGGAGCGGCGACTGGGGCGCCAGCGACTTCGTCGCCGCATTCGAGTTCGCCACCGAAGTCGCCGCCACCGGCATCAGCCTGGTCACGAAACCACGCGAGCTGCCCGACCTGCAGACGATCAACGTCAGCGCGCCGGCGACTGCACGAAGCGGCGACTACATCGTGGTGTACTGGGATGTGCGCAATCCGGGTCTGGATACCCCGAAGGCCTCCTGGAGCGACCGGGTGATCCTCTCCCGAGACGCCATCCTCGATCCCGGCGACGTCGAACTCGGTCGCGTAGTCCACGACGAGGCGCTGCCCAAGGGTGAAACGTACCGTGAGGCGGGCGTCTACACGCTGCCGATCGATGATGCCGGTGACTTCTACGTTTTCGTCGCTGCCGACAGCAACTTCGAGGTCTTCGAGGGACTCGACGAGCCGAACAACATCGCCCGCACCGCGGCGCCGATGCACGTGACGCTGCGCCCGGTGCCCAACCTGCACGTCACCCAGATCGACCTGCCCGCGCAGGCGCAACCCGAGCAGCGGGTGCGGATTTCGTGGCAGGTCGAGAACTCCGGTGCCGGCAACGCGATTGGTCCGTGGGTCGATCAGGTTTTCCTTTCCGCCGACGGATCGCTGACCGGCGCGACGCTGCTGGCCAGCGTGCAGCGCGACGGCGGCATCATTCCGGGGATGAGCTACACGGCCTTTGCCGACGTCACGCTGCCGCGCGTCGCCGATGGTTCCTACCGCATCGTCGTTTCGACCGATGCGACGAAGAAGGTCCACGAACGCTTCGACGAAGGCGACAACGTCACCGTTTCGGCGGGGACGACGGTGTTCGCGCACGCCGACCTGCGGGTGTCGGCGATCTCCGCGCCCGACCAGCAACTGGTCGGTTACCCGATCGATGTGCCCGTCTCCTGGACGGTGACCAATGCCGGCCAGCGGCCGACGATACCCGGCGCGTGGCAGGACCACGTCTTCCTGTCGCAGGACGCGATCATCGGCAATACCGACGATGTCCGCGTCGGCAGCTTCCTGCGCAACGGAGCGCTGCAGCCCGGCGAGAGCGCCACCCAGACGCGCACCGTCTCGCTGCCGCTTGGCGTCAAGGGCCAGTACCACCTGTACGCCGTTGCCGATGGCGCCAACCACGTCTTCGAGGCGGCGGAAGAAGCGAACAACGCCTCCGCACTCGAGGCCGTCGACGTGCTCACCTCGTATGCTGACTTCACCGTCGACTCGGTGTCCGTGCCGCAGACCGGTGGCGCGAGCGGCACGCCGGTCCAGTTGTCGTGGGAGGTCAGCAACGTCGGCATCCACGCGACCAGCGTGAACAGCACGTGGATGGACGCTGTCTACCTGTCTGCCGACAACGTCCTCGATGGCAGCGATACGCTGCTCGTCACGGTGCCACACAGTGGTGTCGTTCCGCTGGGTGGGACCTACACCGGCCGGGCCGCGCCGGTTCTCCCCAATGGCATCGATGGCCCGTTCCACATCATCGTCGTCACCGACCACGCCAGCGCCGTCTATGAGGACGGTCGGCGTGCCAACAACCAGGGCAGCCGGCCGCTCGACGTGCTGCCCAAACCGGCGCCCGACCTGCGCGTCGTGCCAACGATCGTCGTGCCTGCCGAGGGACAGCCCGACCGTACCGTCGCGGTCTCGTGGACGGTGACCAACGCTGGCCTCGGCAACGCCGAGGGCTCGTGGGTCGATCGCATCCATCTCTCTGCGGACGGCACCCTGACCGGCGCGACCCTGCTCGGCGAAGTGCGCCACGACGGCGGGCTGGCAGTCGGAGGCAGCTACAACCAGAGCGCCAACGTGGCGCTGCCGCGTGTGGGCGACGGCAACTACCGGATCGTGATCAGCACCGACACTGCCGATGCCGTGTTCGAAGGCAAGGCCGGCAGTGTCAGCGAGGGCAACAACCTGACCGCGTCGCTGTCGACGATCAGCATGCAGCACGCCGATCTGCAGGTCGTGCAGGTGACCGTCCCCGGGGGACTGATTCAGGGTTTCCCGGTGCGCGTACCGATCAGTTGGACGGTGACCAACGACGGCCAGCGCAGTTCGCTGGCGTCGACCTGGAGCGATCAGGTCGTCCTCTCGCGCAACGCGGTTCTAGGTGACGGCGACGACCAGGTGGTCGGCAGCTTCACGCGCTTCGGTTCGCTGTTCGCCGGCGAAAGCTACACCCGCGGCGAAACGCTGACCCTGCCGATCGGTGTGGCCGGCGATTACCGCCTGTTCGTGCGCACCGACGCGCAGGTCCAAGTCTACGAAGGTGGCGCCGACGAGAACAACAACGTCTCGACACCGGTGGCTGTCGCGCTGCTGACGCCATATTCCGACCTGGTGGTCGATTCCGTGTCCGTCCCGGCCGACGCCAAGGGGCGCGATACGATCCAGGTGTCGTGGACGGTACGCAATCAGGGGCAGGACGCAACGCATGCCCAGGCCTGGGTCGAGCGGGTCATCCTGTCCGCCGACGACACGCTCGACGCCAACGACCGGGAACTCGGCCGGGTCACCCACATCGGCGACATCGCGCCCGGCGAGAGCTACAGCGAGTTCGGTTCCTTTGTCCTTCCCGAGCGACTGCAGGGCACTTTCCACGTCTTCGTCAGCACCGACGCCGCCAGCGCCGTCTATGAGGACGGCTTCGAGAACAACAACCTGGGCCAGGCGGCGAACCTGCTGACCGTCACGGAGCCGTCGGCGCCGAATCTGCGCGTGACGCGCGTCGCCGGGCCGGCGTCCGGCTACGCGGGCGATTTTGCGCGCGTCACCTGGACGGTGACCAACGATGGGCAGTTCCCGGCCCGCGGCGGCTGGACCGACCGCGTCTACATGTCGGTCGATGGTCGTGTGGATGGTCCGGCGCTTGCCAGCGTCCGGCGCCACAGCGCCCTTGGCATCAACAACCTGTACTCGGCCTCTGCCGACATCAAGCTGCCCGACGTCGTAGACGGCAACTATCATTTCGTCGTCGTCACCGATGCCGACGACGGGTTGTTCGAAGGTCAGGCGGGCGAGACCGACAACGCCTTCGCCTCGCAAGGCACGGTGGGCATCGTGCACCCTGATCTCAGCGTCGGCAAGCTCTCGGCGCCGAAACTGACGACTGCCGGCGACGTCATCACTGTCAACTGGACGGTGCGCAACACCGGTACCGCCGCCGCGCGCGGAAGCTGGAGCGATCAGCTCTACGTCTCCACCGATACGACCCTTGACGCCGCTGACCGCCTGCTGGCGACACTGCCGCGGACGGGTCCGCTCGCCGCCGGCGGGAGCTACTCGGTGCAGACCGACGTCAAGCTGCCGATCGATCTGCTCGGCCCGGCCGTGTATTACCTGATCGCCGTCACCGATTCCGGGAGCCAGGTCAAGGAGTATCAGGCCGAGGCGAACAACCAGCGCAGCACGTCGCTGGTCGTCATGATGGCGCCTTTCGCCGACCTGATGACCTCGGACGTCAGCGTCGGCGCGGCGATGGCGATCGGTGACCCGGCGCCGCTCACGGTGAGCTGGAAAGTGACCAACGTCGGCATCGCCGCCGGCGGCACGCACGAGTGGGTCGACCACATTCTCGCCGGCGACCGGGTCGTCGCCAGCGTCGCGCATCAGGGTAAGCTCGAGGTGGGCGAGAGTTACACGCGCACGGAGACGATCCTGCTGCCGGCCGCGATGGAGGGCCGCTTCATCATTTCGGTACGCAGCGACGGCCTGGGGCAGGTTTTCGAGAACCTGTCGGAGGCCAACAACCTGGCTTCGGCGTCGGCAACCGTCGATGTGATGCCGAGCGGCTACGCCGATCTGCAGGTCACTCAGATCCAGACCACGGACGGCTACAGCGGCAAGCCGGTGCAGGTGAGCTGGACGGTGGCCAACCAGGGAATCAGCAGCACTTCCAGCTTCGAATGGGCGGATCGACTGTTGCTCGCGCGCGATCCCGATGGCAAAGATGTCCTGCGCGATTACGGCCTGTATGGCCACCTAGGCGTCATGGCGCCGGGCGGAACCTACACGCGTCATGCCGAGATCACGCTACCGGAAGGCTTGAGTGGAACCGTCTACGCCGTCGTGAAGGCGGCGGCTGGCGGCTTGACGCCGACGTCCGCAGCGCCGTTCGAGTTTCTGTACCGGGACAACAACCAGCACAGCAGCCCGCTGCAGGTGACCTTCTCACCGTCGCCGGATCTGCAGGTTGCCGACATTCAGGCAACGCCGTCGGTACAGGATGGCGGGCTGCTCGACGTCACCTGGACGATCGAGAACCAGGGCCAGGGCGACGCACTGGGCACATGGACCGACCAACTCATCCTCAAACCCGTCGGCAGTTCGGCTGCCTCGGCGATCACGCTGGGCTATTTCAGCTATTCGGCGCCGCTGCAGGCCGGCACGCACTACACGCGCACCGAGCAGTTCCGCCTGCCCGAACGGATCACTGGGTCCTATCAGGTGGTGGTGTCCACCAACAGCAGCCGCTCGCTGTACGAACACGGCGGCCTCGCCGAGAACAACGTGACGACCGACGAGTCGGCCGTCACCGTCAGCCTGCGGCCACGCGCCGATCTGCAGGTCGCGCTGATCGATGCACCCGCGGTGGTCACCGCCGGCGGCACGTTGTCTGCCCGTTTCGAGGTCATCAACCAGGGCACGGCCGAAACGACCGTGCCGCATTGGCAGGATCGCCTCTATCTCTCGCTCGACAGCCAGCCGAGCGGTGACGACATCTTCTTCGGGTCGCTCCAGAACGGCTCGGCGTTGTCGCCCGGCGAGCGTTATTCGACCGACTCCGGCAGCGTCGTTGTGCCGATCCGCTACCGCGGCGATGTCTACGTGATCGCCGTCGCTGACGCGGGTGGGGCCGTGGACGAATACCCGAACGATGGCAACAACGTTCGCCTCGCCACCGTGCGCGTCGATCCGCGGGCCTTTGGCGACCTCGTGACCAGCAACGTCGTCGCTCCGAACCGCGCGCAGGCGGGTTCGCAGCTCGAAGTGCGCTATACGGTGACGAACAAGGGGTCGGCGCCCATCTATTCCGACCAATGGCACGACACCGTCTGGCTGACGCGCGACAAGCGCCGGCCAAGCCCGGCGAACGGTGCGGTTCTGCTCGGCACTTTCGCGCACAACGGCGCGCTGGCGACTGGGGAAGGCTATGACAACACCGTCCAGGTGACCCTGCCAAGCAATTTGGCCGCCGGCATCAACACCTACTACCTGACGGTCTGGAGTGACGCCTACGACGTCGTTCTCGAGGACACGCTGTCATCCAATACCAACCCCGACGATCCGAACGAGATCGACAACAACAACTACAAGGCGCGGGCGGTGCAGGTCATCGCCGATCCACCACCGGCGCCCGAGCCGGTCCGCGTCCCCGATCTCACGGTGACTTCGGTCGTACCCGATGCGACCGGCACCGGCGGCGAGCTGTACAAGGTCCGCTGGACGGTCGAGAACATCGGTGACGGTACGGCGGCCGGTCAAGGGGGATGGATCGACACCGTCTATCTGTCGCCCACCCCAGTCCTGACCGAAGGCCCGAACACGATCGTTGTCGGCAGCGTCGCGCGCGGCGACTCGCTGCTGCCTGGAGCCAGCTACACGGTCGAGCAGACCTTCCTGCTGCAGCCGCCGACCGAAGGGATGTACGTGATTGTCGTCACCGACGCCAATCGCGAGCGCAGCCAGCAGGGCGATGTCGTTGAAGTGGACGAAGACAACAACCAGTTGTCCGCCGACACGTTGGTCGTTCCGCGCGCGCCCGCCGATCTGACGATCAGCTCGGTCGTCGTGCCGCGGCAGAACTTCTCCGGGGAATCGACGACCGTCGAATGGACCGTCACCAATGTGGGCGCGGACGTCTGGTCGGGTACCAGCTACTGGCGAGACGAGGTCTGGGTTTCCCCGGACCCGGTTTTCGACATCACCAGCAAGTTCTACCGCGACCGGGCGATCAAGGTTGGCCCGTTCGTGCAGGGCAACTCACCAGCCCTGGCGGCGGGCGAGAGCTACAGCCGCACCGCTTCGGTGACGCTGCCGCCCGGCATCGGCCAGCAGTGGTTCGCGCACTTGTACGTCGATTGGGATGGCGGCGTACGGCCTAATGGCGATTACGCGCGCAACGCTTACGAGATCATGTCCGGCAACTACGCCAGGCAGACGATCCCGGTCAACTACCGGGAGCCTGACCTGGAGATTTCCGGGCTGGTCACTGCCGATCAGGCGATCTCCGGCCAGCAGGTGAGCCTGAGCTGGAACGTAGACAACGCCGGTACGCGCGAGACACGCCAGTCCTACTGGACCGATTCGGTTTACCTCTCGCGCGACCCCTCGCTCGATCGTGGGGACGTCCGCTTGGTGGATGTCACGCGTATTGGGACCTTGCCAGCAGGCGGAGCGTACGCCGCGCAGGCGACCGTCACGCTGCCGGAAGGCATCGACGGCAGTTACCACCTGCTGGTCGTCACCGACGACGACAACGCTGTACTCGAGTTCCAGGACGAAGGCGACAACCTCGCCGTCCATCCGCTGACGATTTCGCTGCACGAGCCGCCGAACCTGCAGGTGACGGCCGTAACGATCCCGCAACGCGCCACCGTCGGCCAGAAATTTGATCTCAGCTACGAAGTGAGCAATGTCGGCACCGGCGCCACGCCGCCGACGCAGACCACGTGGAGCGACGAGTTCTATCTGTCACGCGATCGCTTCCTCGATTTCCAGGCCGACCGCTACCTCGGGAGCCGCGCCCACAGCGGGGCGCTGGCGGCTGGCGCCAGCTACGGCGAGTCGCTCTCGCTGACCCTTCCCGGCGACATCGTCGGGCCCTTCTACGTCTTCGTCGTCACCGATCCGGCACGCGGCTCGCAGCGCGGCGGCGTCTTCGAACTGAGCAGCGAGACCGACAACGCGACTGCCAGCGCGCAGCCGCTGCTGATCGAACTCAAGCCGCCGAGCGATCTGCAGATCGACGGCATCACGACCAGCGCCGGCGCGGTGGCCGGCGCGCCGTTGCAGGTCTCCTGGACGGTCAGCAACCACGGCAACGAAGCATCCGAAGGCGCATGGACCGACGCGGTCTACCTCTCGCGCGACACCGTTTGGGATGTCGGCGACCGCCTGCTCGGCAAGTTCGACCACAACGGAACCCTGCTGCCGGGGCAGAGCTACGCCGGCGCGCTGCAGGCGCAGGTGCCGCCGCTCGCCGACGGCCAGTACCGCGTGATCGTCCGCACCGACATCTACAACCAGGTCTACGAAGGCGCGGACGAGGCCAACAACCGTGCGGCGTCGCCGGATCCGCTGACGATCACCGTCGACGAGTTGCATCTCGGCGTGGCGCTGGACACGACGCTCGACCAGAACCAGGTGCGGGTCTTCCGGCTCGATGTCGGGCCGGACGAGACGCTGCGCGTTCGCCTCACGAGTCCGGCGGCGAGCGGGGCGAACGAGATCTTCCTGCGCTACGGCGACATCCCTTCGGGAATCGCTTTCGACGCGATGTACCAGGATCCGCTGCAGCCGAACCAGATTGCGGTCATCCCGAATACCAAGGCCGGCAGCTACTACGTGCTCATCCGCGGCCACCAGGAGCCCGCGCCGGCCACGCCGGTACGGCTCCTGGCCGAAGTCGTGCCGCTGGCGATTGCCGGCATCAAACAGGACCGCGGCGGCGATTCCGGTCACGTCACGGTGACGATCACCGGCGCGCGCTTCACTCCGGGTGCTGTCGTCAAGCTCGTCCGGCCGGACATCGCCGAGGTCGAGCCGCTGCGCGTACAGGTCGTCGACAGCACGAAGATCATCGCGCTGTTCGACTTTTCAGCCGTGCCGCGCGGTCAGTACGACCTCGAGGTGATCAACCCGAACGGCAAGCGCGTCGTCGAACCGTACCGCTACCTCGTCGAGCGCGCGATCGAACCCGAAGTGACGGTCGGCATCGGCGGTCCGCGCGTCGTCCTCGCCGGCGATGTCGCGACCTTCGGCGTCGCCTTCCAGAGCCTGACCAACATCGACACGCCGTACGTCAAGTTCGAGTTCGGCATTCCGGAGTTGGGGCAAAACCCGCTGATCTTCGGCCTGCCCTATGCCACCACCGTGACCAACCTGCGCGGCGCGCCGGACGGCGGGTCCCCCGACATTCCGTGGGCCAGTCTCGTCTCCGAAGTCAATACAGACGGCCGTGTTCTGGCACCCGGCTACCTGCTCGACGTCGGCGCTGGCGACTTCACCGGCCTGACCTTCAACGTCGCGACGTATCCGGGTCTGAAGGAGATGTGGGATCGCGAATACCCGGCGCTCAAGAGTCGTCTCGCCAGTGTGTTCCCGAAACTCGACGCACTGCTCGCCGACGATGGCGCCGGCCTCGACCAATGGTGGGACCAGTTGCGCTCGGAACTCGAGCAGAAGATGCCCGCGCTGGCCGACGCCTTCGCTGCGCTCGATCTTCCGGCGATGATCAAGGATTCGCTCACGTTCCCGAACGCGGGCCTCGAAGCGTTCATCCCGTTCCGCTTCAACGTCGTCGCCGCGGCGACGGCGATGACGCGCGAAGAGTTCATTGCGGAGCAGATGACCACAGCGTTGAAGCTGCGCGGTGCCATTCTTGCGGATTCGACGGCGGCTCCATCCTTGCAGGTGCTCGCCGCCAATCCGGATGACTGGGTCGCCGCGTATCTCGCGGCGCTCGAAAGTGGCGGGTTGTTGCGCCCGCAGCAAGCCGTGCCGCCGCTGCGCGAAGACGCCCGGGCGATCAGCCTGCAAGGCGTTCTCGCCACCGGCATCCTGCTCGGCCCGGCGAGCGACCAGATCACCACCACCGGCAACCTGGTCGACTTCTTCGAGCGGATTCACGTCTGGTATGGCGATACCCCCGGAACGCTGGCGCCGCTGGCCGACCTCGATCACCGTAAGTCACGGTTCCAGGACAAGGACGGGAGGATGGTCGACGCCGAACTAGACATCCCGATCCCGAAGCTGCCGACCTACGACGAGTTCGATCACCAGCTCTCGCAGCCGACGCACTTCCAGGCGTTCAACATCTACGTGCCGTGGATTCCGTTCGAAAAGCGGACCGCCGGCATGGCACTGCCGGACTTCGGTTCCGTCTTCTCTTCGGCAAGGGGCGAACAGACCGGCTTTTTCGATCTCAACAAGCTGGGCGTCGAAGTCAGCCCCGTCGACTTCTCGAAAGCCTTTGAAGCCGTCGCGACCGTCGGCGCCACGACGACGATCACCGGGCCGCAGGGATTCGGCGCGGCGCAGTTCCTGCCGAGCGGGCAGGCGCTGCCCTACGAGATCGCCTTCGAGAATCCGCCGACCGCTTCGGCCAGGCCGGGCAGCGTCGAAGTGATCTCGCGCCTCGATGCGCAACTCGACCCGCGCACCTTCCGCCTTGGCGACATCCGCATTGGCGACATCCAGGTGCACATCCCCGACGGTCGCGCGACCTTCCAGGGCGATTTCGATTTCACGCGCAGCAAGGGCTTCATCCTGCGCGTCGCCGCCGGCGTCGATGCCCAGCAGTCGGTCGCGAGCTGGCTGTTCGAGGCGATCGACCCGCTGACCGGCGAGGTCCTGCGCGACACGACCAAGGGCCTGCTTGCGCCGAACAACGCGCAGGGGATTGGCCGCGGCAGCGTCGGCTACACGATCCAGCCGCGCACCGATGCCCTGACCGGCGACGCGATCACCGCCTCGGCGCGCGTCCTCTTCAACACCGCCGCGCCACAGGACACCAAGGAAATCCGCCAGACGCTCGACGCCGCAGCGCCGGTGACGACGCTGACCGCCGAGCGCATCGGCGCCAGCGGCAACGACTACCAGTTGCGCTGGACATCGGTCGACGATGCCGGCGGGTCCGGCGTTCGCCACGCCACCGTTTACGTCGCCGAAGACGGCGGCGACTTCAAGATCTGGCTGCGCCAGACCAACGACACGGCCGGTATCTACCAGGGCCGCGAAGGCCATAGCTACGAATTCCTGGTGCTTGCCACCGATAACGCCGGCAACCGCGAACAGCCGCCAGCCGGCTTGCTCGCGCCCGACGATGGCTCACGCGTCAACCTCGGCAACCTGCCGACCTTCGAGACCACGCCGGCCGATCCGCCGCCACCACCGGCCGTGCAGCCATCGACCAACCCGCTGTTCGTCGAGGCCGCCAAGGGCGCGCTTAACCTCGCACCGAGTTCGCGACCGGCGGAATTCTCGACCGTGCTCAGCCCATTCACGGCCGAAGCCTTCGCCACCGGCATCCGCCAGAGCTTCGCCGACATCGGCCCGCTGGCCATCGTTCGCCTGCCCGACGGCAGCGTGCTCGCCAGCGGTGGCAGCAATCGCGGCGAACTCTACCGGCTGAGTGCCAATGGCGGCGTCGCCGGTGCAGCGCTGATCCGCCTCGAACGACCGGTCTTCGACCTGGCGGTCGACGCCGATGGCCGCCTGTGGGCGACCACCGGCGGCGGGCCGCTCGTCGAGCTCGACCCGACCAGCGGAGCGGTCATCGCCGAGCACGGCGACGGCATCACCCAGGCGCTGGCGGTTCACCCGCAAAGCGGCAGGATCTACGTGTCCACCGGCGCCGGCGTCGAGATCTTCGACCCGGTCAGCCAGACTTTCGAGCCGTTCAGCGACTACCGCGTCGACGACCTCGCCTTCTCGCCGGCCGGCGACCTCTGGGGGACCTCGTGGCCCGAGCGGGGAACGATTGTCCAGTTCACGCCGCTGGGGCGCGCACATGCCGTGGCGCGGCTCGACGAGGCGGTCGACTCGCTGGCCTTCGGGCTGCCCGGATCGGCGCTCTCCGACCTGCTGTTCGTCAGCGCCAACGGCGGCAAACTGGTGATGCTCGACCTCGTTTCGCTGCAGCACGTCACCATCGCGCGTGGCGGCAGCCGCGGCGAGACGGTGCTGACGACTCCCGACGGCGCGCTGCTCGTCGCCCAGTCGCATCAGATCGACCGCGTTGCGCCCGTGTTCGCGCCGCGCGTCATCGGCACCAATCCGCCGCACCAGGGGGCGGCCGCGTTGCCGCTGGCCAGCCTGACCGTCAGCTTCGACCAGGACATGAATGCCGGCGACGCCACCGATCCGCCGTCGGTGCTCAACCTCGCCAACTACACGCTCACCGGCACCAGCGCCGGCAGCCTGACGATCCGCTCCGCGAGCTATGACGCCGCGAGTCGCAGCGTCACGCTGCGCACCGATCCGCTGGCGCCGGACAGCTTCGTGCTGCAGGTGTCGGCGACCATCGCCGCACGCAGCGGCAGCACGCTCGGCACGGCCTGGCGCAGCGAATTCACGACGACCGCCGACCTCTCGTCGCAGGTGCGGATCGATTTTCTCAACACGCGCGCGTCGCGCGCCGACGGCACCATCTCGTACGACGTCCGGGTGACCAACATCGGCCAGGGCGACCTGCTGGCGCCGATCGTCCTGGCGCTCGATCCTGCCCGTTACTTCCAGGGGCAGCCGGTCAACGCCGACGGCCCGAACAACCTCGGACTGTGGCTGATCGAGCTTGACGAGGAACTCGCCGATGGCGCCCTGCACCCCGGCGAATCGACCGTCGTGCAGACGGTGACGGTCAGCGACCCGCTCTGGCAGCGTGTCGACATCGGTCACGGCGTCTATGCGGTGCCGGCGCCGAACCGGTCGCCGGTCTTCAGCTCGACGCCGCTGACGCAGGCGCAGGCCGGGCAGGCCTATCAGTACACGGCGGTCGCCAGCGATCCGGAAAGCGGCGCCGTCGCCTACCTGCTGCAAAGCGGTCCGCGCGGCATGGCCGTCGACGCCCAGAGTGGCGTCGTCAACTGGACGCCCACCTTCGCCAGCCCCGAGCAGGCCGACGTTGTCCTGCGTGCCTACGACGCGGGCGGCGCCTACGCGCTGCAGTCGTTCACCATCAGCCTCACCGGCGTGAATCACGCGCCGCAGTGGCAGCTCACCGACCTCGCCGACGGTTTCGAGATCGATGAAGGGCAGTTGTTCGAACTGCCGCTGCTGGCGACCGACGTCGACCGCGATCCGCTGTACTTCCACGCCGACAATCTGCCCGGCGGCGCGACGATCGACGCCGAGCGGCAGACCCTCACCTGGACACCAGGCTTCAGCGCCGCCGGCGTCTATCGCGACATCAGCATCATCGTCAGCGACGGCCTGGCCAGCGACACGATCCGTTTCAGCCTGACCGTGCTGCCGGTCGACCAGCCGCCGACCTTGCTGACGCCGCCCGACCGCACCATCCGCGAAGGCGACCCGCTGCGCTTCCAGCTTCAGGCCAGCGATCCCGAAGGCGCACGGCTGTACTACTCGAGCCGTTTCCTCCCCGGCGGCTCGTTCCTCGACCCGAATACCGGCGAGTTCGAATGGACGCCGACCTTCACCCAGGCCGGCACCTACCGCATCCCGTTCTCGGTCGGCGACGGGCAGTCGTCGGCCACGGTCACGACGACGATCACCGTCCTCAACGTCAATGGCCTGCCGCGCTTCGACCAGCTCGGTGAATGGCAGGTGCGCGAAGGGCAGACGCTGTTCTTCCGCGCCTTCGCCTTCGACCCGGAAAACCCGGGCTTCGTCCCGCCGGACCGCCTGCCCGACGGCAACCTCACACCGTGGCTCGAAACGGAGCCGACGGTCAGCTACACCGCCGGCAATCTGCCCACCGGCGCCACCTTTGACGCCGACACGGCGATGTTCGTCTGGACCCCCGGCTTCACCCAGGCCGGGACGCACGTCGTCAGCTTCACCGCCAGCGACGATGGCGATGGCACCGCTACGCCGGGCGTCGCGACGATCAACGTGCCGATCACCGTCATCAACGCCAATCAGGCGCCCGCGATTCAACCGCTCGCCAACCAGACGATCGATCGTGGTCAGGTACTCGATCTGCCGGTCAGCGTCAGCGATGCCGACGGCAACGCGCTGGCGCTGAGCGTCGCCGGGCTGCCGGCGTTCGCCAGCTTCACCGACCATGGCAACGGAACCGGCTTCTTCCGTTTCAACCCGGGAGCGAGCGACCGTGGCAACCACGTCATCACGCTGACGGCAACCGACGACGGCGATGGCGCCGGCGCCGCCGCGGCGCGCAACAGCACGCAGAGTTTCGTGCTCAGCGTCAGCGTCCCCAACGAATTGCCCGAACTCGCCTACCTCGGCGATCTCGTCGCGTTACCCGGCGAAACGCTGAGTTTCACGATCCGCGCCAGCGACCTCGAGCAGAACCCGCTGAGCTTCTCTGCCGACTCACTGCCCGCCGGGGCGACGATCACCCCGCAGGCGTTCTACGGTACGGCGCTGTTCAGCTGGACGCCGGCCGCCGCCGATCTCGGTGTGCATCAACTGACGCTGCGCGTCGCCGACGATGGCAACGACGGCCGTGGACCGATCGGCAGCGACGAGCAGATGCTGCGCATCGTCGTCCGCGCAGCCAACCAGGCGCCCGTTCTGCAGGCCGTCGGCGACTACACGCTGGTCGAAGGCGACGCGCTGCGCCTGCCGTTGGTAGCCAGCGACGCCGATGGCGACCCGCTGACCTTCAGCGCGACCAACCTGCCGACGGGCGCCAGCCTCGACCCGCGAACCGGCCTGCTCACCTGGCAGCCGAACCTGGTCCAGTCCGGCGACTACGACGGCATTGTCCTCAGCGTCAGCGACGGCCACCGCTCGGACAGCGAGACGATCTCGCTGCAGGTCGCCAACCTCAACCAGGCGCCGATCGTCACGCCGATCGCCGACCAATCGACGCGCGAAACGGCCGAGATCAGTTTCACCGTCGTCGCCAACGACTTCGATGGCGACCCGATCGCCTTTGCCTCCAGCAAACCGCTGCCCGCTGGCGCCCGTTTCGACGGCCGCAGCGGCAGCTTCACCTGGACGCCGACCTACGAGCAGGCCGGCGACTACGTGCTGAGCTTCCTCGCCCAGGATCCCGATGGCGCGCGCAGCACCCTCGACGTCAACCTGCGCGTGGACAACCTCGACCGTGCGCCGGCGCTCGCCGTCGAGAAGCATCAGGCGCAGATCGGACAGACGCTCACCGTCGCGCTCAACGCCTCCGACCCCGACCGCAACAGCACGCTGACGTTCAGCGCCAAGGGACTGCCACCGGGAGCGACGCTCGATCCGGCCACCGGCGTCATCGAGTGGACGCCGGGCGTCGGCGATGCCGGCGACTACCTGGCGCTCGTCACCGTCTCCGACGGCGAACTGTCGGCCACCGAGCCGCTCGTGCTGCGCGCGAGCCTGGCGCCCGTCGCCCCGACGGTATCCATCGAACAGACACCGAGCTTCGCCGCCGTTCCCGGTCAGCCGGTCGTCGTGCATGTATTGGCGAGCAGCTTTGCGCCGATCACCTCGACCAGCCTGACGGTCAACGGCGAGGCGGTGGTGCTCGACGCGACCGGCAGCGTGCGCATCCGCGCCGATGCACCCGGCAAGCTCGAACTCGTCGCCACGGCCACCGATGCCGACGGCCTCACCAGCACCGCGCGCAGCAGCATGCGCGTGCGCGACCCGCTCGACCGGGCGGCACCGGTTGCCGTGCTCGACTCCACCCTGCATTCGGCACGCCTCTCGGCGCCGACCGAGATCCGCGCGACCGTCTCCGATGTCAACTTCGACGAGTGGTCGCTGTCGCTGCTGCCGTTCGCCCCGGCGAGCGATGCCGCCTCCGCCGGCAACCCAGCCGGGCAGGGCGCCGGCGAAATCGTGCTTGCCCGCGGCGCAACGTCAGTCGCCAACGCCGTGCTGGCGACACTCGATGTCGGCCGCTTCGCCAACGGCATCTACCGCCTGCGTCTGACGGCCAGCGACCTGGCTGGCCGCGTGACGACCAGCGAGGCGCTGATCGAAATCGCCAGCGCCGCCAAGCCTGGCCAGTTGCTGCGCAGCGACAGCGATCTGTCGCTCAGCCTCGACGGCGTCGCCATCGACCTCGTGCGCCAGTACGATTCGCTCGCCGTCGCCAACGAAGGCAGCTTCGGCCCCGGCTGGCGTCTGGCGCTGCGCGATGTCGACCTGCAGACCGACGTTCCCCTCACCGGCCGCGAGAGCGCAGGCGTCGCCAACGCCTTCAGCGTCGGCACGCGCGTCTATCTGAGCCTGCCAAGCGGCGAACGCGTCGGCTTCAGCTTCACTCCGCTGAAGCACGAAACGCCCGGCCTGACGGTCTACACACCCGCTTTCACCGCCGACGCCGGCAGCGGCTGGACCCTGTCGGCAGTCGATCGCCAGCTCACGCTGGCCGGCAACCGGCTGTTCGATCTCGCCAGTGGGCTGGCCTACAACCCGACGCTGCCGGCCGGCGAAGAAGCACAGCTCGTCCTGACCGGACCCGACGGCACCGCCTACGAAATCGACGCCGCGCGCGGCGTGTCGGCGATCGTCTCGGCCGGCGGCAAGCGGCTGGTGGTCAGCGACAGCGGCATCGTTGCGCCCAATGGCGAGGCGATCCGCTTCACGACCGATACCGCCGGCCGCATCGCCGGCATCAGCGCGCCGAACGGCGAGCGCATCGTCTACGGCTACGATGGCGAAGGTCGTTTGTCGTCGGTGCGGCGGATCGCGGATAGCGAATCGACGCACTACGGCTACGAAGTCGCCGCTTCCGCTCGCCTGGCGATCGTCACTGGCGCCAACGACCTGGCGATCGACTACAGCGGCTTAACACCGGCCGTGCGCGCGCTGACCGGCGATCTCGGTGCTGCGCGCAGCTATCTGGCCGCACCGTTCGCCGGCAACCTCGCCGCCGGCGAGGACGATCGGCTCGCCTTCGCCGTTCGCCCGTCCGAGTTCGCCTCGACGGCGAGCGGGACGATCTACCTCGGCGTGACCGTGGAGGCTGCTGCCGGCAGTATGTTGCTGCCAGCGGCGCCCATGATCGACGGCCTGACGCCGATCGCCAGCAGTGCAGTCGGTGGCAAGGCTTTTGCGCTCTTCGCGCTGACCCGCGATGCCGGCGCCCTGCCGGGTGATGTCCTGCATCTGCTGCGCGTGGCCGGTGCCGACGCGACCACTGCAGGCGATTACAGCCTACAGATCTTCATTGCCGGTGACGCCAATGCCGATACGCGAGTCGACGGCACCGATGCGCAAATCGTCGCCGCGGCGCGCGGCGCACGTGCCGGCGACGCGGGTTACGTGGCTGCTGCCGATGCGAATCGGGACGGGTTGATCGATGCGACCGACAGCCAGTTGCTGTTCCAGAACATCGGTTACCTGCCGAATCGGCCGCCGGTGATCACGCCGCAAACGATCAGGACGCATCAGGACCTCGAGGTTTCCATTCCCATCACCAACATTCTCTCCGATGCAGAGGGCGACACAGGTTTCCTTTCTTTCAATGGTTCGGCGAATGGAAGCGTCCGTCTCTCTGGCGACGCCCTTTCGATGATCTTCACTCCCCAAGCTGGCTTCCAGGGAAGCACGGCGTTCATTGTAGCTGCAGACGATGGGTACGGTACCGCAGGTGCGGTGTCGCTGCCAGTCGCTGTTAGTGATGCAAGCTTGATCGCAATACGAATCGAGCCAGTGGCGCCACTTACTCCGGGCCAATCGGGGGTCATACGGGTGCGCGGGGACTTCGCGGACGAATCCAACGTATTCTTGCCCGATAACTATACAACGCTACTTTCTCTCGATCCTGGTGTATTGGCCATCACACGAACAGGGCGCGCAAGTGCCATTGTAGTTGGCGATGCAATCTTGCAGGCCCAGAAGGGCAGCATAGTTGGCGTTCGCGCTGTCGAAGTACTGAGCAAAGGCGCAGCAAGTAAGGCGATGACGGAAGGACTTGAAGTTTATCCGTTCTCTGTCGCATTGCCAATAACCGATGGTGAACGGCAGTTCCACGTCACAGACGGTAATGGACAGGACGTCACACGCGCTTCAGATGGATCGAAATACTTCGTTGGCAACCATCAACTAATGGAAATTACGCCCGATGGCTTGTTGACCAGCAAGCAGGTGGGGGTTTCGTCAGTCACTGTTATTCGTCGTGGGCTGCAGATCGACATCCCGGTACTAATCGCCGAACCGGCGACTGACCATGCAACGATCGGAGAGAGCGGAGGGGCCGTCCGCACAGCCGAAGGTCTGGTGGTCGCGTATGGCGCCGGCGCGGTAAAGGATTCGGTTGAGGTAACCGTTACTTCGCTGAGCGAGTCTGAACTGCCAGAGCGGATGCCTGACGGCTTCACTTTCGTGGGGGCGTTCAATCTCGGTCTGGGAGAAACGATAACCGAACGTGCAGCGCATCTGACAATGAAGGTAGGAGACGACGTTCTCCCAGGAACCGAGGTCTATTTCTACCGGTTGTCCGAACTTCCGACGCCGGACGGCAACATGGAGAAGGTATGGCTGTTGGCGGAATCCGGTGTTGTAGGTGACGATGGCTTCGCCCGCTCGGCGTCGATTCCGCAGTTGGGTGTGCGCGCGAAAGGAATCTATCTCTTAGCGGTCTTGCGCGGCAAGATGGCGGTGCAACTGATGAGCGATAACGCCGTCCCGCACGCATTGGTTGTTGGCGGCTTTTCAGTCGGCTTCGGAGCGATGTTCGGTGCCGTTGGTGGTCTTGGAGCTGTGTCGACGGGCGCCAAAATTGGTTTCTCTACGGGGAGTGCTGTCGCGAACTACTTGTTCCCGCTACCAGTTCTCACTCCAGGAACTATCAATGACATTAGACTGGCTGGGAATGCGCTGACTTTTTATCCTGAGCAAGTGATTTCGCGGCCGATTAGTCGGTTGGTTGGTCCGGGCGCAGGCACTGTAGTTCCGCTTGGTTCATCTCCGCGCACGGTGTTACCGAATAATCCCCGTATCGTCGACATTGATACATCTCTTCTGTTCTCGGCGCCCAGTTTGCTGACAATTAAGGGTGACGGCTTTGGCACTGAGCAAGCCAACCTTAAGGTCAAGTTCGATGTGGCTGGCGTTCACGCCTACGCTCCTGTGATGTCATCGACACTCGGAGCCCCCCAGCAGGAACTCACTATCGCTGTTCCAGATGGGTTGATGCTCGGGCTTGCCCACATAACCGTAGTTCGGGAGGTGCCTTCAACTGCTGTGGGATTCATGGGAACGACCCCAACTTTTGTTTCGCGAGAGAGCAACGTCAGGCAACTGGGTCCCAACAAGCAACTCGTGTTTAGCGGAGTTGGGCCAAACAGGCTCGCGGTCATAGATGTATCCACCCAGGAACTAATCGCAGATGTGGCGCTAGGTGGGGGAGCATCGATCTCGTCAAGTGATCCAATCGCGATGACAGCGGATGGCGGGAGGGCATACATCGGACTGCGGACCGGCGGCTTTGCAGTTGTGGACACCGTCGCGATGCGGGAAGCGGATGCGGATCCCACTACACCCGGTTTGAACCAGATCACGTTGGACATCGATTCGCTCACCCCACTCCCCGGGATGGCCGCGCTTAGCTGCGATCGGGAGGGGCGATTCTTGTACGCGGCGGGAGTAGGCTCGGCGAGCAACGTGATCTACCAGGTAGACATCCGTCCCGGCTCACCCACTTTCAACAAGGTAGTCGCGCACATCGCCGTCCCACTCGATAAGGCACCTATGGGGCTCAAGGGCTTGGCGCTCTCTCTCGATGGGCGGCGCTTATACGCGACTGCACCGCGGACGCTACTTACCAGTGGTGTTGGCGGGCAGAGTTGGTATGACGGAGGTAGGGAGGAAGGAAAGATCCTCGTTCTGAACGTCGACCCTACGGATCGGCCCGCGAACCCGGCGACGGGCAATCCAAGGCGGTGGCATGACATTATCGCGACCCTGGACGCGGGTCTCGGTCCTTCGCAGATTGTGGCGACATCCAACAGTAAGTACATGGCTTTCGTTAACTTTCTAGATACGAGGAATGGGCTCGGGACTATAGAGGTTAAAGAAGACAACGCGAATGAGAAGAGTAAGCCGATTAATTTCAAGGCTTCTGTGAATCTAATTGATCTGCACTTGGGTAGTAACTTGCAGGAGTGGGATCTGGATATTCGGAACGCGAGTGCGGTTGTGGTCACAGAGGACCTGAAGTACGCATTTGTAACGGATTGGTTTGTTCCAGGATTTCCGAATCGATGGACGCCGACGATCTCCGAGATCGAGTCTCTTCGGCGCTCGGGTTCCAAGATAGGTATCGTAGAGAACCCGTTTGGAAAAGATGATTTGTTCAAGGCAGATTTTCCTCACACATTCAATTCGATGAAGACGCCGAGGCTGATCGCCTCTACCACTCCAATTTTCTCGGGTTTTGCGGATTCGATTGCATTGAGTGCAAATCAGCGGGACCTACTTGTTGGCTATCGCGGGTCGAGGTCTGTTGCTACCTACAACGTGTCGCGCGTCATCCCGGATCCACCGTCAGATCACGATCCGACTAGTTTGTTTCATCACCTGCTCAACCTGGCAGGAAAGGCTGAGGAGGAGATTCGGGATGAGATAAAGCCAGAGCTTGCCTTGGAACCCATTGACTTCAAGTATGGCGGCGAAATCCGCAATCGCTTCATCGGAATCGGAGCTGTGCCGGTTTCTCTTGATGTTCCTTCCAGCGAGAACAGAATGCCGGTCCTTCTGCTGCCTGGTATTGGTGCCGTCACACCGGCTGTCGATGATAAGGTCGGCTGGAAGATGTGGGAGGAGGAGCGAGGCATCAGCCCTGAGCATCTCGTAGAGGATCCTATATCACGACAGTTCGACGACCTGGTAAAGACTCTCGGAACGGCGGGATACGAGAGGGGGAAGGACTTCTTTGTCGCAAACTATGATTGGAGACTCTCCCCTGCGCCATCGGATCCATTGGGGCCCGGGAAGCCTGCTGATGGAGAGGTGGATCACCGCGATGTGATGAGCCTTCCCGATGGGAAGTTCGAGTACGGGGTGGACTACCTTGTATATTGGCTAAAGAAGGCGGTTCATGAGTGGGCTTTGGCGCACGACGGAGAGCAGTTGACCGAGGTAGATCTGATTGCTCATAGTACAGGAGGACTAGTTGCACGGTCGTATATCCAAAGCGCTGCGTATGATAGTAATTACACATTCTTCGACTCCGACCTCAAGAAGTCGTTTAAGTTGCCTAAAGTACGGAACTATATTTCTCTCGGAGTCCCAAACCGCGGCGCGGCTAAGGCGTGGAATTTTTTGCAGGATGATTGGGATGTTGACGCTGAGTACCAGTACGGACTGTCGAAGCTTCTTCTCGAGCCATGGTTCAGAGTAACAACGCACAGGCAAGAGATTAAGGGGCCGAGTGGTCAGATTGGCCCGATACAAGACGTGAATCCTGAAGCTCAACGAGAGTTCGTCAAGCAGTATGTGCCGACTCTGGTTGACCTGCTGGCAACATATCCTGTCTATCTTCCGGACAAAGGTGCGGTTCAGCCTGAGAGAATTACTGTTGATTTTAAGCCGGAATACTGGAACAGGCTGCTGATCGACTTGAACAATGGTTTGGATTGGAACAGAGATGTGGGCGATCCAGCTGTGAACGAAGTTTTTCTGAATGGGTTGAAGAAGTTGACTGTCGTTTATGGCTATGACCACCGCTCCGATAGAGGGAAGGGGGATCTGGACACTCCGCTAATTGTTCAGCGACGGACGGATGCGTCAAATAGGGTGAGGTTGCCATTCACGGCTTTGAATGCAGAGAACACCCGTGAAGGCGAAGAATGGTTTAGCATCGTTAATGGGGATGGAGATTATACTGTTCCGTTAATTTCCGCAGTGGGTCAATTCAAAGGTATTAGCGATAGCCGCGTTGATCTCTTTCCAGTGAAGGGCGGACTGCATGTGGGTCTAAACTACCATCCAGAGGTTCAGAGGAAGATCTTGGATGTTCTGGGCTACCCTCTACGTGACGACCTCATTTCGACAGACTTGCACGGTGCGTTACCGGAAAAACTTTCGGCATTTGCTGTCATTGCCGGTACGCATCAACTCGGTACCATATGGGACTTCAAGGCGACGTTAATTGATTTTGCGTCGAGACTTTTTCCGGTAATCGGCCCCCTCAAGTATGACGTGGGTGTGGCGGGTATCAGCTTTTTGAATCTGGTCATCAAAGATTTTTCTCTGCACGGACCTCCATTGGGCTCTGCGCAGTTCGTTCTTCGTAGTGCCACCGAAGCGGATTTCAAGTATGTCGTATTCGTCAGCAATGGAACAGCGTTCGATCTTGGGGCGAGTGGTACCGTGCACGTGGGCGCCGGGGAGGAGGTCACGTTGCCACTTGAGCCAATAGGGGTGGCGCCGCTTCACGTAGGCGAGCCAGCTCTCCTCGGCGGGCGCTCAGAAGATCAAGCGGATCGGGGTGCTGGCCCAGCAGTGGCGCTTGGTTTTGCGTCGAAACTGCAGGTGGGCGACCTCGACAGGATGTCGATTGCTGCGGGCTCCCTGTGGGTGAAGTCAGGTGTGGTTTCAGCAGCGCCTGTTGACCCACAAATCAAGGTGCTGATCTCAGATTTGCCTGAAGGCAATCTCTCTTGGGTTGAAGCCGCCGGTCCGGGTGGTGCGATCATCCGGGTGGACCAAACCGCAGATGGTCATGGGTGGTTTGTCGATCCAACACCGACGGTGAACGAGGAGTTCTGGTGGAATCAGTCTAGTGGTGAGTGGTGGGCTCTGCCAGGTGGCCCCGCTGATGGCCGTGTGGACCTCTTGACTACGTTGGCGCATGAGATAGGCCATGAGCTAGGTCTGCCCCACTCGGACCCGAGCGTGAACCCGCTCAGCGTCATGGTCACGCCTCTCGCGCCCGGCGTGCGGCGGCTGCCGACTTTTGCCGACCTGAACGCCCTTGCTGCACTCCACGGCAGTCTTGAGCCAACAGCAAGCGAGACTGACTTGCTGGACGATGTGGCGCAGCAGACGTACGGCTTTATCGTTGGCGCCGACTTCATGCAGACGGATGGGGATGGGCAACCACTGCTGCTGTCCTCTGGTCCTATATCCGGTAAGCGCGTAACGAATGGCGATTTCTCGGGGTCCGACCTTGCGGCGGATGGTTTTGGCTGGATACTTGGTGGCAAGTCGATTGTGGAAGGCGGTGCGCTCATTCTCCGCGAGGAGAAAGCTCTCAACACTCGCGCCAGCCAGACCTTCGTCATCCCCGATGGCGCCCAATCGCTTCGCTTTACTCTTCACTCCGGTAGCCTCGGGGCGACCAGGGGTGCGCCTGAGGATGCCTTCGAGGTCGCTCTGCTCGACGCCGAAACGCTGATTCCAGTCGCCGGCACTGTCAGCCTCGCTGGAAGCGACGCGTTGTTCAACCTTCAGGCCAACGGTCGACTCCGTACGGACAACCGAGTACTACTGAACGGCCTGCCACCTGGCGAGGTCCTGCCGCAAGGCCCAGTCACGGTCGACATCGACCTCACAGGCATCGCCACCGACAAGCCGATTCGCCTCTACTTTGACCTCCTCGGCTTCGGCGCCGCCGACGGCGAGGTGATCATCGACGACGTCGAGTTCGTCATGCCGCCGAACACCGCGCCGCTGGCAGTCAGCGACCTGATCACGGTCGATGAGGACTCGGTCATCCGCTTCGACGTTCGCCTGAACGACAGCGACGCGCAGGGCGACCCGTTGACCGTCGAGGTGCTCACCGGCCCGCAGCAGGGCAGCTTGATCGCCGAATCCGACGGCAGCTTCAGCTACCGGCCGGCGGCCGATTTCCACGGCGAGGATCTCTTCACCTACCGCCTGAACGACGGCAGCCTGAACTCCGCCAGCGCAACGGTCGGGCTCGTCGTGCGCTCGGTCAATGACGCGCCGGCCGCTCTCGGCGATTCCGCGACGCTCGGCGAAGACGGCCTGCTTGACCTCGACGTGCTGGCCAACGACAGCGATCCCGATGGCAACGGGCTGCGCGTCTCGACGACCAGCGTACCCGCGCACGGCAGGGTGACGATCCTCGCCGACGGCCGCGTACGCTACACGCCGAATGCCGATTACTTCGGGCCCGACCGCTTCACCTACACCGCGAGCGATTCGCTCGGCGGCCTGGCTGTGGCCGAGGTCCTGCTGACGGTGACGCCGGTCGCCGACGCGCCACGCGCGCTGGACGACCTGGTGCAGCTCGACGAGGACGGCAGCGCGCAGTTCGACGTGCGCAGCAACGATGTCGATCCCGATGGCGACACGTTGATCCTCGAACGGCTGACTGACCCGCTGCATGGCACGCTCGAACAGCGCGCCGACGGCAGTTTCGTCTACCTGCCACAGACAGACTTCTCCGGCGACGACAGCTTCACCTATCGCCTCGGCGACGGGGCGCTGTGGTCGTCGGTGGTGACGGTGACGCTGCAGGTGGCGGCGGGCAACGATGCACCAACGGTGACGACGCAGCAGTTCGCGACGCCGGCGGATACCGTTCTGCTCGCTGCGCTGCACGCCAGCGACCCGGAAGGCGATTCGCTGAGCTTCTCGCTCGAGCAGGCGCCGCTGCACGGGGCGCTGCAGTTGGGCCCCGATGGCAGCTTCCGCTTCACGCCGCAGGCCGGTTTTGTCGGTAGCGATTTCTGGCTGTTCCGCGTCAGCGACGGTCCGGCGGTCGTCACCGCGCGCGCCGAGATTCGCGTCAGTGGCGTCAACCACGCGCCGATCGCCGCGGACGATGCGATCCAGGTCGATGAGAACAGCGCGGCGCAGTTCGACATCCTGGCCAACGACAGCGATGCCGACGCCGACCCGCTGACCATCGAGTTGCTGTCGATGCCGGTGCACGGCGTTCTGACCGCGCTCGACGAAGGCGGCTTCGAGTATCTGCCGGATGACGGCTTCAACGGCGAGGACCACTTCGGCTATCGCCTCGGGGACGGCCAGTCGTGGTCGACGCCGGCGACCGTTCGCCTCGATGTGCAAGCCGTGAACTATCCGCCGGTGGCGGCGGATGACGCCGCGACACTGGCCGAGGACAGCGCGCTCGACATCACCGTTCTCGCCAACGACAGCGATCCCGACGGCGACGCGCTGACGGTCGTCGCGGTTGGCACGCCGCAGAACGGTCAGGTGCAGGTGCTCGGCGACGGCCGTGTGCGTTACACGCCGCGCGCCGACTTCTTCGGTAGCGACGGCTTCAGCTACACGATCGCCGATCCGGCCGGGGTCCGCTCGCCGGCGACGGTGCGCATCGAGGTCACGCCGGTGGCCGACCTGCCTTCGACCAGCACGCAACGCTTCGCCTCGCTCGAGGACGTGACGCTGGTGCAGCGTTTGAGTGCGACCAATCGGGATGGCGACAGCCTGAGCTTCGCCGTCGCGCAGACGGTGGCGCACGGCCAGCTCACTCTGGCCAACGACGGGACCTTCCAGTACGTGCCGGATGCCGGCTTCAGCGGCAGCGACGGATTCGGCTTCACGGTCAGCAACGGCGCTGGGCAGGTTGCTGGCGTCGTCGAACTGACGATCACCCCGGTGAACGACGCGCCGGTGGCACAGGGTGCGCGCTTCGAAGTCGACGAAGACGACTCGATCAGCGGAACGATCGCCGCGAATGCGACCGACGAGGAGGGCGACCCGATCGGCTTCGAGCTGGTTTCCGGCCCGGCGCACGGCGATCTTGTCTTCGCTGCCGACGGTTCGTTCTCGTATCGGCCGGTGGCCGACTTCACAGGCGACGATCGCTTCACCTACGCGGCGAGCGACAGTGTTCTCAAGTCGCCGCGCGCGGTCGTGCATCTGGTGGTGCGGCCGGTCAATGATCCGCCGGCGGCCTTCGACGACAGCCGCAGCTTGGTGATGAACGAGACGGTCGATCTCGACGTTCTCGCCAACGACCAGGACCTGGACGGCGACAAGCTGGCGGTGGTGCGCCTTACGACGCCGGCGCACGGGCAGGTTTCGCTGCTGGCCAACGGGCGCGTGCGCTACGTGCCGGAGGCAAACTACTACGGTGAGGACGGCTTCCGCTACGTGCTCGCCGACGCTGCCGGTGTCGAAGCCGAGGCCGAGGTGCGCCTCGACATCCAGCGCATCAACACGGCGCCGCGCGTCAGCGCGCAGACCTTCCAGACGGCCGAGAACGTGAGCCTGACGACCCAGCTCGTCGCTGCCGACAACGAGGGCGATGCGCTCGGCTTTACGCTGACGCAAGCTCCGACGCGCGGCACGCTGACGCTCGACTTTGACGGACGCTTCATCTATGTGCCGCAAGCGCTCTACCACGGCCAGGACAGCTTCACGTTCAGCGTCACTGATGGCCTGCTGACCAGCAACAGCCGTGCCGAAATCACGGTGACGCCGGTCAATGACGCGCCGCAGGTGGTGGACGACACGGCTGAACTCGCCGAAGACAGTTTCGTGCTGATCGACGTGCGCGCCAACGACCGCGACCCGGACGGCGATGCTTTGACGCTCAGCGAAATCTCGCAGCCGGCGCATGGCCGGGCGACGATCGAGAATGGCCGTATCCGCTACACACCGGCGGCCAACTACTTCGGCCCGGACAGCCTGAGCTATACGGTGAGCGACGGCCAGGCGACAGGTACGGCGACGGTGACCTTCAAGGTCAACTCGGCGAACGACTGGCCGACGGCGACGACGGACGATGCGCAGGTCGACGAGGATTCGTCGCTGCTGATCGACGTGCTTGTCAACGACAGCGACATCGAGGGCGATTCCTTGCGTCTGGTCAGCGTGACGATCCCGGCGCATGGGCAGGCGGTGATCGAGAACGGTGCCGTGCGCTACACGCCAGCGGTCAACTTCTTTGGCCGTGACAGCTTTACCTACACGGTTACCGACAACAAGGACAAGAGTACGGCGATCATCACCGTCGACGTGCGGCCGATCGACGACGCGCCGGTGGCGCGCGACGACTTGCGAACGACTGACGAGGATCAGGGCGTGCTGGTCAATGTGCTCGCCAACGACAGCGACTACGACGCGGTCGGCATGGTGATCGACGCGCTGACCGACGCCGCGCACGGCACGCTGGCGATCCAGGGAACGGCGGTGCGCTACACGCCGGCCGCGAATTATCACGGGACGGATTCGTTCGGCTACACGCTGCGCGACGGCAAGGGACGCACGGCGAGCGCTGCGGTGACGATGACGGTGACGCCGGTGGCCGACCCGCCGATCGTGACCGCGCAGCAGTTCACGATCACCGAAGAGCAGCTTCTGAGCGCACAACTCGTCGCCAGCGACGCCGACGGTGACCAGCTCACCTTTGCCCTCAACCAGGCGCCGACGCATGGCCAACTGACGCTGGCTGCCGACGGGAGCTTTACCTATCAACCGGCTGCCAACTTTGTTGGTCGCGACAGTTTCGTCTTTCGGGTCAGCGACGGCGCAACCGTCGTTCCGGCGACGGTCGAGATCGTTGTCGCGTCGGCGAACGATGCGCCGCTGGCGATCGATGATGACGTTCGACTCGACCAGGGCAGCAGCGTGCAGTTCGACGTGCGCGGCAACGACAGCGACGTCGATGGCGACGCGCTGCGCGTCGAGCTGCTGTCGCCGCCAGCCAGCGGGCAGTTGCTTGCCCAGGCGGACGGCAGCTTCGTCTATACGCCGATCGCGAGCTTCAGCGGCGAGGACAGCTTCACGTATCGGCTGAGCGACGGGTTGGCGCTTTCGGGCGTGGCGACCGTGCGTCTGCAGGTGGCGGCGGTGAATCAGGCGCCCGTTGCTGAAGACGACTCGGCGACCACCGACGAAGACACGCCGGTGACGGTCACCGTTTTGGCCAACGACCGCGATCCGGACGGCGACGCGCTGGTGGTTGCGCTGCTCACCCCGCCGCAGCACGGCAGCGCCGTCGCGCATGCCGATGGCAGCATCACCTACACGCCGGCGGCCGATTTCTTTGGCGCCGACCAGTTCAGCTACTCGCTGCGCGACGACCAAGGTCGTGCCGCCAGTGCTTCGGTGGCGGTGACGGTGACGGCGCTGGCCGACGCCCCGCAGGTCGTCGCTCAGCAGTTCACCACCACCGAAGACCAGCTTCTGAGTGCACAACTCGTTGCCAGCGACGCCGACGGTGACGTGCTCACTTTCGCGCTGCAGCAGGCGCCGGCGCATGGCCAATTGACGCTGGCCGCCGACGGAAGCTTTACCTACCAGCCCGCTGCCAACCATTTCGGCAACGACAGTTTTGCCTTCAGCGTCAGCGACGGCGCTACGCTCGTTCCAGCGACGGTCGAACTGCAGATTGCGCCGGTGAACGACGTGCCGGTGGCGAGCGACGATGTCGTGGAACTCACGCAGGGGAGTAGTGCATCGTTCGACGTTCGCAGCAACGACAGTGACGTCGATGGTGACGCGCTGACCGTCGAGTTGCTATCGACCCCAGGCAGCGGGCAGTTGCTCGCGCAAACCGACGGCCGCTTGACGTATGCGCCGGCAGCGAGTTTCAGCGGCGAGGACAGCTTCCAGTACCGGATCAGCGACGGGCAGGTGCTCTCGGCTGTCGCCAGCGTGCGTTTGCGGGTGGCGGCGGTGAACCAGGCGCCGGTGGCCGAAGACGACTCGGCGACCACCGACGAAGACACCCCGGTGGCCATCGACGTGCTGGCCAACGACCGCGATCTTAATAAGGATACGCTGGCGCTTACCGCGATCACCCAGCCGGCACACGGTACGGCAGTGATCGAAAACGGCGTCATCCGGTACACGCCGGCAGTGAACTACCACGGTGCGGACGTCTTCCAGTACACCGTGCGCAACGACAAGGGCCACACCGCTACCGCGTCGGCAAGCGTCGCCGTTTTCGCGGTGAACGATACGCCGACCGTCGCGTTCATCGCGGATCGGCTGGTGCTGGAGGGTGAGAGCCTCTCGTTCTCGGTTGACGCAACGGACGTCGATGGTGACTCGCTCAGCTACCAGCTCCTCGGTTCGGGTGCAACGCTCGATTCGTCCGGTCGCTTCCATCTCACCGCTCTCGACGGCGATGCCAGCCTTTCCTTCACCATCCAGGTGTCCGACGGGGCGAGCGTTGCCGAACGCGACTTTACGCTCACGCTGGCCAATGTCGCGCCGACGCTGACGGTGGCAGGTGCGGAGAGCGTTGCGGGCGGCCAGCCCTACACCATCCAGCTTGCTGCCAGTGATCCTGGTGACGACGCCATCCAGTTCTGGCGCGTGAGTTGGGGTGACGGCGAGAGCGAAATCCTGCCTGCCGACGCCAGGCAGGCCAGCCACCTCTACTCGCGCGCCGGTGGCCGGTTTACCGTCGAAGCGTACGCCGAGGACGAGGACGGCGCATACGCCGCCACGCCACGCAGCGTCACGGTGGCCCCCGATCTGCTGCAAGTGGAAAGCTTTACCCCCACCCCCAGCGGCTTCGCCGTTCGCTTCGACCATGTCTTCAATCACGGCGCGATCCAGCTCAACGACCCGCTTGGCGCAGCCGACATGCAACTCGTCGGCGACCTGGTGGGCGAGGTAAGTGGCTCGCTGGTGGTCGACGCCGACGGCCGCGGTTTCCGTTTCCTGCGCAGCGGCGGCATCCTGCCGTTTGACCACTACCGCGTTCGCCTGGCAAGCGGCGACAGCGGCTTCCACGACGAAATCGGCGCGCTCGACGGCAACGGCGACGGTACACCGGGCGACGACTACCAGACGCAGTTCGACTTCCGCTCAAGCGGCGCTGCGATCCTCAGCCTGCCCGACTTCATGCGCGGTCCTGGCCAAGCTGTGGACGTCCCGGCGACCGGCAAGCGGCTGCCGGTGAGCATGACGAGTGCTGGCGGTCTGCGCAGCCTGGTGTTCACCATCGACTACGACCCGCGTTTGCTCGCGATCAACGGCGCGCAACCGGCTGCTGGCCTGCCGCCAGGCAGCGAGCTGCGCTTCGAGACCGCTGCTCGCGACAGCGGTGGCCAGCGGGCACGCGTTACGGTCATCCTGCCCGGCGAGACGACGCTCGCTGCGGGCACCGTTCGCCTGGTCGACCTGGTTGCCGAGGTGCCTGCCAGCGCGCCCTATGGCGCGAAGCAGATCCTCGCTCTGGCGGTCGAACAGGTAAACGGCGGTGCGCCGGAAATCGCCAGCGTGGCGACTGATGACGCGCTGCATCTCGTCGGCTATTTCGGCGATACCAGCGGCAACGCGGCCTACAGTACGCTCGACGGGCAGCAGATTCAGCGCGTTCTGGTCAAGCTTGACGCAGGTTTCGCCGCGTATCCGAACGTCGACCCCTTGCTCGTCGCCGACATCAACGGCAGCGGCACGCTCACTTCGCTCGACGCCAGCCGCGTCCTGCAGGAAGTCAGCTATCTGACCGGTGCGAGTAGCATCGACCGCCTCGAGATCCCGCCAATTCCCGAGGGAGTCGGGCCGATCCGTTTCGCTGGACCGGACCCGCGCGTCGACCTGCCGATTGATGCGATGGCCAACCCCGGTGAGCAGGTCACCGTGCCGGTGCGAATCGATACGAGCGCGGGCCTCGCGTCGGTACAACTGCGTATGGTCTACGATGTCAGCCGCTTCGAGCTTGTCGCCGTTCGCCGCGGCTCGCTTACCGGCGATTTCGCCTGGTTCGTCACCAGCCAGGAGCCCGGGCGGATCGTCGTCGATATGAGTCGGCTGGAAGCGCTGCAAGGAGGCGCCGGCACGCTGCTAGAAGTTGATCTGCGCGTCAAGGCGGGTGCGCAGCCAGGTGTCAGTCCGATCGACCTGCAGTATGTCAGCCTCAATGACGGGCGCCTGACGCTTGGCGTCGTGCCGCAGGTCGGTGCCGACGCAACCGATGGGCGGGTCACTGTCAGCGACGCTGGGGTCTTGCTCGCCGTGCCGGAGGTGACGCTGGCGGCAACTGCTGCAAGCCCGGGTGCTGCTGGAGTGTTGTCGGCAACACCGGTGGTCGACCTGAATGGACGTTTTGCGCTGCCGCCGGCAGTCGAACAGGCGATTCTGACCAGCAGCAGGAACAGGACATGGTTGAAGGAGTATCTCGATGGTGCTGGGCAGGCACGCAAGGCTGCGCCCAGTTCCACGCTCAAGGTGAGCGTGCCGACCTCGGCCGCAGCCACTCGTTCTCTGAGCAGCGGTGGCGGGACGCGCTCATGAAGCCGTGGGCCATGGGTGAACCGTGTCGGGGCGTATTTGGCGGTGTTCGACGGAGCCGGCTGGCGATGGTGAGCGCATGACGATGGCGCAAGAATGATTATTTGACAGAAGAGGAGGAGCATGAAATTGCCTGCAACGCTGCGCGGACTCGCGCTGAGTGCCGCATTGGCCGCGGTTCCCGCTTACGCAACGCCGTTCTCGGTGGCCGCGCCGGCCAGCGCCGAGCGCGGCAGCACGATCACCGTTTCCCTGCTCTTCGACGGCAGCGCGGCCGATCTCGAAGCGGCCGATTTCCGCCTGACCTTTGACGCCGGTGCCTTCGGCTACTTGAGTCCGCCGTTGGGTGATATCGGCTTGATCGGCTCAGTCTCCTTGGGTGTCGGGACGCTCGATCCATCGGCAGTCGGCGCTGGCCGCCAGCAGGTGGACCTGAGTTGGGCGACGACGCTGGGCCCGGCGGGAAGCGGGCCGCTGGCTGAATTCGCGTTCCTGGTCAATGCGGATGCACCACTTGGCCCGGCCGAATTCGTCTTCCAGTCACTGCCGCTGTCGGATTACGAGATTCCCACAACAACTGGAACGGTAAGGGTGCTGCCGCGGCAGGCAACGACGCTCCCGGAACCGGCCTCGCTGTTGCTGTGCGGGGTCGGGATGGTACTGCTGGCTTGTCGGCGCCGCTCATCGGGGGGGCGCCAGGCGAGCATTTTTTCAACGTAGCACAGTCAGAAAGGACCGAAGCAAACCATGAACAACGCTGCCGATCGACAAGAGAACGCTGTACAGAACCCGGCCGAAGGCGTGGCGCTACCGCCGACGCCGCGCGTCAGGTGGGTTACCGACCATCTGAAGAGCTCGTACGCGAACTTTGCCAACGCTAACAGCACGCGCGAAGAAGTCGTGCTCAACTTCGGCGTCAACAACAGTTGGGATCGCGCGCAAGCGGAAGTGGCGATCGAGCTGTCGCATCGCATCATGCTCAGCCCGTTTGCCGCCAAGCGGTTGTCGACGATGCTGGCGCAGCTGATCGCCGAGTACGAACAGCGTTACGGCGAACTGAATTAGTGTGCGGGGCGCGCGTAGCGCGCCAACTGCGGGAAGCAGAACGCGCCGCCCGGAAGCGGCGCGCCTGCGGTGACGGGAACCCGCTGCCGGGTTCCGCGCTGAACCTCGTGGCAGGGACTACTTGCTGAGCGTGTCGCCGGGGGTGACGATGC
>ERZ761603.457-NODE-457-length-34750-cov-44.033232_pt1 | contig 34750 bp, 32 predicted proteins | sample MGYA00511879_ERZ761603 | MGnify/ENA primary metagenome ERZ761603 (study PRJEB28899, sample SAMN02850040) | bioreactor sludge metagenome | biome: EBPR Sludge; feature: EBPR Bioreactor; material: flocular biomat | place: Australia: Thorneside Wastwater Treatment... | reverse complement strand
ATTCCGAACCGGTGAATTGCGCACAAACAATCACTTAGCCGTATTTTTGTCGAATTCTCGTGTGTCCCGAGGTATCCGCCACTGCAATATGCATATACACTGCGCACCGGAGAGGATGAGAGCGGTCATCGCGTCGCCTCGGGCTTCTTCAGTCTCGTATCGTCACCACCATGAAAGACAGCATGATCAGGAAGTCCGGCAAACAAGGATGTCAGCACAAAGCAATGTCGGCTGATTGGCCCGGCTGTTCCGGTCCGCACACTGTTCGCACGCCGACCGGTTTGGCGCACGATGCCCGGTATTCCTGGCACGACCACCGGTGTTTTCTTTCTGATCTCTCTCAGCCTCGATCGAACAAGGCGCTACCGGTGCCGCAATGGTCACAGACCCCGATGCATTCTCCCGGACGCGTGCCCTGCTCAAAACCTCTACCACCCAACCTACCCAGGAGAAAACCATGATGGCACGCAAGAAACTTGTGCTCGGCTTGCTGGCGCTAACGTTGGCGGCACCCGGCTTTGGCGCCGAGCCTGCGCCGGCGGGCACCTCCCGACCGGTCGTCAACCCGGTCGACCCGGCGTCGATTGCAGCGCTCAAGAAAATGGGCGCCAATCTGCAGACCTTGCGACGCTTTGAGGTCAGGACCGATCTGTCTTCGGAAACGGTGCTCGAAGATGGCCAGAAGCTGCAACAGAGCGCATCGGCCGAGATTCAGGTGCAGCGTCCGAACAAGTTGCGCGCACTGATGTGGAGTGCGCGTGCCGAACGCGAACTCGTCTACGATGGCAGGACCGCTACCCTGTATACGCCCGCGCTGAAGTATTACGCCATCACCGACGTGGCGGACAATATCGGCGCCATGATCGACCAGCTCGAAGCCAAGTATGGCGTTCAGGTCCCACTCTCGGATCTCTTTGCCTGGGGTACCGATGCCGCGCCGCTGGACCAGATCCAGTCGGCGATGAATGCCGGCCAGGACATCATTGGCAAGGATTTGTGCGATCACTACGCTTTTCGCCAGGGCCAGATCGATTGGCAGATCTGGATGACCGTCGGGGATGCCCCGCTGCCGCGCAAGCTGGTCATTACCAATCGTGCTGACGAAGCCCGGCCGCAGTCTGTTTCCCACCTCGTATGGAACCTGAAGCCGACTTTCAAGGACGCGATCTTCAAATTCACGCCACCCAAGGATGCTCACCCCATCGGCATTCGTCCGCTGAATAGCAAGTAAAGGAGTGCTCCCATGAAAAGAACATTCAGCCAACTGTCTCTGGCGCCCCTCGGCGCCCTTCTTCTGTTCGGTTTCGTCCTGGCACCTGTGGCTGAGGCCCGCGACGGTGGCGCTCGTGCTGGCGGTGGTGGACGCGATGTGCATGTCAACAACAGCAATCGGGATGTGCGCACCAACAACGTACGCAATACCAGCGTCAACAATGTGAACGTAAACCGCAACGTCAACGTCGATGTCGACCGGCACGGCGGAGGCTGGAATGACAATTATCACCCCGTCGCGACCGCTGCTGCGGTCACCGCCACGGTCGCCGTCACTGCTGCCGTCGTCGGGTCGGTCGTCCGCACGGTGCCTGCCAACTGCGCGCCCGTCAACTACAATGGCGTGGTCTACCAGCAGTGCGGCAGCACCTGGTATCAACCTCAGTACGTGGGTACCCAGGTGCAGTACGTGGTGATCAACCCTCCGTACTGAGTTTGGTCAGCGGATGGGCCCCCGCGTCCGTGGTCCATCCCTGAGGCAGCGTCTGTCGTCTGGCGGGCGGCTAACCTGCGCGTTGGCGAAGCCTGTCTTGCCCAGAGCTCTCGACTGATTCGCAACCAGGCTTCAGATAGGTGCTGCGCCGTTCATCGCCCCGGTGGTGCCCTCCTTCGGTGCGGCGGACTGCCGTTCATAGTCCGCCACGACGGCATGAACGGAGCCGTAGAAGGCGTCGGCGCCAATGAGATCGGTGATGCCGTAGCGATCGAGCTGACCGCGCAGGGCTCCCGACACATTGGCGAACACCAGCCGGACGCCCTGTTCCTTGAGCACCGTGTTGGTGTCACGCAACATCGCTGCTGCCGAGAAGTCCACGTCGCCGATTGCCGCTGCCTCGATGCACAAGCAGGCCAGTGGCGGTTGCGTCTCGAGCCTCGCCAGATGAAACACCTCTTCGGCAAACTGTCCGGCGTTGGCGTAGTAGAGGCTGTTGCTGAAAAGGTAAACCAGCAGTCCTGGCGCAATCTGCTGCGGTTCGCTCAGCGGAACGGTCTGCCAGCCTTTCTTCTTCTTGTCCGCCGCGATGATCGCGTTACTGCCCCGGTAGCCGCGCCGCACATGATCGAGCAGCGACAACACCATGGCCAGAATGATTCCCTGCTCGACACCGATGACGACTACCGTGGCCGCCGTCAGCAAGGCCACCCAGAACTCGGCGCGCGCCTGGGCGAAGATCTGCCGCATCCCCCGGACATCGATCATCCGCACGGCCACCAGAAAGACGATGGCGGACAGCACGGCGGTGGGCAGGTAGGCCAGGGGGCCGGTTAGAAACAGCAGGACCAGCAGCACGAGGACACAGGTGGTGAGCTGGGCGACCTGGCTGCGGCCGCCGCCACTGTCGACCATCGCCGTGTTGGTCGGACTGCCGTTGACGATGAAGGTGCCGGACAAACCGGCGCCGATGTTGGCCATGCCCAGCCCCACCATGTCCACATTCTCATCGAAGCGGTCGCCGTACTTCGCGGCATAGGAGCGTGACGTCGCGGCACTCTGCGCGAGAATCACCACGAAGCAGGCAAAGGCGATCGGCAGCAGCTTCTGGATCAGCGGCCAGCTCCATTGGACATGCGGCAGGCCGAACGTCGGCAGACCGCTTGGAACGGCACCGAGTGTCTCCAGTCGGGCGTCCAGATTGAGTGCCCAACTGACGCCAATGGCGGTGACCACGGCGATGAGGCCGCCCGGGATCCGGTCGGAGATCCGCCGGCCGCCGACGATCACCACCAGCACGGCCAATGAAATTGCCACGGCATGGAGATTGGTCTGCCCGATCTGCTGCAGGTCGTGCACGATCTGCCGGAGTGGTTCGTTGCTGATGCGTGGCAGGCCCAGCAGACCGGAAACCTCGAGCAGCGATACCTGTACGCCCACTCCGGTCATGAAGCCGGTGAGAACCGTGCGCGAAAGAAAATCGGCCAGGAAACCGAGCCGCAGCACGCGTGCGGCAAACATCAGGATGCCCGCCATCAGCGCTAGCAGGCTGCACAATGCAAGCCACTCATTCGAACCGCGTACGGCCAGGCCGGTGAGACCGGCAGCGACCACCGCAGCCGTTGCCGAATCGGCGCCCACCGACAGATGCCGCGACGAACCGAAGATGGCGAACAGGCTCATCGGAATCAGAATCGTATAGAGGCCGGTGATCACCGGCGTGCCAATGATCTTGGTGTATCCCATCGTTCCGGGAATGGCGAGCGCGGCGAGGGTGAAGCCGGCCAGCACATCCCGTCCCAGCCCTGACCGGTCAAGCGGTCGGATGCCCTGAAAAACGGGCAGACTGAAACCCCGCCCTGCATCATCCTGCGTCATCGTTCCTCCTCATTAACCCGGACGAACCAACTGCGCCTGACAATCGGCATGCCGTCAACGCAAGGCGAGGGTTCCGTTCGTATCCTGAGCTGCGTACAGCAGTGCAGCCTGTCGGCTAGGTTTTGCCACAATCCTTGGGCGCTTTGCCTGCCCGCTGGTTCTGTGCTTCCGCCGCAGCATGATACTTGGCAGTGACTTCCTGCAGATTGACCCGGGTCGGCGGCAGCTTCAATCCCATCCCGGCCATCGTGTCGGCGATGATCTGCGAGATGGCCAGATTGCGGAACCACTTGTGGTTGGCCGGAATGACGTACCATGGCGCGCTCTTGCTGCTCGTCCTGCTCAACGCCTCTTCATAGGCTGCGACATACTCGGGCCACAATTCCCGCTCGGAATAGTCGGCTTCGCTGATCTTCCAGTTGCGCGCCGGATCTTCCAGTCGCTGCTTGAAGCGGGCGAGTTGCTCCTCGGGGCTGATGTGCAGGAAGAACTTGAGAATGCGCGTGCCGTTCTGCACCAGCATCGTTTCGAAATCCTTGATCAGTGCGTAGCGCTTCGACCAGACGACCTTGGGCACCAGGTCGTGGACCCGCACGACAAGAACGTCCTCGTAGTGCGAGCGGTTGAAGACTACCACCTGTCCTCTCGCCGGTGTCCGCTGATGAGCTCGCCAGAGGAAATCGTGCGCTGCTTCCTCGGCGCTCGGCTGTTTGAAACCAAATACCGACGTTCCCTGCGGGTTCATTCCCGTGAACAGGTGACGGACGACGCCATCCTTGCCGGCGGCATCGAGCGCCTGCAGCACGACGAGCAGCGACTGGTTGCCATCGGCGTAGAGCAACGCCTGCAACTCGTCCATCCGTGCGACGTTGCGCTGTATCTCGGCCAGGGCTGAGCTACTGGAGGTGTGTTCGCCGGCGAACGCCGGGTCGATTGCAGCAAGGCTGAGTTGGGTGCCCGGTCTGACGAAGAATCGTTTGCGGTAGTCCATCGTCTGTCTTCTCAATTGATGTCAAGCGACGGTCATTCGCCGGGCAGAATCTCGCGCAGTGCCTGGAGCAGCGTCGCGCATTGTTCGTCGCTGCCGATCGTGATGCGCAGGTGCTGGTCGATGCGTGGCTGGCGAAAGTGGCGAACGATGATGCCGCGTTGCCGCAGTCGTGCGGCCAGTTGAGCCGCATCGCTCTGCGGGTGGCTGACGAACAGGAAGTTGGCGGCCGACGGCAGCACCACGAAACCCAGTTGCAGCAAGGCGCTGCCGAGCGCTTCGCGACTGCGCATGACCGCCTGCCGCGTCTGTTCAAAATGGTCCTGGTCGTCCATGGCGGCAACGGCGCCGGCGATTGCCAGTCGATCGAGCGGGTAGGAATTGAAGCTGTTCTTGACCCGCTCGAGCGCCTCGATCAGGTCCCGGTGGCCGACAGCATAGCCGACACGCAGCCCGGCCAGCGAGCGGGATTTGGAGAGCGTGTGCACGACCAGCAGATTTGGATGGCGATTGACCAGGGTGATCGCCGACTCGCCGCCGAAGTCGATGTAGGCTTCATCGACGATAACGACCGATGCGGGTTGCGCCACCAGCATCTGGTCGATTTCGACGAGAGACAGCAGACAGCCGGTTGGCGCATTGGGATTCGCGAAAATGATGCCACCGTTCGCCGTGGCGTAATCCCCGACACGGATCCGGAAGTCGTCTGTCAGCGGCACCGCGATGTGGGCAATGTCGTGCAGACTGCAGTACACTGGATAGAAGCTGTAGGTGATGTCGGGGAAGAGGATCGGCAGGTCGTGCTTGAGCAGCGCCATGAAAACCAGCGCCAGCACTTCGTCTGAGCCGTTACCGACGAAAACCTGCTCCGCCGATATGCCAAACCCGCGGTAGTGCGCGGCAATTGCTTCCTTGAGGCGTTCGGCGTTCGGGTCGGGATAAAGGCGCAGCGACTGGCCGCCATTGGCCATTTCTTCGGCAATGGCAGCAACGACCTGCGGCGATGGTGGATAGGGGTTTTCGTTGGTGTTGAGCTTGACCAGGTTCGGCAGCTTCGGTTGCTCGCCGGGCACATAGGGAGTCAGGCGGTGAACGAGGGAACTCCAGTAGCGGCTCATGAAAGGCTGTTCCGTTTCAATGCACGGCAAGCGCGAAATGATATCATGCGCGTCTGTCGATCACGGTGCGTCTGCCAACGATCGGCGGCGCCTGGCAGCGACCCGGCCGAGCGCTTTCTTCAGACGCGCAATGCCACCATGCAATGGTATGCCGATGCGGCAAGCAGAAGTTTCCAGGAATACGCTCGAAACCCGGATCACGGTTCGCCTGAACCTCGATGGCCGCGGCCGCGGCAGCTTCGCCACCGGCGTGCCCTTTCTCGATCACATGCTCGAGCAGATTGCGCGGCATGGACTGATCGACCTCGAGATTGAGGCAGTCGGCGACCTGCACATCGACGCGCATCACACGGTCGAGGATATCGGCATCACGCTTGGCCAGGCACTGGTCGGGGCGCTCGGCGACAAGAAGGGCCTGCGTCGCTACGGGCATGCCTATGTGCCACTGGACGAAGCCCTGTCGCGCGCCGTCGTTGATCTCTCCGGTCGTCCAGGTCTCGAGTTTCATGTCGACTTCCGGCGCGCGATGATTGGCTCTTTCGATGTCGATCTGATTCACGAGTTCTTCCAGGGACTGGTCAACCACGCCGCGCTGACGCTGCACATCGACAACCTGCGCGGCGACAACGCGCATCATCAGGCCGAAACGGTGTTCAAGGCCTTTGCCCGCGCGCTGCGCATGGCGGTCGAGGATGACCCGCGTGCCAGCGGTAGCGTGCCATCGACCAAAGGCTCCCTGTAATGCCGGAGCGTGGCAGTGGAGCGATCGTCGTTGTCGATTACGGCATGGGCAATCTGCGCTCGGTCTGGCAGGCCCTGGTACACGTGGCCGCGGGCCGGGAAATCCTTGTCTCGGCCGATCCGGCAGTGGTCAGCGGCGCCGAGCGGGTCGTTTTCCCTGGCCAGGGGGCGATGCCGGACTGCATGCGCGAGATCGAGGTGCGCGGTCTGCACCAGGCGGTGCTCGATGCAGCCGCCAGCAAACCCTTTCTCGGTATCTGCATCGGTCAGCAGATGCTCTTCGAGCACAGTGAGGAAGGCAATGTGTCTGGGCTCGGCATCCTGCCGGGTGTGGTTCGTCGCTTCCCCGCCAGCCGCATGGTCGACGCTGCGGGCAAGCGCCTCAAGGTGCCCCACATGGGCTGGAACGAGGTCTGGCAGAGACGCGCGCACCCTTTGTGGAAAGGGATCGACGATGGGGCGCGGATGTATTTCGTGCACAGCTATTTCGTTGCGCCCACCGACGAGAGCTGCGTCGTGGGCATCACCGATTATGGCATCCCCTTTACCAGTGCGGTGGCGCGGGATAATATCTTCGCCATTCAGTGTCACCCGGAGAAGAGTTCGCCGGCGGGACTCGTCATGCTTGCCAATTTCGTCGCCTGGAAACCCTGACCGATTACCTGCGCCTCATCTGTATCAATCCATTTTTCTACCATCGACATGCTGATCATTCCCGCGATCGACCTCAAGAACGGACAGTGCGTCCGGCTCAAACAGGGTCTCATGGACCAGGTAACCGTCTTCTCCAATTCGCCGGGCGAGCAGGCCAGTCACTGGCTGTCGCAGGGAGCAAGGCGCCTGCATGTGGTCGATCTGGATGGCGCTTTTGCCGGCAAGCCGAAGAATGAAAGGGCGATCAAGGAAATCGTTCAGGCGGTGGGGGACGACATCCCGCTTCAGCTCGGGGGAGGCATCCGCGACCTCGATACCATAGAGCGTTGTCTTGACGACGGGGTCAGCTATGTCATCATCGGTACCGCTGCGGTGAAGAATCCCGGCTTCCTGCACGATGCCTGTGGTGCCTTCCCCGGTCACATCATCGTTGGTCTCGATGCCAGGGATGGCAAGGTGGCGGTCGATGGCTGGTCGAAAATGACCGGCCACGATGTCATCGACCTGGCCAGAAAGTACGAGGATTACGGCGTCGAAGCCATCGTCTATACCGACATCGGACGTGATGGCATGCTTTCCGGTATCAACATCGAGGCAACCGTCAAACTGGCGCAGGCCTTGTTGATTCCGGTGATCGCCAGCGGCGGTCTGTCGAGCGTGGAAGACATTGAGCGACTGTGTGCCGTTGAGCAGGAAGGAATCAGCGCAGCCATCGCCGGTCGGGCAATCTACGACGGGTCGCTCGACTTTGCCACGGCCCAGGCCACCGCCGACCGTGGCAGCAATCGATGAGCGTCGCCGCCTGCCGGCGGAAGCAGGGCGGTAACTGACTTGGGTCTGGCCAAACGCATCATTCCCTGTCTTGACGTCACGGCCGGTCGCGTCGTCAAGGGCACCAATTTCGTCGATCTGCGTGACGCCGGGGATCCGGTCGAGATTGCGCGTCGCTACGACGAGCAGGGTGCCGACGAGGTCACCTTCCTGGACATCACGGCCTCGTCGGACCAGCGTGACATCATTCTGCATGTTGTCGAGGCGTGTGCCGCGCAGGTCTTCATCCCACTGACCGTGGGCGGCGGCGTGCGCTCGGTCGACGATGTACGTCGCCTGCTCAATGCCGGGGCCGACAAGGTCAGCATGAATACCGCCGCGGTCGAGAATCCCGGGCTGGTGGCCGAGGCTTCGGCCAAGGTGGGCAACCAGTGTATCGTCGTGGCGATCGATGCCAAGCAGTCGGCGCCCGGGGTGTGGCAGGTATTCACTCACGGCGGACGCCGGAACACCGGGATCGATGCCGTCGTCTGGGCACGTCGGGTGCAACAACTCGGTGCCGGCGAGATCCTGCTCACCAGCATGGACCGTGATGGGACGAAAAACGGCTTTGACCTGCCGCTGACGCGCGCCATTTCCGACGCAGTAGACATCCCGGTGATTGCCAGTGGCGGCGTCGGTACGCTGCAGCACCTGGCAGAGGGGGTGGTCACCGGGCATGCCGATGCCGTGCTTGCCGCGAGCATCTTCCATTTCGGTGAATATACCGTTCGTCAGGCCAAGGAATATCTGCACGAACGGGGCATCGAGGTCCGTCTGTGAGCGACCTGGACCCCGACCGGCCCTGGCTTGACGCCCTCAAATGGGACGCGCAGGGCATGATCCCGGCCATCGCCCAGGATGCGGTCAGTGGCCGGGTGCTGATGTTTGCCTTCATGAACCGAGAGTCACTGCAGGCGACGGTTGACAGCGGGACCGCGGTATACTGGTCGCGTTCACGCCAACGCCTGTGGCGGAAGGGTGAAGAATCCGGGCATGCGCAGCGCGTACGTTCGATACGCACCGATTGCGACGGTGATGTGCTGTTGCTGTCGATCGACCAGCAGGATGGTATCTCCTGCCATACCGGCCGCGAAAGCTGTTTTTTCCATCAATTGCAGGGGGATGTCTGGGTTGCGGTCGACCCGGTACTCAAGAGCCCCAGGGACATTTACGGTAAATGAACATGGACATGTTGCACCGGATTTCGGAAACGTTGCTCGAACGCCGCAAGGCGGACCCGGAAACCTCGTACACAGCACAGCTGATGGCCAAGGGTCCGGATGCGATTCTGAAGAAAATCGGCGAGGAATGTGCCGAACTGATCATGGCCGGCAAGGAGGGCAACCGCCTGCACGTGGTCTGGGAATCTTCCGATGTGCTCTATCACATCATGGTGCTGCTTGCCTTCTATGGTCTGTCGATCGAGGACGTGCTGCAGGAGATGCGGCGGCGCGAAGGCATCTCGGGAATCGACGAGAAGAAGTCCCGGAAAGGCTGAAGCATGGATGACTGCCTGTTTTGCAGGATCGTCGCCGGCCGGATTCCGGCGCGCAAGGTCCATGAAGACGACGAGCTTCTGGTTTTCCACGATATCAACCCGGCTCGCCCGGTGCATTTGCTGGTCATTCCGAAACGCCATATCACTTCGCTGGCTACCGCCAGCGAGGCCGATATCCCGCTGCTCGGCAGGATGCTCGCCGTCACCAATCGCCTGGCCAGCGAGCAGGGCAGCCCGGACGGTTTTCGCGTGATCATCAATACCGGGCGCATCGGGCATCAGGAAGTGCAGCACCTGCACGCGCACATCGTCGGTGGCCCGGATCCGGTCGGGCCGATGCTCAAGAGAGTCTGATGGGCGTTGCGCTCCGATCCCCCGCGTGCCGCGCATCGGGCGCCGGGATGGCATCGAGTTACACCTTATTGGAGGCCTGACATGGGTTCATTCAGTATCTGGCATTGGTTGATCGTTCTCGTCATCGTCCTGTTGATATTCGGGACCAAGAAGCTGCGCAACCTCGGTGCTGATCTCGGTGGCGCGGTAAAGGGCTTCAAGGACGGGATCAAGGATGCCACGACAGAGGAGAGCAAGCCGGTCGAGACCAGCTCCCCGCCTTCCCCGCCTCCCCAGGTCACGACGGGTCAGACCATTGAGGGCGAGATCCGGGAGAAGACCAGAAGCTAGGCGGAGCGCAGCGACTTGACCGCCCGCGTGCCGGTGGCGCGCCAGGTTTGCCTGGACACCGTAGCGCGGTTGCACGTGTTGCGTCCCGCCTGCCTGGCCAGACAGATGACCACAAATGTTTGATATCGGCTTTTCCGAGTTGATGGTGATTGCCATCGTCGCCCTGGTGGTGATCGGTCCTGAGCGGCTGCCCAAGGTCGCGCGTACTGCCGGACACATGCTCGGTCGCCTGCAACGTTACGTCAGCACGGTGAAGTCCGACATCAACCGCGAGATGCAGCTTGAAGAACTGCGGCGACTGCAGAGCGAGATCCAGGAATCGGCGCGCGGCGTCGAGCAGAGCCTGACCAGCGAGATCCAGGCGGCGAAACAGGCGGTGAGCCAGGCTGCGGAAGCCGTCGGTGGCGACCTGCACACACCTCTGGGCGGTGCCGAGCCGGGCGCCGCCGCGCTGCCGATCGCGGCGAGCAACCCGGTGAGGCTGGTCGATCCGGACAAGCCGGGTGCGGGCGTTTGAACGCACGATGAATCTACCCGAAGACTCCTTTTTCTCCCATCTCGTCGAGCTGCGCGACCGCTTGATCCGGGCACTGGTGTCGATCGGAATCGTCTTTGTCTGCCTGTTTCCCTGGGCGCAGGAACTCTATGCGCTGCTCGCGCATCCCCTGCTGGCGAAACTGCCGCAAGGCGGCCAGATGATCGCGACCGATGTGATCGGGGTCTTTCTGGTGCCGATGAAGGTCGCGCTGATGGTTGCCTTCCTGATTGCGCTGCCTTATGTGCTCTACCAGATCTGGGCCTTCGTTGCGCCCGGCCTGTATGCCCACGAGAAGCGGCTGGCGTTGCCGATGGTCGCCGCCAGCGTGGTCCTCTTTTTCGTCGGCATGGCGTTTGCCTATTTTCTCGTTTTCCCGGCGGTCTTCGGCTTCATGGCCTCGGTGCAGCCGGAGGGCGTCGCCTGGATGACCGATATCGAGAAATACCTGTCGTTCGTGCTGACCACCTTTGTTGCCTTCGGAGTGACCTTCGAGGTGCCGGTGGTGGTGCTCGTCCTGGTTCAGGCCGGCATCGTCGGCGTGGACAAGCTGAAGGAGTGGCGTCCCTACGTCATCGTCGGCGCTTTTGTCATTGGCGCCATCTTTACCCCACCGGACGTCATCTCGCAACTAATGATGGCCATTCCGTTGTGCCTCCTCTTCGAGTTCGGTCTGTTTCTGGCGCGTTTCCTGGGCAAGAACGCACGAACCGCCGTCCCGGAGGTCGGGCCGGCTGCCCAGACCCCGATCAACCCGGCTGCTCAATGGACGCCGGCCTCGGCCGAGGAAATGGATGCGGCGGCCAGGACCCTGGCCGAGCGGCAGGACGCCGAGCGCAAGCCCGACGCCTGAATGCTGTCTGGCCACCGCACTGGCACTGGCGGCCAAGCAGCGTCGTCAACCGGGCGGCGCTTTCTCCGGCCCGCTGACGGTGCGCCGGTGCCGCGCCGCCGCCCCCTCTGCGAACAGCCACAGGCTGCCCGGCGGTATCGTCGTCCAGCATTCGTTGTCGGTCAGCGGCACCGTGGCAATCACGGCGACGCGATCGTCGGGTGTCGTGACGTCGCTGAAGTCGATGCTCAGGTCCTGATCGCGCAGGTGGGCAACGGTGAATGGCGCCTGGCGGATGATGTAGCTCAGGTGGGTGGAACAATGGGCAAAGAGGCAGTCACCGTTCGACAGCAGGTAGTTGCATGCACCGCGCCCGCCGAGGTCCAGAGTCAGCCGATGCAGCTCGTCGAACAACTCCGCCTGGTCAGGGGCATGGCTGCCAAAGCGCTGGCGCAGGTTCTGCAACAGCCAGCAAAAGGCGCGCTCGCTATCGGTCTGGCCGACCGGGGTGAAGCTGCCGTCGAGCTGCGGCCAGAAATCGGGCAGATTGCCGTTGTGGGCGAAGATCCAGTACCGCCCCCAGAGTTCGCGCATGAAGGGGTGGGTGTTCTCGAGCGCGACCACACCCTGGGTGGCCTTGCGGATGTGGGCAATGACGTTCTTCGAGTGGATGGGATAGCTGCGTACCAGCTCGGCGACCGGCGAGCTACAGGACGGTTGCGGGTCGAGAAACACGCGTGTGCCGCGCCCCTCGAAGAAGGCGATTCCCCAGCCGTCCGCATGCACGTCGGTGGCGCCGCCGCGCGCCTGGAAGCCGGCAAAGGAAAAGCAGATGTCCGTCGGGACATTGCAGTTCATGGCCAGCAACTGACACATCTGCCTGTTCCCTACTCCCGCTCGCGGCGCGGTGGAGCGCGCTTGCCGATCTTGATGGTGGCGTCGACCACATTGTTCTGGCGGCGCAGTTTGAAGACCACGCTGTCGCCCGGCTTCTGGCTGGCGATCAGGTCGAGCATCCCCTGCGGATCCTTGACCGGTCGCCCATCGACCGCCAGCAGGATGTCGCCCGGCTTGATCCCCCCGGCATCGGCCGGGCTGCCCCGCAGGACGCCGGCAATCAGGGCGCCGCTGGTATCGGGCAGACCAAAGGACTCGGCCAGGTCGGCGGTGATCTCCTGTGCCTCGACGCCGACCCAGCCCCGGGTGACACTACCGCTCTGGATGATCTGCTCCATGACATTGCGCGCAATCGAGATGGGGATTGCAAAACCGATGCCCAGTGAGCCACCCGAGCGTGAGTAGATGGCCGTGTTGATTCCGATCAGATTGCCCTGACTATCGACCAGGGCGCCACCCGAGTTGCCCGGGTTGATCGCTGCGTCGGTCTGGATGAAATTCTCGAAAGTGTTGATCCCCAGGTGCGAGCGACCGAGTGCGGAGATGATTCCCATGGTCACCGTCTGACCGACGCCGAAAGGGTTGCCGATCGCCAGCGTCACGTCGCCGACGACGACGTTGTCCATCGTCCCCAGGGTGATCGCTGGCAGCGCCAGATCCTTGCCGTTCTGCTGGGTGATCTGCAGAACGGCAAGGTCGGACTCGGGATCACTGCCGACCAGCCGCGCGTTCAGGCTGCGCCCGTCACTGAGTGCGACTTCGATCTGATCGGCCGCTTCGACGACATGAAAGTTCGTGAGAACATAGCCGCTCGAGCTGACGATGACCCCCGAACCCAGGCCAGCGGTTTTTGGACTGTCACCCTCACTGCCGTCGCCGAAGAAATGCCGGAACACCGGGTCGTCGAGCAGCGGGTTGCGGCGGGCCCGGATTTTCTGCGAGGTGAAGACATGCACCACCGAAGGCAATGCCTTGTTCGCCGCTTCACGAAAGGAAGGAGTGGCGGCCGGCGTTGCCGGCAGCGCTGCTTCGCGCAGGGCGACGACACTCGCCCCACCGGGGTTTGCCCGGCCCAGCCATTCCGGTTTCAAAGTGCTCACCACGAAGAGAACGGCGAGACTAACCGTAACCGTTTGTGCAAAAATCAGCCAGAGCCTGCGCATGGGCGAAAAATCGGAGTCAGTGGATGAAACGCGACGAATTGACACACTACCTGGACGAGTTGCTGGAGGCAGGGCGCTTCCGGGATTATTGCCCAAACGGTCTGCAAGTGGAAGGACGCCCGGAGATCCGGCGCCTGGTGACCGGTGTCACGGCGAGCCAAGCGCTGCTCGACGCCGCCATCGCACGCAATGCCGATGCCATCCTGGTTCATCACGGCTGGTTCTGGCGCGGCGAGGATGGCCGGGTCAGCGGGATTCGCAAGGCGCGTCTGCAAACCCTGCTGCAGCATGACCTCAACCTGATCGCCTATCATCTGCCGCTCGACGGTCACCCTGAGTTCGGCAACAACGCCCAATTGGCCAGGCGATTCGGGTGGACTGCCGACGGGCGCTTTGGCGAGCAGGAGATCGGCTGGCTGGGTCATCTGACAAGCCCGAGCAGTGTTGCACAGGTCGCCGAACGGGTCGGCCGCGAGTTGCAGCGTGCGCCATTGTTGATTGGTGAGGGCGAGCGACCAGTCAGACGCATCGGGTGGTGTTCGGGAGCAGCGCAGGGAATGTTCGAACAGGCCATCGCTGCCGGCGTCGACCTCTACCTGAGCGGCGAAATAGCGGAGTCCACCGTTCATCTGGCGCGCGAGTCCGGTGTCGCCTATCTTGCTGCCGGACACCATGCCAGCGAACGCTATGGTGTGCTGGCACTGACCGGGCATCTGAACGAACGCTTTGGTCTCGACTGCCAGTTCGTCGATATCGACAACCCCGTCTGAAGCACCTCAAGGAGCAGGCATGAGCCACGTTTTCCCCCCTGCAGCGCAGGTCACTGTCCCCGTGGTCGGTCGCGATGTCCACTTTCCGGTGCGCCGCGTCTATTGTGTCGGGCGCAATTACGCCGATCACGCGGCCGAAATGGGTGCCGACACGCGCGAACCGCCTTTCTTCTTCAGCAAGCCGGCCGATGCACTGGTCCCTGGAGGTGGCGACGTCCACTATCCTCCGGCCACCCGCAATCTGCAGCACGAGGTCGAGCTGGTGGTTGCCCTGTCCGCCGGCGGTGCCGACATTCCGGCATCGGCGGCGCTGGCTTGCGTCTATGGTTACGCTGTCGGTCTGGACCTCACCCGGCGCGACCTGCAGCAGCGGGCGAAGGAAAAGGGGCATCCCTGGGACATGGGCAAGGGCTTCGACCAGAGCGCGCCGATTGGCGCCATCGTCCCGCTGGCGGCAGCAGGCCATCCGGCGAGCGGCTCGATCTGGCTCAAGGTCAATGGCCTGTTGCGGCAGAGCGGAGATCTTGGACAGATGTCGTGGAAGGTCGCGGAAGTCATCGCCAACCTCTCGACCTATGTCGCATTGGCGCCAGGAGACCTGATCTTTTCCGGTACTCCGGCCGGCGTATCGACCGTGCTGCGCGGCGATGTGCTGGAGGCCGGCGTGGCCGGAGTCGGCGAGCTCAGGGTCCGGCTGGTCTGATGAGCACCGGCCCCTCTTCCCCGCCACCCGCCGGCGGCACTGGCCGACAAAGGGCCATGTGGCCGCACCGTATCGGAATTCGACCATCAACATGATCTCAATTACCGAGGAACCCGCCATGCTGCTTGCCCGTTCTCTTGCCGCCCGCCTTCGTCTCACCGCAACCGGGAGTTGCCGGCTGGCTGCCGCGTGGCTTCTTGCCGTGATGCTGGCGCCCGCATTGGCCGAGGGGATCGAGCCTCTGACCAAGGGACAAACCGTGTACCTGCCGATCTACTCCGAGATCCGGCACGGCAACATCGGCCCCAAGGGAAAGTCCGAAACCAGCCTGATGTCGGTGCTGGTCAGTGTGCGTAACACCGATCCCAACAACCCCATCCGCGTTGTCTCCGCGAACTACTACAACACCGATGGCGCTCTGTTGCGCAACTCGGTGCCGACCCCCAGGGTCATTCCGCCGTTTGGTACCCTCGAACTGTTCATCGAACTGCGCGAGAGCCTCGGCGGTTCAGGTGCCAACTATGCGATCAAATGGGATGCTGCCGCCGCAGTATCGCAACCGACCATCGAAGCGCTGCATTCGCGCTTCCAGGCCGGATACTCCGTCGCTTTCATCTCACGTGGCCGCGCGATTTCCGAACCGTGAGGGCCGCTGTCCGGTGACTGAAGACCTGGCAGGTCGAGAAACCCGGACCCGCAGCGTGTCCGACAGCCAGCCACTGATCCGGCTCACGACAACGCCGGAGGACCACCGCATCGCGCAGCTCGCCGCGGCGGCGATCGGTCTGTCGCTGGTCGACGCGGCGATCCCCTTGCCGCTGCCCGGCGTCAAGCCCGGTCTGGCGAACATCGTGACGCTGATCGTCCTGGCACGGCACGGTTGGGTCGCCGCCGCCTGGGTCACCGGTCTGCGCGTCTTTGCCGGCAGTCTGCTGCTCGGCTACTTTCTTTCGCCTGGTTTCTTCATGAGCCTGTGCGGTGCGCTGTGCAGCCTGTTGACCCTGTCGCTCGCCTGCCGTCTGCCGCGCCGCTGGTTCGGGCCGGTGAGCTGGAGTATTCTGGCGGCCTTGGCCCATATCGCTGGCCAGTTGTTGTTGGCGCGCCTGTGGCTGATTCCGCATGACGGACTTTTCCTCCTGCTGCCGGTATTCGCACTGGCCGCCTGCGTCTTCGGCATCATCAACGGCCTGATCGCCGCGCGTCTGCTCAACGAACTGCCGATCATGGAACGTCAGGTCGAACATGTCTGAAACCATCTGTCTCGCCTTTACCGGTGCCTCCGGCATGCCCTATGGCCTGCGCCTGCTCGAATGCCTGCTGGCCGCGCGCTGCCGGGTCCAGCTTCTGTACTCCCAAGTGGCGCAGATTGTCGCCAGGCAGGAGCTGGGGCTGGAGCTGCCGGCCCGCGCCAGCGAGGCGTGCGCTGTTCTGCAGGAACGTTATCGGGACTTGCCCGGCGGGCTGGAGGTCTATGGACGCGAGGAATGGTTTGCGCCGCTGGCCAGCGGCTCCAGCCCGCCCGACGCGATGGTCATCTGCCCGTGTTCAATGGGGACGCTGGCAGCAGTTGCCCAGGGTCTGGCCAGCAAGCTGATCGAGCGCGCCGCCGATGTCGTGCTCAAGGAAGGCCGTAAGCTGATCCTGGTGCCGCGCGAAACTCCCTTGTCGACCATTCATATCGAGAACATGTTGCGCCTGTCGCGAGCTGGCGCGGTGATCCTGCCACCCAATCCCGGTTTCTACCACCAGCCGCAGCGGGTCGAGGATCTGGTGGACTTCGTCGTCGCCCGCATCCTCGATCAACTTGGTGTCGAGCACGCGCTGATGCAGCGCTGGGGTGACAGCGAGACTGCCCGGTGAGCGGGAACGAGCCGCCAGACCAGTCGGAGCCGTTTGTTGCCAGCAAGCCGGTGCGCCTGGCCATCCCGCTCTTCCCGCTCGGCGCCGTCCTTTGTCCGGGAGGTCTGCTGCCTCTCAAGGTATTCGAGCAGCGCTACCTGGACATGGTGGCAGCCTGCCTGAAGGAGCAGTCGGCGTTCGGTGTCTGCCTGATCGCCAGCGGTGGTGAGGTCGGTGTGCCGGCGGCACCGCAGCCTGTCGGTACGCTGGCACATATCGTCGAGGTCGACATGCCGCAATTGGGCATCATGTTGCTCAAGGTGCGCGGTGGTCGCCGCTTTCGCATCGAGCGCCACCTGCCGATCACCGCCAGCCTGCAACGGGCGACGGTGCTGTTGCTCGACGAACCGCCAGCGCAGCCGGTTCCGCCGGGGCACCAGGGGCTGGTGCTGCTGCTGCGAAAAATCGCCGACGAACTTGGCGAGCAGCGACTGCCCGCACCGCATGCCTTCGACGATGCGAGCTGGGTAGGTTACCGGCTGACCGAGATTCTGCCCTTGCAGATCCTGGCCAGGCAGAAACTGCTTGCCCTGCAGGATCCGCTCCTGCGTCTGCGGGCGCTCTCGATCTGGCTGGCGCAGCGCGTAGCGAACAGCGAGCCCTGATGCGCGGCGTGTGCTCCGCGCCGGCACTGGTCCTGATCTTCTGCGGTGCAGAGGCCTTTTCGATGGCCGGCTTTGCCTTGGTGCCGTCGCTCCTGCCGCAACTGTCGCGGCAATGGTCGCTGTCGGCAACGCAGGGTGGCTGGCTTGGCGGCATCTTTTTCCTCGGCTATATTCTGGCGGTCCCGCTGCTGGTCAGCCTGACCGACCGTATTGACGCCCGCCGCGTCTATCTCGCCAGCGCCGGCCTGAGCGGCTTGGCCCTGGCCGGCTTCGCCCTGTTCAGCAACGGCTTTGCTGCCGCTCTTGCCTGGTGGTGGCTTGCCGGTCTCGGCCTGGCGGGAACCTACATGCCCGGCTTGAAGGCTTTGACCGACCGCCTGCCGATGACCAGTCAATCGCGAGGCACCGCCTTCTACACCGCCACCTTTGGCGTTGGCGCTGGTCTGTCATATCTCTGGATCGAACTTTTGCAGGGCCTCTTGCCCTGGTCGGCACTGTTTGCCGTGGCGGCGGCCTGTGCTTTTCTCTCCGTCCTGCTCGTCTGGCTGGGGGTCGCGGCAGTCGCCAGACCAGCCGGCCCACGCGGCGGGCACAGTCATTGGCGTGCCGTCCTCGGCGACCGGCGAGTCCTGGCTTTCTGTGGTGGCTACTTCGGCCACAATTGGGAACTCTTCGGCTTCCGCGCCTGGCTTGTCGCCTACCTGACCTGGACCCATGCCAGGTCGCCGGATGCGTGGACCTCGATGCCGGGCTTGATTGCCGCGTTGGCCACCTTTCTTGCCGTTCCAGCCAGCATCCTGGGCAATGAGGGCGCGCATCGCTGGGGCCGCCGTCGCTGGCTGCAGGGTGTCATGCCTCTGTCGTGCTGCCTGGCCCTTGTCGTAAGCTGCTCGGGCGATCGGTCCAGTCACTTTCTGGTAGTCTTGTTGCTGGTTTATGCGGCAAGCATGAATCTTGATTCGGCGGCGCTGACCGCCGGACTGCTTACTGAAACAACGCCTGAAAAACGCGGCACGGCGCTCGCCCTGTACTCCACGATCGGCTTTGCCGGCGGTTTCATCGGGCCGCTCGCTTTCGGGGTCGCGCTCGATGCCTGCGGCCGCGCCAGTCAGGCCGGCTGGGCTGCCGGCTTTGTGACCCTCGCCTGTGGTGTCGCTTTCGGGCGTTGGGCAATCGGCCGGAGCGGTTCGCCGCCGGCGGTCATGGAACACTGAGCGAGCGCCGAGCGGACTTCGCCAGTCTGGTGCGCTGGGTGAGTGCCACGCGGATGGTTCCTTGCCTTCGCCAGCAAAGTCTTGCAGTATTGCCCGATGACTGAAGCAAACCCGATCCCGATTCGTCGTCGCCCGCGTCGCACCTTGCTGGTCGGTCTTGCCTGCCTGGTGCTGATGGTGTTGCAACTGCTCGCCTACCAGGTGTGGCTGAGCTACCGTGAGCAGATCGACGAGGCGGGCACGCGAACGCGGAACTACGCGGCAATCTTCGAGACTCATCTCGATGCGACGCTGCGCCGCACTGACGCCATTCTGCACGAGCTGGCGCACGACCTTCCGGCCCGCGCCCTGAGTCGTCAGATCCCCGCCGCCGATGTCGAGCGCATCAACGGTGAACTCGACGCGCACCTGACGAACTTCGACGAGCTGGTCGGCTTGCGGGTGTTCGATGTCCATGGAGAACTGCTGTACAGCTCCGACCGGGCCAATACGCCGGCTTTCAACGTCGCCGACCGCGATTATTTCATCAACCTGCGGGACACTCCGCAAGCCAGATTGTTCTTCTCCGAAGTTCTGGTGTCGCGGGCCACCGGCCGTTCCAGCATGATCATCACACGCGCCCTGCGCGACGCGCAGGGCGTCTTCGTCGGCATCGTCAGCGTCGTGTTCGATCTGGTTCGCTACCAGGAGATTTTTCGCTCGGTTGATCTGCAGGGCGGGGGAACGATTGCTCTGCGCCGTAGCGACGACCACCGGCAGGTGGTGCGCTGGCCGCCGTTGCCCGGCAAGGAGAACGAGGCATTGCAGATGCAGCACCCGCTGCGCCAAACGATGGACACCGGCGCAAGAACGGGTACGTTGCGATTCACCGCCCAGACGGACGGGGTTGATCGTATCTACAGCTTTCACCGGCTTGATCGCTATCCGTTCTATTTCGCCATCGGGCTCAGCGTCGATGATGTCCTTGCCGGCTGGCGGACTCAGACCTGGGTGGTGGGGGCTTCCTCCGTTCTTCTGCTGGCGCTGTTCGGGGGGATGCTGCTACGCCTTTGGCGTACCGAGGAACGCGAGGGGGAAATCCTGGCGGACCTGGTCGACAGCGAGCGACGGCAGCGGGAAAAGGGCGAGCGGCTGACGGTGTTCGAGCGCCTCGCGGAGAATGCCGGTCAGGGAATCGCCATGGCGCAGGCTGACGGCAGGCTGCATTACGCCAACCCCGCCCTGCGCCGCATGCTGGACATCCCGGCCGACGCCGCGTGCAGCGACTATTCGTTCGACCGTTTCTACAGTGCAGAGAACGCGGAGCGACTGCGCCACGAGGTCCTGCCATCGGTCATCCGGCATGGTCAATGGACCGGTGAACTAGCGCTGACGGCGCGCGACGGGCACCAGATCCCGACCATCCAGACCTTGTTTACCGTGCACCACGCAGAGGACGGCACGCCGGTCATCGCCAACGTTCTTGCCGACCTCAGCGAGCGTCAACAGATGGAGGAGCGCAACCGCCAGTTGCTGGCCGAGCTGCAGACCCTGCTGGGCAATGCACTGGTCGGCATCGTTCACCTCCGGCAACGACGAGTCGTGTCGTGCAACCGACGCCTCGAGGAGATCTTTGGCTATCGGCCAGGTGAGCTGCTTGACGAGTCGTCGGAACGTTTCTATCCGAGCCACGAGGTTTTCGAGAAGGTGGGTGAGCGCGCCTACGCGGTGGCTGCCGAAGGCCGCAACTTCAGCACCGAACTGATGCTCCGACGCAAGGACGGCAGTCTCTTCTGGGGCGCTCTGACCGGCCGGGCGATCGACCCGGGCAAGCCGCTGGATGGCAGCATCTGGGTTTTTGCAGACATCTCCGAGCGTCAGCAGGCAGAAGAGGAATCGCGGCATTTGCTGCAGGCGGTCGAGCAGAGCCCGGTGGCCATCGTCATCACCGATTGCAGTGGCGAGATCGAGTACGTCAACCCGAGTTTCACCAAGGTGACCGGGTACTCGCGGCTCGAAGCGATTGGTCAGAATCCGCGCATCCTGAAATCGGGGGAGACCCCGAATGAAACCTATCGCACGCTTTGGCAGACCCTTCTCGAAGGCAAGGTATGGACGGGGCTGCTGCACAACAAGCGCAAGAATGGCACCCTCTTCTGGGAAAAGGCATCGATTGCACCAGTTATCGGTGATCACGGCGAGGTGACGCATTACCTGGCGGTCAAGGAAGACGTCACCGAGCGCCTGTTGGCCGAGAAACAGTTGCGGGAGAGCGAGGAGGCCTTCCGCCGTCTGTTCGAGGATGCCAAGGATCCCTTGCTGCTGCTCAAGGACGGAGCTTTCATGGATTGCAACACGGCCACCCTGGAACTGCTTGGCTATGCCTCCAAGAAGGATTTTCTCGGCTGCAGCCCGGATGAAATCTCGCCCACCTGCCAGGCCGATGGACAGTCGTCAAGGGATAAGGCGGCCGTCATGATCGGCACCGCGCTACGCTGCGGTTACCATCGCTTCGAGTGGATCCACCAGCGTCGCAATGGCGAACCGGTGCCGGTGGAGGTTACCCTGACGCCGATCACCCTGCGCGGCGAGGTCATCCTGCACACCATCTGGCGCGACATCAGCGAGCGCCGAGTTACCGAGCGGCGTCTGCGCCTGCTGGCGGCGGTGTTCGAACACAGTGCCGAGGCGATCATGGTGAGCGACCGGAACAATCGCATTCTCGAGGTCAACCAGGCTTTTTCCCGCCTGACCGGCTATGTTCCCGAAGATGTGCGCGGGACCGACCCCCGCCGCCTGTCGTCGGGACGCTCGTCGCCGGAAGAATATCGAGCCATGTGGCAGGCGATCACGAGCAGTGGCCATTGGCAGGGCGAAATCTGGGACCGCCGCAAGGATGGTACGGTTTACCCGAAATGGCTTTCGATCTCCACCATCCGCGGCGCGGATGGCAACATCGAGAACTACATCGGCAGTTTCGTGGATATCTCCGAACGCAAGGCGACCGAGGAACGGATCAGCCATCTTGCACATTTCGACACCCTGACCGATCTGCCCAACCGTTCGAACCTGCAAGGCCGCCTCGAGCAGGCGCTGGCTTCGGCGCGGCGGGAGCAAGGTTCGCTGGCCGTGATGTTCCTTGACCTCGATCACTTCAAGAACATCAACGACACCCTCGGCCATCACGTCGGTGATGCGCTGCTGCTCGAAGTTTCACAGCGGCTGACGGCCAGCGTACGCGCCAGCGATGTCGTCGCCCGCCTGGGAGGTGACGAGTTCGTCGTCGTGCTCAACGGAGTGGGAGCGCTTGCCGCCGAGCGGGTGGCCGGCAAGATATTGAAGTCACTGGCGCACCCCTATCATATCGACGGGCAGGGTCTGCATACCAGTTCGAGCATCGGGATTGCCGTCTTCCCGGACGATGGCGATACGGTGGACATCCTGATGCGCAATGCCGACGCCGCGATGTATCACGCCAAGTCGGCGGGACGCAACAATCTGCAGTTCTTCACGGCGAGCATGAATCAGGCGGCCACGGATCGGCGACAACTCGAGGAGGATCTGCATCTGGCTTTGCAGAATGGGCAGTTTGTCCTGCATTATCAGCCGCAGGTGGACTCGTTGCGGCGTGTTTTCGCTGCCGAGGTCCTGCTGCGCTGGCAGCATCCCGAGCATGGCCTGGTGTCGCCCGGCCGCTTCGTTCCGCTGGCCGAGGACACCGGACTGATCGTGCCGATCGGCCAATGGGTGCTCGAAACCGCCTGCCGACAGCTCGAGGCCTGGGCCCATGAAGCGATTACACGGGATCTGCAGGTGGCGGTCAACGTCAGCGCCCGTCAATTCCGGCAAGCCGATTTTGTCGACCAGTTGCGCGACTTGCTGCAATCCACCGGCGCCGATCCGGCACACTTGAAACTCGAGCTCACCGAGAGCCTGGTGCTGGACAACGTCAGCGACACGATCGAGCGAATGAATGCCATCAAGCTGCTTGGCGTGACCTTCGCTATGGACGACTTCGGCACCGGCTATTCTTCACTGTCCTACCTGACGCGCCTGCCGCTGGATCAACTCAAGATCGACCGTGCCTTCGTCAGCCGGCTGCCGGACAATCAGAGCGACGCGGTGATTGCGCAGACCATCGTCACCATGGGAAGCAGCCTCGGCCTCAAGGTCATCGCCGAGGGCGTCGAAAGCGAGGAGCAGCATCGCTTTCTCGACAGCCACGGCTGCCACGGATACCAGGGCTTCCTGTTCGGTCGCCCGTTGCCGGTGGAAGATTTCGAAGAACTGCTGCGCCGTCGCTCACCCTAGGTCGTCGGCGCCCGCCGCCGCCCCGCCGGCAGTGAAGGACCAGCCCGTCGTGGACAAGGACAGCAGCAGGCGGCGAATCGGCGTGGGCAACGCCGCGCCAGCGACATCGGCCAACGCCAGCCACTGCCAGCCAGCGTCGGCCGCCAGCCGGCCGACGACCTCGACCTCGCCGCACAGCACTTCGATGGACAGGCGGAAATGAGTGAAGCGATGGCTGATCGTCGGCAGTTGCTGCGTCTGCTTCAGGCGGCAACCGTGGCGCAGGGCGAAAGACTCGGCGGTCTCCGCGGCCACTTCGGGCAGGCTCAGCAAACCACCCCAGATGCCGCTCGGGGGGCGACGCTCGAGCAGCACCTGCCGGCCATCGGTCAACAGCAGTAGCTTGCCTGCCCGCTCCGGTACCGGCTTCGGCACGGCGCGCTGCGGCAACTCGGTCTGCCGGCCCTGCTGCCGGGCGACGCAGATGACCTGCAGGGGGCAGGCCTGGCAAGCTGGCTGCCAGCGGGTGCACACCGTTGCTCCGAGATCCATCATGCCTTGTGTGTACGCTTCGATGGCTTGCTCGGGCAGGAGTGATTCGGCCAGTACCCACAGCGCCCGCTCATCCTGCGCCGGCGAGGCACCACTCGTCAGGCCAAAGCAGCGTGCCAGCACCCGCCGGACATTGCCGTCGAGGATCGCAGCGCGCCGGCCGAAAGCGAAGACGCTGATCGCTGCCGCGGTGGACCGCCCAATACCGGGCAGTTGTGCGTTGATTGCGGGATCGGCCGAGAAGCCGTCGTGCTGGCCGGCGACCATCGTGCTCGCGCAGCGGTGCAGGTGGCGCGCCCTTGCATAGTACCCGAGACCCGACCACCGCTCGAGAACGTCCGCCAGCGGTGCTTCGGCCAGCGCTTCCAGCGTCGGAAAGCGGGCGAGGAAGCGCTCGTAGTAGGGAATCACTGTCTGCACCTGCGTTTGCTGCAGCATGATCTCGGCCAGCCAGATGCGATAGGGGTCGCGCGTCTGCTGCCACGGCAGATCGTGGCGGCCATTCACCTGCTGCCAGGCGACCACCCGCCCGGCAAAGTCCCGTTGGCTGGCTGGCTGATCAGGCACGCGTTACAAGGTCTGAGTGCGCTGGCACGAATGCAGGCGGGGACGGGTTGGCAAGGGGGGCCGCTGGCGGCACGCCCGGGCGACCGGCCGGTCACGCATCGCACGAGAATCGTGTCGACACGGGTCGCCAGCGCAGCGATAATTGCGCTCCCGCATTGAGCGGAATATTCCGTCGAACGGTTGGACCAAAGGGTGTAAAAAGCTTGCGATGAGTTTTTTGCAGACGTCGGGGGCAGGAGTGGCATCGCACGACTCATCGATCATGAACCGGCTTGTGACAGTGAATCTTAGCATGTTTGGACAATGCATCCGAAACGCCTGATGCGTCCGCCCTTAGACTCTCCAGACAGCGCGGATAATGCGGACAGCACGGTATCGGTGCCTGGCCGGTTGCTCGTCGCCCCGCAAGTACCTGCTGCGTCGCACCAGGAAAACCCGGTCGGCCGCGACTTTCGTGATGCCTTGGGCAGTTTTGCCACCGGAGTCACCGTACTTACCGCACTGGCGCCGGACGGCCAGCCGGTCGGGGTAACCATCAGTTCGTTCAACTCCGTCTCGCTGCAACCGCCGCTGATTCTCTGGAGTCTCGCCTGCGAATCACCTCGTCTGGAGGCGTTTCGCCAGGCTCGCCATTATGCGGTCAATGTCCTGGCGGTCGATCAGGTGGCCGTTTCCGATCGCTTTGCCAGCCGCGAGGATGATCGCTTCGGCGGAGTTCGAACTGTCCCGGGTATGGCTGGTGTGCCGTTAATCGAAGGTTGCACGGCCTGGTTCGAATGCAGTAACGAGGCCCATTATCCGGGCGGTGACCATCTCATTTTCCTCGGTCGCGTGCAACGCTTTGCCCGTGGCAAGGGGGTCGAGCCGCTGATCTTTCATGGTGGGCGCTATCGGATTTTGGGTGACGAATCGGGACCCTGATGAATGGTGGCGATTCGGTCTGTTGCAATTATCTTCTTTTGGTGTATAAGGACGATTTTCTTCAAGGAGGAGTCTATGGCAACCTACAAGGAGCTACTTGCCCAGCGCGCGTTACTGGAGAAGCAGATCGAAGAGGCCAGGCAGGCAGAGCTTGCGGATGCCATCGCGCGTGCCAGGCAGTTGATTGTCGAGCATGGTTTGACGGCGTCCGACCTCGGTTTCAAGATGGGCGGTGCACTAACGGAGACAATCGTCAAGATGCGCACGCCGGTTGCCATCAAATACCGGGGGCCCAACGGAGAAAGCTGGTCCGGTCGCGGCAAGGCGCCCAACTGGTTGACCAGTCTGGAGGCGCAAGGCCGGGATCGCAACGAGTTCCTCGTTTAGTCGTACTCCCCGGACGCGCCAGCCGCGGCGCGCCCCGAGGGACAACGCTGTGCGGGTGCCACCTGCACGCGTTGCGCAAGAAACCGTTCGGGCTCCCCCGGCCCCGGGCCAAGGCGCCTGCCGAGCAGGACACGGCTAGTGCCCGGGACGGTCGACGATCATGCCGGTCGAACACCTGATCGAGCGTGGGCAGGGTGTTCGCTTGTGTCGCCGGTCGGCGCTATCGACAAGAGATAATACCCGGCAGTTAAGCCATAATTTCAAGGGCTAGACGATGAACATCCTGGTCACCGGAGGTTGCGGCTATATCGGTTCGCATGCCTGCGTCGCGCTGCTTCTGGCGGGGCACGATGTGAGCGTGGTCGACGATTTATCCAACAGCAGCGTCGAGGTGCTCGAACGGGTCGCCCGGATTGCCGGCCGAAAACCCGTTTTCTTCCTGGGCGATGTACGCGACCGTGGCTTGCTGCGGCGGGTCTTTACGGCATCACCGGTCAATGCCGTGATTCATTTCGCCGGTCTGAAGTCGGTTGGTGAATCAGTCGCACAGCCTTTGCGCTATTATCATTGCAATGTCGGCGGGGCGATTGCGCTGTGCGAGGCGATGATCGACGCGGCGGTGAAGACCCTGATTTTCAGTTCGTCGGCGACGGTTTATGGTGATCCGGCCTCGGTACCGATCCGGGAGGATTTTCCGCGTTCGGCGACCAATCCCTACGGTGCCGGCAAGCTGATAATCGAAGACATCCTGGCCGATGTCTTTAGCGCCGACCCTGCCTGGCGGATTGCCCGCCTGCGTTATTTCAATCCGGTCGGTGCACACGAAAGCGGGCTGATCGGCGAAGAGCCGAATGGCATTCCGAATAACCTGCTGCCGTATATCGCGCAGGTCGCTGAAGGGCGGCGCCCATATCTCAAGGTTTTCGGGAGCGATTATCCGACCCCCGACGGTACCGGCGTCAGGGATTACATCCACGTCATGGATCTGGTCGACGGTCACCTCGCCGCACTGACTTACCTGCTCGACAAGGGTGGACTGCTGACGGTCAACCTCGGCACCGGAAATGGCTACTCGGTGCTCGAAATGATCCGTGCCTTTGCCGCGGCGAGCGGCCGCCCGGTGCCTTACCGGCTGGCGCCGCGCCGGGCGGGGGATGTCGCCGCCTGCTACGCCGATCCGCAACTTGCTGCCCGCTTGCTCGGCTGGACGGCGCGCCGTGGAATCGATCTGATGTGCAGCGATGCCTGGCGTTGGCAGCAGCAGCGGACGGCAGGCTGATCGGCGGACATGGCCACCTACGCCATCGGCGACATCCAGGGCTGCTTCGACTCGCTGCTGCACCTGCTCGACAAATGCCGTTTCGACCCGGCCAGTGATCGCCTGTGGCTGGTCGGCGACCTGGTGAATCGCGGTCCACGCTCGCTCGACACCCTGCGCTTCGTGCGCGCTCTCGGTTCGGCGGTGATCAGCGTGCTGGGCAACCACGATCTCTATCTGCTCATGGCCGCCGCCGGTTTTGGCCGGCGCGGCAAGGGCGATACGCTCGACGAGATCCTCGATGCACCGGATCGCGAGGAACTGCTGGACTGGCTGCGCAGGTTGCCCCTGTGCCATCGCGAGGGCGAGTTCTGCCTGGTGCATGCCGGCCTGCTGCCGCAATGGACGACAGCGCGCGCGCGTGCCCTGGCGGCAGAGGTCGAGGCAGCACTCAGTGGCCCGGCTTACCTCGACTTCCTGGCCAACATGTGGGGTAGCGAACCGGCCGCCTGGAGCGATGACCTGGAGGGCTGGCCACGCCTGCGCGTCATCGTCAACGCGATGACCCGGATGCGTTTCTGTTCGCTGGCCGGGGTGATGGACCTGAAGACCAAGGGCGAGGCGGCCGATGCGCCACCGGATCACCTGCCGTGGTTCGAGATTCCGGGCCGGCTCAGCGCGGTCGATGTGATGGTGATTGGCCATTGGTCGGCACTCGGCCTGCGCGTCGAACCGAGGCTGCTGGCGCTCGATTCGGGTTGCCTGTGGGGTCGTCACCTGACGGCCATCCGGCTTGAGGATCGGGCGCTCTTCCAGGTCGACTGCTCGGCCGGCGAAGCGTCGGCCTGAACTCCCGCGGTACGCTGCACGTCGAGCGCCGCAGCCGGCTCGGTCGCCTGCCTGCTAGAATGCGCACAGCATTTCTCCGGAGGAGGGTCGCATGCAGATCACAGGGTGGGCCAGAAAGCGCAGGCTGCAACAGATGGTCGCACTGGTGGTGGCCGTCGTGCTGGCGATTGCGGGCCTGTTGGCGCTCGGGAATCTGCCGGGCGGCAAGGGTGAGCCGGCTGGTGAAGGCGTGCGCTTCGAGGTAGTCGACGGTGCGCATCGCGAACTCGACGGTTCCCCGGCGCTGGCGCTCTCGTTCAGTCTGCCACTCGAGGCGAAGGGCGATCAGAACCGTTTTCTCCAGGTGCTCGAGATGCCGCCCGAAAGCCCGCCCGCGGCCGGTGGCCAGCCGGCGGATGCGGCCGAGAACGAGGACGGCGTGTCGCGCCCGGACGATGCCGGCCGGAGCAGCCGGGCGGCCGCGGACACCGAGCTCGACGGTGGCCAGCCGGTAGCCGGTTCCTGGGTGGTGGGCGACAACCCGCGCCTGCTGTTCTTCCCGCACATCAAGCCGCAGACCCGCTATGTGGTGCGCGTGCAGGCCGGGCTGATGGCGGGCAATGGCAGCAAGCTCGAAACGGAGACGCGTTTCTCGATTCGCACCGCGGCCGTCGCCCCGGCCTTCTACTTTGCCAGCCGCGGCATGGTCCTGCCAGCCGGACAGAACGGCGGTCTGCCGGTGACCACGGTCAATGTGCCCGAAGTGGACATCGAGTTCCTGCGGGTCAAACCCGAGCAGTTGACGACGTTCCTCGAACAGGTCATCGCCGGACCACCACCTGCCAGCGCGTCGGGCGTTCGGGCAGCGCTTGGCGAGAACGGCGATGGCGAGGAGGGGGAGGAGGAGCACTACCGCTCCGGCAGTCGCCTCAAAGGCGCGGTGGGCAGTTGGGAACTCGACCAGATCCACCGGATGACGACCAGCAGTTTCATCGGACGCTTTCTCACCGAGCAGAAAGCGAATCGTCGCAGCGTCACCTTCATTCCGGTGGAGAACATACCGGCATTGCGCGAACCGGGCGTTTACGTGGCGGTGATGTCGCAGCCGAACCGCTTCCGTGACGATTACCAGGTCGGCTACTTCTACGTCAGCAACCTCGGACTGCACCTGCGGCAGTATCCCAACCGTGGAGCCGACGCCTATGTCAGTTCGCTGACCGATGGTCAGGCGCAGCCGGGGGTCGAGGTGAGCTGGCTGGACAGCCAGGGCAGGACGCTGGGCCGCAGTCAGACCGACCGTGACGGCCGTGCCACCTTCGCCGAGCGACCGGCCGCGGCGCGCGTGCTGATCGCCAGGAAGGGCGAGCAGATGTCGCTGATCACGCTCAAGGAGCCGGCCCTCGATCTGGCGGAATTCGACGTCGCCGGCATGCCCTACACTCCGCTGCGTCTCTTCGCCTACAGTGGCCGCAACCTGTACCGCCCGGGCGAGCGCTTCGAAGTCTCGGTGATCGCCCGCGATGCCGATGGCCACCCGGTGCCGCCGCAGCCGATCCAGGCGATTCTCCGGCGCCCCGACGGCAAGACGCAGTGGACCGCAATCTGGCAGCCGGACGACGGATTCGGCGCTTACTACCGGCGCCGCATCGAGTTACCGGCTGATGCCGCCACCGGTTCCTGGAACCTCGAACTGCGCGCCGATCCGGCCGCCAAGCTGGCCGGTACCAGCCTGCAGTTCGCGGTCGAGGAGTTCCTGCCGGAACGGATGCAACTCGACCTGGCGACCGCCAGTCAGCGTCTGGCGGGTGACGCCGACTGGCGCATCGAGGTCGTCGGGCGTTACCTTTATGGCGCACCGGCGGCCGCTAACCGCCTGCTCGGTGTGGTCACCAGCGAGCGCAATCCTAACCCGCTGGCGCAGAAACTGCCCGGCTTCGTCTTCGGCGATGCCGACGAGAATAATGCCAAGGCACGCAGCGAACTGCCCGAACAACAGCTCGACGAACAGGGTCGGGCGACGCTCGAAATCGATCTCGATGGCGTGACCAGGCGGCGTTCACCGTTCACCGTGCGCACCACGCTGAGCCTGCTCGAGAGTGGCGGCCGGCCGGTGGTGCGCAGCATCGAACGGGTGTGGTGGCCGGCACCGGTGCTGGTCGGGCTGCGCCCGCTGTTCGTCGGCGCCTACGCGCGCGAGGGCGTGACTGCCGATTTCGAGGTGGTACGTGCCGACGCCGAGGCCACCCTGCACCCCGGGAAGGCACTCCCGGTGCGCCTGTTCCGCGAGAACCGGAACTACTACTGGCGTTTCGACGATCAGCGCGGCTGGAATTCGGGCTTTACCGAAAGTGATGAACTGGTAACCACGATGCAGGTCTCGCTGCCCGCTGGTGGCCGGGGCAAGCTGAGTCTGCCGGTCAAGTACGGCCGTTACCGGGTCGAGATTCTCGATCCCGAAACCGGCCGGACGACACGCTTCCGCTTCTACGCCGGCTGGGCCGCGAAGGACGACGAGACGCAGGGCGTCCGCCCCGATCGGGTGGCGCTCAAACTCGACAAACCGGCCTATTCACCCGGCGACAAGCTGCGCCTGACGATCACGCCACCACATGCCGGCCAGGCGCTGGTCACCGTCGAGGGCGATCGGGCGCTCTGGGTGCGCCGTTTGTCGCTCGATGCCGACGGCGGGACGGTCGACATTCCACTCGACAAGGAGTGGAAGCGGCACGACCTCTACGTTTCGGTGATGGTGTTGCGCCCCGGCAGCGGTGGCGATCGGGTGACACCGGCGCGCGCCCTCGGGCTGGCCTACATTCCGCTCGAGCGTAGCCAGCGCCGGCTTGCGGTGAGCCTCGAGGCGCCGCAGAAAATGGAGCCCGAACAGCCCCTGAAGGTAAAGATCAAGGTGCCCGAAGCGAGTGGCCAGAAAGCGCTGGTGACCCTTTCTGCGGTCGATGCCGGGATCCTCAATATCACCCGCTATGCGAGCCCCGATCCCTTCGCCTTCTTTTTTGCCAAGCTGCGCTACGGCGCCGACGCTTACGATGTCTATGGCCGGCTGATCGAAAAGATGGATGGCCAGAAGGGCAAGCTCAAGTTCGGCGGTGACGCCGCTCCCAAGCCGACACGCAGCCTGCCGAAGAAGGTCCACCTGGTGGACCTGTTCAGCGGCCCGGTACTGCTCGACGACAGGGGTGAGGCCGAGGTCACGCTGCCGGTACCGGATTTCAACGGCAGCCTGCGCCTGATGGCCGTGGTGGCGAGTGCCGAGCGCTTCGGCATGCAGGAGGCCGAGGTGACCGTCGCGGCACCGCTCGTCGTCGAACTCGCCACGCCGCGTTTCCTTTCGGTCGGCGACAGCGCCGTCCTGGCACTCGACGTGCAGAACCTCGCCGGCAGGGAGCAGGAGCTGCGAGTTGCCCTGAGCAACCGCGACGGCCTGTCGATCAAGGGTGGCGAACATCAGTTCACGCTGAGGGACCAGCAGAAGCGGAGCTTGCGCATTCCGATCGAAGCCGGCAGTGCGATCGGTCTGACCGAGATCCAGGTCAGGGTCGACAGCCCGCGGCGCAAGATCGAGCGCAGTTTTCCGTTGCTCGTGCAGGCACCGACACCAAGGCAGTCGGCGGTCAGGCGCCTGGTCATCGGAGCCGGCGAAAGTGTCGAGTTGCGCGAAGCCGATCTGGGTGGCCTGCTGCGGCAGAGCGTCAGCGCGACACTGGCGGTTTCCGACAAAACGCCGATCGACGTGCGCAGCGCGGTGCGGGGCCTGTTGGACTACCCCTACGGCTGCGCCGAGCAGACCACCAGCAGCGCTTATCCGCACATCTTCGTCGACGAGGTGATGGCCAGGCAGTTCGCGCTCAAGCCTCACAGTCTGGCGCAGCGCGCCGAAATGGTCGACAAGGCGATCGCCCGGCTGGCCGGCATGCAGGCGCCCAACGGCGGCTTCAGCCTGTGGGGCAACCTCGCGGAGTACCAGTACTGGCTCTCTGCCTACGTTGCCAACTTCCTGCTCGACGCCCGCGAGCAGGGCTTCAACGTCCCGCCCGAGGTCGAGAAACGCGCTCTCGACTTCCTGCTCAGAGGGCTGCAGGAAGGGGTCGCCGGCCTGCCGAGCGGTGCCGTCAACTACCATGCCAGTTCGATCTGGAACGACCCGCGCTACGCCGGCGCGGGCCGTTTCGGCGTGCTCGCCTACGGTGCCTACGTTCTCGCCCGCCAGGGTAAGGCGCCGCTTGCCACGTTGCGCCAGTTGCACGAGGTGCAGGCGGCCGCCCATTCCGGGCTGGCGCTGGTCCACCTCGGCCTGGCGCTCAAGCTGATGGGCGACGAGACGCGCGCCGCCAGCGCGATCGACGCCGGCATCAGAAAGCCGCGTGGTGGCCCGGAACACGCCTGGTGGGGCGATTACGGCAGCAATCTGCGCGACTGGGCGATGATCTACGTCCTGCTCGACAAGCACCGGGTCAAGGCCGAAGGGCGGGAGAACCTGGTCAGCCAGGTCGCCGGCGCCATGGAGGGTCGCCGCTACTACAGCACGCAGGAACAGCTCGCACTTTTCCTGCTCGGCCGCGACTTCGCCAGCCAGACGGGTGGCGAATGGGTTGCCGACCTGTTTGCCGCCGGTCGGACGCTGCCGATCGGCGGCAGGGGAACGCAGTTCCATTCGCTCACGGCGGCTGAAGTGGCGAGCGGCGTGACGATCCGCAACAAGCACAAGGAGCGCCTGTTCATCGAGCTCAACTTGAGTGGCCATCCGGCCAGGATGCCGCCGGTGCGGCGTGATGTTTTCGACCTGAAGCGCGACTGGTTTGGCGCCAACGGCCAGCCGCTCGGCAACCGGACCTTGCGCGTCGGCGAAACGGCGCTCGTCCGGCTGCAGGTGAAGACTAATGGACGCATCGCCAACGGCCTGATCGTTGACCACATCCCGGCCGGTGTCGAGATCGAGAACACCAACCTGGTCCAGGGCGAGCAGTCGGCAGTCACCGTCGACAACGTCGACCCGCGCCAAGCGATGCAGAACAGCAACATCCGGCATGTCGAATTCCGCGATGACCGCTTCGTCGTCGCCGCCAGACTGGCCGACAGGATGCAGTTCTACTACCGCGTCCGCGTCGTCACTCCGGGCCGCTTCGTGGTTCCTCCGACCTACGCTGAAGACATGTACCAGCCGCAGATCTATGGCCTGTCCGGTGGCGAGGACGTGCTGACGATCAGCGACGGCAGCAGGGAAGAAGGCGCCGGCACGAAGAAATGAAACCCTGGCTGCGCTTGGTACTGGCAGCACTCCTCGTGCTGCTGCTGGTCGCCGACCAGCTTTTTCCGCCACCCTTGCCGGGCCGCTCGACAGCGCAGGCGCAGGTCGTTCTGGCGCGTGACGGCACCCCGCTGCGCGCCTTCCCCGACCATGCACATGTCTGGCGTCACCCGCTGCGGCTCGAGCAAGTGTCGCCACGCTACCTCGAGGCGCTGATCACCTTCGAAGACCGCAGCTTCTGGTGGCATCCCGGAGTCAACCCCTGGGCCTTGCTGCGCGCCGGCGCTCAGTGGCTGCAACACGGACACATCGTTTCCGGCGGTTCGACGCTGACCATGCAGGTCGCCCGCCTGCTCGAACCGACACCGCGCACGCTCACCGGCAAGCTGCGTCAGATCGCGCGGGCGCTGCAGCTCGAGCTGCGCTGCTCGAAGCGCGAGATCCTGGAGATTTACCTCGCTTTTGCACCGATGGGCGGTGTCCTCGAAGGCGTCGAGGCGGCCAGCCGTGCCTACCTCGGCAAACCGGCGCGACGCCTGAGTGCATCCGAGGCGGCGTTGCTTGTCGTGTTGCCGCAGGCGCCGTCCTTGCTGCGTCCCGATCGCCACCCCGAGCGCGCCCGCCTGGCGCGTGACAAGGTGCTCGAGCGCATGGCCGGACAGTGGGGGGTGACAACCGTTGCCGAGGCACGCCAGGAGCCGGTGATCGCCCAGACCGTACGTGAGCCGCTGCTCGCGCCGCTCCTTGCCGAGCGTCTGCGCCGCCAGCAACCCGGCCAGGCACTGATCCGGAGCACGCTCGACGCCAGCCTGCAGCAGAGCGTCGAGCAACTCCTCACGCTGCGCCTGGCGGTGCTGCCGCCACGCGTCTCGATGGCGGCCCTGGTGGTCGACAATGCGACACTCGAAGTACGCGTCTATGCCGGCTCGGCTGATTTTGCCGATGACGAACGCTTTGCCCATGTCGACATGGTGCAGGCCGCCCGTTCGCCGGGCTCGGCCCTCAAACCCTTCCTCTATGGTCTGGCGCTCGATGAGGGTCTGATCCACTCGGAGTCGCTGCTCGCCGACGTCCCGCAGTCGTTTTCCGGCTATCAGCCGGGCAATTTCCAGGCCAACTTCAGCGGACCGGTGGGCGTCACGGAAGCGCTGCAACGCTCGCTCAACGTACCTGCGGTCGAAGTTCTCGCCCAGCTCGGGCCGCAGCGCTTCGTCGCACTGCTGCGCCGCGGCGGACTCAGGCTCGAACTGCCGCGGGGCGCGACGCCCAACCTCAGCGTCATCCTCGGCGGCGCGGCGGTCAATCTCGAAGGGCTGGTGAGCGCCTACACGGCGCTGGCGCGTGGCGGCGTCAGCGGCCGGCCGCGCTACTTCGCCGATGCCCCGCGCAGTGAGGCCCGCATGCTCAGCGAAGGCGCCGCCTTCATCATCCGCGATCTGCTTGAAGCGGGTGGTCCGGTTGCGCGCCAGGTCGATGGCGGAGCCGGGGCACGGCGCGGCATCGCCTGGAAAACCGGTACCAGCTTCGGCTTCCGCGATGCCTGGGCGGTCGGGGTCAGCGACCGCTTCACCGTCGGGGTGTGGGTTGGACGACCGGACGGGACGCCCAACCCGGGCTTCTTCGGCGCCAACATTGCCGCCCCCTTGCTGGTCGATATCTTCGCGACCATCGATGACTCGCCGCTCCAGGCACGCACGCCGCCGGCCAGTGTATCGACGGCACGGGTCTGCTGGCCATTGGGCACGCGCAGCGAGGAGACGCTACCCGAACTCTGTCACCAGCAGCGCACCGCCTGGATCCTCAACGGCACGGCACCACCGACCTTCCCCGATCGCTTGCGCGGCGGTGCGGCGCATTATGTCGACCAGCGCGACCCGACGAGTGGTCAGCGCGTGCGCGCCGGCTGTGCCGCGGGCGACATGCAGGCGGTCCACATGGCGCGCTGGCCGGCGGCGCTCGAACCAGATCGGAAGAGCGTCGTGTAGGGAAAGAGTGTAGATCTCGGTGG
>ERZ761603.456-NODE-456-length-34800-cov-90.947647_pt1 | contig 34800 bp, 15 predicted proteins | sample MGYA00511879_ERZ761603 | MGnify/ENA primary metagenome ERZ761603 (study PRJEB28899, sample SAMN02850040) | bioreactor sludge metagenome | biome: EBPR Sludge; feature: EBPR Bioreactor; material: flocular biomat | place: Australia: Thorneside Wastwater Treatment... | reverse complement strand
ATATCCGACATGCCCTTCGGCACAAACCCTCGCCAGTCCTTGCTCGGCGCGCTAAGCTTATGAACTATGGTAGATTCGCTATCACAATCGTGCAATCGTCATGGGACCGAGATCAGGTTGTCTGAGGGTAGGCAGGTGCGTCGGGGCGGGCTCCAACGGCGGCTGCAGCGGTCGGATCAAAAGAGATCGAGATTGACGCAGATACGGTTCCCGTCGGCAGCGCGGGCTGCGGCGAGCAGCGAGCGGACGCTATCGATCAAAGCGGGCGTGTCTTCGTTGGAATACTCGGTGAGGCCACCGCTGATCGTCAGTGCTTTGTCGTCGCTACGCAGTCGGCTGGTCTCGATCGATTCGCGCAAACGCTCAAGGACACTGGTCGCCTCGTTCACGCGCGCGTTGGGCAAAATCAGCAGAAACTCGTCAGTAGCAAAGCGCCCGACCATGTCGAACTCGCGCAGACTCCTGGCGAGCAGCCGGCCGACTCCGGCTAGCGCGTTCTCTCCGGCTTGCTGCCCATCGGTCTGGCAAATTCCGGTGTAGTTGTCGATCGCCAGTAGCGCCAGGACGAAGGGCCGGCCGTAGCGCTGCGCTCGGCGACATTCGTCGTCGAGCAAGGTAGAGATGTAGCGCTGATTGAACAGACCGGTGAGCGGGTCGTGTGTTGGCAACCGACCTCCTTCGCGCGCGAGATCGCTCGGCCGGCTCAGATCGGCGAGAATCAGCAGGATGCGTCGGACCGTCCCGCTGTCGCCAAAAACAGGATAGGCGCTGGCTTTGTACCAGTCTATCGTGCCCGCGTGCTCGTTGCGAAGGCCAATAGCTCTTTGTCGCACCGGTTGGCCAGTGTGCACGACCTGCATTTCCAGATGCTCGTCAGGCGACAGGGGCTGGCCATTCTCGTCCAGCCAGGGCGCCGGTCGCCCGCCGAGCAGCGCACGCGCCCGGGTATTGCTTTGGAGCAGCGATCCATCGACAGCAAATTCCAGCAGACCGACGTTCAGCGTGTCAAGCAGCGCTCCGTAGTGCCCGATCTCGACCTCGTCGGCGTGCAGCTCAACCAGCGGCAGAAGGTCTTGACGATCGGCCATCAGCGGACACGCGGCAAAGCGGTGCTGGAGGCTGCTGCGCGGCAGCGCCAGGCGCAAGCTCGCCAAGCTTTTTGGCAAGCGGCGCGCGGCGGGTGCACGCGGAGGGCCATCAGGCGGCAGCCAGCGCCTGCTCGAGGTCGGCGAGCAGGTCGTCGATGTGCTCGATGCCGATCGACAGGCGGATCATCTCGGCCGAAACGCCGGCCTTGATCAGTTCGTCCGGCGATAGCTGGCGGTGCGTCGTCGACGCCGGATGGCAGGCGAGCGACTTGCTGTCGCCAATGTTGACCAGTCGGGTGAACAACTGCAAAGCGTCCTGGAAACGCGCGCCAGCTTGTGCGCCGTTGCCGTCCGCTGCTTTCACGCCGAAGGTCAGGATGCCGGAAGCCTTGCCACCCATGTACTTGTGTACTAGGGCGTGGTCGGCGTGCTCGCGCAGTCCGGCGTAGCTGACCCAGGCAACCTTGGGGTGGTCTGCCAGGTAGGCAGCAACGCGCTCGGTGTTCGCACAAATACGTTCCATGCGCAAGGGCAGTGTTTCCAGACCTTGCAGGATCAGGAAAGCATTGATTGGCGCGATCGCGGCGCCCATGTTGCGCAGAGGTACGACGCGCGCTCGCCCGATGTACGCTGCCGGCCCGAGCGCCTCGGCATAGACCACGCCGTGGTAGGAGACGTCCGGCTCGTTCAGCCGCTTGAACCTCGTCTTGTGTTCGGCCCAGGGAAAGCGCCCGCTATCGACGATCATTCCGCCGAGTGAGTTGCCGTGTCCGCCCATGTATTTGGTCATCGAATGCACGACGATGTCGGCACCATGCTCGAACGGGCGGCACAGGCAAGGTGTCGGGACCGTGTTGTCGACGATCAGCGGAACGCCGTGCCGATGGGCAATCTCGGCGAGCTGCTCGAAATCGGTGATATTGCCCAATGGGTTGCCGATCGACTCGCAATACACGGCCTTGGTGCGCTCGTCGATCAGGGCTTCGAAGCTCGCCGGGTCGGCATGGTTGGCAAAGCGCACGCCGATGCCGTATTGCGGCAGCGTGTGGGCAAAGAGATTGTAGGTTCCGCCGTAGAGCGTCGAGGCCGAGACGATATTGTCGCCCGCTTCGGCAATCGTCAGAATCGCATACGTGATGGCTGCCTGCCCCGAGGCCAGCGCCAGTCCGCCGAGGCCGCCTTCAAGTGCGGCAACACGCTTTTCCAGGACGTCCTGGGTTGGGTTCATGATCCGCGTGTAGATGTTGCCGACTACCTTCAGGTCAAACAGGTCGGCGCCGTGCTGCGTGTTGTCGAAGGCGTAGGAAACCGTCTGATAGATCGGCACGGCGACCGCCTTGGTCGTCGGTTCCGGCGCATAGCCGGCGTGTACAGCGAGGGTTTCGAGTTTCATGTTGGTCTTTCCCGGGTAGTCGTAATCTGGTGCGAGAAACGGCGCGTCAGATCGCCGCGCGCCGCCTTTGCCGCCGGTGCAGTCTTCCTGCGCTTCCCCGGTCAGGCGGTGTTGGCGATGCCGGCGAGCAGTTTTTGCAGTTCACCGTCAGCGTACATCTCGCGCATGATGTCGCAGCCACCGATGAACTCACCGCGCACGTAGAGCTGCGGAATCGTCGGCCAATTGGCGTATTCCTTTATGCCGCTACGGATTTCCGGGTGATCGAGCACGTTGATGCTCAGGTAATCGGTGACGCCGCAGGCTTTCAGGATCTGCACGGTGACCGCCGAGAAGCCGCATTGTGGAAAATCTGGCGTGCCTTTCATATAGAGCACTACCGGGTTGCTGTTGACCTGTTCCTTGATCTGCTGCTGTACATCCATGAGACGACCTCGCTGCGCGAAAAAGTTGAAAGAATACCGGATGAAACTAGTCTACCGCCGGCTTTGACGGAGCGTCAAGGCAAGCCGCCGCCGCTGACCCGCTCGATTCGCGCGAGGTCGGGCCACGAGGCGACGGCCGAGAAGCCGGCTTGCCGAAGCAGGCTGCGCACGCTTGCCGCTTGCGTGTGTCCGTGTTCGACCAGCAGCCAGCCGCCAGGCTGCAGATGCGCGCGAGCACCGCCGACGATTTGGCGCAGGCAGGCCAGCCCATCGCCGTTGGCGACGCCATCGCTCAGGGCAATCGCCGGTTCGAAAGGCAATCCGTCGCCCAGCAGATGCGGATCGCCCTGCGCGACGTAAGGCGGATTGGCGACGATCAGGTCGAACCGCCGTTGGCCCAGCGGGGAAAACCAATCGCCGAGCAGAAACTCGACGTCGGCCGCGTGTCGTTCGGCGTTGTCGCTGGCGACCGCGAGCGCAGCGGGAGAAACGTCGACGGCGGTTACTCTTGCCGTCGGCGCCAGGCGCGCCAGGCTTACCGCAAGAACGCCTGATCCGGTCCCCAGATCGAGCACCAACGCGTGCTCCCGGTGACGCAAACGGGCGAGAGCGAGCTCGACCAGGAGTTCGGTTTCCGGTCTTGGAACGAGCACGGCCGGGCTGACTCGAAAACGCAGACCGTAGAAGTCAGCGGTGCCAAGCAGGTAGGCGAGTGGTTCGCCAGCGGCGCGGCGCTTGAGCAATGCGGCGAGCCTGGAAAGTTGCTGGCCCGATAGCGGCTTCTCCGGGTGGGCCATCAATTCGGCATGCGTGCAGCCGCCGACATGCTCGACGAGCAGCCGGGCATCGAGCCGGTCGACCTGCGAGCTGGCCACTCGCCAGGCGTCGCCGATGCTGAGCCGCCGACGGCAACCCCGGCCAACCGCGGGGTCCGGGGTTGGCGCGTGCGCCGCTGGTGGTGCGGTGAGTCTTGCGTCGGTCAACTGGTCGATTCGCCCTCGGCCAGCAGGGCGAGCTGGTCGGTCTGATGCTCGGCGGTGAGCGCGGTGATCAGTTCGTCCAGATCGCCGTCCATGATCGCCTCGATCTTGTAGAGCGTCAGGTTGATCCGGTGATCGGTCACTCGTCCCTGCGGGAAGTTGTACGTGCGGATCCTCTCCGAGCGGTCGCCGCTGCCGATCAGGTTGCGCCGTGCGGTCGCAATGCTGGTCTGCTGCTCGCGCTCCTGCTGGTCGCGCAGGCGTGCGACGAGGACTGACATCGCCTGCGCCTTGTTCTTGTGTTGCGAGCGGTCGTCCTGGCACTCGACGACGATGCCGCTCGGCAGGTGGGTGATCCTGACTGCCGAATCAGTCTTGTTGATGTGCTGACCGCCAGCGCCTGAGGCGCGGTAGGTATCGATGCGAATTTCGTTCGGGTTAATCTGGACCTCCTCGAGCGCGTCGGCTTCCGGCATTACTGCGACGGTGCAGGCGGAGGTGTGGATGCGTCCCTGTGCTTCGGTGTCCGGTACGCGCTGCACGCGGTGAGCGCCGGATTCGAACTTCAGCCTGGCATAAACGTCACTGCCGCTGATCCGCGCAATGACCTCCTTGTAGCCGCCAACCTCGGACGGGCTGGTGGAGATCACCTCGACCTGCCAGCGTCGGCGTTCAGCGTAGCGTGCATACATGCGGAAGAGGTTGCCGGCAAAGAGCGCCGATTCGTCGCCCCCGGTTCCGGCACGGATCTCGAGAAACACGTTGCGCTCGTCTTTGCTGTCCTTCGGCAGCAGCAGGCGTTGCAGCTCACCGGCGATTTGCGGCAGACGCTCGCGCGCCAGGACTGCTTCTGCTTCGGCCAGTTCGCGCATTTCCGGGTCGGCGAGCAGGTCGAGCGCTGCAGCAAGGTCGCTCTCCGTCTGGCGCCACGTCTGATAGAGGGCGACGACCGGGCTGAGCTCGGCATGTTCGCGCGACAGCCGCCGATACTCGTCGATGTCGCGCGTGGCTTCCACGCTCGCCAGCGTCCGGTCGAGTTCAGCCAGACGGCCGGTCAGGTGATCGAGTTTGTCGCGAATGCTCTGATTCATGGGCCTGTCGTCAGTTGTTCAGCCGGTTGGGAGGCGATTCCGGGGCGCAGCGCGCAGTGCGCGTCGCGCTCAATCGTGTTTGCCCGTTTCGCCGTGCAGATGGAAAAGGCGCGAAACCAGCGCCTGCAGTTCGTCCTGGCCATCCGCCGCCTGGCTCAGCGCCTGCGTCGGCGCGTGCAGGAATTTGTTGGTCAGACGGTGCGAGAGCTGTTCGAGTACGCGCAGCGGCGGCTCACCGCGCGCGACGAGCTTCATCGCATGCTCGAGCTCGTGCCGGCGGGCACGCTCGCAGGTGTCGCGCAGCGCCCGGATCAGGGGGACGCTGCCGCGCGTTGCCAGCCAGCGCAGAAAGACATCCACCCGCTCAGTAATGATGGCTTCGGCACTGACCACGGCTGCCTGACGTGATTCGAGGCCAGACTCGACGACCAGTGCCAGGTCGTCGATCGCATAGAGGAAGACATCGTCCATTTCGCCGACCTCGATCTCGATATCGCGCGGAACAGCCAGATCGACCATGAACATCGGCCGATGGCGACGTGCCCGGATGGCACGTTCGACCATCCCCAGGCCGAGAATCGGCAAAGGGCTGGCGGTACACGAGACGACGATGTCGAAGTGGGCGAGGCGGTCGGCCAGCTCCTCCAGACGGATCGCCGTGCCGCCGAAACGTTGCGCCAGGGCGAGCCCGCGTTCGGTCGTCCGATTGGCGACGACGATCTGCTTGGGATGCTGCGCCGCGAAATGTCGTGCGCACAGATCGATCATCTCGCCAGCACCAATGAAGAGGATACGTTGGTCAGCCAGACGATCGAAGATGCGCTCCGCCATGCGTACCGCGGCAGCCGCCATCGAGACGACATTGGCACCGATTGCGGTCGTCGAGCGAACCTCCTTGGCGACCGCAAACGAGTGTTGAAAGAGCTTGTGCAGCGTGGTTCCCAGCGTTCCCGCTTCTTCAGCAAAGCGCGCCGCTTCCTTCATCTGGCCAAGAATCTGGGGTTCGCCGAGGACCATCGAGTCGAGTCCGCAGGCGACCCGAAAGACGTGCCGAACGGCGTCGCGTTCGGGATGGGTATACAGGTACGGCGCCAGTTCGTGGTGCGGCAAGCAATGGTACTCGGCCAACCAGTGTGCGGCCGAGTCGGGTGCGTCGGTGGCGAGATAGACCTCCGTCCGGTTGCAGGTTGACAGAATCGCTGCTTCTTCCACCGGTCTGCAGCGAGTCAGATCGTGCAGTGCGTGGCGTACCCGTTCAGCCTGGAAAGCCACCTGCTCGCGGACCGAGAGAGGTGCCGTATGGTGGTTGATACCCAGGGTAAACAGCGCCATGCTCAAGGTTTGGTCGGCAACGCCAGTGGCAGGATAACGTTCGATTATAGCATCGCTGCTCAGACGCCCGTGCTGGCCCGACCAGCGAATGATCGCCCACGCGCCGACCGACGCTGGGCGCGATCGGTCGGCTGCAACTGCCTGAGGCGCGCGACGGGCAGCCCGCGCCGTGGCGGGCTGCCATGACCTACTGCATGTCGCGGTGGTAAGTGACGATGCGTTCAACCTCGCTGCGCGAACCCATGATCACCGGGCAGCGTTGGTGCAGGCCGGTCGGCTGCAGTTCCATAATCCGTTGCGTTCCGGTGCTCGCCATGCCGCCAGCCTGTTCGACGATGAAACTCATCGGATTGCCTTCGTACATCAGGCGCAGCTTCCCTTCCTGCTTCTTGTCGCGCAATTTGCGGTCAAGCGGGTAGAGAAAGACGCCACCGCGACAAAGCAGGCGATGCACGTCAGCGATCATCGCGCCCGCCCAGCGCATGTTGAAGTCCTTGCCTCGCGGGCCTTCCTTGCCGGCCAGGCACTCGTCGACATAGCGCCGCACGGGTTGATCCCAGAAGCGCTGATAGGCCGCGTTGATCGAGAACTCACGGGTCTCCTCGGGTATCTGCATATCCGGATGGGTCAGAATGTACTCACCGATGCGCTGGTCCAGAGTGAAGCCGTTTACCCCGTGGCCGGTGGTCAGGACGATCATCGACGAAGGTCCGTAGAGCGCGTAGCCGGCGCAGACCTGGCTGCTTCCAGGCTGCAGGAAGTCGTCTGTGGTGGGTTCGCCGCATGCCCCATCCGGCCGCCGCATGATCGAGAAGATGGTCCCGACCGCGCCGCATACGTCGGTGTTCGACGAACCGTCCAGCGGGTCGAAGATCAACAGGTACTTGCCGCGCGGATACTGCGGCGGCAAGTGGTAGACGTCGTTCATCTCTTCGGAGGCGAGCGCAGCGACGTGTCCGGCCCATTCGTTACGTTTGATGAACAGGTTGTTGGCAATGACATCCAGCTTCTTCTGGGTTTCCCCCTGAATGTTCTCGGTGTCGGCCGTGCCGAGAACGCCGACCAGGCTGCCGTAGCGGACAGCGCTTGAGATGGCCTTGCAAGCAATCACAATGTCGTTGATCAGGGCGGTGAAGTCGCCCGAAACGCCCTTGATCTGCCTCTGTTCTTCAATGATGTATTCAGTGATGGTTGTGCCGATCGACATGATATTACCCCTGGGTTGTGTGAAAGACCTTCTGTTGTCCGCGGCCGATTGCTTGTCTCGGAGCAGACAAGGGGTATTATAACCTTTTTATGCACATGGTTGACGTCATTTGTCGTGCCACCGGCGTTGGCTGCCGATGTCCGGCAAGTGCTAGCGTGCGGGAAACAGCGCGAAGCTGTGGCTGGCAAGGCTGGTGAATGCGCGTTGATCGTAGCCCCAGTTCTTACGCGCAAGCTGCGCGAAGTGCTCCTGTACGTGCGCTGCCAGGCCGCGTACGTCGACCAGCCGGTTGCCGTGGCGGTCAGGCTTTCCGGCGAGACCTTCGAGCAGGGTGTAGGCAAATGCGCCATGTCGCCCTTCGCCCTCCAGCGCCATCCGGTCGTCGGCCGTGGCGGCAAGAATCGTGCGCCCGGTCAGGCGACCCAGACGCTCGAGCGCATCCTTTTCCTCACCGATGCGGCCACCACGGCGTGATCCAAACAGACCGGCGCTGCAGGTGTCGAGCAGGGCAATGCTCTTCAGCGAGCGAATCCGAGCCAGCAGACGGCGCAGGTCGTCGTGACTGACGCTGCGTTTGCGCAGGCCTTCTGCCGAACCTTGTGCATCGTAAGGGATGAAGTGATAGTCGCCGTCGAAGATTCGACCATGTCCAGCCAGATAGACAACAAAAACGTCCTGCGGCTGGACCTTGCCGGCCATCTCAGCGAGTGCCGCGCGAATTCCATCGCGTGTGGCCCGTTCGTTGAGCAGCGTTTGTACGTTCACCTGGCGATAATGCGCTGCGCCCTGTTCGCGCAAGCGCCGGGCGATCGCCTGCGCATCGTCGGCGGGAAAACGCACGGTACTGGCGAGCGTCGCGTCACGGTAGTTGGCGATACCGATGGCAAGGACATGCAGCGTCGGTTCGACCAGCGAGCCGGCGAGAACATCTGCGTTGACGCGTAGCGGCAGCGACTCCAGACCGAGGCGGTTGACCGCGCTGATCAGCACTTGGTGCCTGCCGGGCAGCAAGTCGAGTGTGCGTGTCAGGACGCCCGTACTGCCGCCGCTCGCGGGCTGCATTTCAATCTCGACTCCGTCGATACGATAGATCACGCGCTCGATCGGGCTGCCGCCGTCGACCAGCTTGAAGCGGACCTCGAACGGCTTGTTGCTGTAGACGTCGCTCGGCGAGAGCAGCTCGAGCGTCGGTACGCGTCCGTCGCCACGCGCAAGGAGTTGGCGCGCGTCTCCGAATCTGCCGACGGCCTCAGCGAGGAGCGTATCACCGTCGATGTCGAGGCGGCGCGAGAGCAGGGCGGGCCGGTAGAAGCGCTCGCGCAACTGGGCGGCGCTGACGAAGTCGCTGGTTTGGTCGCGCCCGCGATTGATATGGTAGCCGATCAGTCCGTCGGCATCGGTGCCGGAGCTGGCAAAGAAACCCTCAGGCGTCCACACGATCCAGCGCTTGCGGTCACTGTGCGGATAGAATGCCAGCGTCTCGTTGCCATCGCGCAGACGGTGCCAGCGGATTGTCCCATCGCCGTAGGCGGCGACCACATAGCGGGCGTCAGCACTGATATTGACCGCCCAGACGCCGCCTGCACTCGAGCGCTCCCAGATTTGGCTGCCATCGCGTCCAAAGAGGCGCAGCTTGCGGTCGGTGCCCAGGACAAAAGCGGCGCTTCCCTCGGCGATGGCCAGGCAGCGGGCAGTTTCCGACGGTGCCAGTTCGAGCGCGCGCCGGTCGAGTTTCGGAGTGCTCTGGTTTCTCCAGTTGTAAATCAGCAACTCGGGCGATGTGGTACGGGCGGTGATCAGTCGTGCAGCATCCTCAGTCAGACTGCGACTGGCGAGATCGAAGGTGCGCGCTTCCTTGCCATTCAACCGATAGTTGAAGCGCACGCGCTTGCCGTCGGGGGCGATCAGGATCTGGTCGGACGCGTTGCGCAGGTCAGCGATCGGTGTGGCATGCTGCACGCGCAGTGTGCCGCTTGCCGTGAGCACGCCCCATGCCGGACCGGCGGCGGCATAGAAGAGATCGCCCTTGGGTAGCGGCAGCAGCGCGGTCAGCAATTCGCCCTCGAGCGGCAGATCATGCGGGCTCTGCCAGTCGCCGGCCGGCCATCGCCGGAGCATGCTGCGGTTCTCCAGGCCCCACCGCCCGGCGGCATATAGACGGCGTCCATCCTCACTCCAGGTCAGGCTGCTCAGCGTCCCGGTGTCGATTCCCATAGTGTTGGCGCGGGCGACGTCGGTCAGCTTGGTGCCATCGATTACCTGCACCGTGCGGGTGTCAGAAAAGCCTACGGCGATGCGCGTCCCGTCAGGTGAAAACTGCGCGGCGAACGGCCGCTGGCCGCCGTTGGCCTCGACGCTGCGCATGAGCTGCAGGCGGCCAGCGCTCTCAATCCGGTAGAGGCGGAGCTTGCGGTCGTCGCTGCTGGTGAGCAGCCGCTTCCCGTCCCGGCTGAAAGCAAGGCTGCTGGTTTGTTCGCCGTAGTTTGCATCCGAGTCAATCAGCTTGCCGCTCGTCACCTCGAAGACGCGCAGGCCATACGTTCCACCCAACCCGGTCGCCAGCCAGCGTCCGTCCGGCGAGTAGGCCAGGAAGCGAACGACACTCGGCAGGCCGGAGATCCGCCCGCGCAGTTGGCCGCTTGCCCGGTCGAAGAGATAGATGCTGGCCTTACCCTCCCAATCCCAGCCTGTCCAGCCGGCAAGCGCCACCGTCTTGCCGTCGGGGGTCAACGCAGCGGCGTAGAGCTTTCCCTCGTTACCAACATCCTGCGGCGGGCGCAAGACGCTGAGCAGCTTGCCGCTAGCCACCTCCCAGACGCGCGCGGTCTTGTCTTCGGCCGCGGTGACGGCCCAGCGCCCCTGTGCATCGGTTGCCACACTCTGGATTGCCGCGCTGTGCATGCCCGCTTCAAGGCGAAGGATGGGCTTGTTGTCCGGTTCTCCAGCAGCCACCGAGCCGGCGGCGAGAAGACAGCCGGCCACGATGAACGCGCCGTGCAGGGCGCGAATCACGTGTCGGAATGGCATAGGGGGAACTCCTTAGCCGCCCGGCGCGCCCGACTGGGCGGTCTTCAGAGGGGGTGCAGCAGAAACTTTCCGCTGGTCACCTGGGCGCGGGCCGCAAGCGTATCCGGCGCGCTTGACGAGCGGCAATGATTATTGACCGCTGCCTTACAATGTTCCGTGCGAAAATTCTCCCGGCGGCCGACTTGGCCGATGCGCGGTTCGCGCGAGTGAACAGCCGGGACTGGCGCCGGCCGAGTGCGGCGGCATGGAGGACACTGGTGTTTTTGGCCGGTGGCGCGCCGTCATCGGCGGCGCGCCGCCCTGGGGCCGCTCCCGGGCTGACGACGGTCTACTGCTTCTTGCCGCTGCCGCCGCGTGCTTTCTCGGCGGCACGTTCGCGGCGCGCCTTGTCGATCACCTGCTCGGTCAGTGCAATAACGTCGGCGTGTCCCTTGACATCCTTGCCGGTGACCAGGTAGCGACCATCGACAGCCATTGCCGGTACGCCCGGGATACGATACGCCTCGGCCATCTGGTCGCCGCGTTTGGCCTTGCTGATGACGCCGAACGAGTTGTAGGCATCGGTGAACTTCTTGCTGTCGACGCCTTGTGCGCCTGCCCAGGCAATGACGCTCTTGTCGTCGTAGAGGCGGGTGCCGGTCTGATGCAGGGCCTGGAAAACGGCGCTGTCCAGACGTGCGAGATCACCCGTCGCTTCCAGCGCGTAGAATAGCCGGGCCAGGCTTGCCCACGGCGGTCGATTGAAGGACACCGGCACGCGCCGGAAAACCACGTCATTCGGCAGTGCCGCAGCCCACTTGCTGACCGTCGGGTGGAACTCGGCACAATGCGGGCAGCCGTACGAGAAGAACTCGATCACTTCCAGCTTGCCGGGGTTGTCGGTTGCTTGCGGCGGAACGACGGGGACGTAGTCGCGCCCGACGACAAGCTCCGCGCCGGCGGGTCGAAGCATCGCCACGACGACGACGGCAAGCGTCAGAAGCCAGCGGGAAAGACGTGTAAACATGGTTTTCCTCATCGAGATAGTCAATCCTTCTTGACGACATTGGCGTCGATGCCCTGCCGCGCCAGATCGCCGCGCAGGTGATTGACGTCGTCCATCTTGTGGAAAGGCCCGAGGCGGACGCGATACCAGACCTTGTCCTGCAACATGACCTGCTGAATGCGCGCTTCAGCACCAATCAACGCCAGTCGCGCTTTCTGGTTGTCCGCCTCGCTGGCGCTCTGAAATGCGCCGGCCTGCAGGTAGATCGGCTCCTTCAGCGCGGTCGCTTCCTTGTCTGCCTTCTCGCGGCTCTTGCTGCTCTCCGTGTGCTTCGTCTCGGCAGGCTTGCTTTCGCTCGGCTTGGCAGGCACGGGTTTGCTCTCGACCGGTTTGCTGTCGACCGCCGGGCTGCTGCTTGCCGGTGCGCTCGGCGTCGTCGCCTCAGGCTTGCTCGCTGGCGGCTTTGCTTCGGCCGGCTTGGCTTCAACAGGTTTGTGCTCGGCGGGCGCCGGATCGGGAATCGCTTCCGCCTTGCCGGGAAGGATCTTGTAGAAATCCAGCCGAGGCTTGTCGCTGCCCACTGGGTCGCCCGGTTTGCCGGGCAGGGCGATCGGGGCTGGAGCGCTTGGTGTCTGGGTCTCCGGCGCAGCGGCGGGCGCCTTGGCGGTGGTCGTCGGGGCGACTTTGGCCGGCGGCTGTCCGGTCGTCGTAAACGGTAGCGGCACCTTGTTGATGTACCAGACGACAGCGGCGACGGCGACGACGCCGATGACCAGTCCGATGAACAGGCCAAGCAGCGTCCCACCGGCAGATTTCCTTGCCGGCGCAGCCTTGCGGGGTTTCATGTCACGACTCATCGAGATCCTCTGTTCTGCGCGTTACATCGATTCCGGGCAACTGACACCGAGAATCGCCAATCCGTTGCGAATCACCTGACGCACGGCCGCGGCAAGCGCAAGGCGCGCTTCGCGCAGCGCCGGGTCATCGACCAGCATCCGCTCGGCATTATAGTAGCTGTGAAATTCTGATGCCAAGTCTTTGAGATAGAAGGCAATAAGGTGTGGGGACAACTCCTCGGCCGCACTTTCGATGCGCTCCGGGAAGGCGCCCAGACGAGTCGCCAGGGTCAGTTCATGCGGACTGTCGAGACGGCTCAGGTCGCTGGCCAGAAGCACCTGCGGGTCGCCGCCCCACTGGGCGAGCAAGGAGCAGATGCGGGCGTGTGCGTACTGGACGTAGAACACCGGATTTTCGTTCGATTGGCTCTTCGCCAGATCAAGGTCGAAGTCGAGATGCTGGTCCGACTTGCGCAGAACGTAGAAGAAGCGGCAGGCGTCGTTGCCGACCTCGTCACGCAGCGTGCGCAGCGTGACGAAATCGCCCGAGCGCGTCGACATCTGCGCCTTCCAGCCCGAACGATAGAGGACGGCGAACTGAACGAGTGCCACCTCGAGCGCCTGCGGGTCGAGTCCGAGTGCCTGAATCGCGCCTTTGACGCGCGGAATGTAGCCGTGGTGGTCAGCACCCCAGACATTGATCAAGCGCTCGAAGCCGCGCTCGTACTTGTTCAGATGGTAGGCGATATCGGAGGCAAAGTAGGTGTAGAGCCCGTTGTCGCGCTGCACGACGCGGTCCTTCTCGTCGCCGAAGTGCGTCGACCTGAACCAGCGCGCCCCGTCCTGCTCGTAGAGATGGCCGGCCTTGTCGAGTCGTTCGATGCAGCGAGCAACCAGCCCGGTAGCAAACAGCGATTGCTCGGAAAACCAGACGTCGAACAGCACGCCGGATTCTTCGAGATCGTTCCGACAATCCGCCAGTTGCTCATTGAGCACGAAGTCATGCACGTACTGCCAATCCTCGCCGAGCAACTGCCTGGCCTGGCCGATCAGCGCGTCGAGGTGGGCTTCTCTCTGTTGGACGGCCGCCGCGTCGCTGCGCTCGGGCGCCGGCAGGCCAGGCGTTGCGCCGGCCAGACTGGCGGCCGGGCGCACGTAGCGATTACCGTGCGCGGCCAGCATCTGACTGGCCATCGCGCGCACGTAGTCGCCCCGGTAAGCGTTCGGCGGGAACGGGCAGCGCTCGCCGGCGGCGTCGACGAGTTCGAGATAGCGCAGCCAGGTCGACAATGCGAGGATGTCCATCTGGCGTCCGGCGTCGTTGACATAGTATTCACTCGTCACCTCCCAGCCGGCGTGCGCGAGCAGCCGGCACAGGCTGTCACCGTAGGCTGCACCGCGCCCGTGGCCGACATGCAGCGGTCCAGTGGGATTGGCCGAGACAAACTCGACCAGGACCTTGCGCTTGCCGCCGGCCGTCGACCGACCGAAGGCGGCCTCGTCTTCAAGGATCGTGTGAACCACCTCGAGCTTGGCTGCCGCCGACAGCCGGAAGTTGAGAAAACCTGCGCCGGCAACTTCGGCGCTTTCGACGAACGGCGAAAAAGGCAGCTCGGAGAGCAGCAACTGCGCGATCTGGCGGGGGTTGCGCTTCATCGAGCGGGCCAGCTGGAGGGCCAGATTGCAGGCGAAATCGCCGTGCGCGGCCAGCTTGGGTCGTTCGAGGTGGATATCAGCGTTGGCCTCGGCCGGCGCGACGCTACGCAGTGCGTGGCGAAGCAGGTTGGCCAGGTGGGATTTGAGGTCGTGACTCATCGCTGTGGGTGTGCCGAAGGATTCAGTCAAGCCGCTGATTATACGACGCGCCGCCAGCCACCGGGCGAATGCCGGAGCGATCGCCCCAGTTTCTGTGTAAACTCGTTGTATTTCCGACCAGAACAGGCCGCCGCGCGTGCGACTCCTACGCCTCGCCAGAATCCTCAGTATCGCGAGCCGCTATGGCCTTGACGAGATGATTCTCGAACAGGAACCCAGCGGCCGGCTGGCGGCCTGTTCGCGCGCGCTGCACTTCTGGCGGCGTTTCGACGCGCCACCCGCGGTTCGCCTGCGCCAGGCACTGGAATCGCTCGGACCGATCTTCGTCAAGTTCGGTCAGGTCTTGTCGACCCGACGCGACCTGCTGCGACCGGACATCGCCGACGAACTGGCCAAGCTGCAGGATCGCGTGCCGCCTTTCTCGTCCGAACTCGCCCTGGCGCAGATCGAGAATGCTTACGGTCGACCGGCGAGCGAGGTTTTCGCCGAATTCGACGCGACGCCGGTAGCCAGTGCGTCGATCGCCCAGGTGCACTTCGCCCGCTTGCGGCCCGAGGACGGCGGGCACGAAGTTGCGGTCAAGATTCTCCGGCCGGCCATGCACGCAGTAATCGCCAACGATCTGGCCTTGCTCGAGACCTTGGCCGTCGTGCTCGAAAAAGCCTGGTCGGATGGCCGCCGTCTGAAGCCGCGCGAGGTCGTCGCAGAGTTTGCCAAGTACCTGTACGACGAACTCGACCTGATGCGCGAAGCGGCCAACTGCTCGCAGTTGCGGCGCAATTTCAGTGGCTCGCGCCTGCTCCAGGTGCCGGAAGTGTACTGGGACCAATGCACGACGACCGTCATGGTCATGGAGCGGATGCGCGGAATTCCGATCAGCCAGACGGCGGCGCTCGTCGCCGCCGGGGTCGATCTGGCCGCACTGTCGCGTGCCGGCGTCGAGATCTTCTTCACTCAGGTCTTCCGGGACGGCTTTTTTCACGCCGACATGCATCCGGGAAACATCTTCGTTGCCGTCGACCCGGCGCACCACGGCAGCTACATTGCGCTCGACTTCGGCATCGTCGGCACGCTGACCGACGCCGACAAGAACTACCTGGCGCAGAACTTTCTCGCCTTCTTTCAGCGCGACTACAAGCGCGTCGCGACGGCCCACATCGAAGCCGGCTGGGCACCGCCCGAGACGCGCGCCGACGAGTTCGAGGCGGCCATCCGCGCCGTTTGCGAACCGATTTTCGACCGACCGCTGCACGAGATCTCTTTCGGTCGAGTCCTCCTGCGGCTTTTTCAGACCTCGCGCCGCTTCAACGTCGAGATTCAGCCGCAGCTCGTCATGCTGCAGAAGACCTTGCTCAACATCGAAGGCCTGGGCCGGCAACTCGATCCCAACCTCGATCTGTGGAAAACCGCGAAGCCTTTCCTCGAACGCTGGATGAGCGAGCAGGTTGGCCGGCGAGCCTTTCACCGCGGCGTCCAGCAGGAAGCCCCGTATTGGGCGCGCACGCTGCCCCAACTGCCGCGCCTGGTGCACCAGGCGCTCACCCGGCAGAGCAATGAACCCGACCTGACGCCTGTCCTTGACGAACTGTTGCGCGCTCAGCGTCGCCAGCAGCGCCTGCTGGGGATCATCGCCTTGCTCCTGGCGGTGCTCCTCGCTGGCCACTACCTTCACTTTTGACGACCCCAGGAGAATCCGCATGCAACGCGCCGCACTGACCGCCACAGGCGTCTACACTGCCCCGTACGTGATCAGCAACGAAGAACTGGTCGCGGCCTACAACCAGTACGCGCGCGGGTTCAACGCGGAGAACGCGGCACGCATCGTCGCCGGGGAGGTGGCGGCTTGCGCCGAGTCGAGTGTCGATTTCATCGAAAAGGCTTCGGGAATCACCCGGCGCTACGTCATGGACAAAGCCGGCGTGCTCGATCCGCAAAGGATGCGCCCGCGCTTTGCCGCGCGGCGCAATGAAGAGCTCTCACTGCAGGCCGAGATGGCCGTGGCGGCTGGCGGAGAGGCGCTGGCCGCTGCCGGCAGGACAGGCGCCGAGGTCGATGCGGTGATCTGTGCCGCGTCGAACATGCAGCGTGCCTATCCGGCGATGGCCGTCGAGATTCAGCAGGCGCTGGCCGTCGAGCGCGGCTATGCCTTTGATATGAATGTCGCCTGCTCGTCGGCGACCTTTGCACTGGACATCGCGGTCAATGCCGTGCGCTGCGGGACGGCACGCACGGTGCTCGTCGTCAATCCGGAAATCTGCTCGGCGCACCTCGCCTGGAAGGACCGCGACTGCCACTTCATCTTCGGCGACGTTTGTACGGCGATCGTTGTCGAACGCCTGGATGCGGCGCGTTCGGCGCACGCCTGGGAGGTTCTCGGGAGCAAGCTGGCGACGAGCTTTTCCAACAACATCCGCAACAATGCGGGGTTTCTCTCGCGTTGCGAAGACCGCGATCCGGACGATCGCGACCAGTTGTTCGTTCAGGAAGGACGCCGCGTCTTCAAGGAGGTCTGCCCGATGGCCGCCGAGCACATGACGCAGCACCTGGCCAGCCTGGGGTTCACGCCGCTGCAGGTACGCCGCTTCTGGCTGCACCAGGCAAATCTGGCGATGAACCAGTTGATCGGTCGCCGGCTTCTCGGACGCGAAGCGACTGCCGACGAAGCGCCGGTGATTCTCGACGAGTTCGCCAACACCGCTTCAGCCGGTTCGATCATCGCTTTCCATCGGCACAACACGGACCTTGCCAGCGGCGATCTCGGTCTGCTCTGCTCGTTTGGCGCGGGTTACTCGATCGGTAGTCTGGCGCTCAGAAAGTGCTGATTCCCTGGCGCTCCAGCCTTGATCAGCGGGCGGATGGTGGCGTTCGCGCGCTGCCTCTGGACTCGCGCCGTTCGCCCCGGTTGGCGTTCGCAGCGGCCAACGCAGGCGGGCGAGGAAGCCGCCGGTGGCCAGATTCTCGACTTCCAGGCGGGCGCCGTGCAGTTCGGCAATTCGTTGCACGATAGCCAGCCCGAGACCGCTGCCTTCCGCGCTGACGTCGCGGCCACGATAGAAGCGTTCGGCCAGCCGTGGCAGTTCGTCGGCCGGAACGCCCGGACCGCGGTCGGCGACGCCGAGTGACAGGCTGCCGTCGTCGTGCCGGGCGAAGATCGTGATCGGCGTGGCCGGCGGGCTGTAACGCAGCGCGTTGTCCACCAGATTGCGCAGAACGATGTGCAGCAACTCGCGGTCAGCGCGCACGATCAGCGGAAACGCTTCGGTTTCCCCCTCGAGCTGGTCGGCCTCGTTCACATCACCCGGCTCGCTGACGAAGGTGCGCACGAGTTCGGCGAGATCGACGGGGTCAGCCCTGGGTAGCCGGGCCAGCGGGTCGAGGCGCGCCAGGCGGAGCAACTGATCGAGGACGCGGGCCGCCCGGTCGGCGCCGGCGACGACCTGGTCGAGTGCGTGCTGTCGATCGGCCGGATCGCCGGTGCGCTGGGCGACCTGCGCCTGGATCTTGACGACTGCCAGCGGCGTACGCAGTTCGTGCGCCGCGTCAGCGGTAAACCGGCGTTCGTTGTCGAGTGCGTGGCTCAGTCGGAAAAGCAGCAGGTTGAGCGCCGAAACCAGCGGTTGCGCCTCGAGGGGAACGCTGCGGCTGGCCAGCGGCTCGAGCTTTTCCGGCGACCGTGAGGCAACATCGGCCGCCAGGTCGTCGAGCGGCTTCAGACCACGGCGAACCGAGCCATAGAGCAGGAGAAGCAGGAGCGGCGAGAGGAGCGCGATCGGCAGGACCGTCTGGCCGGCGACTTCGAGCGCCGCCCGGTCGCGCAACTCGATCGATTGGCCGACCTGAACGCGATAATCGCCTTGCTTCGAGGCAAGCGTCAGCATGCGCCACGGCCGACCATCGTGTTCAATCACCGCATAGCCGAGCCGGCCCGTCATCGGCATGCGTGGCGCATGCTCCGAGCGCAGAAGCAGCGAACCGTCGGCACTGCCCACCTGGAATTCGAGCTGGGGTTCATAGATGTTGCTGCGCTCGCGCTCGATCGTCGCCAGGCGCATCGCCAGCTCACGCAGTTCTCCGCCGTTGTCGCGCACCAGGGCGAGGAGCAGCCGCGCCGACTGCGCCAGGTGGCCGTCCATCAATTCCTCGGCTTCGTGCTGCGCCAGACGGTAGCTGAGCCCGCCGCTCAGCGCCAGGCCAAGCAGCGCAGCGATCAACACCGTGCGCAGCAGGCGCCAGCGCAATGAGGGAATGCCGGCGCCGGGCAGCAGGTGCGGCATCAGTCGGGGCCGCCCAGGCGGTAGCCCAGACCGCGTATCGTGCGAATGAAATCGGCGCCAAACTTCTTGCGCAGATGATGGATGTAGACCTCGATGGTATTGCTGCCGGTTTCTTCGCCCCAGGCGTAAAGGCTTTCCTCGAGCTGGCTGCGCGTGCGGATGTGGTTGCGATGACTCAACAGATCGTGCAGCAGCGCGTACTCGCGTGCCGACACGGCAACCGCCTCGCCGTTGCGAGTGACCCGCTTGCTCGCCGGTTCGAGAACGACACCGTTGTGCTCCAGCGTTGGCGTCGACGCACCGGCCGCACGACGGAGCAGCGCGCGCAGGCGCGCCTGCAACTCGGGCAGATCGAAAGGCTTGGTCAGGTAATCGTCGGCGCCGGCGTCGAGCCCGGCGATCTTATCGGCCGTACTGTCACGCGCGGTCAGGATGAGGACCGGTACATGGTTGCCGCGCTGGCGCAGTTCCTCGACGACCGCGAGCCCACTGCGCTTGGGCAAGCCCAGGTCGAGCACGCAGGCGTGGTAACTGTGGTCAAGCAGCGCCGAGCGCGCCGCCTCGCCGTCACGCACCCAGTCGACCGCGTAATCGGCAAGTCTGAGGCCGGCGCGTATTCCATCGCCCAGGGCAGCATCGTCTTCCACCAGCAGAATGCGCACCAGTCGTGTCCCGTACGAAGTAATGTCAGCCAGTGTGCTCAGCCGCGCGGGCATGATTCGGCGCCGCGCAGCGCGATCTGATCCGTCCGGATGGTGGCCGGAAACGCGCCTGAGGTCAACACTGACCGTAGTGCAGCGACATTCGGCAGGCGTTCCGTCGCGGGAGGAGGGGAAGGTATGACCCGTGCCAAGCGACCAGCGAGCGCTGCGGCGAAGAGCGCCGCACGATGTGCCAGGGCGGCGTGCCGGTCTGGCGTGGCGGGTCGATGATTGGCCATTGAGATGGCCGTTGGTCTGCCGACTTGCCGCTTGAGCGTGTTGACTCTGTCGTGAGTCGCATTGTCCGCGGCGAGGAGCGGCGGTATCGGCTGATCGACGTCGCCATGGGCGATGATGCCGGCACCATCGGCGCGGACAAAACGCCGCAAAGCGCCTCCCGCTGAAGAACGGATTGGCCGGAGGAGTCCAAGGAAGACGACGACAGAGACTCGGTCGAGGGCAGCCCGTGCCGCAAGGGCAAGCCCGCACGCTTCAGTTTCGTCGATATATCCGGCGTATATTTCCGATTAACCCATTACCCTGGGCTTGCCGCTGGTGGGCGAGACAGTGGGCAGCGATCGGCGCGCAGCGATTATCGCTGAACCTGAAAGCAATCTTTAAGCTGGCGCAATTGGATGCGTTGCGGGTTCATTTGGTCTTGCTACGAGAAGCCTTCAGCCAGATTGCTCGCGGTACGACGGTGGATGTGCAGCCGGAAGTGCCTGCCAATGCGCGCTGTAGCGCCAAAGTCAGATCGGTAGACCGGCTGATCGATGCCGCCAGCGGCTGTTCGTGGTTTTCATGGAAATGCCGAATCCAAGGCTTGAGATACCCGCTGGCGTCAAATTCAAGGCGCATTTTCCGGGAACCTTTGGGTGGGCCGGGAAATAGTCACTATTGCGCATGAATACCCATCGAGTTGATGTTAGGATCGCGGCCAAACAGGAACATTGATCGATTTCACTCGGCAGAAAGGCTGCCGGATAATTTTCAGAAGGGGTTTTTGACATGCGCAAGTCCACCGGTATGAACGACCGCACCAACCGTCAGAAAGCTTTCGGGCTCGCGCCCATGGTGTCCGCATTGCTGCGCGCTTTCAGTACCTTGGATTTGGTGCCACGCTCGGTGACGAAAAAACCTCCCGCTACACCCCCGGCGATTCACTTCGAGGCAATGGAACCCCGCATACTGCTGGCGGCCGAACCGCTTCTCGCCGTCAACGCCGCGATCAGCACGCCGGGCGAGGCAGATCACTACAACTTCACGCTCTCGTCGGAGACCAAGGTCGTCTTCGACTCATTGACCAACAACGCCAGCATCAACTGGAGCCTGGAGGGTGCCAACGGCAGGCTGGTGAATGAGCGCAGTCTTGCCGCGAGTGACGCCAGCGGTCTGAGCAGCAGCCCGGCCATCGCCTTGGCTGCGGGCGATTATGCGATTGCGGTAAATGGCAGCATGGGGGCAACCGGGCCGTACGGATTCCGCCTGCTGGATTTGCAGAGGGCCGATGGGATCACCCGTGGCACCCCGGTAACGGGTCAGATCAGCCCGGCCAACGAAACTGACGCCTACAAGTTCGATGCCACTGTCGGTGACCACTTCTTTCTTGATGTGACCGGCCGTTCCGGAGGAGACCTCACCTGGCGCTTGATCGACCCGGCTGGGCAGCAAGTCTTCGGCCCTACGGCGATGAACTCGGCCAGCCAGGACGTTGACCTGCCGAGTCTCGCCGCCACTGGCACCTATACCTTACTGCTCGAAGGGAAGGTTGGCGCGCTCGAGGCTGCCAACTACAGCTTTACAGCACAACTCCTTCCACCTGACTACGTCCCGCCGGCTGCGCCCGTCACGACGAACACCTGGATCGGTGCGGCAGGCGGCAACTGGAACGTTGCCGCCAACTGGAGCAAGGGAGTGGTGCCGGTAGCGACGGACAATGTCTACATCGGCTTGCCGGCTGGTCAGGCGGTGGTCGTATCGGGCGGTACGGTGACCGTCACTTCGCTGACCTGTGACGGCGACCTGACGCTCTCCGGCGGCGCCACGATGAACCTCAACGGTGTTTCGAAGGTTGGCGGCAATTTCGTCCTCGCTGGCGGCACGCTAGGGGGTGCAGGGACGCTGACCGTGAGGGGTTCGTTCAACGTTTCGGACAGCACCACCCTGAACGGCACGCGCACGCTGATCACCCAGGGTGCGAGCCGGGTCACGAGTACTCTCAACTTAAACGGCACCTGGATCAACCAGGGCACGCTGACGGTGAGCGGCAGCGGCTACATCTACTTCGGTGCTTACAGCGGCGGAACCAATACGTTGGTCAATGCGGCAGGGGCGACGCTCAACCTCGATAGCTCCAACAGTGAGGTGCTCGGATCCTATGGCGGGACGGCGATCCTGAACAATGCCGGCACATTGAAGCACGCGGTGAGTGGTACGCATTCGATCAGCAACGGCATCACATTCAACAACACGGGCACGGTCAATGTCACTGCCGGAACGCTTTCGATCAACGGCAGCGGTAGCGATACGGGGACCTACAGCGTGAATTCTGGCGCGAACTGCAACTTTGCGGGTGGCACCCGGACGATCAATGCGGAATCGACGGTCACGGTGAGTGGATCAGGCGCCGTGCAGATCACGGGGGGTACCACCTACGTGAACGGTATGGTGACGGGCGCCGGCAACTTCAACGTAGCCGGGGGTACGCTGACAGGCACTGGCGTTATCGGGAGCAACATGACGCTGTCCAGCGGCACGGTGGGCGGCACAGGAACGCTCACCACAGCAGGGACGAGCGTCGTGACGGGCGGGGTCAACTTCACTGGCGGCAAGACCTGGTCAAATCAAGGCACGCTGACGGTGAGCGGCAGCGGCTACATCCACTTCGGTGCTTACAGCGGCGGAACCAATACGTTGGTCAATGCGGCAGGGGCGACGCTGAACCTGAATAGCTCCAACAGTGAGGTGCTCGGGTACTACGGCGGCGCGGCGATCATCAGTAATGCCGGCACGTTGAATCAAACGGCAAGTGGAACCCATTCGATCAGCAGCAACATCGCTCTGAATAACACGGGCTCGACATCGATCATCAACGTCAGCCAAGGCATTCTGTCGATCAATGGAAGCTGCACGGTTGACCTCGGGTCAGTGCTTACCGTTCTTGGCGCTGGTGCGCTGCAGATCGCTGGGGGTACCACCACCGTGAACGGTACGGTGACCGGCACGGGCAACTTCACTTTGGCCGGAGGTAGGCTGGAGGGCACCGGGAGCGTCAGCGGCAACTTGATCCTGTCCAGCGGCACAGTGGGCGGCACGGGGACGCTGACCACGCGGGGGACGAGCGTGGTAACGGGAGACGTTTACTTGAGTAGTGGCAAGACCTGGTTGAATGAAGGCACGCTGACGGTGAGCGGCAGCGGCTACATCTACTTCGGCTATCCGAGCGGCGGAACCAATACTCTGGTCAATGCAGTAGGGGCGACGCTGAACCTGAATAGTTCCAGCAGCGTTCCGCTCGCGTACTACTCCGGCACGGCGATCCTCAATAATTTTGGCACTTTGAACCACACAGTGAGCGGTACGCATTCGATCAGCAACGGCATCACCTTCAACAACACGGGCACGGTCAATGTCACTGCCGGAACGCTTTCGATCAACGGGAGCGGTAGCGATACCGGGACCTACGGCGTGAATTCCGGCGCGAGTTGCAACTTTGGAGGTGGCACGCGGACGATCAGCGCGGCATCGACCGTGACCATAAGTGGTACAGGAGCCGTACAGATCACCGGGGGTACGACCGCCGTCAACGGCACGGTGACAGGCGCGGGCAGCTTCAACGTGGCGGGAGGTGCGCTGGCAGGCACCGGAGTCATCCTCAGCAACATGACGCTTTCCAGCGGCACAGTGGGCGGCACAGGGACGCTGACCACCCGTGGAACGAGCGTGGTAACGGGAGACGTTTACCTCAGTGGTGGCAAGACCTGGTTGAATGAAGGCACGCTGACGGTGAGCGGCAGCGGCTACATCTACTTCGGCTATCCGAGCGGCGGAACCAATACTCTGGTCAATGCAGTAGGGGCGACGCTGAACCTGAATAGTTCCAGCAGCGTTCCGCTCGCGTACTACTCCGGCACGGCGATCCTCAACAATGCCGGCACGTTGAATCAAATGGCGAGTGGATCTCACGGGATCAGCGGCAATATCGTCTTCAATAACACGGGCTCGACATCGACCATCAACGTCAGCCAAGGCATTCTGTCGATCAATGGAAGCTGCACGGTTGACCTCGGGTCGGTGCTTACCGTTCTCGGCGCTGGTGCGCTGCAGATCGTTGGGGGTACCACCACCGTGCACGGCACGGTGACGGGCACAGGCAACTTCACTTTGGCCGGAGGTACGCTGGCAGGCACCGGCGTTATCGGGAGCAACATGACGCTTTCCAGCGGCACAGTGGGCGGCACGGGAACGCTGACCACGCGGGGGACGAGTGTGGTAACGGGAGACGTTTACTTGAGTGGTGGCAAGACCTGGTTGAATGAAGGCACGCTGACGGTGAGCGGCAGCGGCTACATCTACTTCGGCTATCCGAGCGGCGGAACCAATACTCTGGTCAATGCAGTAGGGGCGACGCTGAACCTGAATAGTTCCAGCAGCGTTCCGCTCGCGTACTACTCCGGCACGGCGATCCTCAACAATGCCGGCACGTTGAATCAAATGGCGAGTGGATCTCACGGGATCAGCGGCAATATCGTCTTCAATAACACGGGCTCGACATCGACCATCAACGTCAGCCAAGGCATTCTGTCGATCAATGGAAGCTGCACGGTTGGTGTCGGGTCGGTGCTTACGGTTCTCGGTTCTGGTGCGCTGCAGATCGCGGGGGGTACCACTACCGTCAACGGCACGGTGACCGGCACGGGCAGCTTCAACGTCGCCGGAGGTACGCTGGCAGGCACCGGAGTCATCCTTAGCAACATGACGCTTTCCAGCGGCACAGTGGGCGGCACGGGAACGCTGACCACGCGGGGGACGAGTGTGGTAACGGGAGACGTTTACTTGAGTGGTGGCAAGACCTGGTTGAATCAAGGCACGCTGACGGTGAGCGGCAACGGCTACATCTACTTCGGCTATGCCAGCGGCGGTACCAATACCCTGGTCAATGCGGCCGGTGCGACGCTGAACCTGAATAGCTCCAGCAGCGTTCCGCTCGCGTACTACGCCGGCACGGCGATTCTCGCTAACGCCGGCACCTTGAACCAATCGGCGAGCGGATCGCATTCGATCCGCGGCAGTATCGGCTTCAATAACACGGGCACGGTCAATGTCGCTGCCGGTACCTTGGTTTATGGCAGCAATCTGAGCAATCAAGGGAGCGTGAGCATTGCGCCAGGCGCGCGGATGGAAGTCAGCGGCGCTTTCAGCAATGGCGCGTCGGGGACGGTCCGCGTTGGTCTGGGCAACGCAACTACCATCGGTGTGTTGGCGGTCAGCGGCACGGCGAGCCTCAACGGGACGCTGAACGTCTATCTGGGGGGCGGCTACGTGCCGACGCCGGGCGACATCTTCAATGTGATCACGTACGCCAGCCGATCGGGTGCCTTTGGCAGCTTGCTTGGCGAGAGTCCGGACGCGCAGGTGACATTTACCGTGGATGCCACTTCCGATCCGCGTGTCCTGAAAGTCAGGAATATCGCCGTTACCGCTGTCGCGCCGGGAGCCGACCTCGTCGTGACCGGGCTTCGTCTGGCGGACGGCATCGCGTTGCGCTCCGGCGACAGCGCCACGGTGGTATGGAACGACCGAAATAGCGGCACGCTGGAGACGGCATCGTCATGGACAGACCGCCTGGTGGTGAGACGGGTAGACAACGGCGAGGTTCTGGCCGATATCAGAGTCCCCTACGACGCGGCAGCCGCTGGCGCGTTGGCGGCTGGCAGCAGCCTGCTACGCCAGGCCACCTTCGTTCTGCCCAAGGGCAACCGCGGTGCCGGTAACCTGAGCTTCACGGTCACCGCCGATGTGGACAATAGCGTGGCGGAAATCAACGTCCAGGGCCTTGCCGAAAACAACAATACGGCGAGCGTCAATCTGACTTCGGCCTTGGCGCCGTATCCGGACCTGATCGTGACTGACGTGACGCCTGTGCCATCGACCGCCTGGCGCGCGGGGGATGCCGTCACCGTCAACTGGAAGACCCGCAACCAAGGCGATGGTGCAACCGTCGGTTCGTGGACGGAAACCCTGCGCGTGCGCAATCTGACCACCGGGCAGACGCTGCTCACTCGTGACTTGCCGTATGACGCGGCTGTCCTCGGTGACCTGGCCGCGGGTGGCGAGAGAACGCGCAGCACCAGCTTCACCTGGCCTGCCGGCCCGAGCGCCGACGGTCAGTTCGAGTTTGCGGTGACCACCGATACCGCGGGCCAGGTCTTCGAAAACAACGCCGCGAACACCGCCGAGAGCAATAACGCCGCCGCCCTCAGCGTCGTGTCGGCAGCCGATCTCAAGGTGCTCAACCTGGCCAGCGACGCGTTGGCGCCGCGCAGCGGAGACCTGATCACGCTGAACTGGGACGACCTCAACGGCGGCAACATGCCGGCAAGCGGCGGCTGGTACGACCGGATCAAAGTGACCAATCAATCGACCGGCGAGGTCCTGCTCGACCAGCAACTGCGTTGCGATCTGCCGGCCGACGATGGGCTGCCAGCGGGGGCATCGGTCGCGCGCACTTATACCTTCCGCCTGGCGCAAGGCAACGCCGGGGCCGGCAACCTGCTGATCCAGGTGACGGCCGACCAGAACACCGCTGCATCGGGCAGCGTCGTCGAAGCGAACGCTGCGGGAAGCGGCGAGACCAACAATAGTGCCAGCCTTGCTCTGAGCGCCACGCTCGCCCCGTATCCCGACCTGCAAGTCGTCGACCTTGCGCCGACGCCTGCGCTGGGGTGGCTTGCCGGCGATCTGGTCAGCGTCGGCTGGAAGACGCGCAACCTGGGGACCGGCACGACTTCAGGTGCGTGGACGGAAACCCTGCGCGTGCGCAATCTGACCACCGGGCAGACCCTGTTCACGCAAAGCCTGCCTTACGATGCCGCGGCTCTTGGCGACCTCGTCGCCGACGGTCAGTGCGACCACCGTGTCGATTTTGCCTTGCCGACAGGGGTCAGTGTCTACGGCCAGATCGAGTTCACCGTAATGACTGACGCCGGCGGCCAGATTTTCGAGAACAACGCCGGCAACACGGCGGAGAGCAACAATGTCGGCCGGACCGTCATCGTTTCGGCGCCCGACCTGGTCGTTGTCGGTCTGACCAGCGACCTGGCGACACCGAAGACCGGTGATCTCGTCACCCTGAGCTGGACCGACGTCAATCAGGGAAATGCCGCGCTGGATGTCGGCTGGTACGACCGGATTCGGGTAAGAAATCAATCGACCGGAGTGCTGCTCGTCGACCAGCAGCTACGCTGCGATCTGCCGGTGGACGGCAGATTGCCCGCCGGCGCCTCGCTTGCCCGCAGCTACGCTTTTCGCCTGGCCGAGGGCAATGCCGGAGTCGGCAGTCTGCTGATCGAGGTTACGGCCGACCAGAACACCGGCGGAATCGGCAGCGTCGGCGAAGCGAATTCCGCCGGTACGGGCGAGACGAACAACAGCGCGATCCTGCACTTGACGTCTTCACTGGCGACCTATCCCGATCTCGTTCCGGAAGACCTGACGCTCGTGCCGGCCGCCGATTACGCGCCAGGGCAAGCGGTAACGGCGTTCTGGAAGACGGTCAATCGTGGCGGGAAAGCGGCCGAGCAAGCGTGGAGCGAACGCCTGGAACTGGTCAATCTGACGGTCGGTGGCGTGCTGGCCTCGCTCGTCGTGCATGACGATCTGAGCACTGGCGTGCTCGAGGCCGCTGGAATCCGGCAACGAACGGCGCAATTCACCTGGCCGACGGGTGCCGCGGCGGCCGGGCGCTTTGCCCTGCGCGTCACAGTCGACAGCGCGGCCAGCCTGCTGGAGGCGAACGCGGGCGGGACGGCGGAAAGCAACAATTCGATCGAACTGATCAAGCACGTGGGTTCCGATATGCAGATACGCAATCTGCAGGTCGACACGCCGCAAGTCCAGGCCGGCGGCCTGGTCAGCATCAGTTGGGAAGACTGGAACCTGGGTGGCAGTCCGGCCAGCATCGCATTCAGTGACCGCATCGTCGTGCGCAACCAGGCAAGCCAGGTCGTGCTGGATACCACGCTCGCTTATGACCCGCTGGCGAGCAGCGCCGGGCAAGCGAACGGTGCCATCCTGCCGGGCGAGTTTCGCCGCCGTGCATTGACCTTCCGCTTGCCTGACGGCCTGGCAGGAAGCGGCGAAATCAGCATCAGCGTGACGGTCGACCAGAACGCCGCCGGTTTCGGCGTGCTCTACGAGACGCATTCCGGCAGCGACGCCGAAGCCAATAACAGCGCCAGCACGCAAGCCACTTCGGCGGTCAGGTCGTATCCCGACTTGCGCGTCGATGACCTGGGTGGAGCGCTCGACGGGGTGGGCGGCGAGCCGCTGGCCGTCCGCTGGACGGTCGGCAACCATGGGCAGGCGGACACCGCCGCCGACTGGAACGATCAGGTCATCTTCAGCAACGATGCGCTCATCGGCAACGCCGACGATGTCATCATCGCGACGCTGCGCCACACCGGCGGACTGGCCGCGGGTGCGAGCTACAGTCAGACAGCGACGGTCAAGCTGCCGATGCGAAGCATGGGGCGCTATTACCTGGGGATACGCAGCGACAGCAGCGCGGAAGTGGTCGAACCCGATACGCGTGCCGACAATGTCAGCAGTGCCCACGGGATCGACCTGGCAACCGCCTTTGCCGATCTCAACGTGCTCGAAGTGTCCGCGCCGACGCTGGCGCAAAGCGGTGAAGACATTCTCATCACCTGGACCGTGCGCAACGACGGCAACGCCACGACCAGTCTGGCGCTGTGGAACGACAAACTCGTCCTGTCGCGTGATTCCTCGCTCAGCGCGGACGACATCATCCTGTCCGGCTCGGTCACCCACTCCGGACTCCTCTCGCCCGGGCAGAGCTATACCGGGCGCGCGACGATGACGTTGCCACGCGACCTGAGTGGTGACTTTCATCTGATCGTCGATACCAGCACCAATCGCAGCGTCTTCGAAGACGGCCGTACCGGCAACAACAGTCGGGCCAGCGTCGCTGCCCTGCACATCGATCTGGCGCCGGTTGCCGATCTCACGGTAGGCGAAGTCTCCGGCCCCGGCGCGTTGCGTCCCGGCGATTCCGCGACAGTCAGCTACACCGTTGCCAATCAGGGTGAAGCGCCGGCGAGCGGATCGTGGCGTGAGCGCATCTACGTCGACAGCGGGAGCGCGCTGACCGAGGTCGCCAGCCTGTTCATCACCGATGGCCTGGCGGTCGGCGCCAGCAAGACGCGCAGCGTAAACCTGACGTTGCCGACATCGCTGGCCGACGGCAGCTACCGTTGGCTAGTCAGGACGGACATCGACGGCACCGTCTACGAACGAGCCGGCGAAGCCAACAACCAGGCCGTTTCAGCGACATCGCTGTTGGTGGCGCGCGTCGATCTGGTCGTCAGCGAGGTCAGCGCGCCGAGTCTGTTGCGCTCGGGCGACAGCTTGCATGCGAGCTGGAAGGTGTCGAATCCGGGGGGTGTCGCCACCGGGTCCTGGGTCGACCGGGTCTACCTCGGCAAGGGCGGCGTCCTGACGCAGATGGCCGAAGTTTCGCGCAGCGGTCCGCTGGCCAGCGGCGCTTTCTACACCGCCTCGGCCGACTTCACGATTCCGCTCGACTTCTCGGGCGAGTACCAGCTCGTCGTGGTAAGTGACCCGGCTTCGCTGCTGGCCGATGGCAACCGGGGCAACAACCAGGGTGCGCAGGCCGTGCGCATCGACTTTTCACCCTATGCCGACTTGTCGGTCAGCGGGCTGAGTGCGCCCGAACGAGTGATCGACGATCCAGCCGCGCTCGACGTCCGCTGGACGGTGAGCAACCAGGGCACCGGCGCCGGGCGCAGCACGAGCTGGACTGACCGCGTCGTCCTGTCGACCGACGATACCTATGGCAACGGCGACGACCGCGTCGTCGGCGAATTCCGTCACGACGGCGCGCTCGCCGTTGGTGAGTCGTACAGCCGGATCGAAAGAGTACTGACCCCGGCGGCAAGCTCGGGTCGCTTCAAGCTCTTCATCATCAGCGATGCGCGCGGCGAAGTCTTTGAGAACTTTTCCGAAGCCAACAACCTCGGGCGGCTGGCGCACAACGTGGACATCATGCCCGTCGCCTACGCCGATCTGCAGGTGGCGTCGGTCACCGCCGAAGGCGTGGCGGCGAGTGGGCGGCCCCTGCGGGTGAGCTGGGAGGTGGTCAACAACGGCATCGGAAGTACCAGTTCGGCCGAGTGGTCGGATTACGTCTGGCTCTCGCGCAACCCGGACGGCAGCGGCGTCGTCACCACCTTCGGCTGGGCCGGCCACATCGGCCAGTTGGCCGTCGGCGACCGCTACAGCCGCAGCCTGGAGGTCACGCTGCCCGAGGGCATCGAGGGCGATTTCTACCTCAACGCGCGCACCGGCGGGCCCTACGAGTTCATTTTTGGCGACAACAATACCGGCCATTCGATCGCGCTGCCGGTCACGCTTTCGCAGTCACCCGACCTGCGCGTCGAAACCGTAGCGCTGCCGGCCAGCGCGCTGGAAGGCGCGCTGATCGACGTCTCCTGGACCGTCGTCAACCAGGGCGAAGCAGCCGCCAGCGGCCTGTGGGTCGACACGGTCTGGCTGATCGCCGCCGACGGCAGCGGCAATCCGGTCTCTCTGGGCAGCTTCACCTACGACCGGGGGCTCGAATCCGGGATACGCTACACGCGCACCGAGCAGGTTCGCCTGCCGGCGAAGAGCGAAGGGCTTTACCGGGTCAAGGTAATCACCAACGCCAACCTGGGCGGCGGCGGCACCCAGGTGTACGAGTATGGCGCGGCGCGCAGCAACAACACGCTGGTCTCGGCGGACCTCACCCAGGTCAACATGTACGAGCGGCCCGACCTGCGGGTGGGCACGCTTGCCGTCCCCGAGCACGTGACGGCCGGCACCGGCGCGGCAGTCCGCTACACGATCAGCAATATGGGGGCGGCCGCCGCCAGCGGTCGGTGGATCGACAAGGTCTTCCTCTCGCTCGATGGCACGCTGAGTGCCGACGATCGCCTGCTCGGCCAGTTTGCCAATGCGAGTGCACTGGCGCCGAGCGAGGCGTACGCCAATGAATCGGCCCTGGTCGATCTCCCCATACGCTTGCGCGGTGACGCCTATCTGATCGTCGTCGCCGACGGCGAAGGCAGCGTAGACGAATATCCGAACGAGTCGAACAACGTACGGGCGGCGCATCTGTATATCGATCCCGTCCCGTTCGGCGATCTCGTCACCAGCCAGGTGGTCGCTCCCGCGCAGGCGGTGCATGGCTCCAGCATCGAAGTCCGCTATCAGGTGGCGAACCTGGGCAGCGAGACCACGCGCGGCGAATCGGCCGCGCTCAACGCCTGGACCGACACCGTCTGGCTGGCGCGCGACAAGCGCCGCCCGGGCGCCCACAAGGGCGACATCCTGCTCGGCTCCTTCACCCACGTCGGCAAACTCGCCGCTGGCGAGAACTATCTCGGCACCGTCCAGGTGGCGATTCCCGAGAACATCCGCTCCGGCGAATACTTCGTCACCGTCTGGAGCGATACCTACGACGTCATTCTCGAAGACACGCTGGCGACCAGCCTCAATCCCGATGACCCGGCCCAGGTGGACAACAACAACTACAAGGCCCGGCCGATCAGCATCCTCGGTATCACGCCGCCCGACCTGGTGGTGAAAGACGTGCAGGCCCCGGCCAGCGCCGACGCCGAAGGCCTCTACACCTTCACCTATTCCGTGCAGAATCGCGGCGATCTCTTCTCCGCGAGCTGGACCGATTCCGTCTACCTGACCGACAACCCGGACTTCGCCGCCGCGCGCGAAGTCTGGCACCTGGGCGACTACAGCCAGACGCGCAGCCTGGGCAACGGTGAGGTCTATACGCTGACCCAGACGATCCGTCTGGCGACCAACGCCAAGGGTCGTTACCTGGTCGTGCGCACCGATGAGCGAAGCGGCGTTGGCGAATCGAACGAAAGCAACAACGCTGCCGCCGTCAGTTCGCTGGTGAGCCATCGAGCGTCCGACCTGCAGGTCAGCGAAGTCCGCAGCGAGCCGACCAACTACTCCGGAGAGGAGACCACGATCACCTGGACGGTGAGCAATTTCGGCGCCGCGGTTTGGGCCGGAACGCGCAGTTGGGTCGATACGGTCTATCTGAGCACCGATCCGAGCTTCATTCCGACGCGTGCCACCCCGCTCGGGTCGTTCACGCACGCCAACCTCGAGGGTCTGGCCGCCGGTGCCAGCTACACCACCTCCGCCAAGGTTCGCCTGCCGGTTGGCGCGCAGGGCCAATACACCATCTACGTCATCACCGACGCCGATCCCGAAAACCGTCGCGCCCGGAGCGAGGTATTTCTCAGCGGCGACAACGAGTCGGCCAAGTCCATCCTGGCCACGACCGTCTTCGAAGGCGCGCGCAATGACAACAACCTGGGGCGCGGCAGCCTGACGGTTGTTTATCGCGAACCCGACCTGCAAGTCGACAGCATTGTCGTATCGGAAGCCAATCCCGCCTCGGGTCAGCCGCTCACCGTGACCTGGACGGTGACCAACCGCGGCACGCGGGCGACACGCAGCGGAAGCTGGTACGACGGTCTCTATCTCTCGCGCGACGCTTCCCTGGACAACAGCGACTACGCGCTGGTTGATCGCGGTTCGCCGAGCGAAGCGTACATCCGGCTGAAAGCGATCACTGTCCCCGCCAGCGACCTTGCGGCAGGCAAATTTCTCCGCCCGGGCGAGTCCTATACCGCCACGGCGACCTTCAACGTGCCCGAGTCGATCAGCGGTGATTTCCGCCTGATCGTCAAGGCCGACACGGCGATGGGCAAGGACGGGTCGGGCTACGAGCGCAGCAGCATCCGCGACGGACTGCCCGGCCTGATCCGCTTTACCGACCCGGCCGGCGGCGTGCTCGAGTTCCAGGACGAAGGCAACAACAGTCGCGCAATAGCCCTGACCATCGACCTCGCGACGCCGCCCGACCTCCAGGTGGCGCACGTCACCGCGCCCGCCAGCATCCTCGCCGGGCAGACGTTCACCGTCAACTATCGGGTAGTCAACCAGGGGGGCAATACCCCGAGCGACCAACGGACCTGGAACGACCTCGTCTACCTCTCCAAGGACCGTTTCCTCGACGTCAACCAGGACCGCTACCTGGGCTATCTCCAGCACGATGGCGGGCTCGCTGGCGGGGCCGGCTACGACGCCAGCCTGACAGTGAGCGCGCCGAAGAACCTCGAAGGTCCGTACTACGTCTTCGTCGTCAGCGATCCGGCGCGCGCCTGGGGAACCGGCGAATACGGCAAAGTACGCGAGTTCGGCAAGGAGCAGAACAACGCCACCGCTGCAGCTCAGCCGCTCCTGATCGAAACCCCGCCGCCGGCCGATCTCAAGGTCACCAACATCGTACTGCCGGCGAGTGCGCAGGTGGGCGACGAGCTTCGCCTCGACTACACGATCACCAACGACTCGATCAACCCCGCGTACGGTCGCTGGACCGACGCCGTCTACCTGTCGGCCGACAGCGGGTGGGATCTGGGCGACATCCTGCTCGGCAAAGTGGACCACATCGGCGATCTCGCCGGTGGCGCCAGCTACGGCGGCACCTTGACAGCAAAACTGCCCCCCTTGAAGGACGGCAACTGGCGCATCATCGTCCGGCCCGATCTCTACAACGAAGTCTTCGAAGGCAAGATCAGCTACAGCGTCACCGGCCTCAACCTGCCGCCGGGCGAAGCCAACAACCGCATGGCGTCCGGCGCTACCCTCGCGGTCAGCGTCCCCACGCTGACCGTCGCCATGCCCTTGGCGACGACGCTCAGCCCGGGCGAAGCGCGCCTCTACAAGCTCAGCGTCGCCGCCGGCGAAACGCTGCGCGTCAGCCTCGACGCAGCCGCCGAAGGCAGCAACGAACTCTACCTCCGTTACGGCGACATCCCGACCGGCTACGCCTTCGACGCGTCCTACACCAACCCGGTGGCAGCCGATCAGGAAGTGACGATCCCCAGCAGCAAGGCGGGCGATTACTACATCCTGCTGCGGGCGCGCCAAGGCAGCGCCAATTCCCCGCTCACCCTGCGCGCCGACCTTCTGCCGCTGGCGATCAGCCGGATCACCCCCGACCAAGGCGGCACCGGCGACGACGAGCACCGCTGGGTCACGCTCGACATCCATGGCTCGCACTTCAAGGCGGGTGCTCTGGTCAAGCTCACCCGTCCCGGAATAGCCGAAAGCGAGCCCGAACGCTGGCAAGTGCTCGATGCCACGCACATCCGGGCGGTTTTCGACACGCGCAAGCTGCCGCACGGCCTCTACGACGTGAGCGTCATCAACCCGGACGGCCAGCGCGTCAGCGAAGCGCAACGCTATCTGGTCGAGCGCGGCATCGAAGCGGACGTCACCATCGGCATCGGTGGAGCGCGCAACCTCAATCCCGGCGAAAGCAGCGTCTATAGCGTCTCGCTGCAAAGCCTCGCCAACGTCGACACGCCCTACGTGCGCTTCGACTTCGGCGTCCCGGAGATGGGGCGCAGCGAAGACGTGCTCGCAGGGCTCAACCTGCCGTACCTCGTCTTCGGCAGCAACCTCGGCGGCCAGCCGGACGGCCTGAGCCTCGACCCGGCGGGCAACACGCAGACCTACGGCCCCACCCCGACCGACGGCACGGCGCGCTCCGACCTACCCTGGGCGCGTCTGGACGGCGCGCAGAACAGCGCCGGTTTCAACCTTGCCCCGGGCTACGCCTTCGACATCCCGGCCGGCGGCTTCGTCGGCATGAGCTTCAACGTGCAGACCTACCCCGGGCTGGCCGAATGGATCGCGCACGACTTCGCCGGACTGCGCGCCAAGCTCTATGCCGCGCGTCCGGACTGGGCGGCGCAAGGCCTGCTCGACGGCGGCGTCGAAGATCTGGACAAGATCCAGGAAGGTCTCACGGCGAAGTTCCTCTGGGTCGACAAGGGCGAGCAGCAGGTCCACATCAGCAAGCTCGAAGCCCTCGCCATGCCTTTCCGCTTCAACGTGGTCGGAGCCGCGACGCCGCTGACCCGCGGCGAGTTCATCGGCGAGCAGACCGCGCACGCCAGACGGCTGCGCAGCGCGATCCTGGCCGACGCCGCGGCCCCGGCCAATCTCGCGGCGCTGGCCGCCGACGAAGCGCAATGGGTCACCGGCTGGCTCGGCGCGCTGGAAGCAGGGGGACTATTGCGTCCGGCGAACGAAGCCCCGCCGATCCGCGACAACCCGCAAGTCCTCAGCCTGAACGCCACGCTCGCCACCGGCATCCTGCTCAGCAAAGGCGGCGACAGCTATCGCACGCAGGCCGACCTCCTCGGCTTCTTCGCCAAGGTCCAGCAATGGTACGGCGATACGGCTCGCTATGGCGGCGACCCGAACGCGGCCAAGGCCGAAATCGACTACACCGAAGTCC
>ERZ761603.455-NODE-455-length-34844-cov-67.902412_pt1 | contig 34844 bp, 15 predicted proteins | sample MGYA00511879_ERZ761603 | MGnify/ENA primary metagenome ERZ761603 (study PRJEB28899, sample SAMN02850040) | bioreactor sludge metagenome | biome: EBPR Sludge; feature: EBPR Bioreactor; material: flocular biomat | place: Australia: Thorneside Wastwater Treatment... | reverse complement strand
CGTCGTTCCGCTTCCGACGCGACTTCCGGCGGAGCGTCGGCGTCCAGATCAAGCGGCCAATTTTAGCACGCCGCGCGTTCTTTCCGTTTCCCAGCCGCCACTTCGACCAGGGCATTTGGCGCTTGATGCGGTCAGACGCCCGGCAAGCAAAGGGGCCAAAATTTGCGCCCGATCATTGCCGTCGAGCCTGGCCGCATGGCGGGGTGACCCCGGAATTGTGGACAGCGGGATACGGGGTAGTCATGTCCCATCGAACGGCTGCGGAAGCAGCCCCAAGAGGAGCGATGGCATGACGAGAAGGACGAGGCGGAAGCACACGCCGGAATTCAAGGCGCCGATGGCGCCGGCAGCGCTGACGAGCGACAAGACGTTGGTGGAGCTGGCGCAGCCGTACGGCCCCACCCGAACCCGATAACCGACTGGCAGCGGCAACTGACGGAAACTGCGGTTCAGGTTCTTGATGACCTGAGCCATCCGGCGAACGCTGATCCGAACCTGACGACGCTGCACGCCGGGATCGGACAGTTGGCGCTGGAGCATGGTTTTCTGGAACATGCGCCCACCAAGGCGGACAGGCTTCCCGCAAGACGATCTGAGTGCGCATGACGTCGATTTTGACAATGCAGCCTTCCAACGCCTGGTTCCTTTTCCCTCCTTTTCCCATTTTCCCCTTTTTCCGCTTCTTCTGGCCCCCTTCCTGGCCCCCTTTTTCTAGCCGCCTTTTCCTGGCCCAGCAATCCAACCCGGGTTCCAACTGCCCCTCAGCACCCTCCTGAGTGACCCTGCACGTTTCACGCCACAGGCGCCGCTCGGCCGCGCCTAAAACACAAAATTTGACTGCGCTCGCGCCGAAAGCGCGCACGAGCGTCGAACTGATCTGATTCAGCAGGGGCATGCATCACAGCTGAGCGAAGTCTGGAATAGTTGCAAAGCTCTCTTCGATCTCTTAACCTTCCAGACCCGGAGCGCTTGCGGAAGACCTCCGATTGCCTCCCGGGAGCCTACCGCGTTGGTTGATTGCCCCCGCGGGGGCGAGAACAAGTACCACGGAATTGGGCGGATAGAGCACCGCCTACGTCGTCCACCGTCCAGACAACGCTGGCCAGCAAGACATCAGAGCTTCCGGAGCGCGCGTCCCGAGTCGGCGCGGATGGCCTGATTCGCTCCGGGCGCCATACCCGTGGCACCTGGCCGGGGGGCATTACCTTGGCTGATCCGGTGCCTGGTGCCGGAGTTCCGATGCGGAGATGCAGATGACGAAAATCGATTGGTCCAAGGTCAATAATATGAGCGTGTGTCCGCACGACACTGCGAAGAACGTGCATGCGTGGTTCCTGCTCAACGCGTATCTGCAGCGTCGACTGGCCGCGCGCATCCGCTTCTCGCCGCAAGACAATTTTCTCCAAGAGCGGGAAAGCGTGCTGGCCAGCGAACATCACCTCGTGTATGCAAATCCCTTTAGCGCAGTAATATTTGGTCGGCATGGTTTTGTCCCCGTGGCGCGACCGGTGGGGATCTTTGACGAGACCCTCGTGGTGGCCCGCAGCGACACGAACCCAGCGATGCTGCCACGGCGGCCCACGATCGCCAGCGCCACCGATAAGCTGATTATCCACAACCTGGGCCTGGCCCTGCTTCCGGAGCTGGGTTTAGACCCTGCCGGGGTCGAGTTCGTCTTTGCCGGCAATCATCTGGCCGCCGCCAAGGCCGTAGTAGAGGGCAAGGCCCACCTGGGATTCGTCTTCAACGAAACATGGAACGGCCTGTCCAAGGCGATCCGTTCCGAGCTCAAGGTGCTGACCGAATCGAAGGAGGGTTGCGCCTGTCACTGCTTCCTGGTCGGTCCCAGCTGGGCGTCTCGGGCCGATGAGGTCCGCAGTCTGTTGTGCTCGATGACGCGGGACCCACGGGGTCACGCGATCCTGGTGGACCTGCGTTTTGAGCAAGGTTTTGAGCACGTCCCCAGCGGGATGCTGGCGTACCTGGCCAACCTGATGCACCTCGAGTAGGGCGTTTGATCGAGATGGACGATCGCTGAGCGGGGAGCGCCAAGCTTCCTCGTGATCGTAGAGCTTCCTTCAGCGGTCATGATGACGGCGCAGGGGTACGAGGGAGTGGCTCTCGCAGGCGGTGGCGAGCTGGAAGAGGAGGTCGCAGAACGCCACCGGATCAGCCAGATGACGGCTGGGCGCCTTGATCTCACGCCACAACAGCGCCCGGCGATAACTCGGTGTGAGGCCGAGCGACCGCGCCAGGCAACGATAAAGATCGCGGCGTCCGGAGTCCGTCTCCGCGTGATAACTCACCTGATAGCGATGCGGGTTGAGCTTCGCGGTCAAGACTCGCGGCGCCGCCGTCTTGCCCTGGTCCGTGCCCTCACTTGATTCCGTCGGTGCTCGAGAGGCCTGGCGCCTGCTCGACGAGCCCACGAGAACTTCTCAATAGATCAATTTCTTGCGTGCAATGAGACTGTCGAGTGGCACTACCAACGCGTAAGTTGTGATTCACCTGATCAGTCTCCTGCTTCCACCGGAAGCGGCGCTGATGCCCAGCGCGCAATAGATCGCCAGCAGGTCGGGTTCGGCAAAGGTGGCTTTGTCCACATGCAGGGAGCGGCCGTCGCGCTGATTGACGGTCGCGGTAACCGGCGCTGAAGTCAGCATGGGCGACCTGGAACGGGCTGCAGCGGCAGAACGAACTGAACCCCGATGGCCGGGAGATTTGCCTGTATCGCCTTTTCTTGGCCCGTTGCATATCCGCTGGGCCTTACTCGGTGACCGTGGAACTTGCCGGGCAAAGTACCCGCGCGATCTGGTTTAATGCATCATGCGCAGCAACCTCATCGCTTTCGCCCTGGGCGTCGGTCTTCTTCAGGTGCAGCCGGCACTGCCCGGGCTACTGCCATTGGCGGGAGCGCTGGCGGCTGCGCTGCTGCTCATCCTCTTCCGCCGTCAGCCGCTCGCTCGACGCGGGCTGTCGATCGCCATGTGCGCCCTGCTCGGCTTTTCCTGGGCGGCACTGCGCGCCGACTGGCGCCTGCACGATGAGCTGCCCGCGGAGTGGGAGGGGCGCGACGTGCAGGTGGTCGGCGTCGTCGCCGCGCTGCCGCACGGATTCGAACGTGGCGAGCGCTTCGAATTCGATGTCGAAGCGGTCCTTACGCCGGATGCCCGCCTGCCTGGTCGGGTCAATCTCTCCTGGTATCACGGCTGGCGCGAAGACGAGTGGCGCAACGGCCTGGCGATCCGGCCCGGCGAGCGCTGGCGCTTCACGCTCAGACTGAAGCGCCCGCATGGCAACGCCAACCCGCACGGCTTCGACTATGAAGCCTGGCTCTTCGAGCGCAGTCTGCGTGCCACCGGCTATGTCAGGCCGAACGCCGATGCGCAGCGGCTGGACGATTTCGTCTGGCGTCCGGGCTACGCGATCGAACGTTTGCGCGACCTGATCCGCCGCTCGTTCTTTTCCGTGCTGCCCGAGGCGCCCTACGTCGGCGTCCTCGTCGCGCTGGCGATCGGCGACCAGCAGGCGATTCCGGCTGACCAGTGGCGTCTGTTCAGGCAGACCGGCGTCACCCATCTGATGTCGATTTCGGGCTTGCATGTGACGATGGTCGCCGCGCTCTTCGCGGCGCTCGCCGGCTTCCTGTGGCGGCGCAGCGAGCGCGCACTGCTCTGGCTGCCGGCGCCGAAGCTGGCCATCGTCGCCGGCTGGCTGGCGGCTGGCGGCTATTCGCTGCTCGCCGGTTTTGCCGTGCCGGCACAGCGCACGTTCTACATGCTGAGCGTCGTGGCTCTCGCCTTGTGCTCGAACCGCAACCTGGGCGCCAGCCGCAGCCTGCTGCTCGCCATGTTCTTCGTTCTCGTGCTCGATCCCTGGGCCGTGCTCGCCGCCGGCTTCTGGCTCTCCTTTGCTGCCGTCGGACTGCTTTTCCTGGTCGGCACGGCGCGCCTGGGCTCGGCACGCGGCTGGCGCAGCGCGCTGGCGCATTGGGGAACGACGCAATGGGCGGTCAGCGTCGGTACGCTGCCTTTGATGTTGCTGCTCTTTCAGCAGTTTTCGCTGGTCTCGCCAGCCGCCAATGCACTCGCCATCCCACTCGTCAGCTTCGTGATCACACCGCTCGCCCTGCTCTTCGCGGTTTTTCCCTGGCCGCTTTTGCTGCACGTCGACCATTGGCTGCTCGCCATTCTGATGGAATGTCTGGGCTGGCTTGCCGGCTGGCCACTTTGGGAACAGCCGGCGCCGCCGCTGCCGGCGACGCTGCTCGCTCTGGTCGGCGTCGTCTGGCTGTTGATGCCACGCGGCTTTCCGGCGCGCTGGCTGGCACTCTGCCTGCTCCTGCCAGCGATCTTTGCGCCAGCCGAGCGACCGAAGCCGGGCGATGCGTGGGTCGACGTGCTCGACGTCGGGCAGGGCCTTGCCGTCGTCGTGCGTACCGCCCGGCATGCGCTGCTTTACGATACCGGCCCGCTGTACAGCGCCGAATCAGACGCCGGCCAGCGCATCGTGGTCCCTTACCTGCGTGCTACCGGTGTCAAGCGCATCGATACGCTGGTCGTGACGCACCGCGACAAGGACCATTCGGGCGGGCTCGTCGCCGTCCAGGAAGCGGTGCCGATCGGCCGCACGCTGTCGTCGGTCGGCGAACTCGCCGGCGAACGCTGCGTCGCCGGTCAGGCATGGAACTGGGACGGCGTCCGCTTCTCGATCCTGCATCCGAGCGCCAGCGACTACGAACGGCCGAACGCGAAGACGAACAACATGAGCTGCGTACTGCGCATCGAAAACGCCGATCACAGCGTCCTCTTGACCTCCGACATCGAGGCGCGCGACGAGCAGGCCTTGCTCGGCCGGGCGACCGCACAACTGCGCAGCGACGTTCTGCTCGTTCCGCACCACGGCAGCGGCACGTCGTCGACACCGGATTTCGTCGCTGCCGTCGGTGCACGCGAAGCGATCATTCCGGTCGGTTACCGAAACCGCTTTCAGCATCCGCGGCCGCAAGTGGTCGAACGCTACGCCGGCAGCCGAGTCTGGCGCAGCGATCGCGACGGTGCCGTGCACATCCGGCTGGCTGACGAGCTGGCAGTCAGCGCGTACCGCAGCGAGTATCGTCGTTACTGGCACGCCAGGTAGTTCAGCCGGCAAAGCGGCGCCACGCCAGATGCCAGCCTGCGGCCAAGGCCAGTCCAGATCGCTCAGCCCGACGGCGAGCGCGCCTCGCCGCGCTGCCTCGCGACTGCCGGCCGTTTCAGGCCGGGCGCCTCCGCCTGCTCAGCACCGCAGCCGCCAACAAGCCGGCCAGGCAAAGCTGGCCGCAGGCCGGCTCGGGCACCAGGTTGATCGCAAGCGCCGGCGGCGCTGCCGTATTGGGCTCGGGCTGGGGGTCGAGGACGTTCCCGCTCGCATCGAAAACCTCCTGCAGAGCCAGACCCACGCCTTCCAACGCTTCTCCCGGCGCGCCCAGCGAGCCAAACTGGATCACCGTGCTGGCGGGCAGTCCGCCAGCCGCGCGAACGTAGAACTTGAGGCTGAACAGCTCACCCGGGCCGCTGGCCCGTTCGGCCGGGTCGGTCCACGAGAACAGCGCGATGCTGATCGACGACGCGCCAGGCGTCGATCCGTACGCCGCCGGTGCGAAGCCGGTGCCGGCGAAGACGCTCCCCAGGGCCAGGAAGGGCTCGGCCGCCACCTGATCGGCCGGGGCCAGATAGCGGTTGTCCCACGCCAGCGTCGCATCCAGCGTGTTGAACGAGACCGCCTCGTTCAGACGCACGGCAAGCGTCAGCGCATCGCCGCTGGCGATTGCTGTTGCCGGCGTCGGAGTCAGCGTGATGCTGACCGGTACCGCCTGGGCCCAAGCAACCCAGGCAAGGGTCAACAAGGCCGCGGCGGCTCTGGCTGACCAATCGGAGAGTATTGAAGGCATCGAATTCTTTTCCCTGTTTATCACTCTGTTGTCACTGTGGTCCTTGCTGGATCCCGATCCGCTGGATCTTCCACCCGAGGCCGGCGTTCAGCGCTGGGGCGCTCGCCGAATCAGCTCCGCAACGAGAGCGGAACGACGTAGCGGGCACCCCGCTCCCTCTGCCGGCGACGGTGGTTTGTTCAGCGTTTCGTCAGATCTATCCGGATCTTCCTGTTCTGACCTGGCGCGGCGCTCCGCGTGCCGCCGCCCGCAGACTGCTCTTGCCAACCGCTCGGCGCGCGAGCCGGCTTGCTGCTCTTCTTCGCTTTCCGCTCTTCTTCCTCCTTGAAATGGACGTTGTCAAGACGCGAACCATCCCAACGCGCGCTGAGGTCGACCGCCGGCGGCAGACCGGCCTGGGTGATCGTGTGCGTTCGCGTCGCGTCCATCGCGGGTGGCGAGACGACTGTCAGATGTCCATCCGTTGCGTCTTCGCCCAAGCGCGGCTGAACGTTGAGCGTCAGACGACCCTCATTCAGCCAGGCTTCGACCAGATCCAGCGCCAGACGCTCGCCGTGCCCTCCGATAACGCGAAACGCGAGGCGCAGCAAGTCGCCTGAACCGCTTTGCATGCGCTGCAGCCGGCTCATGTCGACGTCCACCAGCCCGGGGCTGCTGCGATCGACGAACCAGCCGAAATCGTTGGTCAGTTCGCCGCGCCGGACAGTCAGCAACTGCAATGCCTCCACATCATAGGCAAGGCGAAGTCTAACCGACTCCAAACCCTCGGCGGTATCCAGTTCGACGGTCGCCGTCAGAATCTCACCGATTGCAGCGTGGTCGCCGACCTCGACCCATACCTTCGGGTCCGGACCGCTGAAAGTGATCGAGCCGACGGCCGGCCGCGCGGGAATGGCCGGATCGCGGCGACCGAGAACGACGTTCTGCAGGCGAGCGGCATCGACGGCGCTGAGCAGGCCATCCCCGGAAAGATCGGCAACGACGCGGGGGTCGACCGTGGGGTAAGCCGAAAAGCCGCTGTCCAGATTGCTCGCGACGCGTTGCACCCGTTGCGCGTCCAGGCTGTGGTAATCCGCATTGCCCGATGCATCGCCGAAATAGCCGACGAGATGCAGCCCATCGTCGTCGCTGTGGTCGGCCGCGCTGCCGTTGATGACGACCTGCACGAAGTCGAGAACGTGTTTGGCGGCATACGGCGCAGTCGTTGGAACCTGCGCGAGCAGGCAGACGAGGTTCACCTTGCCGGCCGGAAGCGGCGCGCTGCCGACCAGCGTCACCTCGACGCGGCCCGGCTGGCTGACGTCGCTGCGCACGAGCTGCATCTGGGCGGGCAGACCGGTCGGAGGAAGCACACCGGTGACGCGCAACAGCGCGGGATCGTAGTCCATCACGAAGCTGATGCTGCTCAACCCGCCACTGCTGTTGATGAACACCGGCAGACCGCTGCCGGTCGCTGGCAGATTCACCGGCTGACCCGGACCGCGCATGAAGTCGCCTACCCCCAGCGTGTTTGCCGGCGTTGAACCCACCGTGAACCCGCCAAGGTAGGGGTCACCCCGGTAGCCGTCCTGGTTGCCGTCGAGCGCGCTGGAACCGTCGCTGAAGCGGTTTGTTCCGCTTTCCAGACGGACTTCGTAGCTCCCGGCGTCGAGAACGCCGCCCGTTTTGATGAAGGTGAATCCCTGCAGGTCGGCGTCCATCACCAGACTGCCACGAACGTTTGCCGTCCCTTTGCGCAGACTGACGTCAGTCGCTCCGCGCGCGAGATCGGCGGCGTCGTACAGGTTGATCGACGCAGCATCGATCGCGCGGTTGAAACGAAGCCGGAAGCCGCTGGTCGTTGGCTCGAGCCGGCTGACCATCAGGTTCGGGTCAATGCTCAGAGCGAAGGGGCTGGCTGCGTAGCGGCCGTCGTCGTCGGTCGCGCTTACCGCGATCGTCAGGTCTGCGCCGCTCCGGCCGTAGTCGGCGCGGTAGACATGGTCAACATGACTGGGGTTACCGCTCACCGTCTGCCGGTTGCCGTCACCCCAGTCGATCTCCCATTGGCGGATCGTGTCCGCACCCACGTCGGTTGCGTTCAGACTGAGCCGGTAAGGCACGCCGGCGAGCGTACTCGCCGCGCCGTCAAGCACAAGCGTCGGCGGATCGTTGTTGACGACGATGTACGCTTTGTCCTCGTAGCGCCATTCGCCCAGACTGTCGTAGGCGACGACCTTGAACGTGTAGACGCCGTCGTCGAGCGGGGCGAACTGGCGGACCAAATCTGTACTCTCCACAAGGCAGACCGTGCCGTCTGGGTTGAGCAACGACGAGGCATAACGAAGCCCGGCGTCGATCGGCAAGTACGTACCCGTCAAAGTGAGCCGATCGCCCTCGCTGATCACCCGGTTGTCGCCGGCGTCGACGACAACGAGATTCCCGAAGTCGACGCCCCGGATGATCTGCCCGCGCTGACCGATGATCGTCCGGCTTGCCGTGTAGACGGGTATCTGGTTGCCCGGCGGCTGCTCGACGACGGCGAACTCGTCGGCTTCGCTGCCGAAGCCGAGGTCGCGCAGAACGTAATCCCCGTTCACGTCGGTATAGGTCGTCGCCAAGGGGAATGCGCCCTGAGCGGTGACCAGCGAAATGGCAACGCCTTCGAGTCCAGGCTCACCCGGGTCACGCAGGCCATTGCGGTTGAGGTCGTCATACTTGCTGCCGTAGATCGCCGAGCTGCCGCCGGCGTGATAGTCGAAAGCGACCTGGCTGCTCCGTCCGCGCCAATCACCGTCGAAATGCGGGCCGTCGTGGGCGCGTACCGTAATACGCGCGCTGCCGACAAAGCCGGGTTCGGTCGCCAGGCGCAACTCGTCTCCGGGCAGGATGAAGGCCTGCACGCGCGCATTGTCGCTCTCGGCGGTGAACACGATCGGGTCATCGTCGGCATCGCTGGCGCTCAGCGCGATGACCGCCAGCGGAACGCCGTTCGATTCAGTGATCAGTGGCTCGATGAGCGGAGCGTGCAGATCGGGCGTCAGCGACGAACGCCCCAGGAAGACCTCTGCGGCGATCTCGTGCGACCGGTTGTCGAGCGGGTTGGCCTCGAGCAGCAGCCTGTCAAGCACCGGCAGAACCGGCTGCAACGCACGCAGTCGAATCGCGTCCGCGGCCACCAGGCCGGGGGTCGCTGCGGTAAGCGCCACCTTGACGCCTGAGCCGGTACTCCCGGCGGCGACGGTCGCGCTCGCCAGTTCCTGCCAGCGCAGCGCGCCTTCACCGGCGCTGCTCGGTGGCGCAGCCTGATTCACCGGCCGGGCAAGCGTGCCGACGTGCATCAGCAACGCCTGTCCGTTGGCGAGCGCGGGTGACTCCGCCGCGGCGTGCAAGCCATTGATCCACCCGTCGACGGCGAACGACTCGGCGGCGCTCGGAATCAACGTGGCGAAAACGTCGCCCGGAGCGAGCGCAAGATGCACGTCCATTCCGTCGGGGCTATCTGCCAAGAAGTGCAGATAGCCGGCTAGCCCGACCCCCATGCGCGCATCGTCGATGCTCAGATCGGTCGTCAGGTTGGCGAACAAGAGCAAGTCGTAACCGGGGAAGTCGTAATCGAAGCCGACCGGACCGAGGTCGACGCGGACGAGCACGGCCGCAGCCGCGCCGGCTCGGGCCAGGAACGCGTCGCTGAAGAGTTGCCGTGCGCTGCGATCGAGCAAGCCATAGGCCTCGGGCTGCCCGCGCAGTCCGCTGGCATCGGCCAGGCTGCCCGGCAGGCGCGGCGTCATGGGCGACTGCGCGACGAAGGGATTCGACGCCAGCGGCCCGGCGAAGTGCTCGGCGACGGCATCCACCGTCCACCCCGTGCGATCGACCGGAACGTTGCTCGCCAGCAGCAGGCGCCCGCTACCGCCAGGGGTCGCTGGCAAAACTTGACTTGCGCCAACCGCGCCGCCAGCCGCGTCGACGGTGAGCGTCGAGGCGGTCAGCGCGCTCGCCCCCAGTTGCACGCTGCCCCCGCCGCCGCCGCCGCCATCTCCTTGACCATGGGTATTGTCACCGCCATCGCCCCCGCTGACCTTGAAGCCGCTTGCTGCACCGATGACCAGACGGCCGCTGGCGAGCAAAGCGAGTCCCCCTCCTCCGCCTCCGCCCGACGCACCCGCAGTACCGGGAGCGCCGCCGCCACCGCCGCCACCGCCGCCACCACCGGAAAGCACGTAGCCGGAAACCTCGTTGCGGCCACCCTCACCGCCTTCGGCCTGCGATCCCTTGCCGCCTTCGCCACCCCCGGCCGGATTGTTGACCCCGGCGCGGCCATTCTGAGCATCGAGCGTGATGTAGCTGAACACGCCGCCTATCGTGCTCATTTGAACAATTCCACCGGCACCACCCTGGCCGCCACCGGCGCCCGCTTGCGCGCCGAAACCCGAGGCATCGAAGATGGCGCCGGGATCGATCAGGATGTCCCCGGACACGCGGATCGAAGCTGCCCGCGCGCCCGTGCAGCGCAAGGTGTCGGCTGCGATATGCAGATCGCCGAGCAAGTCGAAATAGACCGTACCCCCGCTTTCCCAGGCGGAGAAGTCGACGCCATAGAACTTGCCGGCATCGTCCGCAACGCTGACATCGTCGCCGACGATCGTGCGTGTGTCCGTATTGATCTCGACCGTACGGCCACCCGGGCTGGCCGGATAAAGCGGAGCCGGGACCTCGCGGAAGAGGGTGAAGCCGGCGCTGCTGCTGTCGACCAATGGCTCGATCGTGGCCACCGTGTAGCGCACGCTCTCGCTGCGACTGTCGGCCGCGGGCCAGGTCGCGAGCACCTGATAATCACCATCCGGAAGTTCGGGGAAGGTCCACTGCGCGGCGCTCGCTTGATCGCCGGCGGCGCCCACATGCACAAAGCGATAATCCTCACCATAGGCGCCGACCACCGGGTTGACGTTGCCGAGCCAGTCGTCACCGAAAAGGCGCATTCCGGGGTCGCCGTCGTCGCTCGTCCACTCGCCAGCCAGCGGCCCGATGTCGTGAATTGCATTGCCTCGCAGGTCGAGCAGTTGCAGCGTTTCGATGGCGACGATGGGCTTCACGTCGTCAATGTCATTGTCGGCCAGGCTGAGGACCTGCAGGCGGGCAAAACCCGACCTGAAACCAGCCAGCGTAGCCAGCGCGTACGTGCCGTCGGCGTGCCGCTGCTTGTCCAGACCGAGCAATTCGAGATGCGGCAGGCTCGCCAGGGCCGATGGATCGGCTATCGCGTTGCCGTCCAGACTCAGGCTGCGCAGCGCAGAAAGTTGGGCGAGTTCAGCGCTCGCCGGCAGCGCTGTCAGCCGATTGAAATCGACGCTCAGATGCGCCAGATTCTGCAGGCCGATGGATTCATCGCGCGCGTCTTTCCCCGGCAGGAGAAACTCCAGGTCAGTCAGCGCGTTGTGCGCCAGATTGAGCGACTTCAGGTTGACCGCATACGCCAGTCCCACACCGCTGCGGATGCCCAGCCCTTCGGCGTCGAGTCGCCGCAGGCTTGCCATGTCGGACGCGTAGATTGGCCGGTCGATCGGCAGTTCGAGCGTACGCGCGATGGCGGCGGCCAAAGCGCGGTCGGGTATGCGCACCACCGGATCGGCATCGCTGCGGCTCAGGCGACTCAACTGACTGTCGGGAATCGTTCCCGGATCCAGCCTGATGTCGCCACCAATCGCGTCGCAGATCTCCAGGTCTTCGCCAAGAAGCGTGTCGCTCCCGTCGCCGCCGAACAACCAGTCCAGATCATCATTGCCCGCAAGCCGGAAGTCGCTTCCTTCACCGCCGAAAATGATATCCCGGTCGGGTTGGCGCGCGCTTTCGTGCGTATGGCCTGGTGCCGGTGCGCGCACCGCGATCTCGAAAGCCAGCGGGTGCGTCGCAGGCGTTGGCGCAGGGTCATAGACCCGGAGAAAATACGTGCCGGCGGAAAGCGCGCGTAGCGAGATGAGCGAGCGTCCCTCAGCCAGCAATCCCCCTCGCGCGTCGAACAGGTCGGCGACAACGCCGGCGCCGTCGCTCGTCACATCCGGAATGAAGCCACGTCCGCCGACGAGCGCCGGATCGGCCAGCTTGACCAGTGGCATCCCGGCAAGCGCACCGACGGGGCGCAGCCGAATCGACAGGCGGGTGCCGCCATCGGCGAGCGTCTTCTGCACGCTTCGCGTGACATCGATCTCTACGGCGGGATCACCCGGGCGTAGCTCGAAGTCCTTCAGTTCATCCGGATCGGCAACGAGCTGCATCGACAACGCTCCGCTACCGACAACGGACGAAAGCGGCAGGCGAAGCTTGACGGCGCCCATTTCCGCCGGGTCATCGCGGAAACGCATCAGTTCGGCGATGTCGAACGACAGCGTCAGTGATTGTGCCAATTCGCCGCCGATCTGGTAAGACCGGCCGGAAGCGCTGTTTGCCGGCGGCAAAGCGAAACCCAGCTCGGGCTGCCAGACGCGGACCTGCAGGTCGTTGTCGCTGGCCCCGTCCCCCAGAGTCGTGAAGCTGTACCAGGCTCCAAGCCGATCGCCGGCTGGCAGTTGATAGCGCAGGTCCGCCACGGTCGTGCCACGGAAGATCGTTGCGCTGCCCGTTCCGTCGTCGACCAGGAAACTGCCGCTGCCCGAGATCGACCGGTTCACCAGAGCGGTCGCGGCGGTCGGCAAGGCAGATCTCGTGCGCGACCCGTAGACCGCGTAGATCGTTCCGGCATTGGTTATGCTTCCCTTGTCCGACCACGGCGAACCGATCAACAGATCGTCCAGGTGATCGCCGTCGATATCCAGGCTCGACGGCGGCAGGAACGCACCAAGCCGGTCGCCGTCGTAAAATCCCGGCCCCTCAAGCGCACCGATGAACGAAACATCGGCGTTACCGAGGTCGATTTCTCTCGCCCGTTCGGCGACCGACCAGACGACGAAGAGTTCGCCGCGGTCACGCCACTCGACGCTGTTATCCGCCTTCACGACACTCGCGAACGGCATGCCGATCGCCAGATCGATCTCGCGGTCACCGTTGAAATCACCGGTTGTCGCCGCCAGCGGACCTGCGATCTGCCTGACGCCTTCGCCCGGGGTGCGCACCACGACCCAGGCAGCATCCGTGTCCGGATGATGCGCCGCGCCGGGCGCGCTGTGCACACTGAAGCGATCGGAACCGGGAATGACGTAGAGGCCTCCGGTATACTCTTGATCGTAGGGCGGATAGCTGCTTCCTGCACCCAGCTCACGGAGCAAGCCTATTTCGGCAAGACCATCGCCGGTCAGATCGCCGATACGTACACCCGCGGCCAGGTAGTCATCCTCCCAGATCGCCTGGCTTTGATGCTCGATATCGATCACCGCCCTTTCTTCGGCTTCCAGGTCTTCCCACGGCGTCGCCCGGCCGGCAAGCAGATGGACTCTGTTGTACCCCGGAGAATCGGATACCTGAATGAGCAGGTCGTCGAGCCCATCGCCATTCACGTCCCCGGCAACGGTCGCGCCGCGATAGGCTTCGTAGATACTCGTGCTGCTGTCGACCAGGCGCGCGGCATAGCTCTGGTCGTTCAGATCGTGGGCGCTCAGCGCTTTCCCCGGGTAGACGAAGGCAAAGCCTCGCTCTGCGGAAGTTGACGGGAACCTCCGTGCGGGGTCGATGACCAGCACGTCCAGGTAAGGGAGACCTGTTTCTGGATTCACGTCGCCGTCCCAGTTGAGGACAACCGCTTCCTGCAGATCGACGGCATAGGCTGGATTGCTGAGCAGGATGCGGCGGTCGACAGAGCCGCCGTCTTCCACCCGGCGCGGCAACTGCGTCGCGTCGGCATTTCGGCCAAAGAGGATTGAAACCACCCCTTCGTGCGCACTGCCGCCTTGCGGCGGTGTGAGGTTCTTGAAGAAGACGAGATCGCCGAAACCGTCGCCGTTGATGTCGCCCATCTGGCTCGCCGGTTTCCCCAGCGCCTCGAGGCTGACGATGTGCTGCGCGACATCTGCGGCCAGCGTCAATTCCGCCCGGGAAAATTGTCCGAAATCGACCGGACCGAACAGGACGCAGGCTTCCTTCTCGCCGGCCAACAGCAGATCGTCGGCGCCATCGCCATTGAAGTCGCCGATATTGATCGCCCGCCCCAACTGCTCGTCTTCTGCCCTACCCTGCAGAACAAACGATTGCTGGAGACTCGGCCCAGGCCGCGGCGCCGACAGGTCGATCCCCGCCACCCCGGTGCCAACCCAGGTCCCCGGCAGGGGAGCGAGCAGATGTTCGTAGACGTCGATTCTCGTCGTTGTCGTGACAAGACTGCCCGACGCTGAACCCTCTGGCGCATAGCCGTAGATCGTGTCACTTCCGCCTTCGCCGTAGAGCAGGTCGTCGCCGCCCCCGCCGAAAATGGTGTCGCCCCCAGCACCGCCGTTGATGGTGTCGCCGAGTGGCCCGCCATAAAGCGTGTCGTCGCCGTCGCCACCGTCAATTTCGAGCGCGGCAAGCAATGCACCCTGTGCAAGATCGCCCGGATTGAATCCCCACAAGCCGCTGCTCGATCCGGGAATGAGGTGTCCCGGGTTGGCATATACCTCGTCGTCGCCGCCTCTTGTCTGGATCAGCGTTCGTTCGACATTGACCGGCTGATAAAAGACATAGTCCTGCCTGGGGACGCTCCCGTCATGCAGATAAGCTCCGTCGCCCGCCGCCGACGTCTGATTGTCCCACTGCAAGCTGGTCAGCTCGTAGCGATGGAGATGGGTGTTGTAGCGCAGAGCAACGTAGTCGGCGACGAACTCCGCCGAGTTCTGCCCAGTGTCCCCGCCGTAATACAGAACCGTGTCGGTGCCCGAGCCCCCATCAAAGCGGTCTGCGATCGTCGGAAATGCGGTTTGCGATGGCCCGGCAACGATCGGCAAGCCGTCTGGAACAAGCTGAAACGCGTCGTCACCCGCGCCGCCAAACAGCAGATCGGCCGCCTGTTTGTCCTTGCCGCCGCTGAGCAGGTCGTCACCGTCGCCGCCGAAAATCCAGTCTTCACCGGAGCCCCCGGAGAGGCGGTCGTTGTCCGCACCGCCGAGAACGACGTCACGGCGCGTGGCGTCCGCTCGTGTTGCGAGGTCGACCTCGACCGGCGTCTTGCCGTCGGCGAGATCAAAGCTGAGGGCGTAGCCACCGGGAACGCGATTGGTGGCAAGTTTGAGCAGATAGGGCGTGTTCGTTTGCAGTGAGCCGAGGCTGACGAGCTGACCGCTAGCACCGGAGAGATCAATGAGTTGTCGTCCGTGGTCAGCGCCGATGTCGAAAGCCAGCTCGTAGTTCCCAGGCCCGCCATCGTCGGCAGCGGTCAAGCGCAGGAAATACTCGCCGGCCGTCAGACCGTGCAGGGAAAGCGTCTTTTCTGCTTGCGTCTTGCTGACCACCGCGCTGCGCAGCGGAACGCCGCCCGCGCCCAGAACGTCGAGACTGATCGTAGCCGACGCACCGGCGGTGCGGCGCAATGTCACGGCGGCTGGATCGGACGTCTGCACGTCGGGCAGCGCCAAGCGGAACCAATCGCGATCGACGACGCTGTCGAGCGACAGCCCCCGCAAGAGGCCGATTCGCTCAATCGCCGGCAAATCGTAGGCCGCCGTACGGCTTTCGTTACGCGCTGCCAGCAGGTCCACCGCATCGGGGCCGACGAGCGGCACAACCGGGACGTCGATCTTGCTCGACGACGCGGCATTGGACACCTCGACCGTGAAGTCGGCGAGCGATTGGTCGCTCTTGACGACCAGCGAAGCATTCGCCGTCTGGCTGAGGCTGAAGCGATACCAGTCGACATCGTCGCCGCTGTCGATCGTCAGACCGGTAAAGGCGCTACTCGCCGTGATCGTCGCTTCTCCACTGGAAGCGGAACACAAGCTGAAAGCGTGATTCCTGTCGTCGTTGCGCCATTCAGAGTCGGTCTGGTCGGCGAGCAGCGCAAAGCCCGATTCGATGTGAACATCGTCGTTACCGGGACCCGCGTCGACCCAGACGGACTTCTGTACTGTTGAGCCTACCGTGACCGTATCGTCGCCACCGAGTGCGTCGATGATGATCGCCGCGAAATCGCGCTCCTCCGGGAGGATGTCCTGCAACACCGTGAGAAACGAACCTCGGTAGGCAGCAACCGCGGGCAAGCCCTGCCCGGCTTCAATTGCCGTTCGCACGTCGTCCTGCAGCCTGACCAGGTCAAGAACGTTCCCTTCCTTGGCCACCTCGAAGTCGCCGAAGTAGATCCCGAACATGTTCCCGGAGGACGTCTCCGTCCCGATGCTGATCGTGTGATGGCGCGCGTATTTGCCCGTGGTCACGTAATCCACCGTGATCACATCATCAAGCGCGGTCGCTGCCCGATACCACACCTTCCCGGTGGACTGGGCATAATCCTTCCACGCGGCGTCGTCGCCTGCACCGAGTCCGCCGACCAGTGAGGAAAGCTCGCTGCCGTCGGCGCGGTAGAGCGTGTCGCTGCCGCCGTTGCCATAGAGGAAGTCCAGCCCGCTGCCACCGTAAAGCTGGTCGGCCTGCGGCCCGCCCAGAACCCGGTTGAGGCCGGTAGATTCCCACTCCGTCCCATCAAATACTCCGAAGCTTCCATCGGCATTTCTCGGATCCCGTGACCACGCGTAGAGGTCGTTGGTCCCGCTCCCGCCGAGCAGATCGTCGTCCCCCTTGCCGCCGTAAAGAACGTCATGGTCGGCCGGGCTGCCGTCGCCAGCGTCACCCCAGAGCCGATCGTCGCCGTCCAGTCCGTACAGCGTGTCGCTTCCCGCACCGCCGTCGAGCCGGTCGCGTGCCATCGATCCGCGCAGGGTGTCGTTCCCTGGCCCGCCATCGAGAACGCCGAAGAAGTCTGCACCTGCTTGGCCGAGCCCACGCGGAGCGAGCGCCTGAGCACCCTCCGAAAAGCCGATCTCGTCGTTGCCGGCCAGGCCGCTGACCCGGATCTGCTCGATCAGCGGCGTCGTTCCAGCCAGCCAATTGACGGCGATCGAACGTCCGTTATAGCCGACATTCATCTGTCCGCCGGGACCCTGCGCAAGCGAAATCACATCGTTGGCGTCGCTCCCTTCGATCAGCAGGATGTCGACTGCCTTGTCGTCCAGCGCATCGCCCGCCTGGCTGTTGCCGTGGTGTCCGTCGATCGTCTCGCCGAACTCGGCATGGCGTGCGGCCGTGTCGAGCTTGAGGAGGTCGATCCCCTCACCACCGTACAACACATCGGCCCTGTCCTGACCCTCAAGCCAATCCGACCCGGCGCCCCCCCAAAGCGTATCGACGCCGCCGCCGCCGAGAATTCGGTCGTCGCCATCCCCACCGAAAAGCAGGTCGGCGCCGCCCGCCGTGTCGGCATTCGGGTTGCGCAGCTCGTAGGCGCCGGCGAGATGATCGCCAGCGATGAAGTCGTTGCCCGAACCGCCGTCCAGCGTCTCCTGGCGCAGGTTGCCGTAGAGGAAGTCGGCATCGTCGCCACCGAACAACTGGTCGCCGACGAGTTCGGTTTCTGCCAGGCCGCTGGTCGGCGCGTAGGCGTACAGGTAATCGGTCCCGGCGCCGCCGAAGAGTTTCTGTCCCGACAGGTCGTGCCGCCCCGCTCCCGCTTCGACTCCCGCCTCACCGTAAAGGCGATCGCTGCCGCCATCGCCATACAGTTGGTCTATGCCGCTCCCACCGCGCAAGGTGTCGTCATCGGCGCCGCCGCGCATGAAGTCATTGCCACCTTCCCCGTAAACGACCGCGTCGCTGCCGCTCCCGGCGTCCAGATAGTCGTTGCCGTCGCCGCCGTAGAGCGTGTCGGATCGCCCCCCGGCAAACAGATAATCGACCTCCAGCCCGCCAGACAAGGTATCGCTGCCGTCGCGTTGATCATCCGCCACGGCGAAAATCGCGCCGAACGACACGGGCGCCGCGTTGAACGGGAAGTCGCCTCGCGCCAGCGTCACGCCCGTTCCCGCCAGCAGCCCGGCGCGATCGCCCCAGAGCACGTTGCTTCCCGCGCCGGCGGCCAGTTGGTCAGCGCCGAATCCGCCGACCAGCCAGTCGTCACCCGCCCCACCGAGCAAGGTATCGTTGCCAGCGTAGCCGAACAGGTCGTCGTCTCCGTCCTCGAGGCTGCTACTGCCCGGCGTGTCGCCGACGATATGGTCATCGCCGCTGCCGCCGTGGATGGTATCGTTCCCTTCGCCGCCGACGAGCGTGTGCGCGTACGCATCCTCGCCAAAGGTTTCGTCGACGGCATAGATGACATCGTTCCCGGCCAAGCCGAACACTTCGTCCTGACCAACACCGGCGGCAATCCAGTCGTTGCCGCCGCCGGCGTCGACGGTATCGTTGCCAGCCCCGGCGAGAATCCGGTCGTCGCCGTCGCTCCCCCCGGTCGCCTGCGGGTTGTCACCGTGGATCAGGTCGGCGCCGCCACTGCCGTAGATGGTGTCGTTCCCGTCACCGCCGTCCAGCCGATGCGCCTGCACGTCAACCGCCGAAGAAGTGTCGAGCGCGTAAATCAGGTCATCGCCGGCGAAGGTAAACACGGCGTCGCCGCCGAGGCCGCCGAGAACCGTGTCATCGCCGTTGTCGCCGTAAATGACGTCCTGGTCGTCGCCGCCCAGGATCAGGTGAAGGTCGGCGCCCGCTCGACCATAGGCTGCGTCGCCAGCATAGAGGGTGTCGTTCCCCGCATCGGCGAAAATCACCTCGTTGCCACTTCCGCCACGTATCAGGTCGTCTCCGCTGCCGGCAACGATCCAGTCGGCGTCGTCGCCGGCATTGATCGTGTCGTTCCCGGCTCCGGCGAGGATGACGTCGTCGCCGGCACCGCCTTCGATCGCCGGGTCATTGCCGCTGCCGGCATCCAGGTAGTCGGCCCCACCACCGCCGAACAGCCGGTCCACGCCGCCACCGCCGAAAAGAAAGTCGCCCGCCGCGTCGCCACCGCCGATCAACACGTCGGCGCCGGCCGACGAAGCCTCGACACTCAGACCGCCGAGCCGCGCGGGCACTTTCCACGACGCGGCCGACGTCGTCCACACCACTCCCGGCGAAAGCAGCAGCACGGCGGAGTAGTTGGCAGGCCTCTGGAAATTGGCGGAGTCCGTTGCCGCAAAGTCTTCGACGCCGAGCGCAGCGCCACCGAGAACGGCAACGGCGTCGCCCCACAGGACATCGCTGCCGTCGTCGCCGGAAAGCGTGTCGTCGCCCGCGTCACCGAGCATCCAGTCGTCTTCCGCGCCGCCGGATAGCTGGTCATTCGCATCGCCTCCACTCACCTCGTCCCGTCCGTCACCGGCATGGATCGTGTCGTTGCCGGCTTCGCCGTAAATCGTGTCGCTGCCGCCTGCACCCCATACGCGATCGGCCGCACCGCCGGCGAGCACGTTGTCGTCGCCGTCTCCGGCGTGGATCGTATCGGCGCCATCGCGGGCGTCATCCGACGTCCCCTGCGCGTCGTTCTGGCCGTCGCCCCAGATGCTGTCGTTGCCGGCGCCACCGAAGATCTCGTCGTCGCCGCTGCCGCCGTGCATCGTATTGCCTGCTTCGTCACCGCTGCTCTCGGCATCGGCACCATACAGCGTGTCGTTGTCTGCCCCGCCGAGCACGGTGTCGGCACCCAGGCCCCCAGTGAGGACGTCGTTGCCCGCGTCGCCGTAGAGCTGGTCGCTCGCGCTGTCGTCGGCGGTGGCGCGCAGCGCGTCGTGACCGAAGATCTGGTCGTCGCCACTGCCGCCGTCGAGGGTGTCGCTGCCGGCGCCGCCCTCCAGGCTGTCGTCGCCGCTCGCGCCGGAAAGGCGGTCGTTTCCCTGATCGCCCAGAAGCTGATCGTTGCCGTCGCCGCCATCCAGAACGTCGTCGCCACTCTGGCCGTTCAACGCGTCGTTGCCGCCCTCGCCGCAGAGCGTGTCGCGACCGCCACCGCCGTAGACGAGGTCGTCACCGTCAGCGGTATAGATCTTGTCGTTGCCATCGCTTGCCGCAACCGGCGTCTCCTCCTCGCCTTCCTTGCCGTCGCCGTAAATGACGTCATTGAGCGGGTTGTTGGACGCGTCGCTGTCATCGTCTACCCATGAACTGCCGTAGATCGTGTCGTCACCGCTACCGCCGTGGATGATGTGCGCTACTTCGTCGGCTTCGCCGGCAGAACTCGCGGCATGGATCAGATCGTTGCCGGCGCCGCCATACAGGACGTCGGCGCCGAGACCACCTGAAACTGTGTCTGCCGCGCTACCGCCGTCCAGCGTGTCGTTGCCGTCGCCGCCCTGCACGACGTCAGCGCCGCCCTGGCCGTAGAGCAGGTCCTCACCAGCGTCGCCGTTCAGCGTGTCGGCACCGTCCTGCCCATAAATCCGGTCATTCCCCTCGTCGCCGACCAGGAAATCGCTCGCGCCACCACCCTGGAGGACATCGTTGCCCGCTCCGCCGTGAAACTCGACCGGTAGTACGATGTCTGCGGAAACGCTGGCGCTGTCATTGCCCTTGCCGGCCGACCAGACGATGCGGTCAACACCGCTGAAGGTTTGCGCGGCGCGTTTCGGCGCACTGACGATCACCTCGTGGTCGTCGCTCCCGCGCGTCAGCGTACGGCTGTCGTCGCCATCGGTCGCCGAGAGGCTGAGCACCCCCTGCGCGAGCGTTGCGAGCGGCGGCGGCTCGGCGGGCTTGGGTCGCTCAATCTGGAAATCGAGCAAGGTGACGTCGGCCAGGCGGTACGTCTTGCTGATCTTCTTGAACAGCAGGTTCACCTTGTAGTAAGCGCGCAGTCCCGCTTCGAGCTTGCCGCTCACATCGAAGACGTGGATCGGCCCAAGGGCAAAACTGTCGGCGATCTCGCCGGCACGGATCAAGCCGTCGCCATCGCCGTCGTGCAGGTTGAAGTCAACGCTGGCGTAAATCCCGCCTTCGACGCCAGCCTTTGCGATCAGGACATCGAGCGAGGCGCCGGCAGTGAGACTGCCGCCAAGCTGCACTTCCGGGACATCGATGCCGTTTTTCCAGTCGCTGACGAAGAATCCGTTGGCAATCAGACTCGGCTCGTCGAACCCTCCTTCGGCAAACTGGCGCAGGCCCGTCGTATCAAAGCCGAAAGCAAAGTCGGCCCGGGCGAACAGGCGCCCACCAATTTCGACCTTGAGCACCGGAATGGGCGGAATGCGGAACGACTGGCTGTAGGAAAAGCCTACCTCGAGTGCGGGTGGGTCATAGACGAACAGCGGCGGGTTACCGCCGAGCAGCAACTCGAATGCGCTGCGAGGTTGCAGGAGGTTAAAGCTCAAGCCGTACTTCTCGAGCTTCTTCAACTCGGCGAGCCATCCGCCAAAGGTCGATGCACCGCTGCTCGCGATGAGCGGGCTTGCCTGACCAGACGTCTGGGCGGGCGGGACGAAGCTGGCGTTGGCGACAAGCTGCGCGAAGTTCGCGGCAAGATTCGCCGCCGAGGTGGTCGGCAGTTTGAAGCTGCCGAGGGCGAGTTCGGCATCGCCTGTCGTCGGCAGCGCGCTGAGCAGGCCGGCAATGTCGCTGGCGACCCCGACGATCTGATCCACCACCGGCGAACTGACGCCAAAAGCCCGCGCCAGGTCGAGCAGGCTGAGCTGCTCGCCGATCAGGTCGGAGATGACCGGCAAAGGCCGGCTCAGCATCCGGATCACCGGCAGCACCGGAGCAATCACCTGCTCGACTCGCGCCAGCACCGGGGCGGCATAGTCCTGGACGAATTCGCCCAGATCAAGCCGAATGTTGTTGAGCCCGAGCTCGAGATTGCCGCCCAGCTGCCAAGTCAGATCGAAGTCGGCGTCGATGCTCGGGAAGTGGGTGTTGCCGCCAAAACTCGCGCTGAGATCGAGGTGGACCTCAGCCGTCCCGCTCACCTGGTCGGCCAGCGGAACGAACAGATCGAGCGCCGCGCCGCCGGCCAGGTCGGCGAGCGTCACCCGGCCGTCACCGTCGGGGTCGGCGATGTCGAGCTTGAATTCACCGATAAAGCGCGAGGGGTGCTGCGCGTCATCCTCGACGTCTACCTGCAGGAAGCCGAGTGTCGCCGTCGCGCTCAGCGTCGGTGTGACCGTCAAGCCGAGTTGAATTTCGTTCTCGTCGGCCCAGCTTGCCATGTAGACGCCGGCTGAACGCGTCACCCCGATCCCCAGATGCCAGCTCACGGCGAGCTCGGCACTGACGCCGCCGCTGAGCTCGAGGCCGAGACTCGGCAGCCCGAGGTCAAGCCCGCCCGCCTGCTCGATCCTTACTGCCTGGCCGAGATGGAGATCGAACTCGAAGCCGACGGTTGCCCCCGCTTCGACGACCTGGCGAACGACGATATCGTTTTCGTCGATCGTCGTATCGGCGTCGTCGTTGCGGTCGCGCAGCCAACCCGATGAGCCGAGCGCGGCGAAGAGCGCGTCGCGCACCTGTGTTTCATTGACCGCGCTTCCGGCAAGCGCCTTGAGCTTTTCCGCGACGCGCTGGCGAATGTCTTCGACGAAGGCCGATTTGTCCTGTAAGGCATTACCGATCAAGGGCAGTTTTCGGCCAAAGAGCGAGTCGCCCTGCAGCGCGCTGCTTAGCGCAGCGCTAAGGCCATCCCAGCCTTGCGCGAGCCCGCCCAGCAGAACGCCGAGATCGGCCGAGCTGACCTTGTCGGCGATCGCTGCAGCAAGCCCGCTACGCGTATCGACGACCGGAGACCCGCCGAGACTGCCCAGATCCTGCTCGAAGTCGAGCGTGGTCAGCAGACTGCCGGCCGTCGGGAAGAAGACCGGCAGTTCAAGGTCGACGTAACCCGAACCGCTGGCGAGGAGGTCGTCAAGGACCGCGGACAGATCGCCGGTCAACTCATGCCGCCCGTTGCTGGTGCCGAAGCCAACCAGAAACTCGGCCGGAGCGAGCGCGTCCTCCTTGCTCCGCGCGAGGCTGAGGTGACCGTCGCGAATGAAGATGCCGAGCGGCCCGAGCGCTGCGTCGAAGTTCATTGCCGAGGCCGCCGCGTGGACGAGCAGGCTAAGCTTCGTCGAATCGTCGTAGAGAAACACCTGCGGGCTGCTGCCCGCCTTGAAGCCCAGCGCCAACTGGAAATCCGCTCCAGCAGTCAGCGCAAGTTCGGCTTGTCCGCCTGCGTCGACGAGTTCGCCCAGGGCATCCGAGACAGCGATCTGCAGACGCTGCGTTGCCGGCGCGGCTTGGTGCGCGAACCGCAGGTCGAGACGGAGAAGCTTTTCGTCGGCAAGCCAGTTGAGGCCCACAGCATCGTCCGAAACGCCAGACAGGTCTTCGATCTTCGCTTCCAGCGCCTGCAGATTGGCCACCTCGGCCAGGCGCAAAGCGCTGTCGAACGAGGCCAGCCGGGCGGCAAAATTCACCGCATCGTTCAGCTTGACGTTCATGACGGGCAGGCTGAAGTCGATCGCAGGCAGCCGTTCGATGCCCTGGACCAGCGCCAGCACCTTGGCCACGCCGTCGCTCAGCGCGGCGAATGACATCCCGTCGAGCGCCGCAAGATCGCCCAATTGGGCCAGGTCTGCTGTGATCAGAGCGGCTTGCGCCAGATCCGGCAGCGCCATCTGCAGCTTGGCGTCGGCCGGAATGGCCAGTCCGGGAAGATCGGCGTCAAGCTGCACCGGAAGATCGAGCGTCAGCGACCCGCCGAACTCGACGTGCGGCAGGCTCGCGTCGGATTTGGTCGCGACCTCGAGGCCCGCGAACATTTCGCGCAGCGTCATCCGGCCGTCATCGTTGCCGTCGATCATCGACTGGTAGTCGGCCAGGGCGAATGACGCGGTGGCCGTGCCGCTCAGCGCGCCATGGGCAATGTCGATGCCGACGAAAGCGAAGTTGGCCGATGCGTTGACCTCGGCGGCCAGCGCCACGCTGGCCTCCAGCGTGGCGTCGCCGGCAACGAACACGTGGTCGGCGATGCTGTCGCCGTGCAGCGCGCGGCCATGGATCACGCCGTCGCCATCCTCATCGACCCCGGCGAGGCCCAGCCATAGCGCAGCAAACGACGCATCGAGCCCGTTGATGCTGAAGGCGTGCTCGCCTTGCGTGGCATCGGTGACGACGATCGCCGCCTGATCGGCAGCCAGCCGAGCAAGCACAGCACCCGCTGCGGCACCGTTGATCCTGGCCAGCACATCGGCCAGCGTTTCTGCGCCGTCAAGGTCTACCGCCAGCTCGTCGCCGCTGCGCAGCTTCAAACGCAGGTCTGTCCGGTCTCCCGACTGCGTGCCGGCGAACCCCAGCGCTTGCCCGGCGTTGATCGTCAGCGCGTTGATTCGCCTGTCGTTTGCCGCAAAGACCAGGTTCGCGCCAGCGGCCGCACTGGCTGACACCTCGACCGCTGGCAAACGCTGCTCGGTCACCGGAGGAAAGCCCCGGCTGGCCAAGGCGCTGCCGAGAAGCGCGTTCAGATCGCTGACCAGGTCGAGCACGCTTGTATTGTCGTCAGTGGCCGCTTTCGTCAGCCGCAGCGGGACGCGCACCGGCTGGGCGTCGAAAGTGTCGAGCAGGAGGTCGAACGACAGATCGGCCGTCAGCCTGCCGTCGGTGGGCGCAGCATTGGCAGCCTCGCAACCGACACTGAGGTCGATGCCGCGGCCGCCGTTGAGCGCGGAGAGACGCGTTTCCGGCGTCAACGAAAAACCGCCGCCGAGCGGAGTAAGCAGCACGCCCAAGCTCAGGGCTCCGGAGGCCGCAGCGTTGAGCGTCACCTCCGCCTGGCTGGAGGCCATGCTGGTCAGTGGCCCAAGCTCCTTGCCCAGGCTCAACTCGCCGGTCGACTGCTTCGTACCCGAAAAGCTCAGCGCGAAGCTCAACTCTCTCGTCGCCGGATCATAGTTCACCGAGTCGCGCGGCAAGGCGAGCCTTCGCGCAATCTCTTGCGCCGTCTGCACGTCGGACAGACCTGCGGCCGGCCGATCAGGATCGGACAGCAAGCCCTCCAGACGTGCGCGCAAGGCGTCTGCCCGGCCGAGGACGTCGCCCATCTGTACGCCACCAATCAAGGGCAGCCGATCGCCGAAGATGGGCGTCGCCGCGAGCCCGGACAGCCAATCCGGAAGCTGCTGCAGCGCCCCGACGAGATCAGGTGCAGTCAATTCTGCGAAACCTTGCAACTGGTCGCTGAACAGCGCACTGTAATCGAGAATCGGCCGTTCACCGTCAAACAGCGAAGCGTCGGTCAGCGTCAGGCCGGGCTGCCCGGCCGGATCGCTGTACGAGAACCCGCCGAGCGTCGCCTGCAGCGGAAGGTTGACGCGCAAGCTGCTGCTGCCTGGCGCAAGCGCGGCGATTTCGCCGAGGGAGGCGCCGACGAGTTCGCCTGCCGTGAAACGCTTCTTGTCGCCGCTGGCGGGCGTCAGGACAAGGTTGGCCTCGAGTGCCGCGTGTCCACCCGGCACGCTCAACTCGAGCATCCCGAACCTTCCACCCGCGTTGAAATCCGCCGCCAGCGCCGCGCTCAGTTGCGCACCGCCGAGCTCGACAAAGAACGCCTCGTCGGTCGACGGGAGCTTCGCCAGATCGACACCAAAGCGCAGCGCGGCGGCGAATCGGCTGACTACTTCGACGTCCGAGCCTTCCGCGCCGGACGCACCGGTGAGCGGACGAAGCGAGGCTAGCGTCAGCGCCGAACCGGCAACCAGGTCAGCCAGATCGAGAGTCCGGCGAGCCAGCCGTTCACCGGCAAGCGAGAGCGAGAAACCGTACTCGCCACGCGGATCGTAGTCCGCTTCAACAACCGTGCCCGTCTGCTTCAGTCGTTCAAGCGCTGCCTTGAGCGTCTCCGCCGAGGCGTTCAGCGGCTTGTCCGGAGAAGCTGACGAGAGCTCCGGAGCTTTCAGCGCATCGCGCACCGGATCGGCCAGCCCGCTGCGCCAGAAGTCGGCCAGCCGCACCAGTGAAGCGAGAGAGCTGTCCACGAGCGGCAGCGGCGTGGCGAGCAGTTCCCGCTCATCCAGCGTGCCTGCCCAATCGGCCAGCTTGGCCAGTCCGCCGGCGAGCGCCTCGCCTGCTTTCTGCTGAGTATTCGCGATGTCCGGGTCGATCGACGGACGCGCCCCGTGCACGATCGTGACCACTCGCGGCGCGACGGCGAAAGGCAGAAAGTCGGCGTCGACCGGCAAAATCGCTTGCGCTGGCCGGCTGATCGCGACCTCGAAAGCAACCGGCGCACTCGCCAGATCATCGAAGCTCAGATCCCCTTGGTCGTCGCCGTCCGGATTGCCTACGCGCGCAGTGAGGTCGGCCGCCATATCGAGATGCGCATCGTTCACCTGCAGGGCAAGAAAGCCGAAGCCCAGATCGAAATCCAGCGTCTGCTTCTGATCCGACGCGACCGATAGCGCGATTGTCGGCGCGCGCAGGAAGAAGTCTTCGCGCGTGATCGTCGGGTCGCGCAGAGAGATCCCGCACGAGAGCTGCACCGACGCTTGCGTCGTCAGCCCTACGCTGACCGGGCCGGGAAGACGAAAACCTTCCGTCAGCGCGTGCGTTTCGAGATCGAGCGTGGCGGACGATGTGTGCGTCGCCGCCAGGCGCAGCTTGAAGACGTATTCATCGGCGAGCTGATCAAGGCTGGCGGACTCGACCGCAGCCTGGCGCCGGAGAACATCGACGAATCCCTCAAGGCTGACCGCGCTGCCGCCAGATAGATACGTCTGCAGCGGGATCCACAGATTCTCCCTGAACAGCGTGCTGCTGCTCAACAGTTCCCCGCTGCTCAGTTGGCTCGCGGCACCCGTGACGAGGGGCAGTTGTAGCGTGCTCTGCTGATCGAAATCGGCAGCCCAGGCGGTCATCTGCGCCAGCCCGCCTTCGAGGGCAGCGAGCACGTCGCGCTCGTCCGGCTCGGCGCCGACAGCAACTGTTCCGGGATCGCCCAGTGCTTCGGGTAAAGCTGAGGAAACCGGCCCCGGCTGACTCGCATCTGCAGGCAAACCTGCGTCCGCCGCGCTCACCGGGAGCGCCGACTGCACTGGCAAGGCGTGCTGCGCGCTGTCCACCTGCCACTCGCCGCCGCTGCCGGGCAAGTCGATCGGCAACAGATCGACCGCGAGCATCAGTCTGGGCTCCAGTGCTTCGAAGTATAGCCTCGGCGAACGCTGCGGGGCGACACGCAACTCGCGACAGCCGCTGGCCGGAGAGCGCAGCGAGCGTAGCGCCTGACTCACAGCGCAGGCAATTCGTCTGCGCGCATGGCGCAGCGACCCGGAAACCTTGCCAATCGTCGATGGGCGAATGTCCATGACCGCCTCCTTGAGAAAGACCATTCACCAAAGGCGGGCCCCCCTGCCGAACGGTCCCGCCATGTCGTCGGAGGCGCGCGCGCGATCAGCCGAAGGCGACGCAGAAGCGACGAGCAACGCGTTCATTCCTACTCCATTCTTGCCCCGCACGCATTGATCCAGATCAAGCGATCCCGTCCTTCAACTCATCAAGCCGGCGGGAGCCACGACCGGCGAGCGCTTCGCTGTCATCGCGATCGCCGGCGGAAAATCTACGCTCGGGAAGAGCCCTGGCGCGTCCTGCCCAGCACTGGTCGATCCCGCAAGCCCCCGGTCGCCCGCGGCAGCGAACACGCAAGCGGCGTGCACGCGCGCCAGGCAGTGCTTCCCGACAATCCGCGCAAGCAGAGTGGCTCGCCCGAGCGAAGCATTGCGGGCACCGCGCTCGCCCTTCGCGCAGCACAGCGCAAAAACGACGCCGACTGGGTTAAAGTGCGCGGATGTTGAGAAAGCTGGCCGCTCGTCTGCTCGCCTGGAACGGCTGGACCCTGCACGAACCGCCGGAGCGGCCGGCGCGCGCGGTCCTCGTCGCCTACCCGCATACCTCCAACTGGGACGCGCTCTACGCCTTGCTGGCCAAACTTGCACTTGGCCTGGAAGTGCGCTGGGTGGCCAAGGATTCGCTGTTTCGCTGGCCTTTCGCGCGTTTGCTGCGCCGCCTGGGAGGTATCCCGGTCAATCGTCGCGTGCGCAATGGCTTCGTCGCCCAGATGGCAGCGCAGTTTGCCACGCAGCCGCGGCTGCTTCTCGTCCTCGCACCGGAAGGGACGCGCGCACTGACCGCCGGCTGGAAAAGCGGCTTCTACCGCATTGCACTGGCAGCCGACGTCCCGCTGGCGCTCGGTTTCGTAGACTATGCGCGCCGGCAGACCGGCATCCTGGCCTACCTCACGCTGAGCGGCGATCCCGCCGTCGATATCGCTGCGATCGCCCGCCACTACGTCGATCGCCCGGGCCGACGTCCGGCACTGGCATCACCAATCCGCTGGCTCGACTGAGCAGCGCGCCAGCGGGCCGGAAACGCTGGCTGGCGCGCGCCGGGCGCGCTGCTCGTCGGCAACCGTGTCTTGTCTTGGCGGCGCGCCTAGCCGAGAACGATGACCTGCAGCTTCTCGCGCAGACTGAGGCTCGCCCACCAGCGCAAGCCGTTGTCGCGCAATTCTTTTCCAGCCGCGCTCAGGGTCAGCCGACGGACGCCGAGTTCGCTGCGCGCGATTTCCGCCAGGTAGCCACCGTCCATCAGGTAGCGCGCGATCGCCGGCTGCACTTGCTGACCACCGAGCGTCCAGCGCGTACCGTAGCCGTCGGCATCACCCTCGAGCATGAGCAGCAACTCACCGCGCCCGATCAAGCGCAGGACGCCGAGCGTTTCGGCGCGCGCTGGAATGATCGCGTCTGGCCGCTCGCTCACTCGGCGCGCGCCTGGCCTCAGCCGGCCTTGCCACCGGGCGCAGCGTCACCGCCCGGACGGACGGCGTGCGCCTCCTTGCGCAGGGAAAGGACGATCGAAGTAGAAATGATCGCGGCCACGACCAGCAGCGAGATGAGCACCGGAATCTTGAAGATGTCGATGAGCAGCATCTTGACTCCGATGAACATCAGTACCAGCGCCAGGCCATACTTGAGCAGTGAGAAGCGGTCCGCCATGTCGGCGAGCAGAAAGTACATCGCGCGCAGACCAAGAATCGCGAACACGTTCGAGGTCAGAACGATGAAGGGGTCGGTGGTGATCGCGAAGATGGCCGGAATCGAGTCGACGGCGAAGATCAGGTCTGAGAATTCGACGAGAGCGAGGACCAGGAAGAGCGGTGTCGCGTAGCGCACCAGTTGGCCGGCCTCCTGCCGCATCACGAAGAAGCGCTCGCCATCGAGCTCGTGCGTGACCTTCATATGCCGGCGAATCCAGGCGATCACCGGGTTCTTCGCGAGATCAGGTTGCTCGTCAGCGAACCACCACATCTTGATCCCGGTAATTACCAGGAACGCGCCAAAGACATAGAGGATCCAGTGGAATTTGGCGATCAGCCAGACTCCGGCAAAGATCATGATCGTGCGCATGACGATCGCGCCGAGTACGCCAAAAATGAGGACGCGCTTCTGCAGCTCGAGCGGAATCGCAAAGAAGCTGAAGAGCAGCAGCCAGACGAACACGTTGTCGACGGCGAGCGATTTCTCGATCAGATAGCCGGTGATGTACTCCAGCGTTTTCTCGTTGGCAATCTCGCGTCCGGCACTATTGTCGAGATACCACCAGAGCGCACCGGCAAAGAGCAGCGAGACCGCCACCCAGATGCAGGACCAGGTTGCCGCCTCCCGGAACGAAACGCGGTGCTGCTTGCCGCCGCCGACCAGCAGAAGGTCGATCGCCAGCATGACCAGAACGACGGCGGCAAAGCCCGCCCACATCCACCAGGTGCCAATTGTTTCCATTGTCAGTGCTCCAAAGTACTTACCCATACACGGCCGCGTCGTGCGGCAGCCCTTTTGTCCAGCGCTCGCGATGCCGGCCAAAATGCGGGTAACGGACCTTCGCCTGCGCGGCAAAGGTCTTGCTCGCGGCCCACAGTCGAATCCCTGTCGGCCGCCCAACGAACCGGGCAGGTCTGATCACCCTGCCGTACTGACGATGCGTTGGCGGAGAGCTACTCCCCCTTGGAACAGGCGTATCGTACCTATCCGCACAACCACAGTCAACTATCGTCCAAGTCCCTGGCGAGAACAGGCACGCTGGACAGAAACCGACGGACGGCCCGCTCGTCCGGCTGGTCACCGACCCGCCGGAGTCTGCCGTGAGCGGCAGACCTCCACTTCAGCCCGCGCGCGTGGCCGAGGTTGCGCCGGTTGACTTTACGCGGGTACACTTGCAGCGCATGTTGACCCTACGCCGAGCAGCCTGAGCATGCCCTTCATCGAGGTCGCCGGACGACGACTGGAGTATTTGCGCCTCCCGGCGCAACGGGGGGGTCGTCCGCCCCTCGTTTTGCTGCACGAAGGCCTGGGCAGCGTCGCCATGTGGCGCGACTTTCCGGCGCAGGTGGCCGCGGCGACCGGCTGCAGCGTGCTGGTCTGGTCGCGCCTCGGCTACGGGAACTCGGATCCGCTGCCCGCTCGGCGGACAGCGCGCTACATGCACGACGAGGCGCACCTGGGACTGCCTCCCTTGCTCAGCGCCTTGCACATCGAGCGTCCGATTCTCATCGGCCATAGCGACGGCGGGTCGATTGCCCTGCTGCACGTGGCCCACCCAACGGCGCGTGTGGCGGGCGTCGTCGTGCTGGCACCGCACGAGTTCGTCGAGGAACAAGCGCTCGCCGGCATCCGGCGCGCCGGCGAACTTTACGCAACAACCGACTGGCCGCAGCGACTGGCACGTTTCCACCGCGACCCGGATGCGGTCTTTCGCGCCTGGCACGATATCTGGCTGGCCCCCGAGTTCCGCGCCTGGGACATCACCGACTGCCTGCCGCAGATCACCTGTCCGTTGCTCGCCATCCAGGGCTGCGAAGACGAGTACGCGACGATGCGACAGATCGAGTGCATCGCCGAACGCGCACCCGATGTCGAACTGCTCGCCCTGCCAGACTGCCGCCATTCGCCGCACCGGGACCAGCCGCGGGCGGTGATCGCGGCCATCGCCCGCTTCGTCGACCGCGTCGCCGCTGCCGGCAGGGTCGCGCAGGACGGCCGAACCAACGGTGCGCATGGGCAACCGGCGGGATTCGCCTGACCGCATCTTTGCCTTAAAGGAGAAGAGAATGATCGTTGGCGACGCCTATACGATATTGAAACGCCTGGTCGACATCACCGCGCCTTACCTGGGTGACGACTTCCTGACGACGAGCGTCGCCGCGGTTGGTCAGCTATTCAAAGCCGATATGGTTTTCGTCACGCGCTTGCTCGACCATCCACCGACGCGCGTGCGCGTCCTGGCGGCTTGGCAGGACGGCGACCTGCGCGATAGTTTCGAGTTCGATCTGGTCGGAACGCCATGCGAAATGGTGTTCGACGGCGCGCCGGTGGTGATTCCCGGCGACGTCTGTCGGAACTTTGCGGCGGAGAAGACAAGCACCTTCGAAAGCTATGTCGGCATTCCGCTCTGGGGCCCGAACGGCGAGATGATCGGGCACTACGCGATCATTTCATCGCAACGGATTGCGACACCAGCAGAGGGCGAGGTGCTGCGCGAGATCGCACAAATCTGCGCCCACCGCTTCGAAGCGGAGGCTTGGCGGCTGCTGATCGAAGCCGAAAAGGAGGCGGCTTTTCACCAGTTGCAAGAGGTCAATGCACGCCTCGAGCAGGAAGCGATCACCGACTTTCTGACCAAGCTTTACAACCGCCGCCACTTCAGCCGGCGTTGCAGCGAAGCATTCGCGCGGATGCGGCGCGGCGGCGAGCATTTTGCCCTCATCCTGTTCGACGTCGACCATTTCAAGCTGGTCAACGATACCTATGGCCACGACGCGGGCGACAAAGTGCTGATCAGCGTGGCCGAGCTCCTGCGCCGCAACACGCGCGACAACTTGGAGATCCTCGGGCGGGTCGGCGGCGAGGAATTCGCCGTGCTTTGTCTGGGCAACCCGGATGCCGCGGCCGCCTGCCTGATCGCCGAGCGCCTGCGCCAAGCGGTCGCCACGCAAACCATCGAGCTGCCTGCCGGCCGGCTGACGGTCACCGTGAGCGCGGGTCTCGCTCGCCCCGAAGCGCCCGACGAGTCCTGGGAAAGCGTCTATGCACGCGCCGACCACGCACTCTACCGCGCCAAGGAAAGCGGTCGCAATCGAGTCTGCTCCGCCGACGACGCGTGAATCATGCACCGGGCGCGCCTGCGCCAGCCGCCCCGACGCTGCCGCCGAACGAGCCGACGGTTCCTATTTGTTCGCTGCGCGCGAGCCGGCAAGTGCGGTGAACAGCCCCAGACCGATAAACATCAGGCCACCAAGCGCCCGCCCCAGATCACTGCCGCGACCGCCGCGCAAGCGCGGGGCAAGCACGCCGGCAGCCAGCGCGTAGGCGCTGTCGGTGAGCGCCGCAATGGCGACGAAAACGGCACCCAGGGTGACGCTCTGCACGACGAAAGGCGCGCCCGGGCTGAGGAATTGGGGCAGGAACGCAGCAAAGAAGACGGTGGTCTTGGGGTTGAGCAAGGCGACGACGAAACCGTCCCGAAAAACGCGATTCAGCGAAGATGGCGCGGCAACCGCCAGCGCCGGCGCAGACGGGCGCGAGCTGAGCATGCGGACGCCCAGATAGACGAGATAGAGCGCGCCAGCGTACTTGACAATCGAAAAAGCCAGCGCGGACGCGGCAAACAGAGCTGCCAGCCCGAGCGAAGCCGCCAGCGCGTTGCCCAGGTTGCCAAGCGCCACGCCGAAGACCGACAGCAAGCCGTGCCGCCGACCCTGCACGAGGCTGCGTGTAACAATGTAGAGTACGCCCGGCCCGGGAGTCAGCGCAAGAACGAGGCTCGAGACGAGAAACGCCGAAAATAGCGGCCAGGGTGGCAACAGCTCAGTCATCGCAGCCGGTCCCGCAAAGGCGGCCGCCCGCCGCTGCGACTGGCGTCTCGCTAGCGCAACGCATGGTCGACCAGCAGTGCTGCAAAGAGCAAGGCGAGGTACATGATCGACCAGCGAAAAGTCTTCGCTGCGGCGCGATCGGAATAGTTCCGCCAGACGATCCACGCATAGGCCAAAAAGACGCCATCAAGCGCCAGCGCGGCAAGAAGGTAAAGGACCCCGCTCATCCCGACGGCAAAAGGCAGCAGCGTGACGAAAGTCAGCGCGACGGTATACAGGAAGACGTGCCGGCGAGTGTATTCGGCACCGTGCGTCACCGGCAGCATCGGCAAACCGGCGGCCGCATATTCGCGCGCGCGGTAGAGCGCCAGCGACCAGAAATGCGGCGGCGTCCAGACGAAGATAATCAGGAAAAGCAACCAGGCCTCGATCGGCGTCTGACCGGTGACCGCCGCCCAGCCGAGAACCGGCGGCATCGCCCCGGCCGCACCGCCGATGACGATATTCTGCGACGTGCGCGGTTTCAAGTAGATCGTGTAAATCAGCGCATAGCCGACGAAGGTGCCCAGCGTCAGCCACATGGTAAGCGGGTTCACCAGCCGATAGAGCAGCGAGAGACCGACGCCACCGAGCACGCCGGAAAAGAAGAAGGTCTCGAAGACACCAACCTCCCGGCGCGGCAGCGGGCGCGTCCGCGTGCGCGCCATGGCCGCATCGATGTGCTCTTCAATCAGGCAATTGACCGCCGCGGCTGCGCCGGCAACGAGCGCGATTCCGGTAGTCGCAGCGAGCAGAATGGGCAGCGCTACCATGCCCGGCGTCGCCATGAACATGCCGATTACCGCGCAGAAGACGATCAACCAGACCACCCGCGGCTTGGTCATCGCGGCAAAGGCACGCAGGCGATCGAAGGAGGTAGTGAGGACGGGATTGGCAGGCTTCATCGACGGAGCAGCAAGCATTGGCAGGCGTTGTTTTTTGGGAGTCGAGTGTAACACCAGATGGATCGCGCCAAGCATCCGCCCGGCGCCAGCCTCTGGCGGTCGGCCGGCGACCGCCGCCGGGCACCGCACGAGCGGTGCGCACGGCCGTCGGCCAGAAACCGTTCGCGCCTGGAAACGAACATCATGGACTGGAGCTTCCCGGCCAGCGGCTCAGCGAACGAGCGCCGGATAATCGACCAGCATGCGCGCCAGATCTTGCGGCGGCGAGAAAACCGCCTTCAGGCGCCCTTGCGGATCGATCAGGTAGATGGCTGCGCTGTGGTCGACCAGATAGCCTGAGCTCGTGCCCTGCTCGTGGCGCAAGTAATAGACCCCAAGATGTTTGACCAGCGGCGCCAGCGCTTCGTCGCTACCCGTGACGCCAAAGAAGTCGGCATCAAAGGCAGCCGTGTAGTTCTTCAACGTCGCCTGCGTGTCGCGTGCCGGATCGAGCGAAACCATCACCACCTGCGGCGCGGCGATCGAACGTTCGGCCAGCTTGGCTTTCAGTTCCTTGAGCAAGAGCAGCGCGGTTGGGCAGACATCCGGGCAGAACGTGTAGCCGAAGAACATCAGCGTCCACCGTCCGGCAAGCGCCGAATTGTCGAAGCGGCCGCGCGCACCGAGCAGCGAAAAGGCCGGCAGCGGCTTTTCGTCGTTGAGCACGGTGGCCGAAGAGAGGCGCGCCTGGCGGGGATCGAAAGCCGGTACCGGAGCAATCTGCTCGACGCCTCGCCAAATCAGCCAGGCAGCAATGAGAACGAGGATCACCCCGCCGGCGACGAATCCGAGCGCACGAGCTTTGTTCATTCGGATCGGTCGTCAAGCATCGCGACAGCAGAAAAAGGGCGCCCGCAGGCGCCCTGGCAGAGCACGCTGAACACGGCGGGTCAGCGCTTGCCGTATGCGTACGGCGTCCACTCCTCGCTGACCGACGGCGGCGTCGGCCAGTTGCCGTGCGGCGGCGGCGAGACCGTCGTCCATTCGAGCGACATCGAGCCCCACGGATTGTCGCCCGCTGGCTGTCCCTTGGCGGCGCCAACGATCCAGTTGATCAGCGCGATCGCAAAGCCGACGCCGAGAATCACAGCACCGATCGTCATCAACTGATGTGCGCCCTCGAACTGGGAAAAATGCGCATAGT